>Ga0209172_10000067_pt1 | contig 299421 bp, 282 predicted proteins | sample LarsenN4metaG_FD_184113 | JGI IMG/M metagenome (GOLD analysis project Ga0209172, IMG submission 184113) | Hot spring sediment bacterial and archeal communities from British Columbia, Canada, to study Microbial Dark Matter (Phase II) - Larsen... ... | reverse complement strand
GTCCAGGGTCATCGGTCCGTCCTCCCCACAGTGAGTTCTTGGCCGAACTTCCACTCTGGGAAGGATAGGGCAGATGGCCCTCTTCTCTTACTGTCGCAAGTGTCAACACCTTTGCGACTCTGTTCACTCTAGCGTCATCCGCGGGCATCTTCAGACTTCGAGCCGCGCGGTCTGCACGGGACGGGTCGGGCGTGGCGGCGCGCGGGGCGGGTCTACCGCCCTCGGCATCGCGCCGATGTCGGTGCGCGCGCCGCAGCAGTCGAGACCGAGCGCGGCGCGGCCGCTGTCGCACCCGGCGACCCGCCGGCCCGGCGTCGGGAAGATCGCCACGTCGTCCGTCACCCGCGGCTCTCCTGGCCAGGCGCTTCGCCGGGCGCCGGTCAGCACCTTCGTTCACGAGGGCAGCGGTGCGTGGCGGCGGCCGGCTGGCGCGCCGGCGGCGGCCTCGCCAACGGCGGCGAACTGCTCGAAGCGTCGCTGGTGCGTCGGGTCGGGCGAACGAGGTGAGCCCGCTGACTCGCTCCACCGACGCCCATGGGTCGGCGCCGAGGAGCGGCGAGGTGGCGATCGAGACGCGATCGGTCAGGCGACCAGGTGCGTCGGGGGCGTGCGTGAGGGGGGGCGGTCGAGGGGCGGACGCCAGGCGGGGCGCTGCCGGATGAACGGCAGGGCCAGCAGGGCGCGGAGGCCGAGGGCGCGGGCGTCGCGGTAGGCGGGGACGCCGATGGCGATGTCGGCCTGGGAAACGTCGAGGCGGAGGGTGCCGTGCAGGCGGTCCCAGAGCGTGAGGACCGTCGACCAGTTGGAGTTCGTCTCGCGCTCGACGGCGGAGTGATGGATGCCGTGCATGCGCGGCGTCACCACGAGCCGGACGAGCCGGCGCTCGAGGGCGAGCGGCAGACGGACGTTGGCGTGGTGCAGGCCGGCGGCCGCCACGACGATGCCCTCGAAGGCGGCGGCGGCCACCGGCCCGGCCCCGATGGCCACCACCTGCGCGACGCGGAAGGCCGCGCCGAGGGCGTACTCGGCGACGTGGAACCGCGCCGACGTCGTCACGTCGAGGTCGAGGTCGGTGTGGTGCACCAGGTGGAAGCGCCACAGCGCCGGCGTGACGTGCAACAGGCGGTGCCACCAGTAGAACGTGTAGTCGAGCAGGACCAGCGCCGCCGCCGCGGGGGCGGGCGCGGGCAGCGCCACGGCGCGGGAGATCAGGCCGAGCAGCCCCCAGCCCCGGGCCTCCACCAGGGCGGCGACACCGAGGATCAGGGGCAGCAGCGCCACCTGCATGGCCGCGCCGGTGAGGGCGCCGAGCGCGAGGTTCACGCCGCGGCGCCGCCACGTCGCGTCGACGGCCCGGCGGAGCGGCCAGCGGCGCTCGGCGAGCAGGAGCAGCGCCAGGCCGCCCACCACGGCGCCGGCGGCGAGCAGCCGCGCCGTCACCCCGTCAGAGATAGGCCAGCAGCCGGCCGCAGGCGATGACGCCCGCCCACAGCGTCAGCGACGCCACCGCCGCGGCCCTGGCCGCGCGCGGCGCCGCGGCGCCGACGTTCCAGCCGCCGACGGCGCGAAAGGGCCAGCGGTGGAAGACCGCGGCGTTGAGACAGGCGACGGCGATGAGGACGAGCTTGAGCCGGAAGGCGGGATTGGTGGCGAACTCCGTCGCGTGGGCCGAGAACATCAGCACGCCCGTCGCCGCCAGCACGCCCAGGCCCACGCGGGCCCACGGCAGCAGGTGGCGGGCCATGGCCGCGACCGGCAGCGACTTCGAGACGCCGAGCAGGCGCAGGTCGAACATCGCGGCGGCGCCGACGAGGAGCACGATGCCGCCGATGTGGACCATCTCCACGATCGGGTAGAGCCAGAGCCACTGCCGCATGGCGTCGGCGACGGCGGTGGTCTCGAGCCAGACGAGCCACGCCGGGCCGGCCGGCGCGTGGCTCACCGCAGCTCGGTGGTCTTGCCGTCGATGGTGATGCGCTCGGCCCGCATCTCCCGGGGGTCGGTCCGGCTCGGGTACCCGGCGACGGTCGCCTGGGTGCCCGGCTTCAGCGTCGCGGCCGGCAGGCCGCGGCGCTCCATGCGCGAGGGCGGCGCCAGCACGACGTGCCACGTCTTGCCGGGCACCTCGATCAGCACGTGCCCGTGCGGATGCTCGTAGCCCGACTCCCGGATGGTCCCGGTGAGGTTCAGGGGCTTGCTGGAGTCGTAGCCGCTCCAGCCGTGGTGCGCGGCCGCGGGGACCGCGATGGCGGCGACGAGGGCGGCGGCGAGCGCCGCACGAAGCGCGTGGAATGCGCGCATGAGGGATCCTCCGCCGCTCAGCGTACCAGACGCGCCGGGCCGGGGGCGCGGGGGCGCCACCGCGCGGATCGCGCGCGGTGTCAGGGCTGGGCCGGCGGCGGACCTTGCGGCCGTGGCCCGCCTCGCCCGCGGCGGCGCCGGCGTCGGCGACGATCACCCTCGCCACCGCCGTCCGGGCGGGCAGCCTGGGACGGCGCCGGACCGCGCGGCGCCGGCTCGGGGTCGGCGACGGGCGCGGGGCCCGGCCGCGACCCGCGCTCGCGGTGCCCGCGGCCGCGGTCGCCGGGCCGGCCGTCACGGCCCCGCCGGGCGGCCAGACGCGCCCGCCGCTCCTCGGCGTACCGCCGGCGCTCCTCGGCGGTGGGCATGATCTCGGGCACGAACAGGTCGTCCTCGGCCCACTCCACGGCGATCTTCTGCCCGATGAACTTCTCGATCGGCTCGATCCGCAGCGCGCTGGCCTCGTCGACGAGGGCCACCGCCTTGCCGCCGGCGCCCGCCCGCGCCGTGCGCCCGATCCGGTGCACGTAGTCCTCGGCGTCCTCGGGCAGGTCCCAGTTGACGACGTGGCTCACCGCCTCGATGTGCAGCCCGCGCGAGGCGACGTCGGTCGCCACCAGGACGGGCAGGCGGCCCTCCTTGAAGTCGTTCAGGATCCTGAGCCGCTTCTTCTGGTCGACGTCGCCGGTCAGCGCGCGCGCCTCCCAGCCGTTGCGCTGCAGCCGGTCCTCGAGCCGCCGCGCCTCCTCGCGCGTGTTCGAGAAGATCAGGATGCGCTCGCCGCCCTCGCGCTTGAGCAGCCCCAGCAGGAGCCGGAACTTCTCCTCCCGGCCCACGTGGTAGAGGACCTGCTCCGCCTTCTCCGCCGTCTTCTGCCGGGGCGTGATGGAGATCTGCGCGGGGTTGTTCATGAACTCCCACGTCAGCTCCAGCACCCGGAACGACAGCGTGGCCGAGAACAGGAACGACTGGCGGTGCTCGGGCGGCGGCAGCCGCCGCAGGATGAAGCGCAGGTCGGCGATGAAGCCCATGTCGAACATCCGGTCGGCCTCGTCGATGACCAGCACCTCCACCCGGCGGGGCGACCAGACGTGCTGCTTGAGGTAATCGATCAACCGGCCCGGCGTGCCCACCAGCACGTCGCAGCCGTCGCGCAGGGCGTCCCGCTGCTTGCCGTAGTCGATGCCCCCGTAGACGGCCAGGATCCGGAACGGCGTGTACCGCCCCAGCTGCCGGGCATCGGACTCGATCTGGACGACCAGCTCGCGGGTGGGCGCGACGACGAGCATCCGGGGCGCGTTGGCCGGGCGCCCGGGACGCTCCGGCTCCCGCAGCATGCGCGTGAAGGCCGAGATCAGGAAGGCCGCCGTCTTGCCGGTGCCCGTCTGGGACTGGCCGGCCACGTCCTTGGCGCGCAGGGCCAGGGGCAGCGTCGCCTCCTGGATGGGCGTCGCCGCCACGAACCCCGCCTCGCGGATCCCCTGCAGGACCGGCTCGGGCAGGTTCAGCGACTCGAAGTCCATCATGCCGGGGTGCCGGTCGCCACCGGCGCCGGGCGCGGCTTGCGGGCGAAGAGCCGCGCGCACAGGATGCCCACCTCGTAGAGCACGATGAGCGGGCCGGCCATCAGCGCCTGGTTGAAGGCATCGGGCGTGGGGGTGAGGATCGCCGAGGCGACGAACGCGCCCAGCACCGCGTACTTCCGGTTGCGGGCCAGCGCCTTCGGCGTCACCAGCCCCATGCGGGCGGCCAGCGTGATGGCCAGCGGCAGCTCGAAGACGAGCCCGAAGGCCAGCGTGAACTTCAGCAGGAAGTCGATGTACGAGCCGATGGAGATCATCGGCTGCAGGCCCGGGCGGCTGTAGGACAGCAGGAACTGCACGGCGTACGGCGTGACCACCTTGAGCGAGAACGCGCCGCCGCCCAGGAAGAGCAGCGAGCCCACGACCACGAACGGCCCGGCGTACTTCTTCTCGTGGGCGTAGAGGCCGGGCGACACGAAGCTCCACACCTGCCACAGGATGACGGGCGAGGCGAAGAAGAGACCGGCGATGAGCGCGACCTTCATCTGCACCCAGAACGCCTCGGTGACGGCGAGGAACACGAGCGTGTTGCCGGTCGCCTGGATGGGCCGGGCCAGGTGGTCGACGATGGCCTGGCTGAACGGGAAGGCGATGAGCAGCCCGACCAGCACCCCGATGAGCGCGCGCACGATGCGCTGGCGCAGCTCGCCCAGGTGCTCCATGAACGACATCTTGTCGGTGACGGTCCGGGCCACGGCTACCAGCGCTCGACGAAGTGCCTGAGGGCCCCGACGCCGCGCCCGACCCGGAAGCCCTCGCGGATGGCCGCCGTCACGTAGGCCTTGGCCTCGCGGATCGCGTCGCCGAGGGCCCGGCCGCGCGCCAGGTTCGCGGCGATGGCGGAGGCGAACGTGCAGCCGGTCCCGTGGGTGCTCGCGGACTGGATGCGCTCGGCCGTGAAGCGGGTGATCTCGCGGCCGTTCCACAGCAGGTCGGTGGCCGGGCCGGCCAGGTGGCCGCCCTTCACCAGCACCGCGCGCGGGCCGAGCGCGTGGATCCGCCGCGCCGCTTCCTCCATGTCGCGCTCGCTCGCCACCGGCATGTCGGCGAGCGCCGCCGCCTCGTGGAGGTTCGGCGTGACCACCTCGGCCAGCGGCAGCGCCCGCTTGACGAGCGCCGCCCGGGCGTCCGGCTCCAGCAGCGGGTCGCCGGACTTGGCCACCATGACCGGGTCCACGACGATGCGCCGGGCGCCGTGGGCGACGAGGCGGTCGGCGACGACCTCGATGATGGGAGCCGTGGACAGCATGCCCAGCTTGACGGCGTCGGCGCCGAAGTCCGAGAGCACGGAGTCGATCTGCCGGGCCACGAACTCGGGCGGCAGGTTGAACACGCCCTGCACGCCGACGGAGTTCTGCGCGGTGATCGCGGTGAGCGCGGACATGCCGAACACCCGGAACGCCGAGAAGGTCTTGAGGTCTGCCTGGATGCCGGCGCCGCCGCCGGAATCCGAGCCGGCGATGGTCAGCGCTTTCGGAACGGTCATAACCCTTCGCAGTATACGTGGCGGTCCCGGGGGTCACAAATCGGCCGGCGCCGCCGCCGCGGCGCCGCCGTTGACGCGCCGACGGCCGCCGCCGTACGGTGGAGGCCGCCATGCCGCTGCCCGGCCCCCGCAGGCGCCGGTGGACCGGCGCCGGACGGTGACGCAAGGACGGCCGCCGGCCGCGCGGGCGGAGCTCGCCGTGTACGCGGACGAGCTGTGCTGGGTGCTGGAGCAGGTCTGCGTGTCCCTCGACGGCCTGACGGCGACCCAGCTCCGGTGGCGCCCCGACGCGCCGGCGCCGAACAGCGCCGGCGCGATCGCCGCGCACGTCGTCGCGGCCACGCGCGTCTACGCGCTGGGCTTCGGCTGCGGCCTGCCGGTCGAGCGCGCGCGCGACGCCGAGTTCCGCGACGAGGGACTCGACCCGGGCGGCCTCGTCGCCGCGCTGCGCGCGCTGCAGCGCGAGGTCCGGGCCGCGCTGGAGGCGCTGGCGCCGGCCGCGCTGGACCAGCGGCTGCGGCCGCCGCCGGCGCTGTGGGGCACCGGGGAGCCGCGCGAGATCTGCCGCCGCGAGGCGCTGGTGGAAGCCATCCGCCACGCCGCGCTTCACCTCGGCGAGCTGCGCCTGACGCGGGACCTCGCCGTCCGCCACGCCTGAGTGCGCACCGCCGTCCTACCGCGCCGCCGGGATCACCACGGTGAACTCGCCGCGCGGCGGCGCCGCGGCCAGGCGCGCCAGGTGGGCCGACGGCGTCGCCGTCACGATCTCCTCGAACTGCTTGGTCAGCTCGCGGGCCACCACGATCTCGACGTCGCCGAAGGCCTCGCGGATGGCCTGCAGCGTGGCGACGATCCGGTGCGGCGACTCGTAGAGCACGACGGTGGTCTCGAGCTCCCGCAGCGCCCGGAGCCGGTTCAGTCGCCGGCCCGGCTTCACCGGGGGGAAGCCGTCGAAGACGAACCGGTCGGCGGAAACGCCGGCCGCCGACAGCGCCGCCACGACGGCCGACGGCCCGGGGATCGGCACCACCGGCACGCCGGCGGCGCGCGCGTCGCGCACGAGCACCACGCCGGGATCCGAGATGCCCGGGGTGCCGGCGTCGCTGACCAGGGCCACCGACTTGCCCTCCGCCAGCATCCGGAGGAGCTGCGGCCCCTTCGTCAGCTTGTTGTGCTCGAAGTACGAGGTCGTCGGCGTATGGATGCCGAAGTGCGTCAGCAGCGCCCGGGTGCGGCGGGTGTCCTCGCAGGCCACGAGGTCCACCTCGCGCAGCACGCGCAGGGCGCGGCCGGAGATGTCCTCCAGGTTGCCGATCGGGGTGGCGACGACGAAGAGGGTGCCGCTCAGCCTACGCCGACTGCTGCTGCTCTTTGGCGTCGGACACGAGCATCGGCTGCTCGTGATTCAGGATGACCTCGCGGGTGATCACGCACTCCTTGAGGCCCTGGATCGAGGGCAGCTCGTACATGATCTCCAGCATGACCTCCTCGAGGATGGCGCGCAGGCCCCGGGCCCCGGTGCCGCGCTTGAGGGCCTCGCGGGCGATGGCGGCCACGGCGTCGTCGGTGAACTTCAGGCGCACCTTCTCGAGGTCGAAGTACTTCTGGTACTGCTTGATGATCGCGTTCTTGGGCTCCTTCAGGATGCGCACCAGCGCCGGCTCGTCGAGGTCGTGCAGGGTGGCGATCACCGGCAGCCGGCCCACGAACTCCGGGATGAGCCCGTACTTGAGGAGGTCCTCGGGCTGGATCATGGCCAGCAGGTCGCCCACCCGGCGGTCCTCCCGGCTCTTGATCTCGGCGCCGAAGCCGATGCCGGAGCGGCCCACCCGCGACTCGATGATCTTGTCCAGGCCCACGAAGGCGCCGCCGCAGATGAACAGCACGTTCGAGGTGTCGACCTGGATGAACTCCTGGTGGGGGTGCTTGCGCCCGCCCTGCGGGGGCACGTTGGCCACGGTGCCCTCCAGGATCTTCAGCAGCGCCTGCTGCACGCCCTCGCCCGACACGTCGCGGGTGATGGACGGGTTCTCGGACTTGCGGGCGATCTTGTCGATCTCGTCGATGTAGACGATGCCGCGCTCGGCCCGCTCCACGTCGTAGTCGGCGGCCTGGAGCAGGCGCAGGATGATGTTCTCCACGTCCTCGCCCACGTAGCCGGCCTCGGTCAGCGTGGTGGCGTCGGCGATGGTGAAGGGCACCCGCAGCATCTTGGCGAGCGTCTGCGCCAGCAGCGTCTTGCCCGAGCCGGTGGGCCCGATGAGCATGATGTTGGACTTCTGCAGCTCGACGTCGCCGGCGTCCCCGCCGGACTCGATGCGCTTGTAGTGGTTGTGGACGGCGACGGAGAGGATCTTCTTGGCGCGGTCCTGCCCGACCACGTACTGGTCGAGCACGGCCTTGATCTCGGCGGGCTTGGGGAGGCTCCGGATCTCCCGGCTCTTCTCCTCCTCCCACTCCTCGGCGATGATGTCGTTGCAGAGCTCGATGCACTCGTCGCAGATGTACACGGTGGGCCCGGCGATCAGCTTGCGCACGTCGTTCTGGCTCTTGCCGCAGAACGAGCACTTCAGCGTGCCGTTCCCCTCACGCCTTCCGGCCATGGTGCTCCTGCTCCCCGCGCGCTAGCGGGTCTGGACCTGGGCCGACAGCGCCGCCTGCTCGGTGACCGGCCGCGTGGTCGGCTTGGACGAGATGACTTCGTCGACGATTCTATATTCCTTGGCCTGCTCCGCGGTCATGAAAAAGTCCCGGTCGGTGTCCTTCTGGATCTTGTCCATGGGCTGGCCGGTGTGGTGCACCAGGATGCGGTTGAGCTCTTCCCGCATGCGGAGGATCTCGCGGGCCTGGATGTCGATGTCGGTGGCCTGGCCCTGCACGCCGCCGAGCGGCTGGTGGATCATGATGCGGGCGTGCGGCAGCGCGAAGCGCTTGCCCCGGGCGCCGGCGCACAGCAGCAGCGCGCCCATGGAGGCGGCCTGGCCCATGCAGATGGTGGAGATCGCCGGCTTCACGTACTGCATGGTGTCGTAGATGGCCATGCCGGCGGTCACGGAGCCGCCCGGCGAGTTGATGTAGAGGTAGATGTCCTTGTCGGGGTCCTCGGCCTCGAGGAAGAGCATCTGGGCGATGACCAGGTTCGCCAGCTCGTCCTCGATGAAGGTCGGCAGGAAGATGATCCGCTCCTTGAGCAGCCGCGAGAAGATGTCGAACGCGCGCTCGCCACGCGGCGTCTGCTCGACCACCATGGGCACCAGGGCCATCGATGTCTCCTTTGTCTTCGACTCCGGGGTCGTCACGGGGTCACACGCGCGGCGCCGACGAGGAGGTCCAGGGTCTTGCGCTCGCGCAGGCCGGCGCGCAGCGCCTCGAGGTCGCCGGTCTTCTCCATCATACGCCGGATGGCCGGCGTCGGCCGCTGGCTCGAGGCCGCGATGCGCTCGACCTCGGCGTCCACGTCGGCGTCGGAGACGCCGACGTCCTCGCGCTCGGCGACGGCCTCCAGCAGCAGCGCCCGGCGCACCGCCCGTTCGGCGTCGGGACGCAGGTCGGTGATGAGCTTCTGGTAGTCCCACGGCATGGCGTCCGGGTCGACGCCCTGCCGGCGCAGCCGGTCGCGGGCGTGCTCGACCTGGTGGGCGATGTGCCGCATGACCATGGCCTCGGGCACCGCGAACGTGTGGCGGGCGAGGACCGCGTCGATCACCTTGTCCTCGAGGGCGTGCCGGTCCTCGGCGGCGCGCCGCGCCTCGAGCTGCCCGCGAACCTCGGCCCGCAGGGCCTCCAGGGTGTCGAACTCGCCGAGCGACTTCGCCAGGTCGTCGTTCAGGTCGGGCAGGACCTTCTCCTTGACCTCCACGACCTTCACCGTGCCCGTGCCCGACTTGCCGCGCAGCGCTTCCCGCCGGTGATCGTCGGGGAGGCGGAAGACGATCTGGCGCTCCTCGCCGGCGCGCATTCCGGCCACGACCTGGTCGACCTCGGGCAGGACCGAGCCGTCGCCCACCACGAAGGCGTAGCCCGTCTGGCTCGTCGGCTCCTGCCCCTCGACGGCCAGCGTGTAGTCGACCAGGACCAGGTCGCCCGGGCCGGCGGCGCGCTCCACGGCGACGAACTGCGCCTGCGACTCGCGCATGCGCTCGAGCGTGGCGTCCACGTCGGCCTCGCTCACCGCGCCCGGCGCGTGCTGCACCTCGACGCCGCGGTACTCGCCGAGCGCGATCGCCGGCTTCACCTCCACCAGGGCCACGAACGACAGCGGCGCCCCCTCCTCGAGCCGCACGTCCTGCAGGTCGGGGTCGGCCACCGGCTGCAGCCTGGCCTCGATCAGCGCCTGCCGGTAGACGTCGGGGATCAGGTGCTCGGCGACCTCGCGGCGCACGTCGTCGGCGAAGTGGACCTTGACCAGCGAGCGCGGCACGTGCCCCCGGCGGAATCCCGGCAGGCGTGCCTGCTTCTGCACGCGACCGTAGGCGCGCTCCCATTCCTTCTGCACGACGTCGACCGGCGCCTCGACGGCGAGGCGGCGCTTGCAGCCCTCGACTTCCTCCACGGCGACCTTCATGGACGTTCACGCTCCGCGGCCGTCATGCGCTCTCCGGCGACGAGTGATGGTGCGAGAGGGGGGAGTCGAACCCCCAAGGGCGTTCACCCACCGGATCCTAAGTCCGGCGCGTCTGCCAGTTTCGCCACTCTCGCGCGTGGCGTGGGGCACGCCACGAGCAGCATACTCACCCGGGCCAAGCGCCGCAAGGCACCGTGCGGATTGTAGAATCGCCTCCGTCCGCCCGGCGCGCCCGAGCGACACACCGCGCGCCGCCGCGCGACGCGCGGGCGGCGTCGCTGGCACCCGCCTTGAAGCGTCCGGATGGCGCCTGCAGAAGGCGAATTCGAAGCACGTTCCCAGGAGGCTCAGCATGAAGCACTCTCGGTATGTCATCGCGCTCGTCACCGCCGGCGTCTCGCTCTCCGCGTGGACGCTGGCGTGGGCGGCCAGTCCCACCCAGGCGGACTTCGACGCGTGCAACCAGGAAGCGCGCCTCGCCGCGGCGAGCCCCGCCGCCTCGCCCGGCGCCGGCAGCTCGAGCAGCGGCCCGACGTCCACGCCCGGCGCCTCGTCGGATCCCGCGTCGGGCGCGGGCGGCAGCATGACGACTCGCGACAGCTCGGCGGCCACGTCGGGCTCGAGCGCCTCGCCCTCGACCTCCGGTAGCAGCACCTACGGCTCGTCGGCGGGCGGCACGACCTCGGGCTCCGGCACGATCTCCGGCGGCACCAGCGCCTCGCCCTCGACCTCCGGCGGCAGCACCTACGGCTCGTCGGCGGGCGGCACGACCTCGGGCTCCGGCACGATCTCCGGTGGCACCAGCACCTCGCCCTCGACCTCCGGCGGCAGCGTGTCCGGGACGACGGGCACCGGCACGTCGGGCACGGGCTCGAGCGGCTCGGCGTCGGCGGACAGCACGCTGCAGGGCATGGCGGCGGCCGGGCAGAGCGACCCGGCCTATCAGCAGGCGTATCGCGACTGCATGAAGCGCCGCGGGTTCTAGTGGTTCGCCACGCGAGGGGCTCTCCACGAGGGAGCCCCTCGCGCACCGCGGCAGAGGAGGCGTCATGGACGCGGAGAGGGCGCTCGACGTCCTGAACGAGCTCATCGAGACGTGCCGTGACGGCGAGCAGGGATTCCGCACCGCCGCCGAGGCCGTCACCGAGCCCCACTTGCAGGGTCTGTTTCGAGCCTACGCCGAGCAGCGCGCGGAGTTCGTGGCCGAGCTGTCGGCGGAGGTCCGCCGCCTCGGAGGCGATCCGGACCGGCGTGGCAGCGTCGCCGGCTCGCTGCACCGCGGGTGGATGAACATCCGCTCCGTCGTCAGCGGCGGCAACCAGGCGGCCATCGTCGCCGAGGCGGAGCGTGGCGAGGATTCGGCCAGGGCGGCCTACGAGCGGGCGCTCCGCGAGAGCACCCTGCCGCCCGGCATCGCGGGCATCGTGGAGCGGCAGGCGGCGCGCGTGCGCGAGGCGCACGACCGGGTCCGCGCGCTCCGCGAGCGCGCGGCGTGAGAGCGCCGGTCAGGCGGCGCCGACGGCGGGGGTGACGGGACGGCGTCGCTCGAACGTGTCGCGGTGCTCGGTGCGGAACCGGGCCAGGCACCGCGGGCAGATGCCGTCGGTGAACCGGATCCGCCACCCGCGCCACGAGGCGACGCCCCGCCAGAGACCACGGCCGAAGTACTGAGGGTGCCAGGCGCAGCGGCAGATCAACATCGGTTTCTCCCGAACAAGCAGAGCTGTCGGGGTGCAAGGCGTGTGCCCGCCGGGCGTGATGCAGCGGCGCGGAGTTGGGGACCGCCATGCACGCCCCGGCCCGAAACGCCGCACCGACGTATGGAAAATCTTTTCTCACACGAGGCCGCTCCGGTGGCACCCGCTTCGCAGCCGGACGCCTCGGCGGAGGTGGCCATGGCGAGCGAGACGGGCGCCAAGCGCGGGCTTCAGTCGGCGGCGAGAAAGCGGGCCTCCTCGCGACACGTCGAGGACCCGGCACCGGCCGCGGCGCCGGTGCCCGGCGCGTTCGGCCGCGGGCCCCGGCGGCCCCCCGCCCGGGCCCGGCGCCGGCGACCGCCGATCGCCAGCGTGAACCCCGCGACCGGCGAGATGGTCAAGGTCTTCGAGCCGCACTCGGAGCGCGAGACGGCCACGCGCGTGGCGCGCGCGGCGGAGGCGTTCGCCGCGTACCGCCGCGTGCCGTTCGCGGAGCGCGCGCGGATGATGCGGCGGGTCGCCGACATCCTCGACGAGGAGCGCGCGGCCTTCGGCCGGCTCATCACGACGGAGATGGGCAAGCCCCTGAACGCCGCCGTCGGGGAGGTGGCCAAGTGCGCGTGGGTGTGCCGGCACTACGCCGAGCACGCCGAGAGCCTGCTCGCCGACGAGCGCGTCGACGCCGGCGCCGGCGAGAGCTTCGTGCGCTACCAGCCGCTCGGCCCGATCCTCGCCGTCATGCCGTGGAACTTTCCGTTCTGGCAGGTCTTCCGCTTCGCCGCGCCGGCGCTGATGGCCGGCAACGTCGTCCTCCTCAAGCACGCCGCCAACGTGCCCCAGTGCGGCCTGGCCATCGAGCACGTCTTCACCGCGGCCGGCTCCGTTGAGGGCGTGTTCACCACGCTGCTGCTGACCTCCGACCAGGTGGGCCGGCTGCTCGACGACGACCGCGTGGTGGCGGCGACGCTGACCGGCAGCGAGGGCGCGGGCAGCGCGGTGGCCGGGCGCGCCGGCGCCCAGGTGAAGAAGACGGTGCTCGAGCTGGGCGGCAGCGACCCCTTCGTCGTGCTGCCGAGCGCGGACCTCGAGGCGGCGGTGTCGGCGGCGGTCGAGGCGCGCACCGTCAACAACGGCCAGTCGTGCATCGCCGCCAAGCGCTTCGTGGTCGCCGAGCCCGCCGCCGACGAGTTCGAGCGGCGCTTCGTGGACGCCATGGCCGGACTCACCGTGGGCGACCCGCTGGATCCGTCGACGGAGATCGGTCCGCTGGCGACGGCCGACACGCGGGACCGCCTGGAGGACCAGGTGCGCCGCACCGTCGAGGCCGGCGCGCGCGTCCTCACGGGCGGCCGGCGTCTGGACCGCCCGGGCTTCTACTACGCCCCGACGGTCCTGACCGACGTTCCCGCCGGCTCGCCCGCGCATCGCGAGGAGCTGTTCGGCCCGGTGGCCACGCTCTTCCGCGCCCGCGACGCCGAGGACGCGCTGCGCATCGCGAACGACACGCGCTTCGGCCTCGGCGCCAGCATCTGGACACGGGAGGCCGCCGAGCGCGACCGCTTCGTCGACGGGCTCGAGTCCGGGCTCGTGTTCGTGAACGGCATCGTGGCCTCGGATCCCCGGCTGCCGTTCGGCGGCGTGAAGCGGTCGGGCTACGGGCGCGAGCTCGGCGTCTGGGGGCTGCGGGAGTTCGTCAACATCAAGACGGTCAGGATCGCCGCCGGCGCGCCGGAGCCCGACGGGCGGACGGTCGAGTGAGCGCGGCGCGCCCGCGGAACGCCGCGGCCCGGCGTCAGGCGGCGCCGGTGTCCTCGCCGCCGGCCTCCGGGCGGCTCCGGCCGCGCCGGCACCTGCGCGCCTCGGGCAGTGCCGCCGCCAGCCGCGCGGCCTGGATCGGCTCACCGCAGACCTCGCGCCGCCCGTACGTGCTGCCGTCGACACGCTCGAGCGTCGCGGTCGGGCGGCGGATCCGCGGGGCGAGGCGCTCGCGGCGCCCGAGGCTGATGTCGCGCCGCTCGCTCGCCTGGGCGGCGCCGGCCGCCTCGCCGCCGTCGCCCGGCCGCGGGGCGCGGTCGTCCGGGTCGGGGGCCGTCGGCACCGCCCGCCGCTGCTCGAGGGCCTGCTCGCGCTCCCGCCGCAGGCGTGCCCGCACCGTCCCGCGCGGCGGGGCCCCTGCCCTGGGCTCCCGCCTCGCCATGGCGCCGGGGGCAAGTCCGATGCCGGCGGCCGGCGCGTCGCCTCGTTGCACGCCTTGCCCGAGGCGGCGTCGGCGAGTGACTGGTACGCGACTGGCACCGCAGGCGCGGCAGAGGTGGTCATGACGATCGCCGCCACCGGCCTGATCCACGCCCTGGAGGACGTCGCCACCCGGCTGCGGATCGACGCGATCCGCTCGACGACCGCGGCCGGCAGCGGGCATCCGTCCAGCGCGGCGTCGGCGGCCGAGCTGGTCGCCGCCGTGTTCTTCGGCGGCGCGCTCCGCGTGGATCCGGACGATCCGCGGTCGCTCGCCAGCGACCGCTTCGTGCTCAGCAAGGGGCACGCCGCGCCGCTGCTCTACGCCGCCTGGGCCGAGGCGGGGCTGCTGCCCCGCGAGCGCCTGCTCACGCTGCGGCAGGCCGACAGCGACCTCGAGGGCCATCCGACGCCGCGGCTGCCGTTCGTCGACGTCGCCACCGGATCGCTCGGTCAGGGCCTCGGGGTCGGGCTCGGCCTCGCGGCGGGCGCGCGGCTGGCCGGGGCCGACGCCCGCGTGTTCGTGCTGCTCGGCGACGGCGAGACGGCCGAGGGCGCGGTGTGGGAAGCCGTGCAGCTCGCCGCGCACCTGCGCGCCCACAACCTGGTGGCGCTGATCGACGTCAACGGCCTGGGCCAGTCCGGCCCCACGATGCTGCGGCACGACGTCGAGGCCCATCGCCGCCGCCTCGCCGCGTTCGGCTGGCGCGCCAGGACGGTCGACGGCCACGACGTCGCCGCCGTGCTGGACGCCGTGCGGTGGGCCATCCGCGGCCGCGGCGCGCCGCACGCCATCGTGGCGCGCACCGTGAAGGGCCGCGGCATCGAGTCGATCGAGGGCCGCCCGGACTGGCACGGCAAACCGCTGCCCCCGGACGCGGCCGAGCGCGCCATCCAGGCGCTCGAGGCGCGGCTGCGCCACGTGCCGCGCCCGCCGCTGGCGCGCCCGCGCGGCGCGCCGCCGGCGCGGCCGGTCGGCCCGCCGGCGACGCCGGCGCCGGCGCCGGTCCCGGCCCGCGAGGTGGCCACGCGCGAGGCGTACGGCGACGCGCTGGTCCGGCTGGGCGCGCGCGACGACCGCGTCGTCGTCCTCGACGCCGACGTGAAGAACTCGACGTACGCGCAGAAGTTCCTCGACGCGCACGGCGAGCGCTACGTCGAGTGCTACATCGCCGAGCAGAACATGGTCAGCATGGCCCTGGGGCTCGCCGCCCAGGGCTTCGTGCCCTTCGCGTCGTCGTTCGCCTGCTTCCTGGAGCGCGCCGCCGACCAGGTGCGCATGGCCGGCATCTCCGGCGGCAACGTGAAGCTGTGCGGCTCCCACGCCGGCGTGAGCATCGGCGAGGACGGCCCCTCGCAGATGGGGCTCGAGGATCTCGCGCTCTTCCGCGCCGTGCCCGGCGCCGTCGTGCTCTACCCCGCCGACGGGGTGGCCGCCGACGCGTGCGTGCAGCTGGCGGCGCTGCACCGGGGGCCGGCGTACATCCGGACCACCCGCATGAAGACGCCGGCGATCTACGCCGCCGACGAGGCCTTCGCCATCGGCGGCCTCAAGGTGCTCCGGGCCGGCGACGACGACCGCCTGACCATCGTCGCCGCCGGGATCACCCTGCACGAGGCGCTGGCCGCGCACGAGGAGCTGCTGGCGGCCGGCCTCGCCGTGCGCGTGATCGACCTCTACTCGGTGAAGCCCGTCGATCGGGAGGGGCTGCTCGGCGCGGCGCGCGCGACGGCGAACACCCTGCTGACGGTGGAGGACCACTACGCCGAGGGCGGCCTCGGCGCCGCGGTGCTGGAGGCGGTCGGCGACACCGGCGTCGCCGTGCACCGCCTGGCGGTGCGCGAGGTGCCGCGCAGCGGTCCGCCGCGGACGCTGCTGGAGCGTCACGGCATCGGGCGGGGCACCATCGTCGCCGCGGTCCGCAGCCTCACCGTCGGGACCGCGCGCGCCGCATGAGCCGACCGCGCCCCGCGCCGCCGCCCGCGTGAGGAGCGCGTCGGGCGCTTCGAAGCGGACGTCGGCGGCACGGGGCTTGCGGCGCCGTCACGGCATGCGCCTCGAGCGCCGCCTCCGCCACGCGACCATCGCGGGCGTCCTCGCCCTGAGCGTCGCCGGATGCGGCCTGGACGAGGCCCGCGATCGCGGCCAGGCGCCGCGCTCGGAGGCGCCGCGCGCCGCGCCGCCGCCGGCGGAGGCGCCGCGGCCGGCCCCGGACGAGCGGACGGCCGCGCTGCCACGCGACGTGGCGGCGCCCGGCGCGGCCTTCGCGCGGGTGGCCGAGGCCGTCACTCCGGCGGTCATCAACATCACGACCGAGGCCGGCGCCGGCGGCCCGCAGCGCACGCCCTTCGAGCAGTTCTTCGGCGAGGAGTTCTACCGGCGGTTCTTCGGCGACGCGCCGGAGCGGATGCCGCGGCGGAGCCTGGGCTCGGGCGTCATCATCGACCGGAGCGGCGTGGCCCTGACCAACGCGCACGTGGTGGACCAGGCCGCGCGCATCGAGGTGACGACCGCCGACGGCCGCAAGCACCGGGCCCGTCTGGTGGGCCTCGACCGCGCCACCGATCTCGCCGTGATCCAGGTCGAGGACGGCGCACAGTTCCCGGCCGCCCCGCTGGGCGACTCGGATGCCGTGCAGGTCGGGGAGTGGGTCATCGCCGTCGGCTCGCCCTTCGGGCTACGCGCCACGGTGACGGCGGGAATCATCAGCGCCAAGGCCCGGCACATCGGCGCCGGCGCCTTCGACGACTTCCTGCAGACCGACGCCGCCATCAACCCGGGCAACTCCGGCGGACCGCTGGTCGACCTGCGCGGACAGGTCGTCGGCATCAACACCGCGATCGTCGCCGGGGGCTCGGGCATCGGCTTCGCCATCCCGTCCGCCCTGGCGCGGCGGGTGTCGGACGAGCTGCGCGAGCACGGCCGCGTGAGCCGCGGCTGGCTCGGCGTCAGCGTGCGAGCGCTCGGGGCCGACGCCGGCGGCGCCGGCAGCGCGCCCGACGAGGGCGCCCTGGTGGCCGGCGTGGAGCGCGACAGCCCGGCCGCGCGCGCCGGCCTGCGCGCCGGCGACGTGATCGTGAGGTTCGACGACCGGCCGATCCAGTCCCCGGCCGACCTGCAGCGCGCCGCGGCCATGGCCCGGCCGGGCACGCGCGCCACCCTCACCGTGCGCCGCGACGGCGGCGAGCGCCGGATCGAGGTGAGGCTGGGCGAGACGCCCGCCGGGCGGGCGGAGGCGGCGAGGGGCGCGCGGTGAAGATCGCCTCGATCCGCGGCATCCCCATCCACGTCAACGCCAGCTGGCTGGCCGTCTACGCGCTGATCACCTGGACGCTCGCCGTCGGATACTTCCCGCGCGTCCTGCCCGCGCTCGCGCCGGCGGCGTACTGGATCACCGGCCTGGTCGCCGCGGCGCTGCTGTTCGTGTCCGTGCTGCTGCACGAGCTGTCGCACTCGTTCGTGGCGACGGCCCACGGGCTCCACGTGCGCGGCATCACGCTGCACGTGTTCGGCGGCGTGTCGCAGCTCGAGGACGAGCCCCCCGGCCCGAGGGCGGAATTCCTGATCGCCGTGGTGGGGCCGCTCACGAGCTTCGCGATCGCCGCCGTCCTGTGGATGGTCGGCGTCTGGGGCCGCGTGGCCGGCCCGTCGGTCACCGCCACCCTCGAGTACCTGATCGGCGTCAACGTCGCCGTCGGCGTCTTCAACCTGGTGCCCGGCTTCCCGCTCGACGGCGGCCGCATCCTGCGCGCGGCGCTCTGGAAGTGGAAGGGCGCGCGGGGCCCGGCCACGTGGATCGCGAGCCGCGTGGGCGTGGGCTTCGCCGTCGTGCTCATGGCCGCCGGCGCGCTGCGGATCCTGACCGGCGGCGCCCTGGACGGTCTCTGGCTGATCTTCATCGGTCTCTTCCTGCGCAGCGCCGCCGACGCCTCCTACACGCAGAGCGCGCTGCGGGAGGCGCTGGGCCGCCTGCCCGTGCGGCAGGTCATGTCGCCGCGGGTGGTGACCGTCAGCCCGGGCGCCACCGTGGCCGACCTGGTGGACACGTTCTGGGCGCACCACGTCAGTAGCTTCCCGGTCGTGGACGACGGCGGCCCCGTGCGCGGGATCGCCAGTCTGCAGAAGGTCCACCAGGTGCCGCGCGAGGCGTGGCCGACGACGCGCATCCGCGACGTCATGCGACCACTGGGAGACGACCTGGTCGTGGGGCCGGAGGCGTCGGCCTTCGACGCCCTCCAGAAGGCCGCCGCCAACGGGCTGGGGCGGCTCGCCGTCCTCGACGCCGGCCGCCTCGTCGGCTACCTCTCGCTGAAGGACCTCACCCACGTGCTGGCGCTGGAGGGCCTCGGGCCCGCCGGCGCCCGGAGCGAGCCGCTGCGCGCCGCGCGGGCTCTCCGCCGCGCCGCCTGACGGCGGCGCGCCGGCTCACGAGACGCGCTGCGGCCGGACGGCCCGCCGCGCGGCGCCGGACGCCTCGCCGGCGAGGCCGAGCGACGAGGCCGCGGCCCGGGCCACCCCGGCGGCGCCGACGCGCCGGTACACGCGCTCGTAGGCCGCCGCCATCACGTCGGCGGTGAACCGCCGCTCGAAGTCGCGCCGGCAGGCGGCGCGGTCCAGCTTGGGCACGCGCTCGACGGCGGCCGCGAACTCGTCCACGGACTCGCAGAGGAAGCCCGTCTCGCCGTCGCGCACGACCTCGGGCACGGAGCCGCGCGGCGTGGCCAGCACCGGGGTGCCGCAGGCCAGGGCCTCGATCATGACGAGCCCGAACGGCTCGGGCCACTCGATGGGGAAGACCAGGGCCAGCGCGTCGGCGAACAGCGCCTGCTTCTCGGCCTCGCGCAGCTCGCCGAGGTACTCGACGAGCGGATGATCCAGGTACGGCGCCAGCACGCGCTGGAAGTACTCGAGCTGCTCGCGCAGGATGGGATGCCGCGCGTCGGCCGGCGGCGGCGGCGCGGCGATCCGGATCGGGACGCCGGTGGCCAGCGCCACCGCGATCGCCCGGTCCAGCCCCTTCTCCGGCGCGCACCGGCCGCAGAAGGCCAGGTACCGCCCGGTCTCGAGCGTCGGCCGATAGCGGTCGCGGGGATAGCCGTGGTGGACGGTGGCCACCCACGCCGCGCCGGGGAACGGCGCGCGCTGCGCGTCGCTGATCGACACCAGCTGCTGCTCGCAGAACTCCGCGTAGAGCGGCGCCAGCTCGGGCGGATCGAGGCGCCAGTGCAGCGTGGTGACGGTCGGCACCGCGGCGCGACGCGCCTCGGGCCACGCCATGTAGTCCATGTGGTTGTGCATCACGTCGAGCTCGCCGGCGTGCGCGTAGGCCCGCACCACCGAGAGCACCTGCGAGGGCCGCTCGTCGCCGTGGCGGGGCTCGTGCCAGGCGGGCCGCTCGACCGTCGGGATCAGCCGGGCGCGCGTCGCCGAATCCGCGCTGGCGAAGAGCGTGACGTCGTGGCCCCGGGCGACGAGCGCGTCGGCGAGGAACGCCACCACGCGCTCGGTGCCGCCGTATCCGACCGGCGGGACCCGCTCGAACGGCGGCGCGAGCAACCCGATGCGCACGTATGCAACGGAATGCACGCGGCGTGCCGGCGAGTCCGGCGCAAGCGCGCGACGGGCGCGCGCGCCCGGGGTCGACGACGCGAGCGCCGCGCGGGCGAGACGACCGGCGAGATGAGCACTGCCGGAAATCGTTCGGTGAGCCGGCCCAGGCCGAACACGTCTTCGCGACGCGGCCCGATCGGGACGGAGGAACCGGCATCGCGCGCCGGTGATCCGCCGGGCCGGTGTGGCGATCGCTCAGCGCCGCGCGCGGGCCACGAGCGCGCCGAGCGCGATGACGGCGCCCAGCGCGGCCGCGGCGACGCCGGGCCGCTGCCGCGCGCGACGCTCGACCACGTCGACGCGATCGGCGGCGATCAGCAGGAGCCAGTGACCGGCCCGGTACTCGGGCAGCCGGTACGCCGCGCGCCGCAGCGCGCCGCTGATCCCGCGCGGCGGCTGCGCGGTGCCGAAGACCGGAGTCGTCCGCTGCGGCGCGCGCACGGCGGCGCCGGGCTGCTGCACGATCCGTTCCGGCCGGCTCATCGCTGGCTCCTCCTCACGCCGCGCGGGGCGTCAGCACGCACTTGACGCAGCCGTCGCGCTTGCCGGCGAACAGCCGGTAGGCCTCCGGCGCCTGCTCCAGCGGGAAGCGGTGCGTGATGACGGCGCGCGCGTCGACGCGCCCGCCCTCGATCAGCTCGAGCAGCCGCGGCATGTATCGCCGGACGCTGCACTGCCCCATGCGGACGGTGAGCCCCTTGTTCATCGCGGTGCCGACGGGCACCAGGTTCCACGGCGGCCCGTACACGCCGACCACCGACACGCGGCCGCCGCGCCGGGCCACGTCGATGGCCCAGCCGAGCGCCGTCGCCCGACCCGCCTGGGCCATCACGGCGCCGAGCACCTGGTGCATGATCGAGCCGCTGGCCTCGAGTCCGACGGCGTCGATGCACACGTCGGCCCCCCGCCCGCCCGTGAGCGCGCGCAGGTGGCCGACGACGTCGGCGGCGGCGGCGAAGTCGACCGGCTCGGCGCCGGCGAAGCGGCGGGCGAAGTCCAGCCGCTCGGGCACGCGGTCGACGGCGATGACCCGGCCCGCTCCGAGCAGCCACGCCGAGCGCTGGGCGAAGAGCCCCACGGGGCCGCACCCGAAGACGACGACGGTGTCGCCGCCCCGGATGTCGCCCATCTCGGCGCCCTGGTAGCCGGTGGGGAAGATGTCGCTGAGGAAGAGGACCTGCTCGTCCTCGAGGCCGTCGGGGATCTTCAGGGGCCCCACGTCCGCGAACGGCACGCGCACGAACTCGGCCTGGCCGCCCTCGTAGCCTCCGGTGATGTGCGAGTAGCCGTAGACGCCCCCCAGCAGCTCGCTGTTGGGGTTCGACCGCTCGCAGGACGCGAACAGCGAGCGCTCGCAGTAGAAGCACGCCCCGCAGGCGATGTTGAACGGGACCACCACGCGATCGCCCGGGCGCAGCGTCCGGACGTCGGCACCGACCTCCTCCACCACGCCCGTGAACTCGTGGCCGAAGGTGGAGCCGATCCGGGTGTCGGGCACGAGCCCGTGGAAGAGATGCAGGTCCGAGCCGCAGATCGCCGTGCGCGTCACCCGCACGATGGCGTCGCCGGGGTGCTCGAGCACCGGCTGGGGCTTGTCGACGACGGTGAGCCGCGACGGTCCCTCGTAGCTGAGCGCGCGCATGCGTCGTTCGCGAGCAACCCGAATGCCAGCGACCCGTTCCCGGCGCCGCCGGACCCCGCGGCGGACTCGCCGTCACGTGGACCCTTGTCGCGCCACGCGGCGGCGGTCGATACTGCTCGCCGATCCATGCCGGCTCGATCCCCTCGCCGCTCCCCGCCGCCCGACGATCCGATCTGCCCGGTGTGTCTGCGGCCCATCGCGGCGCGTGATCGCGTCACCGGCACGCGGGACCGGCTGATGCACGAGCGCTGCGACTACCTCGGCCGGCCCGCGCCGGCGCCGCCCCGCCGTATCGTTCCCCCGCCGCCACGCAGGGTGCTGCCTCGGCCGCCCCGGGCCGTGCTGCCGCGCCCGCCGCGACGCGCGCTGCCTCCGCCGCCCGCGGGTCCACGGCGCCCGCGCTAGCTCGTCGCAGGCGGCCCGACGGCGGCGGCAAGCAGCCCCCGCTCGAACGCCGCACGCGCCGCGCGGCGGTCGGTTCGACGGACACCTGGTCCCGTCGCGACGGCGCCACGCCCCGGCGAGCGACGAAGACTGGCACCCCGGGGCCAGCGTGACATCGTCCACCGGGAAAACGGTCGCCACCGTGGCGCACAACGCCGTGTTTTCAGGGAGTTCCCGCTTGGCATCCCCGTTGCCTCGTCTGCCCCCGGGATGACGCGCCCGGGTGCCCGGAGGTCGACATGCCGAAGCTGACGCTCGTCCTGGAGCGGCGAGCGCTCAAGGTCTACGACCTGAACGCCACCGTGGTGCGCATCGGCCGCGAGGCCGACATGGACGTCGTGATCGACAACGTCGCGGTCTCGCGGCGCCAGGCCGAGATCCGGCTCGAGGGCGCCGGCTGGGTCCTGCGCGACCTCGGCTCCGGCAACGGCACGTTCCTCAACGGCCGGCGGGTCGACGACGCGGCGCCCATCAGGCCGGGGGACGAGATCGCCTTCGGGAAGTTCTCGCTCTTCTTCGATCACGTGCCCGTCGCGCCGGTCGCCGCGGCGCCGGCGTCGGTGGGCGCGGCGGGACGCCAGTCCGACGGCACGCTGCTGCTCAATCCGCAGGAGCTCGCCGAGCTGCAGAAGGCCATGACGCAGAAGCGGCAGGCGCAGATCCGCTGGACCGCGGGCGACCGCGGGGGCACGCACTACCTGACGGAGGCGGCGACGCTGGTCGGGCGCACCGACCTCTGCGACCTCCGCGTGCCGACCGGCCCCCGGCAGCACATCCTGATCAGCCGCCACGGCGCGCGGTTCGAGGTGCGCAACCTCTCCTCGTGGTACCGCATGCGGGTCAACGGCGAGGCGGTGGCGCGGGCGGCCCTGCAGACGGGCGATCGCGTGGACATCGGCGGCCTGCAGCTCACGTTCCTGGACGAGATCCATTGAAGACCGTCGGCGACCGCTACGAGATCCTCGCCGAGCTCGGCCGCGGCACCACCGCCGTCGTGTACAAGGCCCGCGACTCGTACCTGGACCGCACGGTGGCGATCAAGATCTTCCGGCCGGACATCGCCTCCCTGCACGACTCCGACGCCGCCCTCAAGCGGCGCTTCCAGCAGGAAGCCATGGCCGCCGGGCGGCTCAACCACCGCTCGATCGTCGCCGTGCACGACGTCGGGGAGATCGACCGGACGCCCTACATCGTGATGGAACACGTCCACGGCCGTACGCTCGCCGAGATCCTCGCCGCCGAGGGCCCGCTCCGCCCCGACGCCGCCGCCCGCCTGGTGATCCAGCTCTGCGAGGGCCTCGAGTACGCGCACCGCCGGGGCATCGTCCACCGCGACATCAAGCCCGGCAACATCCTGATCGGCGACGACGGCGTGGCCAAGCTCACGGACTTCGGCATCGCGCGCATCGTCGGCACCGACCAGACGCAGTCCGGGGCGATGCTCGGGACGCCCGCCTACATGTCGCCCGAGCAGGTGCGTGGCCTGGCCGCCGACGCCCGCAGCGACGTGTTCGCGCTCGGCGTGGTGCTCCACGAGGCGCTCACCGGCGCCGCGCCGTTCCGGGGCGACGACCTGGCCGCGGTGCTCTACCAGATCGCCCACGTCGATCCGCCCTCGCTGCGGGAGCGCGCCCCCGGCGTGCCGCCGGCGCTGACGGCGGTCGTGAGCCGCGCCCTGGCCAAGGCGCCGGAGACGCGGTACCCGACGGCGCGGGCGCTGGCCACGGCGCTCGGCCAGGCGGTGGCGTCGGCACGGCCGCCGGCGGGCGCGCGGGCGCGCGGGGCGCGCGCCCGCTCGCGCGTGAGCCGTTATCGCCCGGTCCTCGGCGCCGGCCTCGCGGCCGTGCTGCTGCTCGCCGTCGTCACGTGGGCCGGGTCGAGTCGCCGTCCGGACGGCGCCGCCCGGGGCGCGGCGCCCGCGCCGCGGGCCGCCGGCGCCGCCGCGGCCGCGGGGCCGCAGGCCGGGCGCACGACCGGCGGCGCCGCGCCGGCGCGGGTGCCGCCCGTGGCCAAGGTCGAGACGGCGCCGGCGCTCGAGACGATGGTCGTCAGCGCCAGCCCGTCCACGGGCTCGCGCGCCGCCGAGACGGCCCGGCCCGCGTCGCGGCCGGCGACGGCCCGGCCCGTACGGCGCCCGCCCGAGCCGCCGCCCGCGGCGGCGCCCGCGCCGGCCACGGAGGCCGGGTCCTCGCCCGCGGCGGCGGCGTCGAGACCATCGTTCACGCCGCCGCCACCGCCGGCCGCGGCCACGGCGTGCCTGAGCGTGAACGCCATCCCGTTCGCCACCGTCTACGTCGACGGCCGCCGCGCCGGCGACACGCCGCGCGCGTGCCTGCGCGTCGCGCCCGGCGCGCACCGGGTGCGCTTCGAGGCGAGCGGCGAGCGGAGCCCGGAGCGCCTCGTCCACGTGACGGCGCGCCACACGGCGGACGAACCCATGCGGCTCAGCTACGACTTCAACAGCGGGCGCTTCGTCGACGAATGAGCCCGCGCCGTCTCGCGCGCCTGGCCGCGCTCCTCGCCGTCTGCCTGCCGGCGCTGTCGGCCTGCGCGACGCTCCGCGAGTTCGCCCACGAGATGCCGGCCCGGGTCACCGCGGCCACGAAGCCCGTCAAGTACGCGATCGCCGGCGCCGAACCCGCGCGGCGCGACAGCCTGGAGCGCGCCCAGCAGCACCTCAAGGCCGGCGAGCACCGGCTGGCGCTCGCCGCGCTGCGCCACGCGCTGTGGGACGCCGAGCGCATCGACGCGCGCTGGCTCAGGCTGGAGGAGCTCACCGAGACCCACCGGGCGCTGGCCGCCGTCTACGACGGCCTGCGCCGGCCCGACTGGGCCGACGAGCACCGCGCCCTGGCCCTGGCGCTGGCGCAGTATCCCGGGCCGGACACGCCGTCCTCGCCCGACCGCGCCTTCGCGCGCGGCAAGCGCGCGTACCGGGCCGCCCGCTTCCGCGAGGCCGTGTTCGCGCTGATCGTGGCCCAGGTCGAGCTGCAGGGCGTGGCCGACACGCGCGCCCGGGTCGCCTCGCTGCAGGAGGCCCGCTGCTTCCTGCTGCTCTCCCGCTTCGCGCTGGACCAGGAGGAGCGCGCGCGCGAGGAGGTGCGCCGCCTCGCCGCGCTCGACGACTCGATCGCCTCGTGCCGGCGGCACGCTCCGCCCACCGTCCAGGCCTTCATCCGCAGCGTGCAGGTGAGCGACGCCCCGGCCGCCCGCCGGTCGCCGTGATCGCCGCCGGCCACGCGTCGCCCGCCGTCAGCTTCGCCCAGCTCACCGACGCCGGGCGCGTGCGCGCGCGCAACGAGGACTACGCCGGCGCCTTCGAGCCGGACGAGCCGCGGCTGCGCGACCGCCGCGGCCGCCTCTTCGCCGTCGCCGACGGCATGGGCGGCCACGCCCGCGGCGACGTGGCGAGCCGGCTCGCCGTCGACACGGTGCGCGCCGCGTACTTCGACGACGCCGCGCTCGCCGACGACGTGCCCGGCGCCCTCGTGCGGAGCGTGGAGCGCGCCAACGCGGTGCTGTACGCCGAGGGCGCCGGTCACGACGGCGAGCCGCGCATGGGCACGACGCTCACCGCGCTCGTCGTGCGGGACCGCGAGGCGTTCGTCGCCCACGTCGGCGACAGCCGGGCGTATCTCGTCCGGGGGCGGGAGATCCGGCAGCTGACCGAGGACCACTCGCTGGTGTCCGAGCTCGTGCGCAAGGGCGTGCTCACGCCCAGCGAGGCCGAGCATCATCCCAGCGCCCACGTCGTCGTCCGCGCGCTCGGCGCGGCGAGCGCGGTGGCCGTGGAGGTGACCGGGCCGGTGCCGCTCGACGACGGCGACACCCTGGTGCTGTGCACCGACGGCCTGAGCCGGCTCGTCACCGCCCGCGAGATCCTGCGCGCGGCCCGCGCCCGCGCGCTGCCCCGCGCCTGTGCGCGCCTCGTGCGGCTGGCCAACCGGCGCGGCGGTCCGGACAACATCACGCTGCAGATGGTCCGGGTCGGTCGCCGGCACGATCCCGTCGCCGCCGTCGCCGCCGCGCTCGCCGACGTGGCGGACGCCCTGCGCCGCTGGCGGCCACGCGCCGGCGCCGGCCGCCCCGCGGCCTGATCCCGGAGCGCCCGGCCCCGGCGGCCCCGGCGCATGCCCGGGGCATCCGCCCGGGGGGTTCCCGCCGCCGACACCGCCGTGCCACGCCGCGCGCCGGCCGCTCTCCGCCGCCGCGCCGCCGCCACGTTCGGCGACGTGGCCGCTCCAGGCCGGCGGCGCTGCGTGCGCGATCCCGTCATCGATGGCACCGCGCTTGCTCGACGGATGGCCATGGCGCGCGCGATCTGGAAGGGCGCCGTGTCGTTCGGGCTCGTCACCATCCCGGTCGCGCTCCACTCGGCCGTCGAGCGCCGGGGCGAGCTGCATTTCCGCCTCCTGCACGCGAAGGACAGCAGCCCGATCGACTACAAGCGCGTCTGCGAGGAGGAGGGCGTCGAGGTCCCCTGGAAGGACATCGTCAAGGGCTACGAGGTCGAGAAGGGCCGCTTCGTCGTCCTGACCGACGCCGACTTCGACAAGGCGCGCGTGCCGGCCACCCAGACGTTCGAGATCCGCGACTTCGTCAAGCGCGAGGAGATCGAGCCGACGTACTTCGAGCACCCGTACTTCCTGGCCCCCGGCGGCCGCGCCGCCGAAAAGGCCTACGCGCTCCTGCGCGACGCGCTGGCGGAGACGGGCCGCGTGGGCATCGGCAAGATCGTCCTGCGGCGCCGCGAGCACCTCGCCGCCCTGGTGCCGTCCGGCGCGGCCCTCCTGCTCACCACGCTCCGGTTCGCCGACGAGCTGCGCGGCGCCAAGGACCTCGACCTGCCGGCCGCGGGCACGGGCTGGAGCCGGAAGGAGATGGACCTGGCGCGCTCACTCGTCGACGCGCTGGAGTCCAGGTGGGCGCCGGACCGCTACCAGGACGAGTACGAGGCGATGCTGCGCGACCTGATCGAGCGGAAGGCGCGCGGCGAGAAGCTCGTGACCCCGCGGATCGAGAAGCCCAGGCCCGTGCGCGACCTGGTGCAGGCTCTGCGGGCGAGCCTGGAGGAGCCCCGCCACCTCAGGAGCATCGAGGGTGGCCGCCGCGGCGCGCCCGCGCGGAGGCCGGCCCGTCACCGGCGTCGCCGCCGGGTCGCCTGATCTCCCGGCGGTCGCCGCCGGCGGAGACCGCGCCGGCCTCGCTCCGCAACTTGACGGACGGCGCCGGTCGGCGGATTCTCGACCACGTCGAGTCACCACCGCCTCGACGTGACGGGCGGAGCCATCTCGCCCGAGGAGGTTCTGATGCGCCGCCTGGTGCCGCTGCTCGTGGCTGTCGTGGCCCTCCTGACGCCGCACGTGGCCCAGGCGCAGCCGCGAATCGGCGTGCTGCTGTTCGGCACTCCGGCCACCGACCCGAACGTCGCGGCCTTTCGTCGAGCGCTGGCGGACCTCGGGTACGTCGAGGGCCGCAACGTCCGGCTCGAGTATCGCGGAGCGGAGGGCAAGGCCGAACGCCTGCCCGATCTCGCCCGCGACCTCGTCGGGCTGAAGCCGGACGTCGTCTTCGCGCTCGGCGGCGACGTGGCGCCGGCGGTGAAGTCCGCCACGACGACGATCCCCGTCGTCGCGGTGGTCAGTCTCGATCCCGTTCAGGGCGGGTTGATCGGCAGCATGGCGCGGCCGGGCGGCAACATCACCGGCGTGACGCTCATCGCGTCCGACCTGGCGGGCAAGCGGCTGCAGTTCCTCAAGGAGATCGCGCCAGCCGTCTCGCGCGTCGGCGTGCTCTGGAATCCCGCGCACCCCGACTTCGAATACCGCGAAACGCGCAGCGCCGGGCACCGACTGGGCGTGCAGGTCCAGTCCCTGGAAGTCCGCAACGCCGGCGAGTTCGAGGCCGCGTTTCGGGCCGCGGCCGAGGCGCGCGCCCAAGCGCTCGTCGTCGCGTCGTCTCGCCTGACGACGGCCAACCTCCGGCGGATCCTCGGCCTGGCCGCCAGGCATCGCATGCTGGTCGTGTCGGGGTGGGGGCCGTGGGCCCAGGAAGGGGCGCTGCTGAGCTACGGCCCCGACATCGACGCCGTCATCCGACGGGCCGCAACCCAGGTCGACAAGATCCTGAAAGGCGCCCTGCCCGGCGAGCTGCCCATCGAGCAGCCGACCAAGTTCGAGCTCGTCATCAACGCCAAGACGGCTCGCGCGTCCGACCTGGCGATCCCGCCGTCGCTCGCGGCCCACGCGGACCGGATCATCGAGTGACGATCGCCGGCATGACCTCGCGCGTGAACAGCTCGAACGACGCCAGCGCGGCGTCGGCGGGCACGCCCGCGGCCGAGATGCGGCAGATCAGGTGCGCGAGGCCGAGCTCGTCGCGCAAGCGCTCGATCTGGCGGATGCACGTCGCGGGATCCCCCAGGATGATCCGGTCCTCGGCCAGCCGGTCGATGGTGAGGGCGCCGGCGGGCCGCTTCACCACGGGGTGCGGCCAGCGGAAGTACATCTGCTCGAAGGATTGGAGGAACGCCGCGCCGGCCAGCGCGCGGGCGCGCTCGGTGCTCTCGGCCACGAACGCGTAGCGCATCACCGCCACCGCGCCGGCCGTCCCGCGCCCGGCGGGCCGGCCGGCGTCGCCGGCCTCGCGGTACAGGCGGATGCAGGCGGCCAGCTCGTCCAGGCGCGCCGACGGGCCGCCCAGCCAGGCGTCGCCGAGCCGCGCGGCGCGCCGGATCGCCGGCTCGACCCACCCCGCGATCCACAGGGGCGGGCCCGGCCGCTGCACGGGTCGCGGCGCCACGGTGGCGCCGGCGATCCGGTAGTGACGGCCGGCATGGCTCACGCGCTCCCCGGAGAGCAGCCGCCGGAGCAGCGGCACCGCCTCGTCCATGCGGCTGCCGCGCTCGGTGACCGGCACGCCGAACGCCTCGAACTCCTCCGGCGCGTAGCCGGCGCCGACGCCGAGCACCAGCCGGCCGCCGGAGATCACGTCCACCATGGCCGCCTCCTCGGCGATGGCCAGCGGATGGTGCAGGGGCAGCAGCAGGACGCCGGTCCCGAGTCGCAGCCGGCGCGTCCGGCTCGCGATGGCCGCCAGCCGGATCAGCGGGGTGGGATGCAGCACCGCGCTGTTGTGATGCTCGCCGAGCCAGACCGAGTCGAAGCCCGCGGCCTCGGCGCGCTCGCACTCCCGGATCGTCTGCTCGAAGTCGTCGCCCGCCTGCAGCGGGCTCAGCCCGAGCCTCACGGTGCCACGCCGCCCGCGGCCCCCGGCGCCCCGGCCGCCGCGGGCTCACCTTCCTTGCGGGCCGCGAACAGCGCCCACACGCCGGGCACGCCCTTGAGCCCGTGCCGGCCGCGCTCGGCGAACGTCAGCTCCGACCCGACCATGAGGTCCCTGACGGTCTGGACACGAGCACCTCCGACGGGGCGGCCAGCGCCGCCACCCGGGCACCGATGTTGACGGCGAGCCCTCCGAGCTTCTCGCCGATCCTCTGCACCGCTCCGGTATGCACCCCGGCGCGCACGTCGATGCCGAGCGGGCGGACCCGGCGATGATCGCCATGGCGCCGCGCACGGCGCGGGCCGGGCCGTCGAACGAGGCGAAGAAGCCGTCCCCCGCCGTGTCGATCTCGATCCCTCGATAACGGGCCAGCAGCCGCCGGACCGTCGCATGGTGCTGCCGGAGCACGTCGCGCCAGCGTCGATCGCCGAGGTCCGCCGCGCGCCTGGTGGAGTCCACGATGTCGGTGAAGAGCACGGTCGCGAGGATCCGATGGAGATAGACCAGGTCGGCCGGGCCATCGCCGCACACCTGGTAGGCGAGCGAGACCTCCCCGTTCCAGGCGAACCGCGTCGCCGGCCGATTCATGCCCCGGGCTGGCGCGCCCGTGACCCGACCGCAATGCGCCACGGCTGCGCCGGGGCGCGCCGCGCGCGAGGGCGTGAGGGGGGCCACGTCGGGCCCCCCACGCTCACACCACGGCGGACGCGCCGCCGTCGAAGTTGACGGCGGTGCCGGTGATCCACTTCGCGCGCTCGGAGACCAGGAAGGCGACGAGGTCGGCGAACTCCTCGGCCTCGCCCAGGCGACCGAGCGGGACGCCGCGCTCCCTGGCCATGCTGGCGTAGTAGGCGTCGAGGTCGCCGCCCTTGAAGCGCCGCGTCCACTGGGCACTCTTCACCACGCCCAGGCAGATGGTGTTCACGCGGATCCGATCGGCGGCGTACTCCAGCGAGAGCGACTTCGTCAGGTTGATGCCGGCCGCGCGCGTCAGCGACGTGGGCAGGGCCCTGGCCCGCGGGGCCTTGCCGCCGATCGTCGTGACGTTGACGATGGCCCCGCCGCCGCGGGCCCTCATCGAGGGGACGACGAGCCGGCTGAAGCGGATCGCGGCCATGACCTTCAGGTCGAAGTCGTACTGCCAGGTCTCGTCGGGGACGTCGAGGAAGGCCGCGGCCTGGGAGGTGCCGGCGTTGTTCACCAGGATGTCCACGCCCCCGAAGCGCTCGGTGACGGCCCGCACGAACCGCTCGACCTCCGGCGGCTTCGTGACGTCGGTGGGCACGGCGAGGATCTCCGCGCCCGTGTCCTTCTCGATGGCCCGGGCCGCCTCCTCCAGCACGTCCGGCCGGCGCGCGCACATGGCCACGCGGGCCCCGCTCCTGGCGAACCGGGCCACCGTGGCCCGGCCCAGCCCCTCGCTGCCGCCCGTCACGATCGCCACCTTGCCCGTGAGTCCGAGCTCGAGTGTGTCCATGGCGGGCAACGATACCACGGCCGGCGCCGGCCGGCCGGGCGTCAGCGGCGGAGCATCGTGAGCAGCATCTTGAAGCGGGCGGCGGCCCTGACGGCGTGGGGCTGGCCGGCGGGCATGACGATCACCTCGCCGGCGCCGAGGCGGTGCGGCCGGCCGGCGATGGTGACGACCGCCTCGCCCTCCACGACCTGGACCAGGGCGTCGAACGGCGCGGTGTGCTCGCTCAGCTCCTGTCCGGCGTCGAAGGCGAACAGCGTGACGCTGCCGGTCTCGCCCTTCAGCACGATGCGGCTGACGATCGATCCGTCCTGGTAGGCGACCAGGTCGGCCAGACGCGTGGCCTGCGGCGGGTCGGTCATCCGCCCGCCGACGAGGCCTGCAGTCCCCGCGACGGCGAGCGCCCGCGGAGCGGGGCCAGCCGCCAGCGCCCGTAGGCGACGAGCGCGGCCAGGACGCCGACGACGAGGGGGATCGACGCCGTCGGCACGTCGCCGGTCATCACCGTGGTCGCCGTGCCGCCGATCATGATGACGACCAGCCCGGCCGCGGCCAGCGGCGTGAGGCCCGGCGCGATGCGTACCAGGCCGGGCAGGACGAGCCCGAGCCCGCCCAGCGTCTCCGCGACGCCGATGAACCTCAGGAACCACCCCGGCAGCGCCATCGACCCCTGCTGCATCGCCTCCACGGGCAGGACCAGCTTGAGGACGCCCGCGAACACGAAGAGCGCCCCCAGCAGCCACTGCACGACCCACAGCGCACGGTGCAGCACCGGTCTACCCCGTCGATCGTCGCTCATCGTCGCTCCTCACCCGCCCGCCATCGCGCCCACGACCATGAACGGCTCCGTGCCGGCGGCGATGGCGTCGGGCAGCGGCGCGTCCTGGGGCTCGTGCGAGAGATCCTGCTCGCACGCGAAGAACCGGACGAAGGGCCGCCGGCGCTGCGTGACGTGGTCGCGGATCGTCCCGCGCAGCATGGGGTAGCGGGCCTCGAGGGCGTCCAGCACGGCCCGCTGCGTGACGCGCCCGTCGACCTCGAGCCGCACCTCGCCGTCCACCCGGGCCAGCGTGCGCAGGTGCGCCGGCAGCACCACCCGGATCATGGCAGCGTCTGGACCTCCACGGCGACCACGGAGGGCAGGTCCCGCACGATGGCCGTCCAGGAGTCGCCGGCGTCGGCCGAGACGTAGACCTGCCCCCCCGTCGTGCCGAAGTACACGCCGCAGGGATCGAGCGCGTCGACGGCCATGGCGTCGCGCAGCACGTTCACGTAGCAATCGCGCTGGGGCAGGCCCTTGGTCAGCGGCTCCCACTCGTTGCCGCCCGTCCGGCTCCGGTACACGCGCAGCCGGCCGTCGGGCACGTAGTGCTCGGAGTCGCTCTTGATCGGCACCACGTAGATGGTCTCCGGCTCGTGGGCGTGCACGTCGATGGGGAAGCCGAAGTCCGTCGGCAGGTCGCCGCTCACCTCGCGCCAGGTCTCGCCGGCGTCGTCGCTGCGCATGACGTCCCAGTGCTTCTGCATGAACAGCACGTGGGGGCGCGAGGGATGCATGGCGATGCGGTGCACGCAGTGGCCGACCTCGGCCGTGGGGTCGGGAATCTGCTCGGAGCGCAGGCCGCGGTTCATCGGCCGCCAGGTCGTGCCGGCGTCGTCGCTCCTGAACACGCCGGCCGCCGAGATGGCGACGTAGAGCCGGTCGGGGCGGACGGGATCGACGAGGATCGTGTGCAGGCACATGCCCCCGGCGCCCGGCTGCCACACCGGCGCCGACGGATGCGTGCGGAGCGCCGGCAGCTCGTGCCAGCTCTGCCCGCCGTCCGCCGTGCGGAACAGCGCGGCGTCCTGGATGCCCGCGTACACCGTGTCGGGGTCGGTCGCCGACGGCTCCAGGTGCCAGACGCGCGCGAACTCCCAGGGACGCGGCGTGCCGTCGTACCACTGGTGCGTGCCCGTCGGGCCGTCGTAGGTGAACTTGTTGCCGACCGGCTCCCAACTCTTGCCGCCGTCGCTCGAGCGCTGGATCTGCTGCCCGAACCAGCCGCTCGACTGCGAGGCGTACAGCCGGCTGGGATCGGCCGGCGAGCCCTTGACGTGGTAGATCTCCCAGCCGCCGAAGTGTGGGCCGCTGACGTCCCACCGCTGGCGCTTGCCGTCGGAGGTGAGGACGAAGGCGCCCTTCCGCGTCCCTACCAGCACCCGTATGCCGCTCATCGATGGCTCCTTCCCGACATCGCTCGTCGACGGCCGCGACCCGACGGCGCGGCCCGTCCCGCACACCCGGAGCCTGCCGCTGGGCCCCATCTCGAGTGCGTGGCTGGCCGCCGGGAGCGTCGCGAACCGCGTGACGACGCGCTCTTCCAGTTGCGCAGTTGCGGTCTTCCCGTGCGCGTTCCGTGTCCGGCCGGTGGCCGCCGGAGCCCGGACCGCCGTTGAGATGCGCGCCGGACGCGCGGCGCTTCAGCTGGGCGGGCCTTCCCTCACCGGCCGCACCTCCACCGTGCTCGTGCGGGCCAGGGGCACCCGGCTGGCCACGGCGATGGCCTCGTCCAGGTCCTCGACGTCGATCAGCATGTAGCCGCCCAGCTGCTCGCGCGTCTCCGCGAAGGGCCCGTCGGTCACCAGCCGCTTGCCGTCGCGGATCCGGACGCAGGTCGCCGCCGACGACGGGTGGAGCGGATACCCGCCCAGGTACTGCCCTCGCGCCGTCAGCTCCTCCGAGAGCGCCACCATGTCGGCGTAGAGCCTCCGGCGCTCGTCCGCGCTCATCTTCTCCCAGACCGGCTCGTCACGGCTGATCAGCAGCATGTATTTCACGCGCGTCCTCCATCCACGGATCGAACGGCGGGCGCCGGGATCGACACCCGCGAGAGAATTCTCTCACGTGGCCATGGCCGGGGATGCCAATGTGGCAGTCGAGCAGGTCTATCGGTCGGACTGGGGGCGGATCGTCGCCACGCTGATCCGGCTGGTCGGCGACTTCGACGTCGCCGAGGAGGCGGCCCAGGAAGCGTTCGCGATCGCCACGGACCAGTGGCGGACGGCCGGCGTCCCGGACTTTCCCCGCGCCTGGATCGTCCAGACCGCGCGGCACAAGGCCATCGACCGCATCCGCCGGCGCGTCCGGCTGGCCGAGAAGCTCGAGGAGCAGGGCGCCACGTCGGGCGAGCCGGCCGTGGAGCCCCAGTGGGACCCCGAGCACATTCCTGACGATCGCCTCCGCCTGATCTTCACGTGCTGCCATCCGGCCCTGGCGCTCGAGGCGCAGGTGGCGCTCACGCTGCGCACGCTGGGCGGCCTCGAGACGGACGAGATCGCCCGCGCCTTCCTCGTGCCGGCGCCCACCATGGCGCAGCGGCTGGTCCGCGCCAAGGCCAAGATCCGCGACGCCGGCATCCCCTACGCGGTGCCGGAGCCCCGCGAGCTGCCCTCCCGGGTCGACGCGGTGCTGGCCGTCATCTACCTGATCTTCACCGAAGGCTACGCGGCCACGCGGGGCGACGCGCTCGTGAGGGCCGACCTCTGCGCCGAGGCCATCCGCCTGGCCCGTCTCGTGCTGGCCCTGATGGCGCCGCCCCCCGCCGAGGCGATGGGCCTGCTGGCCCTCATGCTCCTGCACGACGCACGCCGCGAGGCCCGGCTCGACGAGGCCGGCGATCTGGTGCTCCTCGAGGACCAGGACCGCCGGCGCTGGAACCGCGCCCAGATCGCCGAGGCCTTGCCGCTGGTGGACGAGGCGCTGCGCGGCGGCCCCGGTCCCTACGCGTTGCAGGCGGCGATCGCGGCGCTGCACTGCCAGGCCGCGCGCGCCGAGGATACCGACTGGCCGCAGATCGTCAGGCTCTACGAGGTGCTCGAGCGGCTGCAGCCCTCCCCGGTCGTGACGCTGAACCGCGCCGCGGCGGTGGCGATGGTCGACGGCCCGAAGGCGGCGCTGGCCATCGTCGACGCCCTCGCCGCCGGCGGCGATCTCGACCGCTACCACCTGCTGCATTCCGCCCGCGCCGAGCTCCTGCGGCGCCTGGGCGCCCACGCCGACGCCGCCGAGGCGTACGGCCGCGCGCTCGCCCTGGTGACCAACGACGCCGAGCGTCGGTTTCTGGAGCGCCGGCGGCTCGAGGTCCGTCGGCTGGCGCCGTGATCGGCGCCGCATCAGGGTGTGTTGCCGGATGGCGCCGGCGGCCGGGCCAGGTCTGGGCACCGCGACGCGTGGTGGGCCGCAAAGCAAGCGGGCTGCCACCGAGCGCCCATGCCCATGGCGTCCGGACCCGCGGGACGTCGTGCCCGCCGGCGGCGGCCGGCGCCTCGCTGGAAGCGTTCTTGCTGCGCGGACGGCGACGGAGGGGACGCCGACCAGCGCCACGCCGCTCGCGCGTCCGTCACCCCATGAGGCAGGGGCATGCAGGGAGAGCGCCATGGTCGATCTCGCGACGCTGATGCTGCGGCTGACGGTGGGGGGCCTCCTGGCGGGCCACGGCTCGCAGAAGCTCTTCGGGTGGTTCGGCGGCCCGGGGCTGAAGGCAACGGCGGGGATGATGGAGTCCCTCGGGCTCAGGCCCGGCGACCGCTGGGCACCGATCGCCGGCCTCTCGGAGCTCGGCGGCGGCGTGCTGACGCTGCTCGGCTTCCTCCACCCGCTCGGCCCCATCGCCATCCTCGCGGCCATGGGCATGGCGACGGTCAAGGCCCACTGGGGCAAGCCCATCTGGGTGACGGCCGGCGGCGCCGAGCTGCCCGTCACGAACATGGCCGCGGCGCTCGCGCTGGCGCTGGCCGGGCCCGGCCGCTACTCGCTGGACGCGGCGCTGGGGCTGCGGCTTCCCGCCGTCCTCACGGCCGCCGCTGCGGTCGCGGCCGCCGGTGGTGTGGCCGCCGGCGCGGCCGGGGCGTTGCCCGCGACGGGCCGGCAGCACGCCGCGTAGCGGGAAGCCGCGATCATCCACGCCGGCGCCGGCGGCTGCTGGCCGCCGGCGCCGCAGGCCAGCGGGGCTTCGAAGCGCGCCCTCGCCGCCCGGCCCCGGCCTTCGGCCGGGCCGCCGATGCGCGCGCACCGGCGGCCGCGTCAGGGACGCGATGGCGCGGCGGCGCTCGCCCGTGCGGCGAGGGCCACGGCGAGCTTGCTCGCCTCGCGCAGCCACAGCACGCTGCTGCCGACGGCCGCGCACCAGAGCCAGTCGGAGAGGGTCAGCGGCACGGTCGAGAACGCCAGCTGCAGGACGGGGACGTAGACCACCGCGGCCTGCAGGGCGAGCGAGAGGATCGCCGCCGCCCACAGCCACCGGTTGGCGAGCAGGCCCGCGAAGGCGCTGCGCTCGTCGGACCGCGCGTTGAACACGTTGAAGAGCGACAGGAACAGCAGCGTCGTGAACGCCATCGTCTGCGCGTAGCGGAGCTCGCCGGCGCCCTCGATCAGGCCGCCGGGCAGGCTGGCGTCGAGCGCGAACAGCGTCCCCGCGGCGATGATGGTCCCGACGTAGACGATGCCGGCCCACATCCGGCCGGTGATGGCCCCTTCCCCGCGCGGCCGCGGCGGCCGCGTCATCACGTCCGGGCCGGCCGGGTCCAGGCCCAGGGCCAGGGCCGGCGCGCCGTCCGAGACGAGGTTGATCCAGAGGATCTGCGTGGCCAGCAGCGGCAGCACCACGCCGCCGCCCCCGGCCGGCCGGAGCCCGAGGGCGTCGGCCAGCAGCACCCCGAAGAACATCGCGATGACCTCGCCGAGGTTCGAGGACAGCAGGTACCGGAGGAACTTGCGGATGTTGGCGAAGATCGCGCGCCCCTCCTCGACCGCCGCCACGATCGAGGCGAAGTTGTCGTCGGCCAGCACCATGTCGGCGGCTTCCCGGGCGACGTCCGTCCCGGCGATGCCCATGGCCACGCCGATGTCCGCCCTCTTGAGCGCCGGCGCGTCGTTGACGCCATCGCCCGTCATCGCCACCGTCGCGCCCTGCCGCTGCAGCGCCTCCACGATGCGCAGCTTGTGCTCGGGGTTGACGCGCGCGTAGACCGCCACCGTCCGGACCGTGCCGTCCAGCACGGCGTCCGGCATCCGTTCGAGCTCGGCGCCGGTGACGGCCCGGCCGTCGGCGGCGATGCCGAGCTCGGCGGCGATGACCGTCGCGGTCCTCGGGTGATCGCCGGTGATCATGATGGGACGGATGCCGGCGCCCCGCGCCCGGGCCACGGCCTCCCGGGCCTCCGCACGCGGGGGATCCATCATGCCGATCAGGCCCAGGAAGACGAGGTCCGCCTCGACGCGCTCGTCCACCGCGCCGCGCTCGAAGCCGTCCCTCGGCAGCGACCGGAAGGCCACGCCGAGCGTGCGCAGCGCCTCGCCGGCCAGCGTCTCGCTGCTCGCCACGATCGCGCGGCGCCGCTCCTCCGTGAGCGGCCGGGCCCGATCACCGACCAGCTCGTGCGAGCAGCGTCCCAGCAGGACGTCCGGCGCGCCCTTCGTGAAGGCGAGCAGGCGCTCCTGCCGCTCGGCGTCGGCGTGGATGGTGCTCATCAGCTTGCGCTCGGAGGAGAAGGGCACCTCGGCCAGGCGCTCGAACCGCGCGCGGAGGGCGTCCTCCTCCAGCCCGACCTTGTGCGCGGCCACGATCAGCGCGCCCTCCGTGGGATCGCCGTGCACGGTCCACCGCCCGGCGCGCTCCTGCAGGACGGCGTTGTTGGCCCGGTCGGCGGCGGCCAGCGTGCGCGCCAGCTCGACGCGGAGCGGCCCGTCGATCGTCCCGCCGCCGGCCCGCCGCACCTCGCCCCGCGGCTCGTACCCGCTGCCGCCGAGCGTGATGCGCCCGCTGGCCGTGACCACCGCCCGCACCGTCATCTCGTTCCGCGTCAGCGTGCCGGTCTTGTCGGAGGCGATGACGTCGGCCGAGCCGAGCGTCTCCACCGCAGCCAGGCGGCGCACGATGGCGTTCCGCCTGGCCATGCGCTGCACGCCGATCGACAGGACGGCGGTCACCACGGCCGGCAGGCCCTCGGGCACGGCGGCCACCGCCAGCGCCACGCCCAGGATGAGCACGTCGAAGACGGCCCCGATTCCCCGCACGTCCTCCATCACGAAGATGGTCGCCATCGTCACGACGGCGATGGCCACGACGACGATGGCCAGCAGCCGCCCCACGCGGGCCAGCTCCTTCTGGAGCGGCGTGGTCTCGACCGGCGTCGCCTTCAGCATGCCGGCGATGCGCCCCATCTCGGTCTGCATCCCCGTGGCGACGACCACGCCACGGCCGTGTCCCCGGGTCGCGGCGGTGCCGCTGAAGACCATGTTGTAGCGGTCGCCGACGGCCGCCTCGTCCTCGATGGGGCGCGCGTCCTTGGCCACCGGCAGGCTCTCCCCCGTGAGCGCCGACTCCGCCGTCTCGAGCGCCGACTCCTGGATCAGGCGGGCGTCGGCCGGGATCGTGTCGCCCTCGGCGACGAGGACGATGTCGCCGGGGACCACCTCGGCCGCCGGGATGCGGCGCCGCGCGCCGTCGCGCACGACGGTGGCGTGGGCGGCCGACATCCGGCGCAGGGCGGCCACCGCCTGCTCGGCGCGCCACTGCTGGATGTCGCCCATGACCGCGTTGAGCAGGACGACGGCGAGGATGGCCATCGCCTCGTAGGGCAGCGCCGTGTCACGCTCCCAGAGCCAGAGCGCGGCCGAGATGGCGGCGGCGACGAGCAGCAGGGCGACCAGCGGGTCGCGGAACTGGAGGAGGAACTTCCGCCACCGGGGCACGGGCTTCTCGGCCGCCAGCTCGTTGCGGCCGTGGCGTCGGAGCCGGGCCCGCGCCTCGTCCTCACCGAGCCCGCGCTGGGCGTCGCTGGCGAGCGCGGCCACGACCTCCTCGGCCGGCCGGCGATACGGGGGCGCGGCGTGTCGCTGGACGGCCGCGGACGGCGACGTCATCGGCGGTCGGCCCGGCCGCGGTGCCGGCGATGGGCCCGATCCCGCGCGGAGGCGACGGCCGCGCGTCCTGCCGGCGTCACGAGCCCGCCGGCGCGGAGACCGCAGGCCCGCGCGCCGGCTCGAGCGGGAACGTCCTCCGCTCCCCGGCCGCCAGCTCGTACACGCGGTCGCGGATCGCCACCTTCATCCGGGGCGCCGCGCAGCGCACGGCGCTGACCTCGATGCGGTCGCGTCGCCGGATGTCCAGGCGCAGCGAGTGACCGCGGTAGCGCACGAACAGGCGAAGGCGGCGCAGCGGGTCGGGCAGCCGCGGGTCGAGCCACAGCACGTCGCCGCGCAGCTCGAGCCCCGTGTAGCAACGCTGCAGGACGTCGACCGTCCCGGCCATGGCGCCCAGGTGGACGCCTTCCGGCGTCGTGCCACCCTGGATGTCGGCCACGTCGCTCAGCAGCGCCTCCTCGAAGACGTCCCACGACCGGGGCCGATCCGCCCGCGCCAGCACCCAGGAGTCGGCGACCCGGCTCAGCGTCGAGTCGTGGGCGGTCCGGGCCAGATAGTAATCGATCGTGCGCGGGATGCTGGCCCGGTCGAAGGGATAGCCCAGGCGCGTGAACAGCGCCTGCAGCTCCTCGGCCGAGAAGAGATAGAAGAGCATCAGGACGTCGGGCTGCTTGGAGAGCTTGTACCGGTTCGTCGAGTCGCCCTCCGCCTCGAGGATGAAGTCCAGCCGGTAGAGGTGGCCGTAGCGCGCCCGGTAGCCCTCCCAGTCGAATTCCCGGAGCGTCTCGTAGCCCTCGAACTGGCTCGGGATGCCGTCGGCGTGGAACACCAGCCGGATCCGGCGGCTCACCCGGTCCCAGCCCTCGATCTCGGCCTCGCCGATCTCCAGGCGGTCGCAGAGGCCCCGCCGCTCGTCGGCCGGCAGCAGGCCCAGCACGTCGATGGTCCGCCACAGCACCCAGGCCGCCATCGCGTTCGTGTACGTGTTGTTGTCCAGGCCGGGCCGGTCGGCCCCGGGGTACGCGTCGTGGTACTCGTCGGGGCCCATCACGCCGCGGATGTCGTAGCGGTCGCCGGCGGCGTCGGGGACGGCCGCGCTCGCCCAGAACCGGGCGATCTCGACCAGCATCTCGGCGCCGTGCTCGGCGAGGAACTTCACGTCGCCGGTGACCTGGTAGTACTGCCAGACGTTGTAGGCGATGGCCGAGCCCACGTGGCGCTGCAGGCGGGTGTGGTCGCGCATCCAGCGCCCCGATCGCGGGTTGAAGAACATCACCGGTGTCTCCTCGCGGCCGTCGCTGCCGCTCTGCCAGGGGTACATGGCGCCGCGATGGCCGGCGGCGCGCGCGGCCGCGCGCGCCTCGGGGAGGCGACGGGCGCGGTAGCGCAGGAGCGCGCGCGTGATCTCCGGCATCCGGAGGTTCAGGAACGGGAAGATGAACAGCTCGTCCCAGAAGATGTGTCCCCGGTACGCCTCGCCGGTCAGCCCGCGGGCGGGAACGCCCACGTCCTGGTCGGTCGTGTGGGGCGACGCCGTCTGGAGCAGGTGGAAGATGTGCAGGCGCACGATCGCCGCGGTCGCCACCCGGCCGCTCGCCGGTCCGTCGCCCTCGATCCGCAGCGCGACGCCGAAGATGCCCCAGAGGCGCCGCCAGGCCCGCTGGTGCTCGCCGAGCAGCATCGCGAAGTCGGGGGCGCGGGCGATCGCCGTCCGCGCCGCCACGCCGCACTCGCTGATGGCGCGGTCGCGCGAGGTGTAGAGGGCGAGGACCTTCTCGAGGACGACGGGCCGGCCCGCGCCGGCGTCCACTGCCAGCTCCTGCGCGACGTAGGCCGGCGCCTCGATCCGGCGCCGCGGCGCCGCGACGGGGCGCCCGTCGACGACGACCCGCGTCCGCACGGCCTCCGCGATCCTGATCTCGGACTGCCGGGTCTGGACCTTGAGGTAGAGCACGTCCTCGCCGATCGTCGCGCGCTCGACGGCCACCAGGTGATCCTGGGGCAGGTCGCGGTACCGGTCGACGAGCGCGTTGACGATGCGGCCGTCGATGGCGGTCCGCACCTCGAGCCGCCCCGACCAGTTCTCCGGCGTCACCGTGGTCTCGAGCGCCGCCAGGTGGGGCTCGGCCATCGAGACCAGCCGCCGCTCCACCACGCGCGTCACGCGGCCGTCGTCGTCCCGGACACGGGCCTCGCGCACGAGCAGCCCCCGGCGCAGCTCGAGGCGCTGCCGGTACGACAGGATCTCGGCGGCGTCGAGGCTGAACCAGGCCTCGCCCTCGGTGCGGAAGGTCAGGGGCAGCCAGTTGGGCGCGTTGACGAGATCCTCGTGCTCGACGGCCCGGCCGGCGACCTCGGCGGCCAGGCGGTCGTAGCAGCCGGCGACGTAGGTGCCCGGGTAGTGGATGCGCGAGGGCGGCGATTCGGGCGCCGCGCCGCGCGTGGCGAAGTAGCCGTTGCCCAGCGTGCACAGCGATTCGCGCAGGCGCTCCTGCGCGGGATCGAACCCGTCGTAGGCCAGGAGCCAGCCGCTCATCGGGGCGCCGCCTCCGCCGGCCGGCGCCAGGCGCGCGGTGCCCGCGTCCTCACGCGGCGCGGCCCGCGCCCGGCGCCTGCGCGAGCCCCGCGGTGACCCGCGCCTCCGGGCCGCCGGCCAGCGCCTTCGCGCCCCGGTCGACCTCGATGCCCGGGACGATGCCGCTCTGCGGCGCCCTCACACCGCGATCCGTGCCGCGGGTCCGCGGCCCTCCAGCCTGACCGCGGCGAGGTCGCCGACGACGGCATGCGCCCCGCGCGCACGCAGCGCCGCGGCGTGCTCCCCGACGCCGACGCCGACGACCAGGCCGAAGCCGCCGGCCCGGCCGGCCTCGACGCCCGCCGTGGCGTCCTCGAACACCACGGCCCGCGCGGGCGGGACCCCGAGCCGGCGCGCGGCTTCGAGGAACATGTCGGGGGCGGGCTTGCCGGCGAGGCCGAGCCGCTCCAGGTCGGCGCCGGCGACGCGCACCTCGAAGAGCGACGACAGGCGGGCCGCGCGCAGGAGCGCCGCGCAGTTGCGGCTGGACGAGGCGACCGCCGTCCGGACGCCCCGTGCCCGGGCCTCGCGGACGAGGGCCACCGCGGAGTCGAACACCTCCACGCCCTCCCGGGCGACGAGGGCGAGGAAGTACTGGTCCTTCCTCTTGGCGAGCCCGTGGACCGTCTCCTGACCGGCGCCGTCGCCCGGCCCTCCCCGCGGGATGTCGATGCCGCGCGAGGCCAGGAAGGCTCGGACCCCGGCCTGACGGGGCTTGCCGTCGACGTGCCGGCGGTAGTCGGTGTCGGCGTCGAAGGGGACGAACGGTTCGCCCGTCCGGGCCGCGCGGCTGGCCAGGTACTCGTCGAACAGCGTCTTCCACGCCCGGGCGTGGACGGACGCCGTCCGGGTGATCACGCCGTCCAGGTCGAAGACGAAGGCCGCGAACGTTTCGAGATCGATGACCACCGTCGCCGCCGCCGTCCCCGGCTCCGCCATCGCGCGCCCGTCCATCAGGGCTGGGCGCCCCACGTCCAGTCGCGGATCTCCGGCGGATCCTCGCCGTGCTCGGTGATGTGCCGCCAGTGGTCGAGGCGCCGGTCGCGCATCGCCTGCCGCGTGTACGCGCCGGCCGGGCCCAGCCCCGGCACGCGGTCGATCACGTCCATCACCAGGTGGAAGCGGTCGAGGTCGTTGCGGACCACCATGTCGAAGGGCGTGGTCGTCGTGCCCTCCTCCTTGTAGCCGCGCACGTGGAGATTCCGGTGATTGGTCCGGCGGTACGTGAGGCGGTGGATCAGCCAGGGATAGCCGTGGAAGGCGAAGACGATGGGCTTGTCGGTGGTGAAGAGCGCGTCGAACTCGGCGTCGGTCAGCCCGTGAGGGTGCTCGCTCGCCGGCTGGAGCTTCATCAGGTCCACGACGTTGACGACCCGCACCTTGAGCGTGGGGACGTGGCGGCGCAGCAGGTCCACCGCGGCGAGCGTCTCCAGCGTGGGCACGTCGCCCGCGCACCCCATGACGACGTGGGGCTCGGCGCCCCGGTCGTTGCTCGCCCACTCCCAGATGCCGATGCCCGCGGTGGCGTGGCGGATGGCCTCGTCCATGTCCAGGAACTGCAGCTGCGGCTGCTTGCCCGCCACGACGACGTTCACGTTGTCACGGCTGCGCAGGCAGCGATCCGCCACCGACAGGAGCGTGTTGGCGTCGGGGGGCAGATACACGCGGATGATGTGCGCCTTCTTGTTGACGACGATGTCGAGGAATCCCGGATCCTGGTGCGAGAAGCCGTTGTGGTCCTGGCGCCAGACGTGCGAGGTGAGCAGGTAGTTCAGCGAGGCGATCGGCGCCCGCCACGCGAGCTCGCGGCTCACCTTCAGCCACTTCGCGTGCTGGTTGAACATCGAGTCGACGATGTGGATGAAGGCCTCGTAGCAGGAGAAGACGCCGTGGCGGCCGGTCAGCAGGTAGCCCTCGAGCCACCCCTGGCACATGTGCTCGCTCAGGATCTCCATCACCCGGCCGTCCGGCGCCAGGTGGTCGTCGCCCGGCACGCGGTCGGCCATCCACGTCCGGTCCGTCACCTCGAACAGCGCCGAGAGGCGGTTCGAGGCGGTCTCGTCCGGGCCGAAGACGCGGAAGTTCCGGCGGTCGCGGTTGAGGGCCATGACGTCGCGCAGGTACTGGCCGAGCACGCGTGTCGCCTCGCCCACGACGGCGCCGGGTCTCGGGACCTCCACGGCGTACCGGCGGAAGTCGGGCAGGCGGAGGTCACGGAGCAGCAGGCCGCCGTTGGCGTGCGGGTTGGCGCCGAGGCGGCGGCTCCCCCGGGGCGCCAGCGCGGCCAGGTGGGGACGCAGGCGTCCGTGCTCATCGAACAGCTCCTCGGGGCGGTAGCTCCTGAGCCAGTCCTCGAGCAGGCGCAGGTGATCGGGCCGCTCGGCCAGCGCCGCGAGCGGGACCTGGTGAGACCGCCACGTGCCTTCCGTCCGCTCGCCGTCCACCTCGCCGGGGCCCGTCCAGCCCTTGGGCGTCCGCAGCACGATCATCGGCCAGCGCGGGCGCTCGGGTGTCCCCCCCGAGCGCGCGCGCGACTGGATGGCCCGGATGTCCTCGATGACGCGATCCAGCGTGTCGGCCATCGCCTGGTGCATCGCCGCCGGCTCGTCGCCCTCGACGAACCAGGGGCGGTATCCGTAGCCGACCATGAGGCTCTCGAGCTCGTCGCGCTCGATGCGGGCCAGCACGGTGGGGCCGGCGATCTTGTAGCCGTTCAGGTGCAGGATCGGCAGGACGGCCCCGTCGATCGCGGGGTTCAGGAACTTGCTGGAGTGCCACGCGGTGGCCAGGGGGCCGGTCTCGGCCTCGCCGTCGCCGACGACGCAGGTGACGACGAGGTCGGGATTGTCGAACGCCGCCCCGTAGGCGTGCGCCAGCGAGTACCCGAGCTCGCCCCCCTCGTTGATGGAGCCGGGGACCTCGGGCGTCGTGTGGCTGCCGATCCCGCCGGGGAAGGAGAACTGGCGGCAGAGGCTCGTCACGCCGGCCTCGTCCTGGCTGACGCTGGGGTAGACCTCGCTGTACGTGCCCTCCAGATACGCGTTCGCCACGATGGCCGGCGCGCCGTGACCGGGCCCGGTGACGAGGATCATGTCGAGGTCGTACTTCCTGATGACGCGGTTCAGGTGGACGTAGACGAAGCTCAGGCCCGGGCTGGTCCCCCAGTGGCCCAGCAGCCGCCGCTTGACGTCCGCCAGCCGGAGCGGCTCGCGGAGCAGCGCGTTGTCGCGGAGATAGATCTGGCCGATGGACAGGTAGTTCGCGGCGCGCCAGTAGCCGTCGATCGCCGCCAGCTCGTCGGCCGCGAGCGGCCCGCGCGCCTCCTGCTCCGCGGTCTGCCGGCGCTCGATCACGCGGCCCACGGCGCGCTCTCCTGACGACGTTCCAGGCTGGCCATCGCATGCCTCCCTGCGTGGGTTGGGGTTCGTCGCATCGCGTTATCGGCGGATCTTTCCCCGCGGTCCGCGTCGTGTCCGTCCTCGGTCGCGCCGGGTGCCGGGTCCGCACTCGTGGCGCCTCCGTGGCTGGCGGATCCTGGTGGGCGACCGCGTCACATCGGCGGGCTGGGACCGCCTGCGCACGACGCAGACAGCCATCGGCTCGTCGAATCGGCAGCAAGGCCGGTGCCAGCGCGTCCGGTTCGGGCCGCTCGCGGGTCGACGGAACGACGTCCCGGGGCATGCCGCTCGCCGGCACGAGCCCTCTCTCCCCCACCCTGCTCGCGACCGCCGCCAGCGGCCGGCCGCCGCGCACGTCGGCGCGCCGCCGCGCGGACGTCGACGACGAGGATACGCCCACTGGAAGAGCCACCGGCATCCCCGCCACGATGTCGCGCGGATGCAGATCGCGAACACGGGCAACGCCAGGTGCTGCGCGCCGTGACGCCCGCGCCGGCGACCCCCTCACGCCACCCGGAGCGGCACCGCGGCGACCGGACGGGCTGGCTGCGCGCCGCGGTGCTGGGCGCCAACGACGGGCTCATCTCGACGAGCAGCCTCCTGGTCGGCGTCGCGGCGGCCCGGGCGGCGCGCGAGCCGCTGCTCATCACCGGCCTGGCCGGTCTGCTGTCGGGCGCGCTGTCGATGACGGCGGGCGAGTACGTATCGGTCGGCTCGCAGGCGGACGCGGAGCGCGCCGACCTCGAGCGGGAGCGTCGCGAGCTGGCCGACGAGCCCGCCTCAGAGCGCGCCGAGCTCGCCGCGATCTACGTGCGGCGCGGGCTCGCGCCCGAGCTCGCCGCGCAGGTGGCCGACCAGCTCACCGCTCACGACGCGCTGGCCGCCCACGCGCGCGACGAGCCGGGGATCTCCCGCGCCACGCGTGCCCGCCCGATCCAGGCGGCTCTCGCGTCGGGGCCGCCCTTTCTCTCGGCGCGGCGGCACCGGTGCTGCTGGTGCTGCCGCTGCCGCTCGGCGTCCTGGTGCCGGCGATCTCCGCCTCCACCCTGGTGCTCCTGGCCGTGCTCGGCGCCATCGCCGCCCGGCTCGGCGGCGCGCCGTGGCTCACGGGCGGCCTACGCGTGGCGTTCTGGGGCGCCGTCGCGATGATCCTCACGGGCCTGGTCGGACGGCTGTTCGGGACCGTAGGAACCCTTTGAACGCCGGGGCCGCGATGCCGGGAGCCACCCTGGATCGAACTCAGTGCGCGCTGCCTCCGACGGCCGTGGGAGCCGGGCGCAGCCCGGTCTCGAGCGGAGGCGCCGGCGGCAGCCCGGTCACCTCGAGGATCTCCTGCTCGTTGAGGGTCTCGCGCGCCACCAGGGCCTGCGCGAGCGCGTCGAGCCGCTTGCGGTGCTCGGCGAGCAGGCGCCGCGCCTCCTGGTGGCTCTCGTCGATGATCCGGCGTACCTCCGCGTCGATGGCCTCCGCCGTCTCCTCGCTGAAGGGCTTGCTGCCGGCGTAGCCGTTGGGACCGCCCAGGTAGGGGTTCTCGCGCGGCGCCAGCTGCACCAGCCCCAGCCGCTCGCTCATGCCCCAGCGCGTGACCATCCGGCGCGCCAGCCCGGTGGCCTGCTCGATGTCGTTCTCGGCGCCCGTGGTCCGGGTGCCGTAGACGATCTCCTCGGCGGCGCGGCCCCCCAGCAGCCCGACGATCCGCGCGCGCAGGTAGGCCTCGGGATAGTTGTAGCGATCGCTCTCGGGCCGCTGGTACGTCACGCCGAGCGCCTGCCCGCGCGGCACGATCGTCACCCGGTTCACCGGGTCGGCGCCCGGCACCAGCAGGCCGAGGATCGTGTGGCCACCCTCGTGGTAGGCGATGCGCTCCTTGTCGCTCCGGCTCAGGATGAGCGGGCGCTCGGGGCCGAGCACGATCTTCTCCAGCGCGTCCAGGAAATCCTTGTGACGGACCTCGTTCTGCTCGCGCCGGGCCGCCAGCAGCGCGGCCTCGTTCACGAGGTTCTTGAGATCGGCTCCCGAGAACCCCGGGGTCGTGGCCGCGATGTCGGCCAGGCTCGCGTCCGCCGCCAGGGGGACGCCCCGCGTGTGGACCTCGAGGATCGCCTCGCGGCCGACCCTGTCGGGCAGGTTGACCACGACGCGCCGGTCGAAGCGGCCCGGCCGCAGGAGCGCCTTGTCGAGCACGTCGGGCTGGTTCGTCGCGGCCAGGACGATGATGCCTTCGCGGCTCGAGAAGCCGTCCATCTCGGTCAGGATCTGGTTCAGGGTCTGTTCCTGCTCGTTGGTGCCGCCGCCGATCACGACCTGGCCGCGGGCGCGCCCGATGGCGTCGAGCTCGTCGATGAAGATGATGGCCGGCGCGTTCTCGCGGGCTTGCTTGAAGAGGTCGCGCACCCTGGCCGCGCCGACCCCCACGATCATCTCCACGAACTCGGCGGCGCTCATCGAGAAGAACGGCACGCCGGCCTCGCCCGCCACGGCCTTGGCCAGGAGCGTCTTGCCCGTCCCCGGCGCGCCGACCAGCAGCACGCCCTTCGGCGCGGTGCCCCCCAGCCGCGTGTATTTCTGCGGATCCTTCAGGAAGTCGACGATCTCCACCAGCTCGTTCTCGGCCTCGTCGATGCCGGCGACGTCGTCGAAGGTGACCTTGGTCTGCTTCTCCTCGTCGTAGCGGCGCGCCCGGCTCTTGCCGATGCCCATGAGCCCGCCGCCCATGCCGCCTCCCTGCTGGGCCCGCCGGAACATCCAGACGTAGAACCCGATGAGCAGCAGGGCCGGACCGAAGCCGAACAGCAGCGTCGTCCAGAGGCTGCCGCCCTCCTCGATCGGCTTGGCGCTGATCTCGACCTGGTGCTCGATCAGGAAGGCTTCCAGCCCGGGGTCGACGAAGGTCGGCAGCGTCGTCGCGAAGGCCCGCGCCGTCGTCGGCTCGCCGCGCGCCGCGGTGCGCCGCCGGGCGGCCGCGGGCGACTCGTCCTTCGGCGCCGCGCCCGTGTCCGCCGGCGGCGGGTACGTGACGGCCGTCTTGAATCGCCCGGTGATCGTGTCGCCCCGGCTGTAGATCGCCTCGACGTTACCCTTCCGGACCTCTTCCTTGAACAGCGTGTACGGCACCGTGACCGACTCTTCTCCGGACGGCACGAGCGTGCTGAACAGGAAGTAGTTGGCGATCATGGCCAGCACGAACCAGAGCCAGGTCTTGCGCGGCGGCATCGAACCCGGCCCGCCGCCCCTGGTGGGGCCAGGCCGGCCGCCGGGCGGCTGCGAGCGCCCTGCCGTGCCTGCTCCGCCCGGCCGTCCCTCCTGCTGTCCCGTCGCGGCCATGACCGCCTCCTCCGGCGTCCTTCACCCGGGCCGATCGTCGTGCGGCGATGGCCGCCGCTGGCGCACCGAACGACCCCGCCGAGCGCGGCCCGTCCGTTCGCCGTCCCGAGAACGGCGGCGTGGAACCCCGCCGCTGGGCACGACCCTGCCACGCGCGGGCGGTCGGGTCAACGCGGGCCGCCGGTCGTCGCCGGCCCCGGTCGCCCGCTGCCCCGAGATCACGGCCACTGCCCGGGCGGCCGATCGAGCGCCGCGCGATCCCGGCCACCGAGACCGCCGCCCCGGCGTACGCGCTCCGGCGGAACTCGAGCACCGCCGCGTCCGTTCGCCGGAGGCACCATGTTCCGCCTCTTTTCCCGGCCGGACCGGAGCGCGGTGGCAAGATCTCCACGACGGCGGCCGGGCCGGGCGCGACCGCCGCGCGGGCGGCCGGCGAACGGCGCGACGCCGGATCCCGCCCAGGCGACCGACGCGAGCCCGAGGTCTCAGGCATTTCGCCGTGCGGCAAGAGGCATGCCGGCGGGCGTCGAGCCGCAGCAGGCATTCCCGTTGCAGCGCTGGCGCGCGTACTCCGCGGAGGTGGCCATGGCTCGCGTGTTCGACGCGCCCGATTCGTACGACCGGCGTCACGCTCCCGCGGCCGACCTGCTCGCCCGCCGGTGGTGGGCGGTGGTCCTGCGGGGTGTCGCCGGCATCCTGTTCGGCATGCTCGCCTTCGTGATGCCCGTGGCCACCCTGGCCGCCCTCGTGCTGCTCTTCGGCGCCTACGCGCTGGTGGACGGCATCTTCAACATCGTCGCCGCCGCCACCGGACGCGGCGGCTGGCCCTGGTGGGCGCTCCTGCTGGCTGGCCTGGTCGGCGTGGGGGCCGGCCTCGTGACGTTCCTCTGGCCGGGGCTCACCGCGCTCACGCTGACCTACCTGATCGGCGTCTGGGCCGTCGCCATCGGCGTCCTGGAGATCGTCGCGGCCATCCGGCTGCGCAAGGCGATCGCGAACGAGTGGTGGCTCGGGCTGAGCGGCGCGCTCTCGATCGTGTTCGGCGGCCTCCTGATGCTCGCGCCCGCGGCCGGCGCCCTGGCGATGGTGCTCTGGATCGGCGTGTTCGCCTTCGTCTACGGCATCGCGCTCGTGGCGCTCGGCGTCCGGCTGCGCGCGCGCCGCGCCGAGACGCCGGAGCGGACGGTGCGCCGCGCCGCCTGAGTCGCGCGGCGGCGAGGCGGCCGCGGCGGCCCGCGGCCGGGGCCGGCCGGCGTGCGGGACCCGAGGCGGCAATGCCGTGGCGACCCGCGGCTCGCCGAGGGCCGGCGGCTGCGCCGACGGCGCGGAACCCTCGATCGCCGATCCGGCCCTCGCTGCCGGTGTCACCCGGCGGGAGGACGATCCGGCGACGCTTTCAGCGCAGGCCGGCGGCGATGCGCCGGATCTCGTCCGGGCTGTGCTCGCCGGCGAGCGGCGTTCCCGGCACCAGGTGCTTGCCCATGGCCAGCCCGCCGACCAGCACGGGCTCGAACCCGATCTCCCGGATCAGCCGCTCGGCGAGCGCGATGGCCTCCGGGTCGTCCCCCGCGATCGGCACCCCCACGCGATGGCCGGACCGGCTCGCGATCTGCGACAGGCGGCCCGCGCCGATGGCGTTGAACGCGCGGACGACGCGCGCACCGGACAGGAACCTGGCCGTGGCCAGGCCGGGGCCGCCCAGCCCCGCGGCGCGCTTGACGACGTCCTCGCCGTCGCGCCGCGCGATCGGGTTGCTGACGTCGATCACCAGCGCCTTGCTCGCCAGCGCTCTGCCGTGCGCCTTGCCGAGCTCCTCCATCGCGCCGTAGGGAATCGCGACCACGACCACGTCGCCGAAGGCGACGGCCTGCTCGACCGTGCCCGTCCGAGCCAGCGGGCCGAGGCGGGCGGCGAAGTCCTGGAGCCGCTCGGGATGGCGGGACGAGAACATCACCGGGTGCCCGGCCTCGACGAGCAGCGCGCCCAGGGCGCCGCCCTGACGCCCGGAGCCCACCATGCCGATCTTCACCGGCGCGCCGGCCGGCGCCCGGGCCGCGGCCTCGCCGGCGGGCGGGGCGAGCGCGAGGGTGGCGAGACCGCTCGCGACGAGGCGGAGGAACTGGCGGCGCGGATGGTCGGCGGTGGGCGCGACGGGCATGGTCGTCTCCTCGAGTCGGGGGTCGTCGGGCTTCGCGCGGTGGGCCATCACCGCACGGCCGTGCAGTGTACTCCTGCGTTCCCTCCGCTCGCCCCCGCCGACCGCCGGCGGCCGCGGCCTTGACATGCTCGAATAATCATATACCTTCTCGATTATGCAACTCACCGACGACCTCTTCGAGCCCGTGGCGGAGCGCCTGCGGGTCCTGGCCGACCCCACGCGCCTGCGCATCCTGAACCTCCTGCGCGGAGGCGAGCATACGGTGCTGGAGATCGCCGACACCGTCCGGGCCAGCCAGCCGAACGTCTCGCGGCACCTGGCCCTGCTCCTGCGCGCCGGCGTCGTGACCAACAGGCAGGACGGCCGGCACGTCTACTACCGCGTGCTCGATCCCTTCGTCGACCGGATCTGCGAGGCGATCTGCGGCAGCCTCCACGCCCACGTCGAGCGGCAGGTTCGCCTGCTCCCGGCAGCCCTGGTGAACGGCGGCGGCCGGCCGTCGACGACGTCGCGCCCCGGACGGACAGCGAGAAGGAGATAGATCGTGAACCACCCGACGACGGACACCCTGCTCGTCCACCAGATGCGCGCCGAGCACTGCTTCGCGTACCTCATCGCCGACTCCGAGATGCGCGAGGCGGCCCTCGTGGACCCCCGCGCCGACCGCGTGGCGGACTACCAGCGCGAGCTGGCGGAGCGCGGCCTGCGGCTGCGCCTCGTGATCGAGACCCACACGCACGCCGACCACCTGTCGGGCGCCGCCGAGCTGCGCGCGCTGACCGGGGCCGCGGTCCTCGTCTCCGCGCGGGCCACCTCCGACGTGGCCACCGGCCGCCTCCGGGACGGCGACCGCGTGCGCGTCGGCGCGCACGACGTCCACGTGCTGGAGAGCCCCGGACACACCGACGACTCCCTGACCCTGCGGGTCGGCACCGCGCTCCTCACCGGCGACGCCCTGCTGATCGGCGGCGCCGGCCGCACCGATTTCCAGAACGGCAGCGCGGAGGCGCTCTACGAGACGCTGCACCGGCGGTTCGCGAGCCTGCCCGGCGAGCTCACCGTGTACCCGGGCCACGACTACGCCGGGCGGACCCATTCGACGCTGGCGCAGGAGCGGCAGAGCAACCCGCTGCTGCGCCTCGCCGAGCGCGAAGCGTTCGTGGCGGCCCTGCGCGGCGGCCGGCAGCCGAAGCCCGCGAGCATGGACGCCATCGTGGCCGCCAACGTCCGCGGCCTCCGGCCGTCGGCCCCCATCTCCGCCGACGAGCTGGCCCGCGCCATCCAGGGACCGGAGCCTCCGCTCGTGCTCGACGTGCGTCTGCCGGCGGAGTACCGCGCCGTGCACCTGGCTCCGAGCCTCCTGATGCCCCTCGACGAGATTCCAGGCCGGCGCCAGGAGCTGCCGCGCGAGCGCGAGCTGGTGGTCGTCTGTCGCACGGGCGCCCGGGCCCGCCTGGCCGCGGCGCAGCTGCCCGGCTTCCGCACCCGGGTGCTGGAGGGCGGGCTCGCGGCCTGGCAGGAGGCCGGTCATCCGGTGGTCCAGGGTCGGGCGCACGTGAGCCTCGAGCGCCAGGTCCGCATCGTCGCCGGCGCCCTGGCCTGCGCGGGCGGCGTCCTCGCGGTGACCGTCACGCCGTGGTTCGGGCTGCTTCCGGCGTTCGTCGGCGCGGGGCTGGTGTATGCCGGCGTCACCGACCGCTGCGGCATGGCCATGCTGCTGGGCAGGCTGCCGTACAACCGCGCCGGCCGGGACGACGCGCCGGGCGGCACGTGTGCGGTCCAGACACCGGGCGGGACATGCGCGGCGCCGGTGGCCGAGTCCGGCGGCACCTGCGCGGCGCCGATCGGTGAGGCCAGGCGATGAGCATGACGCGGGCACCCGGCTCGGGCGGACGGGCATGAGTCCGTCGAGGCGGGCGTTCCTGATGGCGCTCGGCGGCGGCCTCGTGGCCTCGCCCGGGCGGCAACTGGTGGTCGCGGGCGACCGGGCGGCGGCGCAGCGCGATGCCGCCCCCGTGCGAACCGTCGAGCTGGAGGTGCGCGAGGCCACCTGGGAGATCGCGCCCGGGCGGACGATCAAGGCCATGACCTACAACGGCCGGGTGCCCGGCCCCGAGATCCGCGCTCGCGAGGGCGAGCGGCTCCGGGTCGTGCTCCGCAACGCCCTGGCGGAGCCGACGACCGTGCACTGGCACGGCGTCGATGTGCCGAACGCGATGGACGGCGTGCCGGACATCACGCAGAAGCCCGTCGCGCCGGGCGAGAGCTTCATCTACGAGTTCGACGCCCGGCCCGCGGGCACGCGGTGGTACCACACGCACTTCCGGGAACACCGGCAGATGGACCTGGGCCTGGCCGCGCCGCTCATCATCGACGCCGCCGGCCCGGAGCCGATGACGTACGACCGCGAGATCACGCTCGTGCTCGACGACTGGGCCACCGGCAGCGGCCCCGCGCTACCGCCGACGCCGGAAGGCACGGCCGTCGGGCGTCGGGGCATGGGTGGCATGATGGGCGGCGGCATGATGGGCGGCCGCGGCATGGGCGGCATGATGGGCGGCGGCATGATGCACGGCCGTGCGATGCACGAGCCCGCGTACGACACCATGACGATCAACGGCAAGGCGTATCCGGCGACGGAACCGCTGCTTCTCCGGAAGGGCGAGCGCGTCCGGCTCAGGATCGTCAATGCCAGCGCCGAGCACACCCACGTCGTCCGCCTCGCCGGCCACCGCCTCCACGTGACGCACACGGACGGCAACCCGCTCGTGGCGCCGGTGGCGGTCGACGCGATCCCGGTCGCCCCGAGCGAGCGCTACGACGCCGTCGTCGTGGCCGAGCGGCCCGGGGCCTGGTTCTTTCACTGCACCCAGCCCGGCCATGCGGCGGCCGGCGAGCGGATGGTCGTGGCCTACGCCGGGCACGAGGCGCGCCGGCCCGCGGAGCCCGATCTCGACGTCTCGGGCGTCGTCGTGTGGCATCACGCCCTCGGGCGTGGCCAGGACGTGCTGCCCGACGCCGCCGGCCAGACCCGCACGTTCGACCTGACGCTGAGCGGCGGGATGATGGGCAGCGAGATCTGGACGATCAACGGCAAGGTCTATCCCCGGACGGACCCCCTGCCGGTGAAACGCGGTGACCGGGCGGTGATCCGCCTGCGCAACATGAGCCCCGAGGCTCACCCCATGCACCTGCACGGGCAGTCGTTCAGGGTCCTGGCCCTGAACGGCGCTCGCCACGCCCGGCCGCTGGTCAAGGACACCGTCGACGTGCCGGCCCACATGGGCTCCGCCGTCATCGAGTTCACCGCTCACAACGTCGGCGACTGGTTCTTCCACTGCCACAAGCCGATGCACATGGATGGCGGCATGATCGCCGTGGTGACGATCGGCTGAGGCTCTCGGCGACGAGGCGCAAGCACAGTGGCCACACGACGCGCGCGGCGCGCGCCGCCGTTTCCCGCCCCTGCGCGCTGTCCCGAGCGCGGTCGGCGGTTGTATCATCCCGGAGTCTGTATCAGGGGGTGAATCGTGACAGCACGCGCCGCGTACATCGGTCTCGTGGTCGCTCTCGGTCTCGCCGCGCTGACGGCGGGCTGCGCCAAGCGTCCGGCCGTCAGCCAGGCCGCCGCGCCGGCCCCGACGGGCGTCGCGGCGCCCGTCCCCGCGCCCGCTCCGCCGCCGGCGCCGGCTCCGCTTCCGGCGGCGCCGCCAGCGCCTCCGGTCACGGCGGCGCCGCCGCCCCCGCCGACACCGCCGCCGCCGCCGCCCGCGCGGCCGGCGCCCGCGGAGTTCGTCGCCGAGGCGGCGCTGCGGGACGTCTACTTCGACTTCGACAAGGCGGACATCCGGCCAGACGCCGCGCGGACGCTGGACGCCAGCCTGGAGTGGATCAAGGCCAACCCGTCGGCGTTGATCCTGATCGAGGGGCACTGCGACGAGCGGGGCACCAACGCCTACAACCTGGCGCTCGGCGAGCGGCGGGCCCAGGCCACGCTCAACTACCTGACCCAGCGCGGCGTGGCGCGCGAGCGGATCACGCTCCTGAGCTACGGCGAGGAGCGCCCCGTGTGCACCGAGCGCAGCGAGACGTGCTGGGCGCAGAACCGGCGCGCGCACTTCCTGACCAAGCGGCCGTGAGGCGGGCGGGCCGGCGGTCCCGCCGCCGGCCCGCCGGTGAGCAGCCGTCGGGCCTCCGGCATGCCGCTCTGCGCATCGGCGGCCACGGCGTCGACGCCCGGCGTCGCGCTCCCTCGCGGCCGATCGCGTCGCGCCGCCGGCGCGGAGGTCTCGCCGAGGAGCCCGGGCCTGAACCCTCGGAGGTGGCGGCCGCTCGCGCGGAGGCGTAACGTCCGCTCAGAGGATGGGCTCGACGACGCGTGACGCCGCCACCGCGGTCGTGCTCTTCACCCGGGATCTCCGCGTGCACGATCAGCCCGCGCTGGCGAGCGCGGCGACCTCCGGGGAGCGCGTGGTGCCGCTCTTCGTCCTGGACGAAACCCTGCTCGGCAGCGGCTTCGCGCGCCCGAATCGGCTGCAGTTCCTGCTGCAGTCGCTGGGCGCCCTCGACGGCGCGTTGCGCGCGCTCGGCGGCCGGCTCGTGGTTCGCCGGGGGGACCCCGTGCGCGAGACGCTCGCGGTCGCCGGGTCGGTCGGAGCCCGGGCGGTGTTCGCGAGCGCCGACGTCAGCGCGTACGCCCGGCGGCGCGAGCGTCGCCTGGGCGCGGCGTGCGAGGAGACGGGGATCCAGCTGAGGCTGTTCCCGGGCGTCACGGTCGTCGGTGCCGGCGAGCTGACGCCCGCGAGCGGCGACCACTTTCGCGTCTTCACGCCGTACTGGCGGCGATGGCGCGCGACGCCGCTCCGCGCCCCGGCCTCGCGGCCCCGGCGCGTCCTCCTGCCTGCCGGAGTCGACCCCGGTCGCCTCCCCGGGCTCCGTGAGCTGACCGCGACCGCGGCCTCCGTCACGCTCCCGGGCGGCGGCGAGCCGGCGGGCCGTGCGCGGCTCGATGCATGGCTTCGTGGCGGTCTCGCGCACTACGCCGAGCGGCACGACGACGTCGCCGCCGAGGCGACGTCCCGGCTCAGCCCGTACCTGCACTTCGGCTGCCTGTCGCCCGTGGAAGTGGCGCGCCGCGCTGCCGATCGTCCGGGCGGCGAGGCGTTCCTCCGCCAGCTGTGCTGGCGCGATTTCCACCACCAGGTGATGGCCGCGTTCCCGGCCATCGCGCGACGCGACTACCGGCCGCGCGGCGACGCGTGGAACGACGACGCCGACGCGCTGGCCGCGTGGAAGGAGGGGCGCACCGGCTACCCGCTGGTCGACGCCGGCATGCGCCAGCTGCGCGAGCAGGGCTGGATCCACAACCGCACCCGCCTGGTCGTGGCCTCGTTCCTGGCGAAGGATCTGTACCTGGACTGGCGCCACGGCGCCGCGCACTTCCTCGACCTCCTCGTGGACGGCGACATCGCCAGCAACGCGGGCAACTGGCAGTGGGTCGCGGGCACCGGCAACGACCCGCGACCGAACCGCGTCCTGAATCCGGTGCGGCAGGGGCGCCGGTTCGATCCCGAGGGCGACTACGTCAGGCGCTGGGTCCCCGAGCTGGCCGGCGTGCCCGGCGCCCGCGCGCACGAGCCGTGGCTCCTGGACGAGGCGCGGCGCCGCCGCCTCGATTATCCGGAACGCCTCGTGGACCACGCGGCGGCCGGCGCCGCATTCCGGAGGCACCGGCGCTGACGGGCATGGCGCACGCGACGCTCCGCCTGGGCGTCTCCGCCTGCCTGCTCGGCGAGCGGGTGCGGTACGACGGCGGCCACAAGCGCGACGACTTCCTCAACGACGTGCTCGGCCAGCACGTCGAGTGGGTGCCGGTGTGCCCGGAGGTCGAGCTCGGCCTGGGGGTGCCCCGCCCGACGCTGCGACTCGTCGGACGCCCGGAATCGCCGCGGCTCGTGCAGGAGGCGACGGGCGAGGACCTGACGGACCGCATGCGCGGCTACGCCGCGGCGCGGGTGCGCGACCTCGAGCGCCTGGCGCTCGACGGGTACGTCCTCAAGCGCGCCTCGCCCTCCTGCGGCGTGCACCGGGTGCGGGTGTACCAGGCCGCCGGCGCCCCGAGCGGCAACGGCCGCGGTCTGTTCGCCACGGCCCTCCTGCAGGGGCTCCCGCTGCTGCCCGTCGAGGAGGAAGGACGCCTGACGGACCCGGCGATCCGCGAGAACTTCATCGAGCGCGTCTTCGCGAGGGCGCGGTGGCGGGTCTTCCTCGGCGCGCAGCCGCGGGCCCGCGACCTGGTCGCCTTCCACGCCGCCCAGAAGTTCGCGGTGCTCGCGCACAGCCCCGGGCACTACGCGCGCCTGGGCCGCCTGGTCGCCGCCGCGGGGCGCACGCCGGCGCGCGACACGCTGGCCGCGTACGGCGGGCTCCTGATGGAGGCCCTGGCCGTGCCCGCCACGCGAGGGCGGCACGCCAACGTCCTGCAGCACCTCGCGGGCTACTTCAAGCGCGACCTCGGCCCCGGCGACCGCGCCGAGCTCGCCGAGATCATCGACCAGTACCGGCGCGGGATGGTCCCGCTGATCGTGCCCATCACCCTCGTGAAGCATCACGTCCGGCGGCTGGCCATCGCGTACCTGGCCCAGCAGGTCTACCTGTCCCCGCACCCTCGGGAACTGATGCTGAGGAATCACGTCTGACGGGCGTCATCGACGCCGCGGGCTCGCCGGCACCCCACGGAGCGGGCCTCCGAAACCTTTCCGCCGGACCGCGGCATCCCAACGGGCGGCGCGCGCCGGAGTCTCGAGCTCCCCGGCCCACGGCCCGGCGTCGGGAGCGGGGGCGAGATCGATCCCCTGTCGATTTCGCAGGCGGCCGATCGACTCCAGGGCGTGGGGGTGCGCACGCCGGTAGGAAAGGAAGCGAGCCGGGGGGACGTGGCACGGATACCCATGACGACAGGGAAGGAGGCGCCATGCAAGTCGAACCTTATCTGTTCTTCAACGGTCGCTGCGAGGAGGCCCTCGAGTTCTATCGCCGCGCGCTCGGGGCCGAGGTGGGCGTGGTGATGCGGTTCAAGGAAAGCCCGGACCCGCCGCCCCCGGGCACGCTGCCGCCGGGGTTCGAGAACAAGGTCATGCACTCGACGCTGCGCATCGGGGAGACCACGGTGATGGCGTCCGACGGACACTCGTCCGGGCCGCCCGATTTCAAGGGCTTCTCGCTCACGATCGCGGTCGACGACCCGGCGAAGGCCGACCGGATCTTCGCGGCGCTCGCCGAGGGCGGCCGGGTGCAGATGCCCCTGACGAAGACGTTCTGGTCCCCGCGCTTCGGCATGCTCACGGATCGCTTCGGCCTGGGCTGGATGATCAACACCGTGCCGCAGGGGTCCTGAGCCGGGGGCGCTGACCGTCGCCCGGAGACCGGCGTCGGCGGCCGGCGTCAGTCGACGACGAACGGGATCCGGGCGATGCCGAGCTCCTCGCCGCTGCCGGCGTCGACGATGCGCGCCGTGAAGACCACCGAGTCCGGATCACCCCGCAGCTTCTCGAAGTAGAGGAACCCGGACACGGCGCCGCCCGGCTGCACCACCCCCTCGGGCAGCGCCGCCTGGATCATCTGCTGCGTGGGCAGCTGCACGACGCGGTAGGGCGGCGGCCGGCGCAGCCACAGCGAGTGGCGATCGTAGTACCAGGGATCGTAGGCGAACGGCCCGTGGAAGGCCGGCCATCCGGGGTAGTAGCCCGCCAGGTACGGCGCGACGAAGAACCCCGCGTGCGGCGCGTAGGACGCCGGCAGCGGCTCGGTGACCCGCTCGGTGATGTGGAACGGCGGCAGCGCCGCGAACCGCGTGCCCTCCGGCGCCTCCAGCGCGAAGCCCGCGTAGCGCATGCTGATCGCCCGCCGGCTGTCGTTCTGCACGGTGACGAGGATCGGGACGACCTCGTCCTTGAGGTTCTGCGGGAACCCGCGCCACGCCTCGGCCGCCGCCACGACGCGGACGCCCGCGGCCTCGGCGGTCGCCGCCTCGAAGCGTCCGGGCAGCCGGTTGGCCTGTGGCGCCGGTTCCAGGGTCGTGGCGCAGCCGGCCAGCACCAGCCCGAGGGCCAGCAGGAGCCGGGGCGGATCGGGCAGTCGACGCATCGCGGTCCTCCAGGACGGTCATCGACGCGCGTGCACGCACCATGCCCGTGAGCGCCCAGGGCGTCCCGACCGCCGGGCCGTCATCTCGATCGCGGCCGTGGCGACCCGTTACGACCGCGACCGGAGGCTCCTCCGTCGAGCGCCGTCGTCACCCGGGTCGCCGACGTGCCCGTCGTGGCCGCCCTCGTGGTCCCGACCGCCGCGGTGGCCGGCCTCGGCCTTGCACGCCCCGCGGAGGGTCGGCCGATGACGAGGCGGCGGCTCGAATCGCTGAGGCTCGGAGTGGAGGCGGCGCTGGTCGCCAGCGTGCCGCAGGTGCTGCTGTCCAAGCTGGAGGAGAAGCTCTTCCTGCCGCCGGGCGAGGACGCCGACCTCGGGCCACGCTTCGTCGAGCGTCTGGCGGCGCGCGCTCGCCGGCCGCTGCCCGAAGACGTCAAGTGGCTCGCCGCGTCGGCCTTCCACTTCGGCTACGCGGCGCTGTGGGGCGCGCTCTACGCCCTGGCCTACGAGCGGCGGCCCGTCCACCCGCTCGCCGGGGGGCTGCTGCTCGCGGGCGTCATCTACGCCATCACGTTCACGCCGTGGGGCGGCGCCGTGCAGAGCGGCGCCGAGATGCCGCCGCGACAGCGCAGCCGGCGCAAGGAAGCGGTGCTGGTGACGGCCCCGCTGACGTTCGGGCTGGGCACGGCGCTCGGCTACGGGCGCGGCCCGCGGCCCTGGTATCGCTCGTGGCGGCGGACCCGGTAATCGTCGTCGGCGCCGGCCCCAACGGCCTGGCGGCCGCAGTCGAGCTGGCGCGAGCCGGCCGGCGCGTGAGGCTCTACGAGGCCGCCGAGCGCGTGGGCGGCGGCACGCGGAGCGCGGAGCTGACGCTGCCGGGGTTCGTGCACGACATCTGCTCGGCCGTGCACCCGATGGGCGCGGCGTCGCCGTTCCTTCGCAGCCTGCCCCTCGCCGAGCACGGGCTCGAGTGGATCCACCCGGCGGCGCCCCTCGCGCATCCCTTCGACGACGGCAGCGCCGCGCTGCTCGAGCGTTCCGTCGAGTCGACCGTGGAGACGCTCGATGCCGCCGACCGGCGCGCCTACCGGCGGCTCGTGAGCCCGTTCGTCGAAGCGTGGGAAGCGCTGTTCGAGGACACGCTCGCGCCCCCGCACGTGCCCCGCCACCCCGTGCTCCTGGGCCGGTTCGGGCTGCGCGCCATGTGGCCCGCGCTCGGCCTGGCGCGGGCCGTGTTCGCGGGCGAGCGCGCGCGCGCGCTCTTCGTCGGCATCGCCGCGCACGCGCTGGAGCCCCCGACGCGCGTGCCCACGGCGGCCTTCGGCATGATGCTGGCGATCGCCGGCCACGCCGTGGGCTGGCCGATCGCGCGCGGGGGCTCGCAGCAGATCGCCGACGCCCTGGCCGGCATCTTGAGGCGCCACCACGGCGAGATCGTCACGGGCTTCGCGGTGCGCTCGCTCACCGAGCTGCCGCGCGCCGGCGCCTATCTGCTCGACCTCACCCCCCGGCAGGTCGTGCGCGTGGCCGGGGATCGGCTTCCCGGCCTCTACCGCCGGCGGCTCAGGAGGTACCGCTACGGGCCCGGCGTCTTCAAGATCGACTGGGCGCTCTCCGAGCCGATCCCGTGGCAGGCCAAGGAGTGCGCGCGGGCGGGCACGGTGCACCTGGGCGGCCCGAGCGCGGAGATCGCCACCGCCTCGGCGGCGGCCTGGGCGGGCCGGCGGGAGTCCAAGCCCTTCGTGCTGCTCGCCCAGCCCACGCTCTTCGACGACCGGCGCGCGCCGCCCCACCGCCACGTCGCCTGGGCGTACTGCCACGTGCCGCGGCGCTCGACGGCCGACATGACCGAGGCCATCGAGGCCCAGGTCGAGCGGTATGCCCCGGGCTTCCGCGACACGATCCTCGCGCGGCACACGATGACGCCCGTGGCGCTGGAGCGCCACAACCCGAACCTGGTCGGCGGCGACATCAACGGCGGGGTCCAGGACGTCTGGCAGCTCTTCACGCGGCCCGTCGTCAGCCTGAACCCCTACCGGACGCCCGCGCCCGGCGTGTACATCTGCTCGTCGTCGACGCCGCCGGGCGGCGCCGTGCACGGGATGTGCGGCTACCACGCCGCCCGCGCGGCGCTGCGGGATCTCGAGTAGCGACGGCGCGTCGGCGTGGCGCGTGCGGCGCTCCTGCTCGCCCTCCTCCTCGGGGCCGCCTCCGCCTTCCCGGCGCCGGACGATCTCATCGTCGTGATCGGCGACGTCACGGCGACCGGCGCGCTCCTCCACGTGCGGCCGGCCGGCCCGGATCCGGTGTCCATCGTGCTCGAGCCCGACCCGCCGGGCGAGCCGGCGACGCTGGCCGCGGCGCCGGACGCGGGCGGCGTCGCGCGCGTCGCGCTGAGCGACCTCGCCCCCGGCCGGCGGCATCGCTACCGGATCGTGGCCGGCGGGGCCGCGGTCGACGGCGAGTTCGTCACCGCGCCGGCGCCGGATCGGGCCGCGCCGGTGCGCCTGCTGTGGAGCGGCGACCTCGGCTCACGCCGCCGCTGCGCGGCGCGACGATACGGCGTGTTCGACGCGATGGCGACGCGGCGTCCCGACCTGTTCGTCTTCGCGGGCGACACGGTGTACGCCGACCACTCCTGCCCCGCGCTCGAGGGCGGCCAGGGCGCGGCGCGGACGCACGAGGAGTTCCTCGCGCGCTACCGCCACAACCTGGGCGACGCCGCGGTGCAACGGCTGCTTCGCCGCACGTCGGTCACGGCCATCTGGGACGATCACGAGGTGCGGGGCGACTTCTCGGGCCGGACGGAGCGCGTGATGCCGGCCGGGCGAGCGGCGTTCCTCGACGCCTGGCCGGTCGACACGCCGCCTGGCGATCCGACCCGGCTCTACCGCGCCCGCCGGTGGGGCGCCCTCCTCGAGGTCTTCGTGCTCGACACGCGACAGTATCGGAGCCCGAACCATCGGCGCGACGGCCCCGACAAGACCATGCTGGGCCCGGGCCAGCGCCAGTGGGTGGTCGACTCCGTGGCGAGCTCCTCGGCGGTGTGGAAGGTCGTGGTCTCCAGCGTGCCGCTGTCGCTGCCGAAGGGGTGGTTCGTCAGCGACTCGTGGGCGCCAGGCAGCGTGCTCGGCCACCGGACCGGCTTCGCGCACGAGCGCGACGCCATCCTGGCGGCGCTCGCGGCCGCGGGCGTGCGCAACCTGGTCGTCCTCGCCGCCGACGCCCACTTCGCAGCGGCGATCGCCCACGCCCCCGGCCCCGGCTTCGCGTTCTGGGAGCTGATCGCGGGCCCTCTGGCGGCCGGCACCAAGCACCCGCGGGAGCCCGCGCCCGGGCTCGGCTCCCGCGTCCTCTTCGCCGACGGCGGCGCCGCGACGTTCGGCGAGCTGGACGTCGGCGCGGAGGCGCTCGACGTCAGGTTCTTCGCCGGCGACGGCCGGCTGCTCTGGGCCCACCGCCTTCCCGCGAGTCGAGCGCGACGGCACCCGGGTCGACGGGCGCGCGGCCGCCCGGGGCCGCCTCCGACTGGGATCTAGGCCTTGTCCGGCACCACGGCGACGTAGAGCGCGACGTCGCCGCGCTCCAGGCGCACCGTCAGCCGCTCGCCCTTCTTGAGCTCGCGCGTGGCGCGCTGGAAGTCGGCCAGGGTCTTCACCGGCTGCCGGTTCAGCTCGACGATGACGTCGCCCCGCTGGATACCCGCCTGGTCGGCGGCGCTGCCATCCTCGACGCTGCTGACCACCACGCCCTCGGTGGACCGGCGCTCGAGCTGCTGCGCCACGTCCGGCGTGATCGGACGCACCTCGAAGCCCAGACGCGAGGCCTGATGCTCGCCCGGGGCCTCGCCGAGCACCACGTCGACCGTCTTCTGCGTCTTGTCGCGCCACACCGTCAGCTTCGCCGTGCGGCCAGGCGCGGCGAGCCCGACGGCGCGGGCGACGTCGCCCGGACTGTCGACCATCCGCCCGTCGACCTGCACCACGATGTCGCCGCTCTTGAGTCCCGCCCTGGCCGCGGGGCTGTCGGGCGTGACCTCGCTGATCAGGACGCCCTTCTTGCCCTCGGCGCCGAACGAGGCGGCCAGGTCCGGGGTCAGCGGCTGCAGCACCACGCCCAGCCAGCCCCGCGTCACCCTGCCGTGCTCGACGAGCTGAGCGGACACGCGCTTGGCCATGTTGGCGGGGATGGCGAAGCCGATGCCGGAGCCACCGCGCACGATGGCGGTGTTCACGCCGATGACCTCGCCGCGCATGTTGACGAGCGGGCCGCCGGAGTTGCCGGGATTGATGGCGGCGTCGGTCTGCAGAAAGTCGTCGTAGGGCCCGGCGCCGATCTGGCGCGCCTTGGCGCTCACGATGCCGGAGGTGACGGTGGCCTGCAGCCCGAACGGCGAGCCCACCGCCAGGACCCAGTCGCCCACCTGCACCTCGTTCGAATCGCCGAGGGGCAGGTACGGGAACTTCTTGCCGTTCGCTTCCAGGCGAAGCACGGCGAGGTCGGTCCGCTTGTCGGCGCCCACCACCCTGGCCTTGTGCTTGGTGCCGTCCAGCAGCGTGACCTCGACCTGCGTGGCGCCCTCCACGACGTGGGCGTTCGTCAGCGCCAGGCCCGACGCGTCGATGATGACGCCGGACCCGAGGCCGCGCCGCGGCATCCGCTCCGGGACGTCACCGAAGAACCGCTTGAAGAACTCCTCGCCGTAGAACTCCTCGACGGGGGAGCGGCCGGGCCCCCGGCGCTCGGTGTTGATGTTGACGACGGCGGGCTTCACCGCCTCGGCCACCTTCGCGAACGTTCCCGTGTCGAGCCGCCCCTGCACCGGGACGAACGCCGGGGCGGCCGTCGAGCCGGCCAGGCTGCTCCCCAGCCATCCCCCCGAGAGCCCCAGGGCCAGGGCCAGCGCGAACGCGATCACCGGACGTCTCTCCATCGACGTCGACCTCCTCGAAAGATCCGGGGTCGTCGAGCGCACCCCGGACAACTGGAGGGTTCGACGCACCGCGGGGACCTTTATTCGGGTCCCGGCGGAGGCGCTGAGCGCCATGGACGCCGCGCGCCATGGGCTCCAGCCACGAGTCCGCGGCCGCCGGCCGCTAGACGGCGCCGGCGAGCAGGCCGGTCATCGGCGCCGACGGGACGGGCATCGGCCCGTCTCCATGGCGTGCTCAGCCGCGATCATGGCGCCTGGCATCCGCCCGGCGCGGTCGCCATGCGGCGGGGCCGGGCCCGGGCGGCGGGTCCACCAGGCCTCGATCGACGCGCTCCCGCAAACGTCTGGTCCCCTCGGCGACCGCCAGGGCGATCGTGGCGAAGCCGGTGGACGATTCCTCGACGGTCGCTCCGCCGTAGTCGACGATGCGCCAGCGCCAGGCCGGTCGACGCGGGGTCGAGACCGCCAGCACATTCATGGACGCCCCGGCTGGAATCCGATCCGTCGCCTGCCGAGAGGGCACGCCGCCCGACACACGGGGTCCTTCGACGCCGGAGAGGCTGACACCTAGCTCGTGGTCCGGGGCCAGTCACGCTTCGCGGCCGCGGGCACCCCCTCCTCGACCAGGTCGAGGTCATCGACGAGCTCGAGACTGGGGTTCGGCAGCGTCGTGGGGTGCCTCCACCTGACCCAGACGCGAGCCCCGCCGTCGTCGTCCTCGCCGTCGAACCGGAGGACGCTGCCGAGGGTTTTCAGGAGCCGGTGATGCCGGATCACCAGGTCGCCGGCCTTCAGCCGGGCCCTCGCGCGGACGCCTCCGCGGCTCACGCGCACAGCATCTACCACCGGCCGCCGCCGGTCCGCGAGCGGTACCCGCCGCCGCCACCGCGTGGCGCGGACGGCTTGGAGATCTCCACCCGCAGCGTCCGGCCGTCGAGCTGCACGCCGTTCAGCTTGGCGACGGCGTCGTTGGCGGCCTCCACCGTTGCCACCTCCACGAACCCGAATCCGCGCGACTGACCGGTGTCGCGGTCGGTGACGATGGCGACCGATTGCACGCCGTCGATCTGATCGAAGAGCTCGCGCAGCCTGTCCGTGGCCGTGCTGAAGGAGAGACCGCCGATGAACAGTTTCTGAGCCATGGGATCGACCTCCGAAGTTGGTGGACGGGGGGCCGCGCGTGATCGCGCGCGCGCTACACCTTCGTCTTCAGGAGTTGCTCGCTGCACGCCGTCGCCAGCGCGGCGCTCGCCGTGGTCGCCTCACCGATCGTCGCCCAGCCGCCGGCCTCGATGATCTCCCGCTGCTTCCAGGCATCGTGCTGCCGCAGCTCGGCGAGCTTCTGTGCGGCGTCGGGCTGCGCCATGAACCGCGCCACGCACCCGGGAGTCATCGCCGAGACGACGGCCGCGTCGGTCCGCTCCCGCGCGATCCGGTCCGCCGTCGATCCGAGGACCCAGCCGAGCCACGCGAACCCCACGATCATCGTGACGATCGAGCCGAGCACCGCGCCCCACAGCGCCGGCCTGAGCCAGGGCATGCTCGCGTCCATGTGAGCACCTCCGCCGCCGGCCGTGTCACCGGCCGCGCGGCCATCGCACCGTACCGACTATATAACATGAATAACTTATATAATCTATACCCGACCGTGGTGGCACCGGCGCCGCCCGACTGGCCCGCCGTCGTCGATTCGCAGGGTCCGCCTGCATCGCGCGTCCACCACGGCCGCGGATCGCGCACGCCACGCGGGGGTCGTCGAAGCGAGCGCGGCCGTCATCGAACGCCCGCCGGTCTCCACCGGACGGGCGCGCGATCAGGCCCGCCAGCCGTCGCGCCGGGCGCGCAGCCCGTGAAGTCTCGCGAGGCGCGAACGGGACACGATCGACGCCGCGGACGACGCTGGTGTGACGTGCGGCTCGAGATCTGGTAGAGACGTTACTCGGCGTGCCATCGGCGCGGTCGCGGCGATCGGGAGCCAGGGAGGGAGCGAGCGGCCATGGACAGGGCGAAGGTCCTCCTCATACTGCCGTCGGACGTGCTCGACCGAGCGCGCGTGCTCGCCGGACGCGCCACGACCGAACTGCGGCTCCCGGTGAGCCTCCAGATCGTGCTGCGGGCGCTGATCGAGGAGGGCCTGAAGCAGAGCGACTCTCGCGCCCTGCTGGGCAACGTGGAGCGGCAAGCCACGGCGGTCCGCGACATCCGCCGCGCGGCGCGCGCGCGTGCCCGCTCGAAGACGGCGACCGCAACGGTGCGCCGACCGGCGCCGCGCCCCGAGCGGCCACACCGCGCGAGACCGGGCTGAGCGACCCCGACGTCCCCGCCGCAGCCGGCCGGCCGGACGGCTCAGCGGCCGCCCGCGCCCAGGTCCTCGGCGAGCGCCGCGCGCTGCTCGGGGGACAGCGGCGTGTCGAGCGCGAGCCCCGGCAGGTCGACGCCGAGGGCGCGCGGCACGCGGCCGCCGACCGGGAACTTCAGATACTGCACGGAGGACAGGCGGTCCTCGCCGATCTGCGCCGGGTCGAAGCGCGCGGGCACCCGGGTGCCGTCGTCGAGGGTGACGTACACGTGCCCCGGCAGCGGGAGCCACTCGCGGAGCTTGACGGCCCGCAGCGCCGGATCGTCGATCTCGATCAGGAGGGTCGCGCCGAGCTCCCCGTCGGCCCCGAGGAGGGCGTTGTAGGTCTCGACCTCGTGCACGATGTCGGCCTCCCGCACCAGCCGCTCGGCCCGGACCATCTCCTGGATCTGGTACTGGACCGTGAGGGTGTTCTCGAAGAGCACGGTCAGGTGGTCGCCGAGGTGGACGCGGCGCGCCGCCTTGGCGGCCAGCACACGGGCGCGCATCTCGGGGCGCACGTCCTCGTAGGTCACGTAATCGAGGATGGCGGTGCGCGGCACCGGCTTCATTCCGCGTTCTCGGCGAAGCCGTTCTCGCGGTAGGCGCGCGCGAGCAGGGACATGGGATGCATCGGCTTCACGCCGGCGTGCTGCGCGAACTGCAGCGCCGCCAGCGGACAGTCGGTCACCCAGATCTGGGCCTTCGCCCCCTGCATGCCCTCGAACGCCTTGCGCCCGATCCGCTGCGACGGCCCGAAGCCCTCGACGGTCATGGCGTACGTGCCGTCGTGGCCGCAGCACTCCACGACGGTGGTCGGCTGCACGCCCGGGATCCGGCGCAGCAGGTCGCGCCCCTTGAAGCCGACGGCCTGCGCGCGCAGGTGACAGGGGGCGTGGTAGGCGACGGCCGTGCCCGGCGTGCTGCGGAAGGACCCGGCGAAGCGGGGCTCGTTCCGGATCGACCACAGGAACTCGCCGGGATCCGTCGTCGCCGCGGCCACCGCGCGCGCGCGGGCGCGATCGGCGGCGGCCACCAGCGACGGGTACTCCCGGCGCAGCATCATGGCGCACGTCGGGTTGATGGCCACCACGCGGGCGCCGCGGTCGACGAACGGGGCGAGGACGGCGAGGTTGCGGCCGGCCTGCCGCCGCAGCGCGGCGAGGTCGCCCTTCTCCCACGCCGGCATGCCGCAGCACTGGAGCCCCCGGGCGCAGCGGAGATCGACGCGGCTGCGCTCGAACACCTCGACGGTGTCCCGGCCGATGGCGGGCTCGTTGTGCTCGACGTAGCACGTCGGGAACAGCACGGCCTCGCCGCCGGGCTCGGCGGCGAGGCGCCCCGTGCGCGCCGCCCAGGCCTCGAAGCGCTCCCGCGCGAACTCGGGCAGGAGCTTCTCGCGGTGCACGCCGAGCACCTTCTCCATCAGCCAGCGATGGGCCCGCGTGCGGTTGGCCATGTTGGCGAGCCCCAGGCTGGCGCGGGCCAGGCGGCCGGCGGCATCCGGCGCGCCGAGGAGCCGGTCGCGCAGTCGCACGCCGCCGCGACGGGCCCGGATCGCGCGCTGCCGGTGCACCAGCCGGGGAAAGTCCAGGCGGTAGGCGTGGCCGTCGCGCTCGGTGTAGGGACAGTTGACGTCGCAGAGCTTGCACTGGAAGCACGTGTCGAGCACGGCCTCGGTCTCGGCCGGGGTGATGCGGCGGACGTCGCCGTCGTGCTGCCGGTCGATGAGCGCGAAGAGCGAGGGGAAGGTGTCGCAGAACTTGAAGCACAGGCGGCAGCCGTGGCAGATCTCGAACGTCCGCTCGATCTCCTTGGCCAGGGCGGCCGGATCCCAGTAGACCGCCTCCTCCGGGTCGTACGACAGCCCGTCGGTCGGCTGATAGGAGATCGGGGGGCGCTCGCTCACGGCATCTGGTGCGGGCCCCGCCGCAGCCGGCCGGGGCCCGCGGCAGCCTCTCAGGCGATGGACTTCAGCATCTTGTCGAAGCGGCCGGCGTGCGACTTCTCGGCCTTCGCCAGCGTCTCGAACCAGTCGGCGATCTCGGGGAAGCCCTCCTCGCGCGCGGTCCGGGCCATGCCCGGGTACATGTCGGTGTACTCGTGCGTCTCGCCGGCGATGGCGGCCTTCAGGTTGTTCGCCGTGCTGCCGATCGGCAGCCCGGTGGCCGGATCGCCCACCTCCTTCAGGTAATCGAGGTGGCCGTGGGCGTGGCCGGTCTCGCCCTCCGCCGTCTCCCGGAAGTTCCCGGCCACCTCGGGGTAGCCCTCGACGTCGGCGATCTTCGCGAAGTAGAGATACCGGCGGTTCGCCTGGGACTCGCCGGCGAACGCGGCCTGGAGATTGGCGTGGGTCTTCGTGTTCGACAGCTTCGCCATGAGGATCCTCCTCCTGCTGGGTTCGATGCGCAGCAAATCTAGAACGATTCTAAAGAAGATGCAAGCGCTATACTGGGGCTCATGAGGCCGCGCACCCCGCCCCTGCTCGACCGCCTGCGGCGGCGGGACCTGCGCCTGACGGCGCAGCGCCGGGTCATCGCCGAGGCCCTCGGCGGCGAGCACGTGCACCTGACCGCGGAGGAGATCCTGCAGCGGGCCCGCCGGGCGCTCCCCGAGCTCTCGGTGGCCACCGTCTACAACACGCTCAACGAGCTGGTCGCGCTCGGGGAGCTGCGCGTGGTGGAGACGGGACGCGGCCGGGTGCGCTACGACCCCAACGCCGACCGGCCCCACGACCATCTGGTCTGCGTGCAGTGCGGCGAGATCCACGACGTGTACGCCCGGGGCGAGGTGCGGCTGCCGCGCTCGCAGCGGTTCGGTCACCGCCTCGTCGGCCGCGAGACCATCTTCAAGGGCTACTGCGCGCGCTGCCGCGCCCGCTGACCGGCGGCCCTCCGGGCGCCCGGAGCCGCGCCGGCGATGCCCGGTCGCCCGGCGCTCCCCTCGCCCCCGGGGGTCCTACGACGCCGGAGGGATGTTGCGGTTGACGCGGAACAGGTTGTCCGGGTCGTACACGGCCTTGGCGCGCCGCAGCCGCTCGTAGTTGTTCCGGTAGGCGTCGGCGGTGCGCGCCGAGCCGTCGGCGGCGAGCTGGAAGTTGACGTAGTTGCCGCCGGTCCCGAACGCCTGCAATCGGCCCCACGCAGCGTCGACCTCGGCCCGGAACGCGGCGGCGTTGGGCTCGTCGGGGCGCCACATGCCGAGCACCCCGCAGGCGAACCGGGCGTCGCGGTTCCCCACCGCGCCGTCGGCCTCGTCGCGCTCGTTGAGCGCTCCGCCGAGGTGCAGGACCCCCACCTGCGCGTCCGCGTTCGAGAACCCGGCGAACAGCTCGCGGCACGTCGACAGCAGCGCGTCGGACAGCCCGGCGACGTACTCGGTCCTCCAGTGGTAGTGCCGCCCCTTCGGCTCGGTCGCATCCAGGGAGGACTGCACGTCCACGTACGGCTGCCGGCGCCGGAGGTCGACCACCGGTGTCCCCAGCGCGCGCAGCGGCGCCAGGACGTCGTCGACCCCGGCCAGGTCGCCGGAATAGCAGACGGACATGGCGCAGACCCGCCGGCCCCGCCACGCCCCCGGCACGAAGGGCGCCGCCGGAGCGCGGAGCAGCATCAGCCACACCGCGAGTTCCCGGGGGGCCTCGGCGGTGAGGCTCCGGTACGTGGCGAGGACGTCCTCGGCCCGCTCGAAGGGCCACGCGATCAGCCCGCCGTAGACCGTCGGGCCGACCTCGTGCAGCCGGAACGTGAAGCGCGTGACGGCGCCGAAGTTGCCGCCGCCGCCCCGGACCGCCCAGAACAGCTCGGGATGCTCCGTGCGGTTGGCGATGCGGACGGCCGCGTCGGCGGTGACGATCTCGACGTCCTCGAGGTTGTCGACGGTCCAGCCGAAGCGACGCGTCAGGTAGCCGAAGCCGCCGCCCAGCGTGAGCCCCGCGACGCCCACCTCGGACACGAAGCCCAGCACGGTGGCGAGGCCGTGGGCCTGCGTGGTCCGGTCGACGTCGCCGAGCCGGCAGCCCGGGCCGACGTCGACGCGCCGCGCGTCCCGATGCACGGTGATCCTGCGCAGGCGCGACATGTCGAGCGTCAGGCCCCGCGCCGCCATCGCCGTGCCGCCGATGTTGTGGCCGCCGCCCTTGATGCCGAGCCGCACGCGATGGCGCGCGGCGAACTTCACCGCCTCGGCCACGTCCCTGGCCGAGGCCGGCTGGATCACCAGGGCGGGGATGGTGGCGGCCATCGCGTTCCAGATCAGCACCGCCTCGTCCCAGCCGTCGTCGCCGGCACGTAGCAGCGGGCCGTCGAGCCGCGCGGCCAGGGCCTCGATGTCCCGCCGTCCCACCTCGACCGGGCCTCCGTCGAGGCCGGCGATCTCCTCCGCGTCGTTCCTCATGGCCATCGTCACCTCCGCGGAGAATCCTGGGCCACCATCGCGGCACCGGCTTCGTCCGGGCGGACCATTTTCGGCGGACGGCCGGAGTGGTCCGATCGGACCATCGGTCACTTGCCCGGGCCGGACGGCCGAGCGATCCTTCGCCCGATGGACGCGGCAGAGGCGCGCACCCTGCTGGCCGCCGCCCAGGAGCGGCTCGCCAGGGGCGAGTGGCAGGAGGCCCGCAAGACGTTCGAGGCCGTGCGCCCGGCGCTCGAGGAGCCGGAGGTCCTCGAAGGCCTCGGGCTGGCGGCGTGGTGGCTCGACGACGCCGACGCGGTCTTCGAGGCCCGGGAGCGCGCCTATCGGCTCTATCGCCAGCGCGGCGACCGGCGGGGCGCCGCCCGCATGGCGATGGCGATCGCCATCGACTCGTTCCACTTCCGCGGCCAGACGGCGGTCGCGCGAGGATGGCAGCGGCGCGCGGCCCGCCTGCTCGACGGGCTGCCGGAGGCTGCCGAGCACGCCTGGCTCCGCGTGTGGGACTGCGAGCTGGCCCTGGCGACCGGGCAGGACGCGGCGCGGGTCCGCGAGGTCGCCGCCGAAGCGGCGGCCCTCGGCCACGCGCTCAGCGAGCCGGACGCCGAGATCATGGCGCTCTCGCTGGAGGGGCTGGCGCTGGTGATGCAGGGCGCGGTCGAGGACGGCATGCGCCAGCTGGACGAGGTGGCGACCGCGGCGGTCTCCGGGGACGTGAGGACACCCCTCGCCATCGGCATCTCGTGCTGCAACCTCGTGACGGCCTGCGAGATCGTGCGCGACTTCGGTCGGGCTGCCGAGTGGTGCGACCGGGTGAGGCAGTTCTCCGCGCGCATCGGCTGGGGCGTGCTCTCGTCGGTGTGCGCGATCCAGCACGCGGCGGTGCTGATGTGGCGCGGCGCGTGGTCCGATGCGGAGGCCGAGCTGGAGCGGGCCGTCCACCACCTGGCCGGGGCGCGGCCGTCGATGCAGGAGCAGGCGCTGGTCCGTCTGGCCGAGCTGCGAGCGCGCCAGGGCCGGTTCGCGGATGCCGAGGCCCTGCTCGACCGGGTGGACTGGCATCCCCACGCGCGGCTCGTGCGCGCGGCGATGCTCCTCGCGGGCGGTGAGGCGCAGCAGGCGGCCGACCAGGCCCGGCGCTTCCTGGACCAGACGCCCGCGTCCAACCGGCTCGATCGGGCGCTGGGCGCCGAGCTGCTCCTCCGCGCCGAGCTGGCCCTGGGCCGGACGCTCGACGCGGGCGCCGTGCAGGACATCGTGCGGCTGGCCGACGCGGTGGGCACGGATCCCCTCCGGGCCGGCGCCCGCATCGCCCACGGCTTGACCGCGGCCGCCGGCGGCGAGCACGAGCAGGCCTGCGCCGCGTTCGAGGACGCGATCGCGCTCTTCGGGCGCGCCGGCGCCCGCTACGAGACGGCGCGGGCCCGGGTCGATCTCGCCCGCTCCCTGCTCGCGCTACGGCGCCTCGACGCCGCCAGCGCCGAGGCGGCGCGGGCCGCCCGCGTGTTCGAGGAGCTGGGCGCCGCCCGGGACCTGCGCGCGGCACGCGCCCTCCTCGACGCGGCCGCCACGCCGCGCGCCGGGACCGGCCCCGCGCCCACCGGCCGGCTCAGCCCGCGCGAGCTCGACGTGCTGCGCCTGCTGGCCGAGGGACTGAGCAACGCGCAGATCGCCAAGCGGCTGATCGTGAGCGAGTTCACCGTGAAGCGGCACGTGGCCAACATCCTCACCAAGCTCGACCTGCCGACCCGTGCGGCGGCCGCCGCCCACGCCGCGCGCCAGCGCTGGATCTGACGCCGGCCCTCCGCGCGGGAGCCGGCGGCCCGCTACGGCGAGGCGTGCTCGACCGGCGTGGCGGGTCGCCAGAGCAGGGTGGCGGCGATGGCCACGTTCAGCACGTTCCACAGGAGACCGTTGACGAACGCCACCCGGTAGGAGCCGGTCAGGTCGAACAGCACGCCGGACATCCAGCCGCCGAGCGCCATGCCGAACACGGTGGCCATCAGCACGGTGCCCACGCGGACGCCGGCCTCCTCGGGCGGAAAGAACTCCCGGATGATCACGGCGTAGGCGGGGACGATGCCCCCCTGGACGAGGCCGAACAGCGCGGACAGGACGTAGAGGGAGACGAGGCCGTCGAAGGGCAGGAAGAGCGCCAGGGCCAGGCCCTGCAGGCTCGAGCCGAGCAGCAGCGTCCGGCGGCCGCCGATGCGGTCGCAGACCCAGCCCGAGGCGAGGCGGCTCACGATGCCGAAGCCCAGCATCAGCGAGAGCATCCGGGCGCCCCGCGCCGCGCCGTGACCGAGATCGGCGCAGTACGCGACGATGTGCACCTGCGGCATCGACATCGCGACGCAGCAGGCGAGACCGGCCACGACCAGCAGCGTCTGCAGGGCGGCCGGCGACATCCGGAGCGGGCGTCGCGTCCGCGACGCGCCGCGCGGCGTCGCCATCGCGGCCGCGGTCAGCGGCGAGCGTCGCTGGAGGGCCAGCGCGAGCGGCACCATCGTCGCCACGCAGAAGAGGGCGATGGCCAGGTATGTCCGGCGCCACCCCTGGCTCTCGATGAGGTGCTGCACGACGGGCGGCCACACCGTTCCGGCCAGGTAGCTGCCGCTGGCGATGATGGCCACGGCCAGGCCGCGACGCCGGGTGAACCAGAGCGAGGTGTCGGCGATCAACGGGGCGAACGTGGCGGAACTGGCGGCGCCCACCAGCAGCCCCTGGGCGAGGACGAACTGCCGGAGTCCGGCGGCCTGACTGGCGACGGCGTAGCCGAGCCCCAGGCAGACGGCGCCGCCGACGACGGGGGCGAGGATCCCGAAGCGGTCCGACAGGCGGCCCACCAGGATGCCCCCGACGCCGAAGCAGATCATGGTCACCGTGTAGGGCAGCGAGGCGTCGGAGCGGGCGACCCCGAACTCCGCCTGGATCGCCGGCAGCGCCACGATGACCGACCACATGCCGACGCCGCCGATCGCCGAGAGCAGCAGCGCGGCGAAGAGGCGGACCCAGGCGTACGCCGATTCCGGCGCGCTCGTCGAGACGTCCGTCGCGGGCTGGGGCACGCTGCGCAAGGTTCTTCTTATACCGCCGATCGCGCCCGCGCGCCCATCTCCTTCGCACGCACCCTTTACAGCGCGGAGGCAATCCTCTAAGGTCGCGGGGTGAGAGCAGCGTCCGCTCCGTCGATGCCAGAGCCTCCGGCCCGGTGAGCGTCTCCGCGTCCCCGTCCGAGCCCGCGCGCCGGCGTGCGCGGCTCGCCGACCCGATGGTCGCGGCCGTCCTCGCGCTCGGCATCACCCAGATCACCGCCTGGGGGACGAGCTACTACTGTCTCGGCGTGCTCGCCGGCCCGATCAGCCAGGACACCGGCTGGAGCCGCGGCTTCGTCTTCCTGGGCTTCACCGTCGCCCTGCTCGCCATGGGGCTCGTCTCGAACGCGGTCGGGCGCGCCATCGACCGCCACGGCGCGCGCGCGGTGATGACCCTCGGCACCGTGCTCGTGTCCGCCGGGCTGTTCGCGCTCGCGCACGTCCGGAGCGAGGCCGCCTACCTCGCCGTGTGGGTCTTCCTCGGCCTCGGCATGCGGCTGTGCCTGTACGACGCGGCCTTCGCCGCGCTGGTGCAGGTGGTGCCCTCCCGCGGGCGCATGGCGATCTCCTACCTGACGCTGTTCGGCGCCTTCGCCTCGTCGGTGTTCTGGGTGGTCGGCCACGCGCTGAACGAGCAGGTCGGCTGGCGCCAGACCCTCGTCCTGTTCGCCCTCATCAACCTGGCCATCTGCCTGCCGCTGCACTGGTTCGGCCTGGCCCGGCGCGAGGGCGCCGGGCGCGGCGCCGCGCCGGCCGGGGCCCGGACCGCCGCGTCGGACGGGCCTCCGCTCGAGGGGCGCGCCCGCTCGGTCGCCATCGCGCTGTTCGCCCTCATCATGTCGCTCAACGGGTTCGTGTTCGGCGTCATCTCCGTGCAGCTGGTCCCCCTGCTCGAGGCCGCGGGCCTGGCGACGGCGGCGGCGGTCTGGGTGGCCTCGCTGAAGGGGGTGGCGCAGTTCGGCGGCCGGGTGGTCGAGATCGCGTTCGCGCGCAACCTGCGCGCCATCACCGTGGGCCGGATCGCCGTCGGCATCCTCCCGCCGGCGCTGCTCCTGCTGCTGACGGGCACGGGGAGCGTCCCGCTGGTCGTGGCCTTCACGCTCATCATGGGCGCGTCGCAGGGCGTCATCACGATCGTCCGCGGCGCCGTGCCGCTCGCCCTGTTCGGCGCCCGGGGATACGGCGCGGTGCTCGGCGTCATCGCCACCCCGGTGCTCGTGGTCAATGCCGCCTCGCCGACCGTGTTCGCCTGGATCGTGGACCGCTGGGGCTGGGACGTGGCGCGCGCCTCGCTGCTGGCGAGCTGCTCGGCGGCGTGGGTGGCCATGGAGGTGATGTCCCGCTGGTACGAGCGCCGGCGCGCGGCCGCCGCGACGGCGGCCGCGTCGCCAGGGCAAGCCTGACCACGCGACCTCGGCGCGCGGGCGCCTCCGGCGCGGCCGCGGGCATCACGGCCGGCCTCCCGGGGCGGAGGCCGCGCGCGATTCGATTCGTGCTTCACGCGGGCCACACCTCCACGCGCCCCGCCGCCGGGTCGACACGGACCCGGTCCCCGGTGCGGATCACCGCGACGGGGTCCGGCACGAGCTGGTCCATGAGGGCGATGCCGGCCAGGACGGCGCCCTGGACCATCACGGGGTTCGCCCAGCCGAACAGCATGGCCACCGGCGCCAGCCCGCGGGCGCGCAGGTCGTGGAGCGCCCACGAGGTCGCGAAGCCGCCCTTGGCGAGCGGGCAGACGAACACCGTGCCCGCCAGCGTCCGGCCGTACAGGGCGTGGGAGGCGCGCGAGATCCGGCCGGTGGCGCGGTCGAGGTCGTAACGCGCGCTGAAGCCGTCGGGCGACACGAGCGCCTCGCCCTCCGCGGCGGGCCCGACGCCCGGGTGGCCGGTGAGCACCAGCGGCCGTCCCGCCGGCCTCATCGCTCGAGCGTCCCCTGCACCGCGGCCTCGACGCACTCCTCCGTCGGTCGCAGGACCGGATCGTACCCGGAGGCGGGGATGATGTTGGCCAGCTTCGCGGAGTCGGTGACGAGCGTGCTGAAGCCGTGCAGTTCGGCCAGGATTCGCGGGGTCATGATGTAGAAGCACGGCCCGGCGAGGATGGTCCCCCCGGCGGCATCGATCGTGGCGGCGTATCCCAGGCGCTCGGCCATCCCCCGCACGTGGGCGTTGGTGGTGACGAAGAGGCGCGTGCGCGGGTGCACGCGCCGGCCCCGGAGCAGTTCGGCGACGCGGCGGATCTCGAAGAGGGAGGCGTGCGGCGTGCCGAAGACCACCACGTCGACCTCCGCCCGCCGGGGAACGAAGGAGCGATACACCCGGTCGAGGTCGCCTGGCTCGACCCGGATGGTTTCCCGGGGCGGGCGCCCACCGAAGGCCTCGGCCAGCGTCCGCGCCTCGGGCGTCACGCCGACGACGTGGAACATCGCCAGGGAGCCGTACGAGGCGAGGGTCGCTCCGAGCTGCTTGAGCGCGTCGGCGGAGGCCTCGGCCGGGAGCCCCACGAACACGGGCACGAGCCAGTAGTTGGTCAGCCGGCGACCGACCAGCACGCCGAGCGCTCCCCAGTCGCTCACCGAGCGCGGCGGGTCGAGCACGTCGACGCGGTGCGTGCCCCACCGCGGCTCGTCCAGGTGCATGCCGTAGGCCGGCACCCGGCCCGTGAGCGCCGCGGCATACGAGGCGGGCCCCCCCTCGAAGTTCGAGCGCGCGCCGGCCACGGCGTTGGCGAAGATCACGGTGCCGGTGTCGCCCCAGGCCAGGTGCTCGCCGAAGCGGGGCGGGGTCAGCGTCTGGTAACCGGCGCAGGTGTCGAGCGCCACGGCGCCCATCTCGACCACCAGCGCTCGCAGGCGCCGCTCGCGGGCCGCGACCTGCTCGGGCTGTCCCAGCGCGCGGTAGCACTCGAAATCCACGTTGCGGGCGTTGGTCGTCGTGGGCACGACGAACCGGGCGCCCTCGCGCGCGAGCGTCTCCACGAAGGCCAGCCCGGCCTCGCCCATGGAGTCGGGGTCGCCCGTCAGATGGGCCGAGGCCACGCGGACCATGCGCTCGGCCCCGAAGAAGCGGCCGACTTCCAGCTGCATCTCGAGCGCCCGCCGGGCCGGCTCGCCGCGGCGGCCGGCCCGGATCTCCTCCTCCTCGGGCGTGAGCCGCACGCTACTTCCGGATGCCGATCTTGCCGGCGACGTCGACGTAGTAGGCCGCCTGCTTCTCGACGAAGGCGGTCATCTCGGCGGCGCCGAGGTAGTCGAGGTTCATCCACAAACGGTCGGCCACCGCGCGGAACGCCGGGTCCTTCACCATCCCGGCGAGCGCGCTCTCCCAGGTGCGGACGACGGCGTCGGGCGTGGCCGCCGGCACCGAGATGCCCGCCCACCACGACACGCTCACCCCCTTCATCACGCCCTGCTCCTCGGCCGTGGGCACGTTCGGGATGTAGGAGACGCGCCTGGGGGCCAGCACGGCGAGCAGCCGGATCTTGCCGCCCTCGGCCATCGCCTTGGCCTCGGCCACCGAGTGGATGGCGAGGGCCACGTGGCCGCCGGCCAGCTTCGTCATCGAGTCGGCCGCCCCGTCGGTGATCACCATCTTGGTCCGGCCGGGGTCCACCCCGATCTGCGCGAACCAGTCGAAGGCCGTGTAGCGGGACGGGCCCGCCGGGCCGACGCTGCTCCAGACGAGCTGCTCGGGGCGGGCCTTGACCCAGGCGGACAGCTCCTTGAAGTCCTTCCACGGCGCGTCGGCCTTGACGGCGAACACCATCGGGTCGAGCACGATCCGGCCGGCCCACTTGCGGTCGGCCAGCGTGAGCGGCGGCGTCTTCCACGCCCCGATCATCATGGGCGCCGTCGTGTGGATGTCCATGAGCACCGTGTAGCCGTCGGGCCGGGCCTCCTTCAGCGCGGCCCGCGCGCCGATCACCCCGCCGCCGCCCGGCTTGTTGACCACGAGCAACGGCTGGCCCCACTTCTTGCCCAGGTAGTCCGCCGTCGCCCGGGCGATGAGGTCGGTGCCGCCGCCGGGGACGAACGGCACGACGATCTCCACCGCCCGCGTCGGGTACGACTGCGCCGGCGCCGGGCCGGCGAGCGCGGCCAATGCGACGAGCGCCCCGGCCCGCCACGCGCGAACGCCCGATCCACGAAGTCTCATCGTCCGCGACCTCCTTGCGCGATCATGACAGATCGGCGCCCTCGGCCGCCGCCAGCTCGACGCGCTGCACGGTGGCCCGCATGAGCCACAGGGACAGGATCACCACCGCGACCGCCGCCGCCAGCAGCGCCACGGTCAGACCGCGCTGGGCGAAAATGAGCGGGTTGCCTCCGCTCATGGAGAGCGCCTGGATCAGGTTCTTCTCGAGCATCGGCCCCAGGATGAACGACAGCACGAGCGGCGCCACCGGCCAGCGGTACTTGCGCAGGACGTAGCCCACGACGCCGAACACCAGGCTCGTGCCGACGTCGAACAGGCTGTTGCGCACGCTGTAGGTTCCCAGGAAGCACAGGAGCAGGACCAGCGGGCCGAGGATCCCGTACGGGACGCGCGTGAGGCGCACCCAGAGGCCGATGAGCGGCAGGTTCAGGACCAAGAGGATCACGTTGCCGACGTAGAGGCTGGCGATCACCGTCCACACGAAGTCCGGGCTCTTCTGGAACAGCAGCGGTCCCGGGCTCAGCCCGTAGACCGTGAGCCCGCCCAGCAGCAGCGCCAGCGGCGGCGAGGCGGGGATCCCGAGCGCCATCAGCGGGATGAAGCCGGCCGAGCTGGTCGCGTTGTTGGCCGACTCCGGGGCGGCCACGCCCTCGATGGCGCCCTGCCCGAAGCGCTCGGGCCGCGCCGCCACCTTCTTCTCCGCGTCGTAGGCGACGAACGTCGTGATGCTCGGCGCGCAGCCGGGCAGCAGCCCCAGGAGGAACCCGATGCCGGTGCCGCGCAGGACGGCGGGCATGCTGCGTCGCAGGTCGGCGCGGCCGGGGAAGATGCGGGTGATCCCGGGCGCGATGGCCAGCCGGGCCTCGTCGATCCCGAGGAAGACCTCCGAGAGCGCGAACAGGCCGACGATCAAGGCGATCAGCTCGATGCCGCCGTACAGGTCCTCGACGCCGAAGGCGAAGCGCGGCTGGGCGGTGGCCGGCCCCAGGCCGATCAGGGAGAGGAAGTAGCCCACCAGCGCCATCGAGGCGCCCCGCGAGAGCGAGGCGCCGGAGAGCGAGATGACGGCGGTGAAGCCGAGCACCATGAGCGCGAAGTATTCCGGCGGTCCGAAGCGGAGCGCCTGGTCGGCCAGCACCGGCGCGAAGAACGTGAGCGCGACCACCCCGAACGTGCCGGCGACGAACGAGCCGATGGCGGCCACGCCGAGCGCGACGCCGCCCCGGCCCTGCTGGGCCATGGGGTAGCCGTCCCAGCACGTCGGCACCGACGCCACCTCGCCGGGGATGTTGAGGAGGATCGCCGTGGTGGAGCCGCCGTACATGGCGCCGTAGTAGATCGCGGCCAGCATGATGATCGCGGGCACCGGCGGCAACACCGCCGTGAGCGGGAACAGCAGGGCGATGGCCGCCGTCGGGCCGAGGCCGGGCAGCACGCCCACCAGCGTGCCGAGGAGCGATCCCAGCAACGCCATGCCGAGATTCACCGGCGACAGCGCCGCCGCGAACCCGCCGGCCAGGTGGCCCAGGACGTCCACGGGTCCTCAGATCCCGAGCCGGCCCGTCGGCAGGGGCTGGACCAGCCAGACCCTGAACACGACGTAGAGCGCGCCGGTGGTCACGCCGGCGATCAGCGCCGCCACCGGCCAGCGGTAACGGCCCATCACGCGGTAGAGCGCCGTCGCCGCCACGAGGGTGCCGAGCGTGTAGCCCAGGTACGGCATGATGGCGTAGTAGACGCCGAGCACCCCCGCGGTGGCGACGAGCTGCCGGCGCTCGGCGCCCGCAGGAAACCGCGGCGGCAGCGCCGGCCACCGCGCCGCCAGGAGCGCATGGAGGCCCAGCGCCACCAGCGCCGCCCCGACCACCCAGGGGAAGGTGTCGTCGCCGACGACGGCGCCCGCCACCATCTCCTCGCGCAGCGTGGACAGCCGGCGGGCCTCCCCCAGCGCGAGCGCGCCGAGCAGGATCAGAACCGCGCCGGCGACCCTCCGCTCGTTCACCGGGCCGGTGACGCCACTACCGGTGCCGGCCTCCCGGTGACGTCGACAACTCGAGCGATCCGCTCACTTGGCGAGCGGGTCGGGCCGCACCTGGATGTGCACGGCGCGCGGCCGCGACCCCTTGCCGCCTTCCATCAGCCACGGCGTGCGGTCGCCGTTGGTGCTCCACAGGCCGCGGCCCTTCCAGCCCGCGTTCGGGTCGTCGATGCGCCCGTCGAGCCCCTTGGCGAAGAAGCCCATCGGGTAGGGGATGCGCATCAGGATCATCTTGCCGTCCTTGAGGGCCACGAAGCCGTCCTGCAGGTTCGCGGTCGAGATCGGCACGTTCTCGCCCAGGCCCGACGTGTTGTGGTGGTCGACCCACGTGTAATAGCTCGCCTCCGCGCTGTCCTTCTCGAAGCCCTCGAACCCCGGCCCCGGATACCGGTGGAAGGCGAACCCCTCGGGGCAGTGGTTGCCGGTCGCCGCGGGGCCGCTGAGCGGCGCCTTGCACTTGCGCCGGTCGAAGCTGATCAGGCTGCCGTTCGAGCCCGATCCCCACAGCACGCCGTTCCTGTCGATGTCGCCGCCGCGCACGCCGAGGCCCTCCTTCGGGATGGCGTAGAACTCCGAGAGCCTCGTCCGGGGGTCGAAGCGCATGAAGCCCGGGGTGCCGACGAAGACGTTGAACGTGTACCAGACGGAGCCGTCGGTGGGATGCGGCATGACCGCGTAGGGACCGGAGCCGGCCATGCGCATGTCCTTGCCCGGCTCGGCCGGCTTGCCCGGCTCGGTCCACTCGTCGACCTTGCCGTTGCCGTTGGTGTCGAGGATGAAGGGGTGCCATCCCTGCGCCTTCGCCACGTCGCCGGTCTCGTCGAACACCTTGGTGTTGACCCAGCCGGCCACCGGGCCGGTGCCCGAGAACCACAGCGTGTCGTCGGCGTCATAGCCGAACTGGGGATGGTGGGTGCCGAAGCACGTGTCGACGAAGGTGTACTTCATCGTCTTCGGATCGAGCATCGACGCCTGGCGCCCCGAGCGCTCGAGCGGGAACACCTCGGCCGAGGGGTGGTTCGAGCCCTTCTTGCAGAAGGCGGGGTTGTCGATGCCGCGCACGGCGGCGGCGAACCACACCCGGCCCTTCTTGTCGAACATGCCGTTGTGGTTGTTGGCGCGCTGGCTCCAGATCTTCTCCTCGCCCCAGTAGGCCGACGGCAGCATCGGCTTGGGGGCCGCCGAGGCGTGGAAGGGCGGCCCGAACGATTCGGGCGCGTTCGGGTCCATGACCGGCATCTTGAAGAGCGTCGCCGTGTGCGTCTTCGGATCGAGGATCGGCATCTCGTCGCTCGAGTACTCGGGCGAGCCGTAGAGCGGGCCGTGGGCATTGACGGTCGGATGGCGCCGGTCCGAGGAGATCAGGTCGTGGATGAACTGCTTCGGGGTGCCCCACTCCCACGACGTCACGACGACGTTGCGCTCGACGCCTTGCGGCCGCGGCGGCTTGTGCCTGGGCAGCTCGCCCCGGGCGACGCGGTCGGTCCAGTCGCCGAAGTACTTGAACGGCGCGCCGCCGAGCTGCACGGCGAGCCGGTTCATCATGAACTCTCCCGTCTGGCCCGAGGCGACCCGGCGCGCCCACGCTTCCGCCCCCGACTTGAACTGCCCGAACTGGGCGGGGATGGTCCGCGTCGACTCCTGCCCGAGCTGGTGGCAGCCGATGCAGTCGGTGTTGTTCATCCGCACGCGCCACAGCTCCTGGGTGATGTTCTTCGGGATCGCCGTGGTGCCGCCGAAGTCCTTCGCCGGCGGCATCTTCATCATCGTGTACCAGTAGATCGCCGGATAATAGTGCGCCGCCGCCCGGGCGTCCGGCGCCGTCACCGCGGCGAGATCGAGCTGCTGGCCGGGCTTGGCCCGCACCCTGGGCGAATCGACCAGCCCGTACCCCCGCACCCACACGCTGTAGTTCGCGGTCGGCAGGTCGGGAATGACGTAGCGCCCGCGGTCGTCGGTGACGACCATCTTGGCGTACTTGGTCGGCAGCTCCGTCGTCTCCGCGATCACCCAGACGCCGGCTTCCGGCCCCTTCGGGCTACGCACGACGCCGCCGATGTCGTCGTGGTCGATGGCCACCGCTCCGGCCGGCTGGGCGGCGGGCCGCCCTGGCGCGGCGGCCAGGAGCGCGCAGACGGCGAGGGCCGCCGCGCTCGAGGACAACGCTGTCATCCTGTGCATGTCGGGCCTCCCTTCGTCCGTCCCCACGGCACCGCGCGGGTGGCGCAAGGGTAGTCCCAAACGCGGCAGTCCGCCAGACGCCCCCGACGGGCAGCCCGCGGGCGTGCCGTTCCTGATTTCGCTGGTGGGCCCTCACGGGACCCGCCGCGCGTCTACACTGAGGCATCGATGGGGATGCAGGCGCCCTGGTGATCGAGGCGTCGTGCCACCGAGAGCGATCCGTCTCGACGGAGACGACAGGCCGACGGCCAATCATGTCCGAAAACGGCCACAGTTCGCGTCCGTTCCGGGTCCAATCTCCAGGTGACTCGCATGGACCTTGACCGGGAGGCGTGCTACCGCGCCCTCAAGGCCCGGGATCGGCGCTTCGACGGGCGCTTCCTCACCGGGGTGCTGTCGACGGGCGTCTTCTGCCGGCCGATCTGTCCCGCCCGGACGCCGAGGCTCGAGAACTGCATCTTCTTTCCGACGGCGGCGGCCGCCCATGCCGCCGGATTCCGACCGTGTCTGCGCTGTCGGCCCGAAATCAGCCCTGGCCTTCCGGCCTGGAGCGGCACCGCGGCGACGGTCACCCGGGCGCTCCGGCTGATCGCGGAGGACGGACCGGAGGTCGCGAACCTCGAGACCCTCGCGTCGAGGCTCGGCGTCGGGAGCCGACACCTGCGGCGCCTGTTTCGGCGGCACGTCGGCGCCTCCCCGGTGGCGGTCGTGCAGGTGCAGCGGGTGTTCCTCGCCAAGCAGCTGATCTCCGATTCCCGCCTGCCCCTGTCCCAGATCGCCCTCGGGGCGGGGTTCGGAAGCATCCGCCGGTTCAACACCGTGATGCAGGCGACGTTCGGGCGCCCGCCGCGCGACCTGCGCCGATCGGCGAGGTCGATCCCCTCGACGCTCACGCTGCGCCTGCCGTACCGGCCGCCGTACGACTGGGCCGGTGTGCTCGGCTTTCTCGCGCGACGTGCAATCCCGGGCGTCGAGGCCGTCGAGCACGGGATCTACCGCCGGACGATCGGCCTGGACGGCGCGCACGGCATCGTCGAGATCCGCGCGACGGCCGAGGCCGCCCTCCTCGCCACGATCACCGTCGATCGGCTGCCGGCGCTGGCCCACGTCGCGGCGCGGTTGCGGCACCTCTTCGACCTCGACGTCGATCCCGGACCGATCGCCGCGCACCTCGGCCGAGATCCCGCGCTCGCGAGCCGCCTTGCCGTACGTCCCGGCGTGCGGGTGCCTGGCGCGTGGGACGCGTTCGAGCTGGCCGTCCGGGCCATGCTCGGCGAGCATGCGAGCGGCCCGGCCGCCGTCGCGCTGGCCGGCCGGCTGGCGGCGGGATGCGGCGAGCCACTCCGCACGCCGAGCCCGAGTCCCGGGCTGCGCGTCCTCTTCCCCGACGCCAGGACGCTCGCGCACGCCGACCTGTCGAGCATCGGCGTCCCTCGCCCGCGGGCGGCGGTCATCGCCTCGCTCGCCTCCGCGGTCGTGCGCGATCCCGGGCTGCTCCGGACGACCGGGGCGCTGGAGCAGACCGTCGCCACACTGCGCATGGTGCCGGGCATCGGGGACTGGGCCACGCAGTACATCGCGATGCGCGCGCTGCGCGAGCCCGACGCGTTTCCCGCGAGCGATCCCCGTCTCCTTCGCGCGATGCGGCGGCGCCTGGCGAGACCGTCGCCGGCGCTCCTCCAGCGGCGGGCGGAACGGTGGCGGCCCTGGCGTGCCTATGCCGCGATGCTCCTGTGGGACGCCGCCGGCGCCGGCGACGCCGGACAGCCGTCATCCGGGTGACCTGCGCTGCGCCGCGGTGCTCCCGGGGTCGGTCCCTTCGATCCGTTCGGTGACCGCGCGGCACGCTGACCGCCGTCCTCGCTGAGCGGCCCGAGCGTTCGGGGCTGCTCCGCTTCGCCACCCGGTGCCACCAGCCACGTGCGTCCCGGGCCTCGGGAGTCGGAGCGCCGGGCATCCGGCGCCGTCCCGGTCGGGCTCAGTCGGGTCCGGAAACGGCCGGAACGTCGTTGTGCGCCGTGTCACTGTTCCTGCCGGGAGCAGGGCATGCGCCCACGAGTCGGCCTTCCCGTCTCGCCGCTGGCGGAGGAACCCCGGCCTCGACGGCGGCGTTCATACGGCTGGATCGTCGTCGGCGTGTCCACGGCCGTCACCGCGCTCGCATGGGGAGTGCGATCGACGTTCGCGCTCTTCTACGTCGCGATGCTCTCGGAGTTCGCGTGGGGCCGCGGAGCCGCCGCGATCGGCTACTCGCTGAGCTGGCTCTGCTTCGCGCTGTTCGCCCCGATCGCCGGCCGACTGTTCGACCGGCTCGGCGCGCGCCTCGTCGTGAGCATCGGCGGCGTGATCCTCGGCGTCGCCCTCGCCCTGACGGGCTGGTCGACCTCGCTCGCGCACTACTACGCGGGCTTCGGGATCCTCGGCGCTGCCGGTCTGGCCGGCATGATCGTCCCGTCGACGACGATCGTGACGCGATGGTTCACCGGGGCGCGCGGGGCAGCGATGGGCGTGCTCAGCGCCGGCAACTCGGCCGGAGCCGTCGTGTTCTACCCCATCAACGCCTGGCTCATCGCGACGGTGGGGTGGCGGGACGCTCTGCTGCTCTTCGGGGGCATCCTCGCGCTCACGACCGCGTCGCTCGCGCTGCTCTACCGGCCTCCGCCGCTCGACGCCGGTCGTCGAGCGCGCGACCCCGGGACCGCGGTCCCGATGATCGAGCGGGAGTGGACGCTCGCGCGCGCGCTGCGAAGCCCGCGACTCTGGGCGGCGTTCACCATGACGGCGCTCGGCGTCATCGGGTACCAGATCATGGCGACGCACCAGGTCGCTCATGCCGTGGACCGGGGCGTTCCAGAAGCCACGGTCGTGTGGATCTTCGCGCTCGGCGCCGGCTGCATGATGGCCGGCAATCTCCTCGGCGGCTGGCTGTCGGACCGGCTCGGGCGGGGCTGGGTGTTCGTGGCCGGCACCGTGGTGGCCATCGCCGGGATCGCCTGCTTCGCGATGATGCGGAGCCCGCAGGATGTGTCGCTGCTCCTGCTCTACACGGTGTCGGGCTTCGGGTTCGGCATGCGCATCGCGCAGCTGTCGGCGATTCCGGCCGACGCCTTCGCCGGCCCGCATCTCGGCGCGATCCTGGGCGTGGTCCAGGCGGGCGGCGGGCTTGGCGGCGCGCTCGGCCCCGTCCTGGGCGGGTGGCTGTTCGACGCCACGGGGAACTACGACCTGGCGTTCACGGCCGCCGCGCTGGCCGTCGCCGGATCCGCGGTGGCCGCCTGGATCGCCGCCCGCAAGGTGCCGTCCCCGCCGGCGTGAGACCAGCCGCGGCGACCCGGCGCACGGGGCGGATTGGGGTCAGACGTGCAGGGCGCGGCCGTCCACGGCCAGGGCCGCCTCGCGGAGCGCCTCGGCCAGGGTCGGATGCGCGTGGCAGGTGCGGGCGATGTCCTCGCTGCTGGCGCGGAAGGCCATCGCGGCGGCGGCCTCGGCAATGAGATCGCCGGCCCGCGGCCCCAGGATGTGGACGCCGAGCACGCGATCGGTCTTGGCGTCGGCGAGCACCTTGACGCGGCCCTCCGTGTGGCCGAGCGCCCGCGCGCGGCCGCTGGCGAGGAACGGGAACGTTCCCTTCCGGTAGTCGACCCCCGCCTCGCGCAGGTCGTCTTCCGTCCGCCCCACCGAGGCGATCTCCGGCGCGGTGTAGACCACCGCGGGTATCGCCTCGTAGTCGACGTGCCCGGCGAGGCCGGCGAGGAGCTCGACGCAGGCGATGCCCTCTTCCTGCGCCTTGTGGGCCAGCATCGGCCCGCGGATCACGTCGCCGATGGCGTAGACGCCGGCGGCCTGGGTGGCGAAGCGCGCATCGATGGGGATGCGCCCGTGCCGATCGGTCGCGACGCCCACCGATTCGAGCCCGAGGCCGTCGGTCAGGGGACGGCGTCCCGTGGCGACGAGCACCCGATCGCACTCGAGCGGCTTGGCGCCCTCGCACTCGACGACGCAGCCGGCGCCCTCGACGCGGGCTCCGGTCACGCGCGCGCCCAGCTGGAACTCGAGGCCTTGCCGCTCGAACAGCCGCCGGGCCTCGGCGGCGATCTCCGAGTCCGTCCCCGGCAGGATGCGGTCCAGCCACTCGAGGACGGTGACCTTCGCGCCGAGGCGGCGCCACACCGACCCCAGCTCGAGCCCGATGTAGCCGGCGCCGATGACGACCAGGTGGGCGGGCACCTCGGGATAGCCGAGGGCCTCGGTGCTGGTGCCGATGCGGTCGCCGTCGAGCGCCACGCCCGGCAGCGCCGCCGCCACGCTGCCCGTCGCGATCAGGATGGTGCGCGCGCGCACGGTCGTCGTCTGGCCGTCCCTGTCCACGGCGACGACGCCGGGGCCGTCGATGCGGCCGTGCCCCGTGTACCGCGAGATCCCGTGCCTGCGGAAGAGCCCGGCGATCCCCCGCGTCAGCGTCCTCACCGTCTCGTCCTTGCGGGCCAGCATGGCGGCCAGGTCCAGCGCCACGGCCTCGACCTTGACGCCGTGGGCGGCCACGCCGTCCCGGCACGAGGCGTAGACCTCGCTCGACTCGAGCAGCGCCTTGCTCGGGATGCAGCCGATCCTGAGGCAGGTGCCGCCCAGGGCCTCGTGGCGCTCCACGCAGGCGACGTCCATCCCGAGCTGGGCCGCCCGGAGGGCGGCCACGTAGCCGCCGGGGCCGGCGCCGATGATCACCAGGTCGTGCCGCGGCCCCGTCGCCACGGTCAGATCTCGAGCAGGAGGCGGGCAGGGTCCTCGATGCCGGCCTTCACGTGCCGCAGGAAGCCGACCGCCTCGCGGCCGTCCACGATGCGGTGGTCGTAGGTGAGGGCCACGTACATCATCGGCCGGATCACCACCTGGCCCTCCCGCGCCACCGGGCGGTCCTGGATCACGTGCAGCCCGAGCACGCCGCTCTGCGGCGGGTTCACGATGGGCGTCGACAGCAGGGAGCCGTAGACGCCGCCGTTCGAGATCGTGAACGTCCCTCCCTGCAGCTCCTGGACCCTGAGCTCGTTGGATCGCGCACGCCGCGCGAAGTCCGCGATGGCCGTCTCGATCCCGGCGAAGCTCGACCGCTCGGCGTTGCGGAGCACGGGGACGACGAGCCCCCGGCCGCCGCCGACGGCGATGCCGAGGTCGTAGTAGTTGCGATAGACGATGTCCGTGCCCCGGACCTCCGCGTTCAGCCCGGGGAACCGCTTGAGCGCCTCGATCGCCATCTTCACGAAGAAGGACATGAAGCCGAGCTTGACGCCGTGGCGCTCCTGGAACGCCTCCTGGTGCTGGCGCCGGAGCGCCATCACCGCCGTCATGTCGATCTCGTTGAACGTCGTGAGGAGCGCGGCGGTCTGCTGAGCCTGGACGAGCCGCTCGGCGACGCGGCGCCGCAGCAGGCTCATGGGCACGACCTCTTCCTCGCGTCCCGGGACGACACCGGCCGGCGCCTCCGGGCGTGGCGCGACACGCGGCGCGGGTCGGGCTGGTGGCGCGGCTCGTCCGCGCTCGGTCGCGGGAGCCACTGGCGATGGCGCGGCACCGGGCGCCGTCGATGGCGGCGCGGGTTCACGCGGCGCCGCCGGCGCTGCGGTCGGCCTGTCGCGCGGCGCCGCCCCCGCCGTCGTGGCGGCGCCCCCGGTTCGCTCGAGATGGCGTACCACGTCCTCCTTCAGGATCCGGCCGCCAGGGCCTGTCGCCCTCACCTGCTCCGGCGCCACCTCGCGTTCGGTCATCAGCCGGCGCGCGGAGGGCATCGCCGGTGGCGCGCCGCCGGCTTGCGGAGCCGGCTCCGGAGCGGAGGCCGGCGGCGCGCCGTCTTCCCGTCGCTCGCCGGCCGGCGGCGCCGCGCCGTCGCCCACCGGGGCCTCCTCCAGGTACGCCAGGACGTCGCCGACGTTCGCCATCTCGCCCGTCTGCTTCACGATCTCGGCCAGGACGCCGGAGACCGGCGACGGCAGCTCCATCGCCGCCTTGTCGGTCTCCAGCACGACGATCGGCTCGTCGCGCTTCACCCGATCGCCCGCCCGCTTGAGCCACTCCGCGACCTGGACCTCGGTGATCGACTCGCCGCCGGCGGGCACGCGCAGCTCAACTCGCATCGAAGGCCGCCTTGAGCAGGTGCTGCTGCTCGCTCCGGTGCAGGGCCGCCCACCCCGTCGCCGGGCTCGCCGACGCCGGCCGGCACACCGCGGACAACGGCCGGCCCGCGAGCCGGTCGCCGAAGCGCGCCAGCAGGTAGCGCCACGCCCCCATGTTGGCCGGCTCCTCCTGCACCCACACCACGCGCGCCGACGGCGGGTAGGGCGCCAGCGCCTCGCGCAGCTGCTCGTCGCGCAGCGGGTAGAGCTGCTCGAGCCGCACGATGGCCACGTCGGGGCGCGGCAGCTCGTCGCGCTTCGCGGCGAGATCGTAGTACACCTTGCCGCTGCAGAGCAGGATCGCGGCGGCGCGCGCCGGCGGCACGACGGGATCGGCGACGATGCGCGCGAAGCCGCCGCCCGTGAGCTCGTCGAGCGGCGAGACCACCTTGGGGTGCCGCAGCAGGCTCTTCGGCGTCATGACGACGAGGGGCTTGCGCCACCGGCGGAGCACCTGGCGCCGCAGCAGGTGGAACAGCTGCGCCGGCGTGGTGGGATTCACCACCTGGATGTTGTCGTTGACGGCCAGCTCCAGGAAGCGCTCGAGCCGGGCGCTCGAGTGCTCGGGCCCCTGCCCCTCGAAGCCGTGCGGCAGCAGCAGCACGAGCCCGCTCAGCCGGCGCCACTTCTCCTCGGCGCTGGTCAGGAACTGGTCGACGATGACCTGGCCGGCGTTGACGAAGTCCCCGAACTGGGCTTCCCACATGACGAGGGCGTCGGGGCAGTCCAGGCTGTAGCCGTACTCGAAGCCCAGCACGCCCACCTCGGACAGCGGGCTGTTGTCGATCTCGACCGGCGCCTGGTCCGGGGCCACGTGCGCCAGCGGCGTCCAGGTCGAGCCGTCCTCGCGGTCGTGGAGCACCGCGTGGCGGTGACTGAACGTGCCGCGCGCGGTGTCCTGCCCGGTGAGGCGGACGCGGTGGCCCTCGGCGGCCAGGGTCGCGAAGGCCAGCGCCTCGGCGGCCGACCAGTCCAGGGGCCGGGCCCCCTCGGCCATCTCGCGACGCCGGGCCAGCCCGCGCGAGATCGTGCGGTGCGGCCGGAAGCCCTCCGGCGCGCGCGCCAGGGCGCCGAGCAGGCGCGTGAGCCGGTCGCGCTCGACCGCCGTGGTGACCTCCTCGCTGTCGCCGCCGGGATGGCCGTGGTAGTCGCTCCAGATGCCGGTGGTCGTCTCGCGCGCGGGCACGTAGCGGGGGCTGCGCGCCTCGCTCAGCTCCTGCTCCAGGTGGGCCCGCCGCTCGACCACGATGCGCTCGGCCTCGTCCCGGGTGAGGCCGTCGAGCGTCAAGAGGTGCGCCAGGTAGCTCTCGCGCACGGGCGGGCGCGCCTCGATCACGCGGTACATCACCGGCTGCGTGAAGGCGGGCTCGTCGCCCTCGTTGTGGCCGCGGCGCCGGTAGCAGTACATGTCGATGACGACGTCGCTGCGGAACCGCCGCCGGAAGTCGAGGGCCAGCCGCACCACCAGGGCCACCGCGTCCGGGTCCTCGCCGTTGACGTGGAAGATCGGCCCGGGCAGCATCCGGGCGACGTCGGTGGCGTAGGGCGAGGAGCGCGTCTCTTCCGGCGGCGTGGTGAAGCCCAGCTGGTTGTTGACGACGACGTGCAGCGTGCCGCCCGTCCGGTACGCCGGCAGCTCGCTCAGGTTCAGCGACTCCTGCACCACGCCCTCGCCGGCGAACGCCGCGTCGCCGTGGATCAGCAGCACCATCCCGCGCGCCCGCTCGACGTCGCCGGCGCGGTCCTGCTTGGCGCGCATGCGGCCGAGCGCGACCGGATCGACGAACTCCAGATGGCTCGGGTTGAAGCACAGCGACAGGTGCACGCGGCGCCCGGCCGTCGTCGTCCAGTCGCTGCTGTAGCCCAGGTGGTACTTCACGTCGCCGCGGCCGCCGCGGAGCACCGGGCGGTCCTCGAACTCGGCGAAGATCTCGCGCGGCCGCTTGCCCAGGACGTTGGCCAGCACGTTGAGCCGGCCGCGGTGGGCCATGGCCAGCACGATCTCGTCCACGCCGTGGTCGCCGGCCGTCTCGATGGCGAGATCCAGCAGCGGGATGAGGCTCTCGGCGCCCTCGAGCGAGAAGCTCTTCATGCCGGGGTACTTCTGCTGGATGAACTCCTCGAAGATGACCGCGTCGGTCAGCCGGGTCAGCACGCGGCGCTGCTCGTCGCGCGTCAGGTGCGGGTGACGGCGCGGGTCCTCCAGCCGCGCCCGCAGCCACGCGCGCCGCTCGGCGTCGTCGATGTGCATGAACTGCGCGCCGACGGCGCCGCAGTACGCGGTGCGCAGCGTGGTGAGGATCTCGCGCAGCGGCCGCGTCGGCGGCCCGGGGATGCCGTGCGCCGAAAATGTCCGGTCCAGGTCCGCCTCGCCGAGGCCGTGGAAAGCCGGGTCCAGCTCGGGCACGGGCGGCCTGGGGAAGTCGAGCGGATCGATGCGCGCGGCCAGGTGCCCGCGCGCGAGGTAGGCCTGGACGAGGGCGGCGACGCGGTCCTGGAGGGCCAGGGCGTCGGCGGCGTCCTCCGCTGCGGCCGGCGCGCCGCCCGCGTCGAACACGCCGCGCGGCCGGAACGACGGTCCGGGACGCCAGCCGGGCGGCGCGCCGTTCTCGCGCTCGAGCGCCTCGAAGTAGCGCCGCCAGTCCTGGTCGACGCTCGCGCGATCGCCCAGGAACTGGCGATAGAGCTCCTCGACGAAGTCCAGGTTCGCCGGACTCGGGACGACGTCGCGAGCGTGCTGGCTCATCCCTGCACCACCCGGTGGTGCGCAGGCGTCTCGGGCCGACGGTGGGTCAGATACGCGGCCGCCATGTGCGGAAGAACGTCGTGCTCCATGACACGTTGCGGCGGCGGCGGCTCCCGCGACCGCGATCATCGTGGGCGATGCGTGCTCACGGCTCGCCCGTACCCGTGTCGAGAAAAGTGCACACCGACGTCGTCGGGCTGTCAAGCGATCCTCGGCGTGACGGCGTCCTGACGCGGTCCGCGCGGAGGCCCGGCAGCCGCGCTCGCAGCCGCCATCCGGGTCCTGACCGCGACGCCCATCGCACGGGTGGCAGGCAGCTGGTCGGGCTGAGGGGATCGTGCTTTGACCAGTCGTCGGCACGGACGTAGAGTCCGCTCGATGGAACGGCCGGCCGCAGGTCCCCCCGACCGCTGCCGTGCGATGGACGGCTGCGCCGGCGCGCTCGGCGGCGTGGCTCCCTCCTTGCCCGGCTTCACCCGCCAGGTGCTCACGCTGTTCGGCGTGGTCTTCGCGACCGTGCTGTTCGTCGTCGTGCTCGGCGAGTGGCTGGGGCTCCTCGAGCTCTACACGCGCCGCGTGCCGTGGCCCCTCGGCCTCCTCGTCGTGCTCGGCGGCGGCTATCCCGTCTTCCGCAACGTCGCGCGCGCCGCGCGCCACGGGCGGGTGACCTCGCACACGCTCATGACGGTCGGCGCCCTCGCCGCCCTGGCCCTGGGCGAGTGGGCCACGGCGGCCGTCGTGGTCGTGTTCATGCGCGTGGGCGACCATGCCGAGCGCTTCACGGCCGAGCGGGCCCGCCGCGCCATCCGCTCGGTCACGTCGCTGGCGCCCCGCACGGCGCGTGTCGAGCGGGAGGGCGTCGCGCGGGAGGTGCCGGTCGAGGACGTCCGGCGCGGCGACCTCGTGGTCGTGCGGCCGGGGGAGCGGATCCCGGTCGACGGCGACGTGGTGGCCGGCCACGCCACCGTGGACCAGTCGCCCCTCACCGGCGAGTCGATGCCGGTCGACGTCAGCCCCGGCAGCCACGTGCTCGCGGCGACCCTGGCCACCGGCGGCAGCATCCGCGTGCGCGCCGAGCGCATCGGCCCCGACACGACGTTCGGGCGCGTGATCGGGATGGTGGAGGAGGCCGAGCGCCATCGGGCCGACGTCCAGCGCTGGGCCGACCGCTTCTCGGCCTACTACCTGCCCGTGGTCGGAGCCGTCGCCGCGCTCACGCTCCTGCTCCGCCACGACGTCCTGGCCACGGCCGCCGTGCTGGTGGTCGCCTGCTCCTGCTCCTTCGCGCTCGCCACGCCGGTGGCGGTCCTGGCCTCCATCGGCGCCGGCGCGCGGCGGGGCCTGCTCGTCAAGGGCGGCAAGTATCTGGAGCTGCTGGCACGGGCCGACGTCCTGCTCATCGACAAGACCGGCACGCTGACGCTGGGGCGACCGCAGCTCACCGCCGTGCGGCCGCTCGACGGGCGGGGCGAGCTCGAGCTGCTCGGCCTGGCCGCCTCCGCCGAGCGCGACTCCGAGCACCCCCTGGCCGAGGCGGTCCGCGCGGCGGCCCGGGCGCGTGGTGCCCCCACCCAGGCCCCCGAGACCTTCGAGGCCCTGCCGGGCGTCGGCGTGCGGGCCCGGGTGAGCGGACGTGCCGTATCGATCGTGAAGCCGCGGGCCACCGACGGCGATCGCGCGACCGCGCCCCTCGTCGCCCGGCTCGAAGCCGAGGGCGGGACCGTGCTGCTGCTCACCGTGGACGGCGCGCCGGCGGCGCTCCTGGTCGCGACCGACACGGCGCGGCCCGAGATCCCGGCGGCCCTCGACGCCGTGCGGGCGCTCGGGGTCAGGACGATCGAGCTGCTGACGGGCGACAACGAGCGCGCGGCCGCGACGCTCGCCACGCGCCTGGGAATCGCCTACCGCGCGAACCTCCTCCCGGAGGACAAGATCGCCGTGGTGCAGGGCTACCAGCGCGACGGGCGCACCGTCGTGATGGTCGGCGACGGCGTCAACGATGCGCCCGCGCTGGCCCAGGCCGACGTCGGGATCGCGATGGGCGCCGCGGGAACGGACGTCGCCGCGGACGCCGCCCACGTCGTCCTCATGCGCGACGACTGGCGTCTCGTCCCGGCCGTCCTCGGGATCGCCCGCCGCACCATGCGGGTCGTGAAGCTCAACATCGCCTTCACCGCGGCCTACAACCTGGTGGGGCTGGGGCTCGCCGCCTTCGGGTTTCTCCCGCTCGTGCTGGCGGCCGTCGCGCAGTCGCTGCCCGACCTCGGCATCCTGGCCAACTCCGCGCGCCTGCTCCGGCAACCCCGAGGTCGCTGAGCCCGCGTCGCCTGCAGCTCCCGCATCCGGAGGCGGGGTCACGTGCCGGGACGAACACCCGGGCCCGCGGCCCCTCCGGGCACCGCCGGCGGCATGGCACGCTGCGCGTCGCACGGCTCCTCAGTGCTGTCACCGGCGAGGGGCTCTCCCTTCGCCATGGCCAGGTGATGAGGCTGGTGGTGCGCCCCCTGGGTCATCAGCCCGGCGACCCGGAGGCCGCGGATGCGCGCGGCCGCTGCCCGTGATCTCGATGGCGAGACCGCCCGCGACGGACGTCTGCTTGACCGCCGACCGCAGCACGACCTCGTTCATGTCGATCAGGTGCTGGCGGAGGCGCTCCGGGTCGACCTGGCTCCAGTCGGTGGCCGGGTCCGCCTCGCCCCCGCTCGTCCCCGCCCCGGCTGGCGTTCACGATCGAGCGACGCCGCCGACACGTGTCGCGTCGCCACGAGACCGTGGCGACTCAGCGGCCGTCGAGTGGGACGGGTTGCGCCGAGGTGAAGATCACGCTGCCCAGAAACGGTCCGACTTCGTCGTCGAGGGTCGTCGGCGGCTGTCCCCTCGGATACCGCTCCGTGTACAGCACGTTGATGGCGTATCGCGGCCAGTGCGGATGCCAGCAGTACATCCCGCGCGTGGCCACCAGCAGGGTCGCATCGCCAAACTCGACCGGGTCGGTGAACTCGGTCAGGCGAGCATACCGGGCACACGTGGCCTTCAGCGAATCGTCGCGATGCGCCGCGAACGACACGAGCCGCTGGCGATGCGTCAGCATCGTACCTTCGCCGCCGCGGAACTCTTCCGTGAAGTGCTGGAGGAACGTGTCGGCGTCGCGGACCTTGTCCTCGCCGAGGTCCACCGCGAACACGCCCGTGTACGTGAGCCAGCCGGCCTGCACGCGGCTCCGTGGCAGCCGCTTGGCGAACCTGATCAGCGTGGCGCCCGGCGGAACTCCCTCGCCCGACACGGGAAGAAGGACCCAGTCGCTGCCCCGTGGCGGCAGCACCGACACGCCGGGCACCTCGACGCGCCGGGAGGGGTCGGCGATCGGCGTGAGCCCAGGCGTCGCGCAACCGAGCGTGGCTGCCGCGACCAGGGCCACCGCCAGCGTTCTCGAGGCGGTCATCGGGACTCGCCCACGGACTTCTCGATGTCCGGAACGAGCCGCGCCATCAGCGTCTTCGCCGCCAGCGCCTTGCCCTCGCCGGCGCCGGTGTTGACGCTGGTCCAGAGGCCCTCGCCCTCGCCTCCCCAGGCATCCTCGCCGCCCCGGGCGAGGGCCGCGAGGCGAGCGGGGTCACGGACGGTGACGCGCGATCGCTCCCGCGAGATACGCCCCGTTCCTCGGGCTGAGAGAACGAAGAGGGCCTCTCCGGAACCGAGGCGCCGCACCGCGCACCGTCCGGCCAGACGACTCAGGTCGGGACGCAACGTGGGGCACTCGCCGGAGGACCTCGACGCTCGTCGCTCGCCGGCGCTCTCGTCACGCCCCCGGCGAGCGCTTCGTGTCTTCCGCACGGAATCAGAGACGAGGGATCCTCCCGGAAGGAGGGCTGAACCTCCGGGGCCCCGCCGCGTCATCGCGATCCGCCGGCCTCTCGCGGCGCGCCGGCGCCCGCGGCTCCACGGCCCGGCGCGGTCGCGACCGCATGCCGCCGGACGGCCGCCCCCCGCTCGTACCAGCCCCGGCTGGCGTTCACGATCTTCACCACCGAGAGCATCACCGGGACCTCGATCAGGACGCCGACGACCGTCGCCAGCGCGGCCCCCGAGTCGAAGCCGAAGAGGCTGATGGCCGCCGCCACGGCGAGCTCGAAGAAGTTGCTGGCTCCGATCAGCGCCGACGGCGCCGCCACGCAGTGCGCCTCGCCGGCCGCCCGGTTCAGGAGGTAGGCCAGGGTCGAGTTGAAGTAGACCTGGATCAGGATCGGCACCGCGAGCAGCGCGATGACGAGGGGCTGGGCGATGATCTGCTCGCCCTGGAAGCCGAACAGCAGCACCAGCGTCGTCAGCAACGCCCCGAGCGACGCCGGCTGCAGGCGGTCGAGCAGCCGTTGGAGCGCCGGCGGCCCGCCGCGCGCCAGGGTCTGCCGGCGGAGGATCTGCGCCAGGACGACGGGGACGACGATGTACAGGCCGACGGAGATCAGCAGGGTCTGCCAGGGCACCGTGATCGCCGAGAGTCCCAGGAGCAGCCCGACGATCGGCGCGAACGCGAACGCCATGATGGCGTCGTTCAGCGCGACCTGGCTCAGCGTGAAGTGCGGCTCGCCGTCGGAGAGGTTGCTCCAGACGAAGACCATGGCCGTGCACGGCGCCGCCGCCAGCAGGATCAGGCCGGCGATGTAGCTGGTGATCTGCTCGGGCGGGAGGTACGGCCGGAAGAGCCAGCCGACGAACAGCCAGCCGAGCAGCGCCATCGAGAACGGCTTGATCGCCCAGTTGATGAACAGCGTCACGCCGATCCCGCGCCAGTGCTCCCGCACCCGGCCGAGCGCGGCGAAGTCGATCTTGATCAGCATCGGGATGATCATCAGCCAGATGAGCACGGCGACGGGCAGGTTGACCCGGGCGATCTCCGCCGCGCCGATGGCCTGGAACCCCGCCGGCAGCGCGTGGCCGAGGGCCACGCCCACCGCGATGCACAGGCCGACCCACACGGTGAGGTAGCGCTCGAACGTCGACATGCAGGCTCTCCTGGACGGCCGCGCCGGCCGGTTGGCTGGCCGTCCGACGACCCACGATAGCGGAGAACCCCGATGACAGGAAGTCCATCGGGACCTCGATCCGTCGAGACGGCCAGCGCCTGCATCCGGCCGCCCGTTCCGGAGCACGGTCGAGCCGCTCCCGGGCCTCCCGCGCGCGCTGGATCGCGCATGGTGGCGGCGGTGGGTGGAGATGGTGACGGGCCACCGCGCGCAGGGACTCCTCGAAGAGCGGCGCGGCCTCGGGAACGAGGGATCTCCCTCGCCGAGCCGATACTTCTCCCGCAGAGACGCCGGAAGCGTCGGGGTGGCCATACCGAGACTCAGCAGACCAGGAATCCCGAGCCCGGCGACGGCGCGCGGCGGGCGGCGGAGGGCGCCGGTCGGGGCAGCGGCGGCTCGATCCGGTGTGCGGACGCGCCCGTGATCCCTGGTGGGCCGTCAAGGACCCAACCCGTGGCCCTTTTCATTCCGGGTGGTTTGGTAGCAGCGTGGTGGCTGGATTCCGTGCGCCATCGACTCTCGCGGTCGTATTCGGGCCCCGGTACCGGGAATATTGGATGCCGGAGGTGGGCAGATCCGGGTGACCCTTGCCACCGTCACGTGCCGCCGGGCCGCCCCCGGCGGGTCCGGCGCGCGTGTGATCGCTGTAAACAGTTCGATACGACGCCTCGTCTCATCGTCGTTCAGGAGGGAACGGGGACATGACGCCCTGGCGATCCCCTTGGCGGTCGTTGCCGCCGGCCTTCTGCCGGCGGCATGCGGCGTCGTTCACGAGCGGACCGCCCGGTCCGTCGTCCCCGACACGCCGGTCGGGCTGGCCGCTCGGCGGCCGCATCGCACCGCCCCTGCGCACGTGAGTTGGGCTGAGACGAGCCATCACGATGTGTGCGCCCCACCCACAGCAGCGCTCCCCGCTGAGGAGCCGCCACCGCACGCCACCGGGCCGCTCGCACGCGTTCGTGATGTCGCTCTGGCGCGGCCGAGCGGTATGTGGACTACGCATGGCGATGAGAGGAGTGAGCACCTATGGCGCCGATCAACACGAGGAGCCTCGCGCTCTTGCGAATACTCGGGTCATCGCGTAGGGCGTCTCTTCTCCGGGCAGTCTGTCTTGCCGGAGTGATCTCGTCGGTACTCGCGGTGTGGAGTCTTTCGGCGGCGGCGCAGAAGTCCGTTCCGGTTCGAGGCGGGTCGCCTGAACCGGTGTACAGCGTCGTGAGTCCGATGGGCGAAAGTACCGTCGAGATGATCCGCATGGTGCCTCGCCGGGACACCCTGGCAGGCCAGACCGTCTGCATGGTGTGGAACCGCGCATTCAAGGCCGACGTGGTCCTCCCAGCGCTCGGGGACCGGTTGAAGCAGCTGTATCCGGATATCAGAGTCGTCTCGCCTGCGGAGATGCCGGTCGCTCCCATGCCGTCAACGCCTGACAATCCCAACAAAGATGCGGAGAATCTCCGGGCGGCGCTCAAGGAACAAGGTTGCAGCGTGTTGGTCGCCGGGAACGGTGGTTGAGGGGTTTGCACACCGCGTGTGGCACACGCGGCAGTCGTGGCCGAACAGTCGGGGATCCCGAGCGTAGTCGTGGCGGGGTCCGCGTTCAAGAAACAGGCGGAGGTGACAGCGAACGATCAGGGGGTGCCCTCGCTGCGGGTCGCCGTGTACCCCGGTCCGTTTGACCTCCACTCCGACGCTCAGCTGCGGGAGAACGCGGTGAAGGTCGTTGTCCCCCAGGTCATAGAGGCTCTGACCAAGCCACTACCGGAATCGGCATCCGCCCGGGCATCTCTCAAGGAACAGAAGGTCAGGGAAACCGTCTTCACCGGCACGATCGATGAGGTCAACCGCTACTTCTCCGACTACCAGTGGAGTGACGGGATGGCGATCATTCCACCGACGGTCGAGCGGGTCGAAGCGTTCCTCGAATACACCGGCTATGCCCCTTATGAAGAGATCGCCGTCCTTCCGCTGGCCAATCTGCGGGCCACCCCGTGGAACATCGCGGTGAATGCCGTCATGGCTGGAGCACGCCCGGAGTACATGCCGATAGTGATTGCCGCGGTACAGGCCATAGGGGATCCTGCGTTCCGTCTCGCAGTGACTGGCGGCAGTACACATTCCTTCAACACCTTCTTCTGGGTGAACGGACCGTTGGCCCGGCAGCTCGGGATCGAGTTCGGGCAGGGGCTGATCGCGGCCCACGCCAATCAATCCATCGGCCGTACGATGAGTCTGATCGAACGGAACATCGCGGGCTTCAGAACAAAAGAGACCCAGATGGGGACCTTCGGGAAGTTGCAATCCTGGGTCTTGGCGGAAGATGAAGAGGCGCTGAAGAGGATTGGCTGGCAACCGGACCACGTGTCCAGGGGATTCGATAAGGACGCGAGCACGGTATCTGCGGCCAGCAGCACGTTCATGGGACAGAACACCATCCCGTCGACGTCCGATCCCAAGGTCCTGATGCAACTCCTTGCCTATGGGATCACCTACAACGAAGCGCTCGCGTCCGGCATGATCAATTCGCCCCGAACCCTCCTCATCACGCCGACAACTGCCGAAGTTCTCGCCAAGGGCGGCTATACGAAGAGGACGCTCATCGCCGACCTGGCGGAGACTGCCAGAAAGCCCACATACGAGTGGACCTTCTCCAAGGTCTACGGCTCTTACGGCAGGGTATTCGGTTCTTTCGACCGGGAGCTCCAGAGGGAGCTCAACGACCCGCGCGCCGCGAAAGGGAAATTGCCGCCCTGGTATCCGAGAGCTCCGGGCTGGGAAGACATCAAGACGACTCCATCCGTCGCGCGTCATGGGATTCGAATTCTCGTCTGCGGAGACCCGAGTCGAAACAAGGCGCAGGTCCTGGCTGGCGGCCGGGGCGGGTCCGTCAAGGAGGTGAGGCTGCCCGCCAACTGGGACGACCTCATGGAAAAAGCGGGATATCGTCCGCTGAAGGAGTTCGTCCTCCACTGACGGGACATGTCGTCCGATGGCGAACCGCATCGCGCCACCGGCCGTCGGCCGGGGAAGACTGAGGAGCCCATGAGAGCCAGAAGGTCGATCGCGCGCTCATCGCTTCTCACCTGGGTAATCGCGTGCGGCTGGCTCGTTGCCGGTGCGCAGAACGGGGGGGCCGGGTCGAAAAGTGAAAGCCGCTATCCGCTGATCACCTGTGAGGAATTGAAGAGACTTATCGACTCCCAGGCAACCCAGGACATCGTCATCGTCGATACCCAGCCGAGCGAGTATTTTGCCGAAGCGCACATCCCGGGCGCCGTCAATCTGCCCTACACGGACCGGATCAGGCCGCCTGTGAGTCTTCCTCGCGCAAAGACGCTGGTTCTCTACTGCCCGTGCCAGAACGAGGAAGAGTCGACCGAGATGGCGATCCAACTCGAGAAACTGGGCTACAGCAAATTGAAGCTTCTCCGGGGTGGCATTTCCAGGTGGCGAGAACTGAAATATCCGACGGCAAAGATCCCGGCTGGACACACGCCGACCGGAAAGCCCTAGGGCCGGCGGTGATGGAGAATTCAAGCGTTCAGGTGGGTGGAGACGGGAATGATGCGGAGCCCCTTGGTCGTGCTCATCGTTGCGTCGAGCGTGATCGCCGTCGGCGCACCATGCTTCGCCGGACAATCGACGACGGTGTCCGGTCTTGCTGTCGGAGAACTGACGCCCTCATTTCCGGTTCTCGCCGTGAGCGGGCCCCACAAAGGCAAAGAAGTCTGCTACGTGTGCGAGTTCATGGGCGCTCCCACGATCTTTGCGTTCTTCCGGCAAACCGGGGACGACATGGCGAGCGTGGTAAAGCGGCTCGATGAACTCTCGCGTCGAAACACAGGCCTCAGGGTGGTCGCGATCAGTATCGAAGGACAGGATAGCCAGCCTTGGCTCGAGAAGTTCGCTCAGGAGAATGGCATCGCCATACCATTAGCGGTTCTTCGCAATGGCACGCACGATATCGCCATGAAGGTTTACAAGCTGAATGCGAACATGGACAACACAATCCTGATGAGCGTGGAACGCAAGGTTGCCGCGAACCTCGTCAACGTGACTGCGGAGAATTTCACACTGCTGACCGACGCTATCTCCGGGGCGCTGGATCGACGATAGAGGCTCGCTGCCGGCCCCAACCCTTCCAGCCGGCCCACGGCGCACGGTGAGATCGGCATTCGTGCAAGTCTCCGGACGTGGGACGGCGTCGACGTGATCGTCCCGGACGCCGCCCTGACAAGGGATTTCCTTCGCCGAGCCGATACTTCTCCCGCAGAGAGGCCGGGAGGGTCAATGTCCCCCGCCCTCGGACCTGAATCGTCATCGTGGCGGCCATACCGAAAATCGGCATATCGGGATTCCCGGGTCACAAAACGCAGGCGGCGGCGAAGGGCTCCGCCGGCCGGGGCAAAGGGGGGATCGACACAGCTTCCCCCAGTCGGGTCGCCGAACTCAGAACCGCTGACAAAAAATCAGCGGGCGCTCCCGGTGTTCCGGAAGCGCCCGTGATCATTGGTGGGCCGTCAAGGACTCGAACCTTGGACCCGCTGATTAAGAGTCACTTCGGGGAAGGCAGCAGCGGACGCCATCGTACACAATCGGCAGCAATCTCGCGCGTGGAACGCGCTTGGGCGGTGGCGATGCTGCGCGTTGCTTGATCTCGGTTTCCCCCCGGGTTGTGACCCGCCCTCCTCGACCAGAACCGCGGCTCCGAGAGTTCAAGCCGCATCAGGCCGAACCGGCTGCGCTCAGGGAGAAACCAATCTACGCACGTCTCTCGACCACTTCCCCCCTACCTTCGGCCATCTGCCCCGGTGAGGGTCCGGCCGTCGCGTGTCAGCAACGTGGAGCTCAACTGGCGGCTTGAGGCCATCGCGACGCGGGCCGCCCTCGCGATTTCTCGCCGCGCAACGACGAGCGGACCACGCCGTGTCCCCGACGGGATGGGAGATCTCCCGGCCGGCGTCTGAAAGTGGTGCCGATACCGAAGCGGGCTTGTGCCCAGAGCCCGCAGAAACGCCCGTCGCATGACATCGGCACTCCGGAAGCCGGACGCACTCGCAACCTGCATCAGGCTCTTGTCCGTCTGCTCCAGGAGCCGCCGCGCCGCCTCGACCCGCAGTTGCAGGAGATAACGGCCCGGCGTCGTGCCGACTTCTTGCGCGAACAGCCGCGCGAAGTTCCGCGGGCTCATCGCGACACGATCAGCGAGCGCGTCGACCGACAGCGGCTGGTCGAGGTGCTCCAGCATCCACGCCTGGAGCTCGTACAGCGGCCTCGCGTGGGATGCCAGCGCGTCGAGCGACACGCTGAGCTGGTCCTGCCCGCCGGGGCGACGAAGGAACAGCACCAACTCGCGCGCCACCTTCAGCGCGGCCGCCGGACCGAAATCCTCTTCGACCCAGGCGAGGGCCGGATCGATCCCGGCCGAAATGCCGGCCGAGGTGTAGATCTTGCCGTCCCGCACCCACGTCGGTCGGGGATCGACGGCGACGCGCGGGTAGCGATCCGCGAATTCTCGCGCGTACCTCCAGTGCACGGTCGCTCGCCGCCCGTCGAGGATGCCGGCTTCGGCCAGGAGGAATCCGCCGATGCAAACCGCCCCGAGGCGGCGAGTCGTCTCCGCCGTCCTCCGGAGCCAGTCGAAGAGCGCACGATCTCGAATCGTGCGGGCCCCGACGCCGCAGACGACTAGCACGGAATCCGGACGGCCGCGCCCGTCGTGGTAGTGCCGATGCGCGAGGAGCGACAGCCCGCACTCGCCCTCAATTTTCCGGTTCCGCGCTGTCCTGACGATCTCGACCGCATAGTGAGTTCGTCGGCCACTCAGCAGACGGTTCGCCGTCCCGAATACCTCGACCGGGCCGACCAAATCGAGCTCGTCCACCGGCGGGATCACGAGGACGGCGATCGCCTTCCGCATGGTGGCTCAGAGCTTGCGCCGGTCCGACGACGTGCTTGCGCGCTCGGACTGTCTCGCCCTCACCCTTCCGCTGACGTCCGAGACCCGTGGCCTGCTCGGCGAGAGCCAACTCCGCTCGACGAAGCCGCGTCGATCCTCGTCAACGTCTCGCGCGCGCAAATCGTCGATGAGGACGCCCTCTATCGGGCCCTGGCCGAGCGAAGGATTGCCGGCGCCGCCCTCGATGTCTGGTATCGCTATCCGGCTGAAGCCGGTCCCACGCTCCCGGCCGGTCAGCCGTTCCACGAGCTGCCGAATGTCCTGATGACGCCGCATGTGTCCGGCTGGACTGACGGGATGCTGGAGACGCGGGCGACGTTGATCGCCGAGAACATCCGACGGACCGCCCGGGGCGAGCCGCCGCTAAACCTCATCGCGACGTAAGCCGTCACGGGCGACGCCGTGGGGCGACGGATCGAGGCGCGGCTACCGTTCTTCTACGGCTGGGTGATCGTTGCCGTGGCATTCGTCACGATGGGTGTGGGCGTCAACGCCCGCACCGCCTTCTCGCTCCTCTTCCCGCCGATCGTTGACGAGTTCGGCTGGGCGCATGGCGTCACGGCGGGGGCATTCTCGTTCGGCTTCCTCGTCACTGCCGTAGCCAGCCCCTTCCTCGGCCGACTGATGGACCGCCGCGGGACCCTTGCGCGGAGTATTCGCACGGCCCGCTTTTGGTGGATCGCCGTCGGGTATCTGTCGGGCCTCTACGCATGGTACGCGGTGCAGGTTCACCAGACGAAGTACCTGGTCGAGATCGGGTTCAGCGCCAGTCAGGCAGCGTGGGCACTCGGGTTCGTGAGCCTGGTGGCCGTCCCGGGGCAGATCGCGCTTGGTCACCTCTCCGACCGCATCGGCCGCGAATGGGTGTGGACGGTGGGCAACCTCGGATTCGTGCTGTGCTACCTGTCCCTCCTCGTCTTGAGGCACGCGCCGACGCCGACACTGCTCGCCTTCATGGTCGTCGTGCAGGGCCTTCTCGGCTATGGTCTCGTCTCGGTGATCGGCGCCATTCCGGCTGATGTCTTTCAGGGCGCGCACTACGGCACGATCCTCGGCTCTTTGATGACGTCAGCCATCGTCGGCGGCGCTGCGGGTCCGTGGGCCACCGGTGTGATGTACGACGCGAGCGGCAGTTATACCGCGCCGCTCGCGGTAGCGATCGGGTGTAGCGCGCTTTCCGCCGCAACGATCTGGCTTGCCGCTCCGCGAAAGGTGCGCGCCTTCGCCGGCTGGTCGGTCCACTCACGTAGACGGTCACCCAGCCATTAGCGACTGATGCGTGACCCCGTCACGAGCGAGCGGCCCTTCAGGTCCCGAACCATCCCCTCCGCGCGCGGACTTCCTCGATGAGCGTTCGCGGGCGCACCACCCGCACTCCCTGACCCGAACGAACGTGTCTGGGGTTGTGGGTGACGAGCAGGCGCGCTCCGGCGCCGATGGCTGCTGCGCGATCGCTCGCGCTCTACCGGGGCGATTTCGTGGCCGGGCTCACCGTGTCAGCGTCCGCGGAGTTCGACAACTGGCTCTACGTCGCCCAGGAGAGTGCGCGCCGGGACTTCCGGCGTGGGACGCTCGCGTTCGCCCGCTGGGCGGTGAACCACGCGGCCGCGAAGCGGGCAGTCGAGCCGGTCGCTCGCCTTGTCACCGTCGATCCCTACTGCGAGGACGGGCATCCGATGCTCATCGCGGCCTACGACGCGCTCCACGACGTCGGACGAGCCGCGAAGGCGTACAGCGCTACCGGCGGATCGTGCGTCGCGAGCTGGTCGCAGAGCCGAAACCGTCGCTGGTGTTGCGCTTCGAGGGGCGTCCGTCGAGCGGAGTGACGTTACCCCGCGAAGACTTCATCCCGCTGAAGGATGCCGCCTAGCGGCGGTCATGCGGCACCTTGCACGTCGCCGTCGCGCTTGCGGTGTTGCCCGCGAGGTCGCTCGCGGTCGCCTCGATGGTGTAGATGCGGCCGGTGCCGTTGCCCGCCCGCTCGGCGCGCAGCTGGACCGCGCCGACGGTGATCAGCGCGTCGGGCCCGAGGTCGCTGTCGCCGGTGCCATCGGCCGGCTCGCTGCTCGTCACCGTGACGACCGGCGCGCCGGCGCTGCCCGACATGCTGTCCTCCACGGTGACCACGCCGACGTCGACGAGCCGGTGATCGGGCGGCCACAGCGAGCAGCCCGCCGCAGGGAGGCCCGCCAGTGTCGGCGCCGTCTTGTCGATGCGCACCGTCAGCGTCTGCTCCCCTTGTGCGTTGCCAGCATTGTCCACGGCGAAATACGTGAGTGTCGTGACGCCCTCGGCCGAGACTGTGACGCTCGCGCTGTCTCCGGACACGACCTGCGAGCCGGACGAGGCGCCGTTGAGCGCGTAGCGCACCTCCTTGACGCCCGAACCGCCGGCGTCGTCGCTCGCGCTGAGCACGACGGTCACCGCGCCCTTGTTCCAGCCGTTCGCGTTGGGCCCGGGCGTGGCCGACGCCACCACGACGGGCGCCGTGCTATCCGCCGGCGGCGCCGGCGGCGGCGACGAAGCCGGCAAGAAGCCGAGGTCGATGAACGGCTGGGGATCGATCCCCATCGCCTGGAGCGACTCGGCGGTGATGCCGTCCATGATGGGCGTCGGGTTCGGGTCGGCGGCGGCGCCGGAAAGCTTGATCACGATGTCGGGGTTGTCCGGGTGGGGCGTGAGTACCGGGTCGATGACGGCGACACTGCCCGGGCCGGCCTGCGCCAAGAGCTCGAACACGTACGTCGCTCCGGGGTGGACCCCGATCGTTGGATTTGCGTGCATCGTCACGATGGAACCCGCGCCCTCGCCGGCGTCGACGACGATGGAGTCGTTGAGCAGCTGCAGCATTCCCCAGAGGCTCCGGCAGCACACGGGCGGGCCACCCTCCACGGGCAGGTAAGACACGTCCACATATGCGTATGCGCGGAAGACGTCGAGGTTGCCGGCCTCGGGGAGGGGCAAGTCGGCGGAGACGACCAGCTTCTCCGAGCGGTCGAGCGTGATGTCGTACACCGGATTCGCAGGATAGATGGCGAGCCTGAAATAGCTGCCGTTCTGAAGCGACGGATCGCTCGGTGGACCTGCGCTCCCCGCCCCCTTGGAGTCGGCAATCACCTTCACCACGGAGCGGTTCTGCGGGTCCTCGACCACGAAGCCCAGATAGGCGTGTGCGCGGGCGCCGCCGTCCTGGCCACCGGCCGCGCTCGCCGCGAACAAGTCGCGGGAGATCACGGCCCGGGCGGTGTTCCCTCCTGCGGTCGACCATTGCTTCACCGGCCGGTCCTCCCACGGCTCGCTGAGCAGACGGCCGTCGAAGTATGTCGCCTCCACGCCACCGGTCAACGCGTGCCACGTGGTCGCGAACACAGCCGGAAGCGTGTACTTGTCATCGAGGACGTTCCCGACCGCCCCGGACGCCGTGACGCCGGTGAGCGCCAGCGCGAGCGCGAGCGAGGCGAGCAGCCGGCCGGCTTGCCGAGCAGATGCTTCGATCGTTCTGACCATGGTCCATGCTCCTTTCATGTCCGCCGGCATCCTTGCGCCGGCCGACGCTTGTGGGGCAGACTAACGGCCAGGGCCGGCGGGAGTCCTCGGGAAACTCGGGGATTTCGCCAGGGAAACTCAAGGGATCATCGGGGGCGCGATGACGCCGTCGCGATCGGCAGATGTGTCCGCGGTCAGGATCGACACCGCGGACCTGCGCGCCTGGTGCGGCGACCGGCCGCTACAGCTGATGCCCCGGACCTTCGCCGTGTTGCGGCATCTGGTCGAGCACGCGGGGCGGCTGATCACGAAGGAAGAGCTGCTCGGCCGGGTCTGGCGAGACGCGATCGTCAGCGACGCCGCGCTCACGACCTGCATTCACGATCTACGCAAGGCGCTCGGCGATTCGTCCGACGCGCCCCGCTACATCCAGACGGTGCATCGCCGCGGGTTCCGGTTCATCGGTCCTGTGGCCGGAATCGCGACGATGCCTGCCGCGCCCTCGAACGCCCCGGCCGGCACGAGCCCGGGTGGCGCGGCGCACGCCGGCGCGGTCGGCGTCGTCGCGCGCGAGCCCCCCGCGGGGGCGACCTCGCCGATCCGGATCGCCGCGGACGCCTCGTCCGCAACGCCGCGGCTCAGATGGGACCCGGACGGATCACTCGCGCCATCCACCCTCGTCGGCCGCGACGCGGAGCTCGCGCGCCTTCACGAACTGCTGGGCGCGGCGCTCGACGGCCGGCGCCAGCTCGTCTTCGTCACCGGCGAGCCCGGCATCGGCAAGACGGCGCTGGTCGAAGCCTTCCTCGCGCGGATCGGGTCCACGGAGCGCCTGCGTATCGCCCGCGGACAGTGCGTGGAGCACTTCGGCGCGGGCGAGACGTATCTGCCGCTACTCGAGGCCCTCGGCCGCCTGGGCCGCGCGCCACGTGGCGACGAGGTCGTCCGCGTGCTCAAGCAGCACGCGCCGACGTGGCTCGTGCAGCTCTCGTCGCTGCTCGACGACCAGGATCTCGAAGCCGCGCAGCGCCGCGCGCAGAGCGCGACGCGCGAGCGCATGCTGCGGGAGCTCGTGGACGGCCTCGAGGCCCTCACCGCCGAATCTCCGCTCGTCCTGGTCCTGGAGGACCTGCACTGGAGCGATGTGTCCACGATCGACCTGCTCGCGATGCTCGCGCGTCGACGCGAACCGTCGCGCTTGCTTGTCGTCGGCACCTATCGGGCGGCGGACGTGGCGGCAACGAGGCATCCACTGAAGTCCGCCAAGGAAGAGCTGGCGCTGCACGCCCGGTGCGAGGAGATCGCGCTCGAGTTCCTGACGGAGCCAGCCGTTTCGGAATATCTCTCTCGCCGCCTTGCGCAGGACCAGTGGCCGGCGGAGCTCCCGGGGGCGCTCCATCGGCGGACCGACGGCAATCCGCTGTTCCTCGTGAACACGGTCGACGACCTGATCGCCCGGGGACAGCTCCGTCAGGTCGACGGCCACTGGACGCTCGCCGTGCCGCTGGAGGAGCTCGAAACAACTGCGCCCGAGACGCTCTGGCAGATCGTCCAGGAGCAGATCGAGCGCCTGACGCCCGACGAGCAGGCGATGCTGGAGATCGCCAGCGTGGCAGGTGCGGAGTTCTCGGCCGCGATCGCGACGGCGGACGGGATCGACTTGCAGGAGACGGAACGGCGTTGTGACACCCTGGCGCGGCGCGGGCAGTTCTTGCGCGCCATCGGGGTGTCCGAGTGGCCGGACGGCACGGTGGCCGGCCGCTATGCCTTCATCCATTCGCTGTACCAGAGCGTGCTCTACGACCGTATCCCTGTCGGGCACCGCGCCGGACTCCACCTGCGGACGGGCGAACGGCTCGAGAAGGGATACGGCCAGCGCGCGGCAGAGATCGCGGGCGAACTGGCCATGCATTTCTCCCAGGGGCGGGACGTCGCTCGGGCCGTGCGGTATCACCAGCAAGCCGGGCGGTCGGCGCTCCGGCAGCACGGGTACCGGGAGGCGGCCGACCACCTGACGCGGGCGCTGGACTTCCTGACGACCCTGCCGCCCTCCCAGCAGCGGACACGGCAGGAACTTATGCTGCATGAACCGACGCTGCACGCCATGCTGGGCGGCGCGTACGCGGCGCTCACGGGTCAAGCGGGTCGTGAGGTGGAGCGGGCCTGCGCGCGTGCCCTCGAGCTGTGCCATCAGGTCGACGATCCCCCGCTCGTCTTTCCAATCTTGCCGGCCCTCGGCTGGTTCTACGTCGTCCGGGGATCGCAGGACGTCGCGCGGGATGTAGGCGAGCGACTGGTCGCCATGGCTGAGGCGACGAGAGATCCCGCGATCTTCCTGGCCGCGCACCATACCCTCGGCGTCGCGGCCTTCTACAGCGGCGAGTTCGAGGCGGCGCTGGGCCATCTCGAGCGTGGAGCCAAGCTCTACGATGCGCAGGCGCACAGCCCGACCCGCTCGCCGGCATTCCGTCCCAACGTCGATCCGGGCATGTCCTGCAGGCTGCACGGCGCCTGGACGCTGTGGGTGCTCGGATATCCGGCGCGCGCCGCCGAATGGCTGCAGGCCGCGATCGAGCTGGCCAGCTCGATCGATCATCCCTTCAGCCTGGCCCATGCCCATCGCTTCGCCGCAGCCTTCCACCAATCGCGGAGTGAGCGCGACAGGAGCCAGGAACAGGCGGAGCGAGGCGCCGCCCTGGCGGCCGACCATGGCTTCGTCGGCATCGTCGTGTCGGCGAATTTCCACCGGGGCTGGATCATGGCGGAACAGGGGCGAGAAGAGGAGGGCCTGGCGTGCATGCGCGCGTGGATAACCGCCTGCCAGCGGATCCGGTCGGAATCCCTACTTCCGGGCTACCGGGCCTGGCTGGCCGAGACGTATGGCCGGATCGGGCGAGCCCGGGAAGGGCTCGATCTCGTGGATGAGGCGCTGGCCGCGGCGGCCGATTCGGGCAATCACTACTGGACGGCCGATCTGCATCGGGTGCGAGGAGCCCTCGCCGAATCGGAGAAGGAGGCCGAGCCGTCCCTCGTCGAGGCGATCGCGGTCGCCCGGCAACAGCGCGCGAAGTCGTTCGAGCTCCGCGGGGCGACCAGCCTGGCGCGGCTGTGGGCGCGCCAGGGCAGGGCGCGCGAAGCCCACGCGTTGCTCGCCGAGGTGTATGCCTGGTTCACCGAGGGCTTCGACACGCCCGATCTCACTGACGCGAGGGCACTGCTCGAGCAGATCACCTGAGCCCGGGCCGCCGGTCTGGGGACAAGACCTACAGCGGCGGTCCGAAGGTAAGCACTCGCGATTCCCCGCCGTTGGTGGCGGGGCCGTAGCGAGCGACCGGGAAGTTCAGGTAGTCAGCGTGTGCGGGAGGGTGACGGTGCCGGGGGAGGCGAGCGCGGCGCGCAGGGCGCGGAGGAGGTACGCTTTGGGCTCCAGCCCGCACAGCTTCGCCGACTCGATCAGGCTATAGAAGAGCGCGGCGACCTCGGTGCCGCGCCGCGAGCGGGAGCCGTAGTGATTCTTCCGGCCGATGACCATCCCGCGCAGCGCCCGCTCGGTGGCGTTGTTGTCCAGCGGGATGCGCGGATCGTCGAGGAACCGTGTCAGCCCTGGCCACAGGCCGAGCATGTAGGCGATGGCCTTGCCGAGCCCGCTCTCCGGCAGCGCGCGTTGCTGGTGCGCCCAGGCCCGGATCGCGGCCATCAGAGGCGCCGACCGCTCGGCGCGGAGCCGGGCGCGACGGTCCCGCAGTTCGGCGGCCTCGGTTTCGGGCGCGGCCCCGACCCGCGCGGGACACTCCCGCTCCACGGCGTAGAGCTGCCCGATGAGGTCGAGCACTTCCGCGCACGGGCCCGGATAATGGGGCTCCGCCTCCACGAACTTGCGCCGCACGTGGGCCCAGCAATGGGCCAGCGTGAAGCGCGGGCCGGCGCGGGCCAGCGCCTCGTAGGCGCCGTAGCCGTCGGCGACGACGATGCCCTGATAGCCATTGAGGACCTGTCGCCCGGCCTCCTGCGATCGGCTCTCCAGGATGGTGTACGTCACTGCCGTCTCGCTGGTGAGGCTCCAGGCCCACCAGCGTTTATTGCCTGGGCCGACGAGGACGCGCCACCACGTCTCATCGGCGCCGATCACGGGCGCGGCCTGGATGTGCTGGCGCAGCGCCTCATAGGTCGGCGCCAGGATCGTGGCCGCGGCGTCGAGTTGATCCCACAGCGTCTGCGAGTCGATCGCCAGGCCCTCGCGCCGCATCATGCACACCTGGCGCTCCAGCGGCAGGTGATCGAGATACTTGCCGATGGCGACCTCGACCGCGAAGTCGGCCGAATAGCGCCGGCCCCGGCGGTCCGGGCGGGCCGCCAGGCGCAACGGCCCCGGCGCCGTCTCGATGCAGCCGTAGCACGTGCAGCGGTACTTCTTGCGGATCTGGCGGAGCATCACGAACCGCCGCTCGACGACGGTGATCTCTTCGCTCTCTTCCGTCTGGCCCTTCATCTCCTGCAGGACACCCCCGCAGGCCGCGCACGTGCGATCCGCCACGGCCAGCTCGTGCACCACGTCGATGATGGGCAGCGCGGGCTGGGCCTTCGGGCCGTGGCCCCGCGGCGGCGCGGCCGGCGCCGGGGGCGCGGCGGCTGGGCGCGGCCGCTTCTCCGAGGAGTCGCCGAACAGGGCCTGCTCGCGGTGGGCCAGGATCTCCTTGAGGGCCTCGAGCTGGCGCTGGGCCGCGCTGGCGCCCTCGCCGCGGAGCTGGCTCAGCTCACGGGTCAGCGCGGTGAGCTTGGCGTGCAGCCGATCGTTCTCGCGCTCGAGGAGCACCGCGATCTGCCGGAGCACGTCAGCATCGCGGATCGTCTCGAGTCGCAGCACACGCGCACTACATCATCGCGCCGCGCGCGGAGCAAGATCTTTGTGCGCAGCGCCGACGACCAACGGGGCCGGCGACAGCACGACGCGGCCCACGAGCGCGCTGCCTTCGAGAAACAGCTGCAGCTCGCTCATCGTCAGCCGCACGACGCGCGCCGCGGCGTCGCGCCACAGGCACGCGAAGCGCCCGCGCTCGAGCCGCTTGGCGTAGATGCACAGCCCGGTGCCGTCCCACACCAGCACCTTGGCCCGCTTGCGCGTGGCGTTCACGAACAAGTAGCAATCGCCGGACAGCGGATCCCGCCCGAGACCTTCCGCCACGAGGCCGCTCAGGCCATCGAAGCCCTTCCGCAGATCCGCCGGGGCCCCGTACGCCCAGACGGCGACCTGCCGCGTCGAGCCAATCACGCCAGCGCGCGGAGCACGGCGATGAGCCCGTCGCGGTCGAGGCCTTCGACGCGGTGGCCCTGCCGCGTGAGCAACACCGGGCCCGCCGGCGAGCTAGACCCCATCGCCGCGGCCGAGACGACGGCGACGGGACGAAGCATGCCCCTCGGCTTGGGCCCTGGGGCTGCGGGCGGCCGGCGGAGCCACCGCCCCAACGCCTGCGACGGCAGGCCGAGATCGCGGGCGACGCGCGCGATCGAGAGGCCGCGGTTCAGGCGCGGTCGCGCCAGCGCCAACGCGGCCGCCTGGAACGCCGCCGGGTAGCGGACCGCCGTGGGGACTTTACCGTGCGTGAGGTGCCGGACGTCGGCGCGCAGCTGGCGAATCGGGTCGTTCATCGTTGTTCCTCCTGAGGATGGAGCAACGATGCAACGCAAACCCGGTCACGCGCCAGACGGGGAAACGCGAGGAGTTACGTCCGAAGTAGTCTTGCGGAAACCAGGGATCACTCAGGGGATGTCGGAAGGACGACAGGACCCGCGACATGCGACACGGATCCGAACCGCTTCCAGCCATCCGGATCGACGGGGACAACGAGCGGGCGTGGTGCGGCGAACGGCTGGTTGCAGCTGACGCCGCGGGCGTTCACCGTCCTGCGCCATCTGGTCGACCACCGGGAGCGGCTCGGTACGAATATCAGGATTCCGGGTGACAGGTCGAGGCGGAGGGACAGCGTGGGCGGGGAAGTCCGGGTCAATATCGTTTCCCCCGTCGTCGATCCTGAGTGTCGAATTGCTGGGCTTTCGTATCGCCGGGCGCAGGAACCGCTGACTGAAAATCAGCGGGCGCTCCCGGTATTCCGGAAGCGCCCGTGATCATTGGTGGGCCGTCAAGGACTCGAACCTTGGACCGGCTGATTAAGAGTGATTCCAAGGGTCTGCCCACCGAGGTCCAAGACGATGTAAAGCTCGAAGATCTCTACAATTGGGAGTGACGCCGTATGGCGTAGACCGGTGTGGTTCGGGATGGTTTGGTAGCAGCGCGGTAGCAGCTTCGGGCTGATTTTGAGCTGCACTTCACATTCGGGGCGCCGGTTCGCAGGAATCGGGACGTTCAACGGAACGCTGCCATGACAGCGCGGTCCGCGTCCGCCGCGGGGACCCGCTCTTGCTCCAGCCTCCATGGCCCGTCGAGGATCGCGGCGAGCGCCACCCGCTCAGGCTCGGTGAGATAGGTATGACGTGCTGTGATGTCACGTACGCCACGTTCCGCGAGGTGTCGCCATCGGCACCAGGCCTCCTCATCCATCAGCAGACTTCGCACCTGGGGAAAGCTCGAGCGCAGAGCAGACAAGATCCCGTACCCCGCTTCGTCGCAATCGCCCCAGTACACGATATCCGCAGTCTTTAGCCAAGCACACAGAGGCAGCAAGGAGGCCGCCTTGCCTGATCCGAAGATCGCAAGCGTCCCGGGAACGTTCGGAAGACACAGAAAGACGTCTCGATTTTCGACGACCAGGACACGACCGATCTGCCATGCCAACCTCGCGAACGCTGGCGCGGGAATCGAGCTATCGTCCACAGGCCACGCGGCGTTCACGCGCAGATCCCGGTCGAGAAATCGAAACCGGATGCGCGGCGGTTCAGTGAGGAGATGGAAGCGCTCGGCGAACGTTTTGCCAGACACATTAACGCGATCACCAAGGACGACGTCCAGCATCTCGCGCAGGATGCCGATGTGCTCCTCGATGAATTTCGTGCCTCCCGGGACGGGCAGCTGACGCATGTAGCAACCAGGTCGGGGATGAGCGTCGAAATGCGCGCAGACCGCCACAAGATTGCGCCACGCTCCTAGATGATTGACGATTCGATCCGCCTTCGCGCGTAGCCATGGTTCAAGGGCGGGGCATGCGGCCCTAGCTTCGCGGACAGCGGTGCGAAATGCCATCAGTTCATCCGATCGACCGAGGGTAGCCGCAAGGTCTTCAATGGACTCGAATGCGACCCGGATCGGGATCCGCTGGCGACCCCACCTTCGCGTATTGACGTGCTCCCAGTCGATCCGCCACCGATTCCGGGCGGCAGCGAGCGTCTCGACCTCTCGGCGAAGCGTCGCGAAATCCGACATCGCGCGCGGTCGGCCGAAGGGGATCCCCAACGGGAAGATAGTCTCTCCACATACTTCCGCGCGGAGCGCCAGTGGCCATCTCCGCTGCGCTGTCTCGAGCAGCTCTACGGGTGCCCTCATGTGACCGGGCCATCGCCTCCAGCAGCCCCGGTCGGTGTGGCCATCGTCGCTGCTGTGCCATGCGCTTCGCGTCTGGGAACGGATTCGACTTGTTCGCGGCTAAGCGCCAAGAGCTTCGAACTGTTTCCGCCTGGGTTCGATGCGAGATGCACCGTCTGGACGAAGGGCACCGCGAGCTTCGCCTTGGCATCGAACGGACCGACGATCAAGAGCTGAAACCCCAAGCGCTCGAAGAGCTCCATGGCCCGAGTGGAATTCGACTCGTCCGTTCGCGAGAACGCCTCGTCAATCACCACGAGGCGAAAATTCGCGGCGTCCTCCGCCGCCGTGGACAGACCGTATTGCGCAGAGAGTGCCGAGGCGAGGATCGTAAAGGCGAGCTTGGCCTTTTGCCCGCCGGACTTACCGGTGCTGGCTGTGTAGTAGTTGACTTCTTCGTCATCGGCTCGTCGCAACTCACGAACGCCGGCGACAAACCAGCCCCGTACGTCGGTCACTCGCTGGGTGCCGTCCGGGTCGCGCTGGAAGCCTTCGAGCAGGCGACGGACGCGTTCAAAGATGACTAGCCTCTCGTCCGGTCCAGGCGCGATGCCATGCTCGAAGCACGCACGCAGCCCTCGTCGGAACTCCGCAACCTCCGGGCTCGGACGATTCACCAGCCGAAGCTGAACGTATGTATCGTCCGCATAGTCGATCCGGCGCAGTGCGCCGTTGATCTCAGCGATTCGCTCCTCGATCGCCTCTTGATGCTCGTCGAGACGGCGGCTGAGCATGAGGAGGTCACCGACTAAGTTCTCGTTCAGGTAATGCTCGAAGCGCTCTCGATGCCGCGGCAGGTCCTCATGTTCGATGCGTTGGAGTGCCGCCAAGAAGCTGTCGGCATATGCTCTGCCAGGCTCGAGCGTCTGTCGGAACTCGGGGAACTGCACGACGAACGCGTTCATCGCTGCCAACATCGCCTCGACCGCAGTGTTGACCCGGCCCTGTTCGTTATTGATACGGCCCTGCAAACGCTGGATGGCCAGCGTGCAGAGCTGGTCGGAATTATCGAGCGTCAGCAGCGGCAGGGTCGCGGTGACCTCGCGAAAGCCGACCTCGACAGCTTCGTGATCGTAGTCGGTGAATCGAGCTAGCTGCTTTTCGCGCGCCTCCGCACGCTGGCCGGTCTTCTCCAGATCTGCCTCCGCGACGGCAATCGTGCCGTTCAGCAGCGCCAATTCGCCTTCTCCGGTCGCAATGGCTTTGTCGATTGCGGTGAGGCGGTCGCGGAGCGCTCGCATCTCGCGCGAGCTTTCCTGGAGAGTCTGCTGCTCCGCTTTGAGCGCGATCAACTGTCGGCTCCACCGAGCGGGATCGATCTCGGAAAAGTCTTCGATGCTCGCCAGTTCTCGAGCCGCATCTGCCCGAGCGCGAGCTTCCTCTGCCGACCGTGCCGCGTCGGCTGCGGCGCGTCCTTCCCGCGTCGCGCGTTGCTCGGCCTCGTCGATCTGGGTACGCAAGGCTGCGATCTTTCGATCAATAGACCATCCGAGGATGCGAGCACCGGGATCGTCGACCGGCCTGCCGTCGTCCTTGATGTGCCTCGTTCCGTTGCGGACTAAGCCCTCTCTGGTGATGCCATAGTCGACGCGCTCTAGCTCAGCCACCGATGCGCAGCACCGATGGTTGAACCGACGGACGACTTCTGCCGCAACCCACCGATGGAGAGGATGCTCCGACCGGAAGTCCAACCGGCCAGGGACGCGCTCGCTCGACAAGGTCGGCGGCTCTGGGGGCCGCGTCGGGACACGATAGAACGTCAACCGAAGCCCGAGCCACGTCGAGTTAATGAATTCCGCGGCCGTTCTATGCAGATCCTCTGGCACCAGCAAAGACAGCCCGAACGCGCGCAGCAAGCGCTCGATCGCTCCGGTCCAATCGGCATGAGCTGCATTGACTTCGATAAGTTCGCCGGCGAACGGCATCGATTCAGGTGTGCGGCCGACCGCCTCGGCGACACGAGCGCGAAGTACCAGGAACTCACGCGGGATGTTGACCCGATGTCGTTGGACGCTCTCGAGCTCTTCGAGACGGTCTGCACGAAGCGTGAGCGCAAGCTGCTGTTCGTGCCATCGCTTCGCACGAAGTTCTTCGGCCTTCGTTGCAGCCTCTGCCTCTATCTGCTGCCGTGCTCGCCAGCCAGAACGTGCGGCAGTAAAGGCGGCGGCGTCGAGCAAAGAAGACCGCGCGTTGAGGAGTTGCGCGGACGCTTCGATGTCGCTTCGTCGTTGTTGCGCTCGTCTCCTCGCTTCTTCGGCGTGCTTCAGTTCGTTGTCAATCTGCTGGAGCCGGGGGCCCACGTCCGTCGCGGCAATGGCCGTCATGATGTCATCGCGTTCGCGGCGCCGCTCCTTGATGCTGCTCGCGACCTCCGCAAGAGCTACCTTGTTCGTCGCTAGCGTTGCGGCGAGGTCTCCTTCGTGCGCTCGGAGAAGGTCCAGGTGAACGCGCGCGAAATACGGTTCGACGAACTGCTGCAAGCGCCGCCACGCGTCGATGCGCTTCTCGCCCTCGTCGATGCGAGCCGCGTGCTCGGCGACAGGCTGGAGTAACGCCACTTGGCGTTCAGCGCGCTCGATTGCAGCCCAGCAATCGAGCAAGGTACGATAGTGCGGCTGTACGGTGTCGCGAATGAACGCGAACGTATCGGCTGACGGTAGCATGAACTGACGCACGAAGGCGTCGACGTCACTGACCTCCTTCATTCCAATGGCGCGGTTGAATACCTCAAGCGCCTTGTCGCCCGGGATGCAGAGGAGGTTTCGCATCCTCTCGGCATAGGCTGCGAAGCTGTCCTCCACCTGCCAGCCCGCCACACGCGCCGCTCGTCTGATCTCTCCTGTGTTCGTGTGGGGTCCGATGAGATCTCGAAGCGTGCGCCGTCCTCGCGCACACGCATATAGTTCGCGCACGTGTTCTTCGTGCTCCCATAAGATCTGCGCGACTGTCGCCGACACGCCTCGACGACCGTCGGCGAACACCGCTGCGATCGCACTCAACGTGCCAGCGTCCCTCAGGTATTGCGTGGTTGGTGCGGTCGAATCAATCGTGCTGGAACTCGCCCACGCGCCGCGCACGTACGAACGACGTGTGCGGTCGCGCGCGGGCGCGCGGCGGCCGTCACCAGAGGCGTCGTTGTAGTTCAGAATTCGCGGAGGGACGAGCAGCGTGCGGAGCGCGTCGATAGCGGTCGACTTGCCGGACCCGTTGTCGCCGACCAGAAGCGCCCACCCGCCACGCGGCTCGAGAATCTGAACGTCGCCGTCGAACGTGCCCCAGTTCCAGAGTTCCAGCCGCTCTAACCGAAACCCCGGAGGCGTTGGCGGTGCCGCGCTCATGGCTCGGGTCGGCCCTCTTCGACGTGTCGTGCCAACCGATCACGGACCTCGGCGAGCTCGCCCGGACCAAACCGAGCCTTCACAATACGCATGACCTCGAACGTCTCGGATTCCGGTGGGCCAAACGCCCGCAGAAAACCGAGTTCTTCGACGCGACGGATGGCGGTATCGATAGTTCGGACATCACGAATCTGATTGTTGGTCTCGCGGACGAACTGCCCGACGAGATCACGCAGTTGCTGCCGCGTACACACAAGCCGGGTTGACTCGGTCGGCGCGGCGTCGAAGCGAGCAAGTTCTTCACGCAAGCAGACGAGCAATATTGTCGCGGTGTATCCGAGGGGCTGCCGTCGCCCGATTCGCGGGACGCGTTCGGTTCCTTCGATCTCGAGCTGGCGAATGAAAGCGTACCCTTCCGCCTCATCAATGATCAGCTCTTGGCCGATCTGCCGAAAATAGTGCGCGATGCTGTCGCGCTCGGCACGAAGTGTCTCCCACGCGACGCCGTCCTCGCGATAAACCGGTTCAAGCAGCAACCGGGCGAGGACGAATGACCGCTCCGAAAACTGTGGATTCCCTTCCATGGGCCGTTACGGCGCGCGCGCGAACAGGACCTCAGGCACGCGCCACGATTCTCTTTGCCCGTCCTCATCAAGGCGAACTTCCGTGAACTGATCATGGGCGACGTAGTGCACTGAGTCCTGCATTGCGACAACGAGATACCCGACGACTTCGAGAATCCCATCCCTGGGCGGGAACCGATGCAGAAGATCCGAGAGCAGCACGGATTCCGAGGCCAGGAGGCATTCACGAACCTGTTGGCGGAGTCGAGCGATATTCAGATCAGCAAGAGCCCTGAATCGATCGAGCATCTCGAGATCCAGCACATTGTTCGCGAACGCTATCTCGGTGGCGACACGTCCGCCCATCTCGGGCTGCCAGAACGGACGACCAAATGCCGTGAAGGGTTCGGGTGGGCCCGCAATGTCGACGAACTGCTCCTCCGCTGGCGGCGTGTTGCGGCAGGCGAGAGCGAATTGCTGGATCTCGCGCACCAGTTCACGCAGCCGCCGATCTTCGCCGGTCGCTGCCGTCTCCAGCGCTCGGCGCAGGGTGGCGGCCATCCGCTCGTTCGAGCGTACGACGCGCTCGCCCTCGACGAGAAGGCGGCTCGACAGTCGCTCAAGAAGTCGATTCGTCCGCAATCCCTCGTCGATCGCGTCGATCCCGTACACGTCTCGAATCAACTCTCGCCACCGCTGTTGTCGTTCGGGCGATGAGAGCAGATTCCAAAAGGCGTAGAAGCTTTGGCCTTGAGGTGAATCCTTGAGCGCCGCGTGCGTGTCGAGTAGCTGACCGACGATCTGGCCTTTCGTTGATCCAGGTCTTGTCTGTGCTTCAGCGAGGGCTCGCGCGACTTCTTTGAAGTTGTCCTCGAGCTCGCGAAAATCACCTGCGAGGCTGCGCGCCAGATCAAGGGCGTTGGCGAAGCGCTCCGAGAGCTGGACCGCGCTGTATGCCTCGGCCGTATTCGCCGCCTCCACCAGTTGGATCTTTGTCTCTAATGCCACTTGTTGTGCCCGCAAGGCTGCTACGCGACGTTCCGCATCCGACGTCGAATACAAGACGATTTCCTCGAGCTGGCGGAAGATCAACTCGAAACGGGATTCGGCGCCCACGAACGGCCTGGCTTGGAGGTCGTCTAGCCACTGCATTGCGCGTTCAGCCGCCGTCGTAAGCTCGAAGACCGGCTCCTCGGCGGCCTCACTGTAGAGTTTCTTGAGGAGCAGTTGCTCGTTTCCGCACCAAGCCGCCAAATATTCGGCGGCGGTCTGCGTGTACGCTCCGGGGCACTGCGTTCGTGCCTCGTCGAGAAAGTTTTCGAGCCGAGCCCGGAGATGCGATTCGGGCACAGCAATGGCGTGGTGCTCCTTGAAGGCCCGATGCAAGAAGGTCAAGGTGAACGCGCTATTCGGACTTCGGAGTAACCGGACCGCCGGATGGTCCATCAAGCGGTGCGCTTCGGCGAGGTCCCATCGGGGGAGGATCTCTGTTTCCGTCATGTGCGCCGCCGAGTCTAAACGATAACGGCCGTTAGCGAAGCAGTCCTTGACGCAGCAGTTTCCTGGCGAGTTCGTAGATATCGCTCTTGTCTCCCGATCGCCTACGGCCGACCCCGACGATGAGGACGGTGACGTCTCGTCGCTCGACGCGATAGACGATCCGGTACCGTTGGCCGACAGCGCGGACACTGCGGAAGCCAGCGAGCTCGCCGATGAGCGGCTTGCCCTGTCGCTCCGGCGATCTGCCAAGTTGATCGGCGCGCTGAGTGATGAGACGTCTGATGCGTTGGTCGGGAATCGCCTCGACCATCTTGAGCGCGGTCTCAGTCCACGTGATCGCGAACGCGCGATCCGCGCTCATACGCCGAGGCGCTTCTTGGCCTCCGCATGACTGACGACGCGCCCGCGTTTGAGGTCCTCAAGACCCTCGCGCAGGGCCGTGACCATCTCCGGGTCTCCGAGGATCTCCAGCGTCTCGACGATGCTCTCGTAGAACTCCCACGGCAGGATCGCGAGTACGGGCTGACCGCGCCGCGTGATCGTGGCGGCACGCCCGGGCGTCCGAGCGAGCTTTTCGGGGAGGTCCAGCAGAGCCTTTCGCGCTTCGGAAATTGTGAGTTCGGTCATCGCCATCATTTTGTACACAACAGTGTACAAGTGGCATAGGCAGATTCGCAAGCTCAGCTTATAAGCCGCCAGACGAAATGGTAGCAACCTGGTAGCAGCAGCGCTCAGCTGCTGCAAATCCGCGTCGAACAGAACAATCACGGAGCGCTCGCATGGACCCGCTGATTTTCGATCAGTGCGTCGACGAGGTGGCGAAACTCACGAAGAACACAGTTGAAAGTGATCTGCCCTGAATTACATCGCCTGCCGAGATGGAATCGGGCACTCCCGGGTGTTTCGGAAGTGCCCGATTTCGTGTTGGTGGGCCGTCAAGGACTCGAACCTTGGACCCGCTGATTAAGAGTCAGCTGCTCTACCAACTGAGCTAACGGCCCGACACCACCATTCGTTGGTGCGCCTGAGAGGATTCGAACCTCTGGCCTTTGGCTTCGGAGGCCAACGCTCTATCCAACTGAGCTACAGGCGCGTCCGGCTCCTCTGGAGCTGGGGTGACCGAGGGGAATCGAACCCCCAACCCCTGGAGCCACAGTCCAGTGCTCTGACCAATTGAGCTACGGTCACCATGCTGCAGGCGCGAGCGTTCATGCTACCGGCGGCCCTCCGGTGTGTCAACCGGCGCCGCCCTCGATGGCGGCCCGCATGGCCAGGAGCCCCTCCTTCGGGCCGCGCAGCGGCGTCCTGAGCAGGGCCCGCGCCCGATCGATGCGCAGCCCGCCCTCGAGGGGCCGGGAGGCCGGCAGGCCGAGCGCGGCCGTCGTCACGCAGGCCAGGCGCGCGGGATCGAGCCCGAAGGCCTCGCACACGAGCAGCGCGAAGGCGTGGCGGTCCATCACCTCGGGGCCCGCCACGTTGAGCACGCCCTCCAGGCGGCGCTCGGCGGCCTCGACGGTGGCCGCGGCCAGGTCCTCGTTGTAGGTCGGCGTCGTCCGCTGGTCGCCGGGTGCGCGCATGGCCTCGCCGCGGCGCCCGCGCGCGACCTGCTGGTAGACGGTGTTCTTGCCCTGCGGGTCGGGGCCGTAGACGACCGTGGTACGCACGATCAGCGCGCGGGGGTGGGCCTCGCGCACGGCGCGCTCGCCCTCGGCCTTGCTGCGGCCGTACGCGGAGATCGGGTTGACGGCAGCGTCCTCGGCGTACGGCCCGGCGGCGCCGTCGAAGACGTAGTCGGTGGAGAAGTAGACGAAGCTCGCGCCCGCGCGCGCCGCGGCGTCCGCCGCGGCCGCCGGCCCGTCGCGGTTCACCGCCAGCGCCTCGTCCTCGTGGCTCTCGCAGTAGTCGACGGCGGTGAGGCCGCCGGCGCAGAACACCCGGTCCGGCGCGACCTCGGCCACCAGGCGCGCGGCCGCCCCGGCATCGCGGAGATCGAGCGGGCGCGTGTCCGGCCCCGGGACGCGGCCGTGGGTGCCGGCGACCGCCGCGCCCCGCGCGCGAAGATGTCGGACGAGCGCGGCGCCCACCTGGCCGGAAGCGCCGATGACCAGCGCGCGCATCGCGCCGGGATCAGCCGACGTGGGGGGCTCCGACATGGCCCCGCAATCCCCACGGCGCCGGCGCCACCCCGCCGAATGTGAATGTGGCGCGCCGCGCCGATTTTCCGAGCAGACCCCCCGACATCCGGCACGCCCCGGCACGGCCGTGGCGCGCCACCTAGCCCTCGGCTTCGCGCGCCGGCGGCCCGCCGTCGATGATGATGGTCTCGCCCTGGATGAACGACGCGGCCTCGGAGGCGAGGAAGACGGCCGGGTGAGCGATCTCCTCCACCCGCCCCCAGCGGCCGATGCCCACGCGCGCGGCGACGGCATCGTAGGCCTTCTGGCCCTCGGGCCCGCCCTTCTTGAGCACGTCGACGTAGCCCTCGGTCACGATCGGCCCCGGGGCGATGCAGTTCACGCGGATGCCCCGGCGTCCCCACGCCATGGCCAGCTCGCGGGTCAGGGTGATGACGGCCGACTTGGCGGCGCCGTAGTGCGACATCATGGTCGAGCCGTACACGCCGGCGATCGAGGCGATGTTGATGATGACGCCGCCGCCACGCTCCAGCATGTGCTTGCCGGCCCACTTGCAGCCCAGGAACACGCCGTTGAGGTTGATCTGCACGACGGTGTTCCAGCCGTTGACCGAGATGTCCTCGGGCTTCGCGCGGAAGGAGGCGCCGGCGTTGTTCACCATGATGTCGAGCCGGCCCCACTCGCGCACGGCGCGCTCGACCATGTCGCGCACCTGCTCTTCCTGGCGCACGTCCACGGCCACGGCGAAGCCGCGCCGGCCGAGCCCCTGGATGTCCTTGAGCACGGGCTCCAGGTGCTCCATCTTGCGGCTGCAGATCGCCACGTCGGCGCCCGCGCGCGCGAACTCGGTGGCGATCGCCTTGCCGATGCCGGTGCCGCCGCCGGTGACGATGGCGGTCTTGCCCTCGAGCGAGAACGGTGTCCTGGCCATGCGGGGGACCATATCACACGCCGCCGGGCTACCGGGGCAGGGCGATCCGGGCGCGCCGGCGCTGCACCTCCCCCTCCATGCGCCGCCACAGCGCGCCGGCGTCGAGCTCGGCGCCGTGGCTCTCGGCGCACGCCTGCAGCTTGGCGGCGAGCGGCAGCTTGCCCTTGATCCGCCGGCCCGGCGCCTTCGCGGCCCGGCGCACGTCGTCGTCGGCCGTGGTCTTGGCCTCGGCCCAGGCCTCCTCGACGTGGGCCCACATCAGCGCCGCGCGATCGATCTCGCGCTCGACCCAGGCGTCCCACTCCTCGCGCGTGGCGAGGCGCGGACAGGCGCCCTCCAGCAGGGCCTCGAAGTGGTCGGCGAGGGCCGAGGCGTGGCGGACGTGGTGCGCCACCCTCGGCTCGACCTCGGCGGCCGGAAGGTTCTCGCCCGCAGGAGCCGGCGCCGCCGCCAGCAGCGTGGCGGCCACGAGCAGCCGCGCCGACGCGCGCCCCGGACGCCAGCGGCTCACCGGCGCACGTGCCAGAGGACGACCCAGGCGTCGTCCTGGTCGCCGGGATAGACGCCGACGTGGTCGACCACGCGGCCCTCGGCGCCGAGGTCGCCGACGCCGCGGCCCGTCACGTCGGCGGCGCGCACCGCGTAGACGGTGGCCACCCGCGCGCCGGCGGCATCGTACCCCGCATACCGGCGCCACGCCGGCGTGCCGGTCTCCCACTCGAGCCGCACGCCGGCGAGCGCCCGGGGCCGGGGCGGCGCGTCGAGGGTGGCCGAGCCCGGCAGCGCCGATGCCGCCTCGCCGCCGTCCTCGAAGACCACATGGATGTTGTTCACGACCCGGCCGACCCCCGGCACGCTCGCGGCGGCCTGCTCGGCCTCGGCCTTGGTCTCCGCGCTCTCCACGCCACCGGTCAAGTACACCACGCCATCGTACGTATCGACGTGCACCCGCGTCACCATCGCCGGCTCGCCGACGGCCAGCAGCGCCTTGACCTTGGCGGTGATCAGCCGGTCGTCGGCCCAGCGGCCGGCCGGACGCCCGGTGAGGGCGCCGCAGCCCCCGGACCCGAGCAGGACGGCGAGGGCGAGCGCGGCGAGCCGCCTCACGCCGCGGCCGGCCGGATGGCGGCCTCCTCGGCGAGGCGGCGCTCGAGGAGCGGCCAGTCGATGTTGCGGAAGAACGCCTCGATGTACTTCGCCTTGTCCGTGGCCTTGTAGTCGCGCATGAAGGCGTGCTCCCAGACGTCCATGACGAGCAGCGGCTTGAAGCCCGCCGGGATGCCCTCCTGGTGCAGCGTGATCCAGTGGTTGCTGAGCTGGTCGGTCATGGGGTCCTCGAACAGGATCGCCCAGCCGATGCCCCGCATGCCGCCGACCCCCTGGAAGTCCGCGGCCCACTGTTCGAAGGAGCCGAACGAGCGCGCGAGGGCCTGGGCCAGCGCCGAGTTCTTGCCGGGCGCCGGCTCGCCGGCGGGCTTGAGGTTCTCGAAGTAGTACTCGTGCAGGATCATGCCGTTGTACTCGAAGCCGAGCCGGCGCGTGAGCTCCGCGAACTCCGGGTTCTTGCCCGAGGCCTTGCCCTGGCCGCGCAGCTCGGCCAGCTCGGTGTTGAGCGCGTTCACCTGCTGCACGTACCCGGCGTAGAGCTTCAGGTGCTCGGCGATCTGATCGTCCGAGATCCCGTCAAGCCGCTTCAGGTGATCGAACGACTGCGTCTTGTAGCTCTTGGCCTTTCCAGCCGCCATGCGTCCCTCCTTTGCGGCGCGCGAACGCGCCTGCGCAGGGCGGGAGCAATCTTCCTGCCGCAGGCAATCGACGGTCGCGGCTGGCCGCCGGCGACGAGCCCCGTCATCGGCGGCGTGTCCCAAGAAATCCGCAGGGAGACATCGCCGACCGGCGACGTAGAGCCACGCGGAGAAACTCCCATCCACCAGGGACGATCTCCCCGTCGGCGTGGAGGACACCGAATCGTAACTCCCTGATTGTACGAATTTCACGGGCTGGCAGCCCGATTGCTGATTCGTTTGGCCCAAGGTGAGCCAGCCCGTACGGGCGGCAAGGGGGCAACCGTGAACGTACTTCAGGAGAACCTGCTGTTCGACGCGCTCACGAGGGCGGGGGACGGCGCGCTGGTCGCCGATGCCGAGGGTCGCGTCATCCTGTGGAACCGCGCCGCCGAGCGAGTGCTCGGCTGGTCGACGGCCGAGGCGATGGGCCGCACCTGCTGTGACCTGCTCGACGGACGCCCGGCCGACGATCGCCGCGGCTGCGGCCCCGGCTGCCCCGTCGTCGGCGCCGGCCGCCGGACCGACGCCGTGGAGAGCTTCGACGTGCGCGCCCGGGCCAAGTCGGGTCGCACGGTGCCGCTGAACGTGAGCATCCTGAACGTGACGTCGCTCGACGACGGGCCGCTGACCATCCACCTGTTCCGCGAGGTCGTCGACCGCCGCTCTCCGGCGGCCGACGCGCCGGCGGCCGAGGCCGGCCAGGCCGGGCCGCTCACCCGCCGCGAGCGCGAGGTGCTGCGGCTGCTGGCGACGGGCGCCAACACCAAGGTCGCGGCCGAGCGCCTGGGCGTGAGTCCGGCCACGGTGCGCAACCACGTCCAGAACCTGCTGGGCAAGCTCGGCGTCCACAGCCGCCTGCAGGCCGTGGCCTACGCCACCACGCACGGTCTGCTCTGAGCGCCGTCCGCTGACGATGCCGGCGTCAACGGCGCCCGACGCCCAGCGCTTCGAGACGCTGGCGCGACTGGGTCAGGCCGTCTCGGCCTCGCTCGACGTGGCCGAGGTGCTCGACACGGTCGCGCGGGCGGCCATCGACCTGCTGCCCGGCTCGCACGCGGCCATCTGGGTGGCGGAGGGCGAGCGACTGATCCGCCGGGCCGGCGCCGGCGGCGCGGCGCCGTGCGGCGACGAGTGCGTCGGCGAGATCGCCGTGGGCGAGGGGCTCATCGGCCGGGCCGCCGCCCTGGGCGAGCCCGTCGTCGTGGAGGACGTCCGGCGCGATTCCGGCCTCGGCGCGTGGGTCCGCCAGCACGGCTACGTCTCCTTCCTGGCCATGCCGCTGGTGGTGAAGGAAGAGCTGGTCGGCGTGCTGTCCCTCGGCATCGAGACCCGCCACGCCTTCTCCCTGCACGAGATGGAGGTCCTGGGCGCCTTCGGCGACCAGGCGGCCATCGCCGTCGGCAACGCGCGCCTGTACGCGCGGCTGAGCGCCCGCGTGCGGCGGCTGCGCACGCTGACCCGGCTCACGCGGCTCATCTCGTCCTCGCTCGACGACGACGCGGTGCTGAGCGAGATCGCCGAGGCCGCGAACACGCTCGCCGACGCGCGGGCGGCGTCGATCTGGAGCGCCGACGACGCCACGCGCACGCTGCAGCTGGTCGCCGCCTCCCGCGGCCCGATGGACGATTTCCCGATGCCGAGGATGCCGTACGATGTCGGCGTCCTGGGCTGGGTGGCGACGCGGCGCGAGGCCGCCGAGGTCCCCGACGTCTTCACCGACCCGCGCTTCCGGGCTCTCGACTGGTGGCGGTCCCACCGGCTCTCGAGCTTCCTCGGCATCCCGGTGGTGCTCGAGGACCGCCTGGTGGCCGTCCTGGCCCTCAACGGCGATCGCCCGCTCGCCCCCACCGCCGAGGAGCGCGACCTGCTCGAGAGCTTCGCCGCCCAGGCCGCCGTGGCGATCCGGAACGCCCGCCTGTTCACCGACAGCGAGCGCCGGCGCCGCGCCGCCGAGGCGCTGCAGCGCATCGGCCGGGACCTCGCCCACTCCCTGGACTTCGAGGAGGTCGGCAGCCGGGTCGTGGACTCGGTCCTCGGCCTGATCGACGCGCAACGCGCCTCGCTCTACCGGCTGGACGAGGACTCCGGCGAGCTGGTGCTGCTCACCACCGGGGGCGAGGCGCCCCCCTCGAACCGCGTGCTGCCCCGCGGCGTCGGCACGGTGGGCCTGGCCGCCGCGCTGCGGCGCCCCGTGGCCTGCGCCGACGTGCTGGCCGACGAGCGCATCACGTGGACGGCGGCGACGCGCGCGGCGCTCGAGACCTCGCCCCACCGGGCGGTGCTGGCCGTGCCGCTCCTGGTGCGCGAGCGCCTGTTCGGCGTGCTGGCCATCGCCGATCGCGTGGGCCGGGCGTTCACGATCGACGAGGTGTCGCTCGCGCAGGCCTTCACCGACCAGGCGGCGCTCGCGCTCGACAACGCGCGGCTGCTCCACGAGTCGCGCGTGCGGCAGGCCCGTCTGGAGACGCTGCTCGAGGTCAGCCGCCAGCTGTCGGGGATCCAGCCGCTCGAGACCGTGCTCGGCCTGATCGCCGAGGCCTGCGGGCGGGTGCTCGACTCCGGCTCCGTCGGGTTCCGCGTGGTCGAGGGCGACGAGCTGGTGACGCGGGGCGTGTGGGGCGACGCGGGCGCGGTCATGGTGAAGCAGCGGCTCAAGATCGGCGAGAGCCTGTCCGGGCGGGTGGCGGCCACCGGCCAGCCGCTGATCGTCCACCACCTGTCCGACTCTCCCGATCTGCTCGAGGTCCACCGCGAGCCGGCGCGGGCGCACAAGCACCGCTCGTACCTGGGCGTGCCGGTGAAGATCGGCGAGCGCCTGGTCGGCGTGCTGAGCATCCGCAGCGTCAACGAGCGGGCCTTCGGCGAGGCCGAGGTGGCCACGGCCACCGCCTTCGCGGCGCAGGCGGCCATCGCCGTGCAGAACGCCTCGCTCTACGCCGAGGTGCAGGCGCAGCTGCAGCAGACCGAGACGCTGCTCAACGTGACGCGCGCGGTCTCGAGCACGCTCGACCTGACCGAGGCCATGCGCCGGGTCGCCCGCGAGACGGCGCGCCTGCTCCGGGCCGACATGGTCGGCGCCTACCTCGCCGACGCCGACGCCCGGGAGCTGCGGCCGATGGCCGGCTATCGCGTGCCGCCGGCGCTGCGCGAGAGCTTCCAGCGACAGCCGCTCCGCCTGGCCGCCCATCCCTGGCTGGCCGACGCCTGGCACCGCCGCGCCACCGTGTGGTCCACCGACGTCGAGCACGAGCCGGGCGTCGACCGCGAGCTGGTCGAGCGCTTCGCGCACCGGGCGCTGCTCTTCTGCCCGATGGTCGCCAAGGGCCGCTCCATCGGCGGCCTCTTCGTGCTCTGGTCCGAGCCCCGCCGGGCGCCGGGCGCCGAGGAGATCCGCCTGCTCGAGGGACTCGCCGACCAGGCGGCGCTCTCCATCGAGACGGCCCGGCTCTACGACCAGAGCGAGCGCCGGCGGCGGGCCGCGGAGGCGCTGCTCGAGGTGGGCCAGGCCCTGGCCTCCACGCTCGAGCCGACCGAGATCTTCACGATGGTGACGCGGCGCACGGCGCAGGCGGTCGGGGCCGAGCGCGGCTCGCTCTACCTGGCGCGCCACGGCCGGCTGGTGCCGCGCATGTCGCAGTACGCCGATGGCCGCACCGACGCCGCGCTGTGGGGGCTCTTCAAGAGCCTGCCGGGCTACCGGCCCGAGGACGTGCCGGTGTACGCCGAGGCCGTCCGCACGCGGCGCCCCGTCGTGGTCGAGGACGCCACCGCCCCGGAGGCCGGGGTGCCGGCGGAGTGGGTGGAGACGTTCGGCATCCGCTCGGTGCTGGTCGTCCCGCTGTTCCACCAGAACCAGCTGCTCGGGATGCTCAACTTCGACACCGTCGCCCCCAACGCGTGGCGGCAGGAGCAGATCGACCTGGCCGTCACCATCGCGAACCAGACGGCGCTGGCCGTGGCCAACGCGCGACTGTTCGCCGCGCAGCGCGAGGAGGCGGAGGTCGCCGGCGCGCTCCTCAAGCTGGCCCGGACGCTGGAGCCGCTGCAGCACGTGGGCGCGGTGCTCGAGGCGGCCGCGGCCCGGACCCCGGAGGTGCTGGGCCTGTCCCGCTGCGGGCTGCTCACCGTGGACCCGGAGACCGGCGACCTCGCGCCCGCGCACGGCGTCGCGCCCGGCCCCGCGCGGCCATCGTGGCCCGGGGCGCTGCGCGGCCTGGCCGCGTGCCCGGCCCTCGCCGAGGCCGTACACAGCCAGGACGTGGTGGCCGTGACCGACGCCACCGAGGGCACGTGGATCCCCCGCGCCATGGCCGAGGCCCTGGACATCCGCTCGATGCTGGTCGTGCCCCTGGTGACCCGGGGGCGGCTGATGGGCGTGCTCACCGCCGACACGCCGGGGCACGCGACGGACTTCACCGACAAGCAGCTCACGGTGGCGCGCGGCGTCGGCGCGCACGTGGCCAGCGCCCTCGACCGCGCCGAGCTGTTCGCGCGCGAGCAGGCGTCGCAGCGGTTCCTGCAGTCCACGCTCGACGCCCTGCCCGCCCACGTGGCCGTGGTCGACGAGGCGGGCACCATCATCGCGGTCAACGAGGCGTGGCGGCGCTTCGCCGCCCTGCACCGGCTGGGCGGCCGCACGTACGGCGTGGGCGACAACTACCTGTCCGTGTGCGACGGCGCACGCGGCGAGGGCGCGGCCGAGGCCGCCGCCGTGGCCGCCGCCATCCGCGCCGTGCTGCAGGGCGCGCGCGACGAGTTCCACCTGGAGTACGACTGCCACGGCCCGAGCGAGCGGCGATGGTTCGTGGTCCGGGTCACGCGCTTCGCCGGTCCGGGCGCGGTCCGGGCCGTGGTCACGCACGAGGACGTGTCCGAGCGGCGCCTGGCCGAGGACGCCCTGCGCCGGAACGAGGAGCACGTCCGCCAGGTGCAGAAGATGGAGGCCGTCGGCCGCCTGGCCGGCGGCATCGCCCACGACTTCAACAACCTGCTGACGGTCATCACCGGGCGCACCCAGCTGCTGCTGCGCCGGCTGCGCGAGGCCGACCCGATGCGGGGCGACCTCGTGCTCATCCGCAACACGGTGGAGCGGGCCAGCACGCTGACCCGACAGCTCCTGGCGTTCAGCCGCAAGCAGGTGCTGCAGCCGCGCGTCGTCGAGGTGGAGGCCATCGTCCACGGGCTCGAGACGATGCTGCAGCGGCTGCTCGGCGAGGACATCGAGCTCGTCATCCCGCCCGCGGCCGCGCCGTCGCGGGTCAAGGCCGACCCCGGGCAGCTCGAGCAGGTCATCGTCAACCTCGCCGTCAACGCGCGCGACGCCATGCCCCAGGGCGGCCGGCTCACCATGCAGATCGGCCACGTCGACCTCGACGAGGCCCTCGCGCGGCGCAGCGGCGCCGCCCAGCCCGGCCCGCACGTGGTCCTGTCCGTGATCGACTCCGGCGTGGGGATGGACGAGACGACGAAGGCCCGCATCTTCGAGCCGTTCTTCACCACGAAGGGCCTGGGCCAGGGCACGGGCCTGGGTCTGGCGACCGTGTACGGCATCGTCCAGCAGCACCAGGGCGGGCTCATGGTGCACAGCGCCCCGGGCGAGGGCACGACGTTCGAGGTCTACCTGCCGGCGACGAGCGAGCCCGCCCCCGTCTCGGCGGAGGAGCGGCCGAGCGGCCTGCCGGCCGGCCAGGAGACGATCCTGCTCGTGGAGGACGAGGCCGAGGTGCGCGCGCTGGCCCGGGACATCCTGCAGCAGCTCGGCTACACGGTGCTGGAGGCCGCCGACGGCGCCGGGGCGCTCGAGATCTGCGCGCGGTACCGCGCGCCCATCCACCTGCTGCTCAGCGACGTCATCATGCCCCACATGAACGGGCGCGAGCTGGCGGAGCGGATCACGCAGGCGCGCCCCGGCGTCCGCATCCTCTACACGTCGGGCTACACGGACGACGCCCTGGCGCCCCGCGCGCTGCTCGAAGCCGACCGCGCGCTGCTCCAGAAGCCGTTCACGCCCGAGGCCTTCGCGCGGAAGATCCGCGACGTGCTCGACAAGGCCTGAGCCCGGCTACAGCTCCTCGAGGTTCCGCGAGAACTTGAAGTAGGGCAGGCGGATGCCGCCCACCTCGATCTGGTCGGCCCGGATCGCCAGGGGCGGGGCGAAGCCGGTGGCGCCCGCCGCGCTCACCAGGTCGTCCTGCTCCACGCCGTCGCCGCTCACGCCCAGGCCCCCGACCAGGAGCCCGTCCAGGTAGAGCGGGGTGCTGCCGGGGAAGAAGACGATCCCGCTCTGGTTGCCGTTGGCCGGCTGGGCCCCCTGGCTGCACGGCGTCGCCACGTCGTTCAGGTAGAGCGGGTAGAAGGGGCCGGGGCCCGAGCCGCCGTTGATCACGTCGATGCCGGGCGGGTACAGCGGCTGGGCGCCGAAGCTGATGGTGCGGTTGGTGACGGCGGTGCCGATCGGCACGCCGGGCAGGTCGGCCGGCGTCCGGGTGGGCCCGCTGAAGTACACCACGTTCCGCGCCTTGGTGGACGCGACGTCGATGCTGAAGATCGTCGCGTCCGGCATCCGGAACACGCCGAGGAGCGATCCGTCGAGATCGGCGACCGCGATCATCATCCGCGTCGTGGACCCCAGGGGCAGCCGGATGGCCGCGCGGGTGCGGCTGGCCTGCTCGACGGCCTGGCCGACGATGCGCGCGACGTCCGCGGCCGTCAGCCGGATGCCGGAGAACGGGCCGAGGAGCCAGCCATCCGGCACGCCGGCGTCGCCGAGGGGGCTGGCGACGGGCCCGAGGTCGAAGGTTCCGGAGAACGTGCCGGGGACGGTGCCCGCCGGCTGGTTGGGCTGGGCCACGAACGGCAGCGCGATGCCGTCGAGGAAGATCACCCCGGGGTCCGGGACGCGGGGGCCGAACTCCGCCGTCGGGACGCTGCCGACGAACGCCGCGAACTCCGCGACGAGGACCGGCACGCCGGCCACGCCGACGCCACCGACCAGCACGCCGTTCTTGAAGACCGGCACGCCGCCCCCGTTCACGGCCAGCGGGTTCGAGTCGGCCACGTCGGCCTTGCCGGTCGTGATCCCGAGGCCGCAGCCCCGGCGGTCGAAGGCGTTGCACGGCAGCCCGTTCAGCGAGCGCGCCGGCGTGATGGTCTTGCCCGGGTTGAAGAAGGCGTTCAGCGTGCAGCCGCGGTTGGTGTTCTCGATGCCGTAGAGGGCGGCGTTGGGCTTGTTGGCGATGCCGGGCGGGAAGTGGATGCCGCTGATGAACCGCACCGTGCGGGACGACAGCGGCGCCTGATTGTTGCTGAAGAACGCCCCGGTGCGCGCCAGGGACAGCGCCAGCTCGCGGGTGTCGACGGCGGCGCTGAAGTTGCCGATCGCCTGCGCCGGCGCGCCCGTCTTCGAGAACACCGCCAGCGGGTTGCCCATCCGGTCCACGACGGCGACGACGTACGGCGCGTCCACGGCCTGGGCGGCGGCCTGCACCACGGCCGTCACGTCGGCGGCGCTCAGCGCGGCCGGGCCCACGTACGTGGACGCCGCGGAGTCCGCCCGCGCCGCGACGCTGGTCGAGCCGCGGGTGACGCCGCCGCCGTCCCGGAAGCGCACGAAGATGCGGCTCACCGCAGGATCGAAGGCCACGGGACCCGTGTAGTCCACGAAGATGCCGAACGTGGGCGTGGCCCCGGCCGGGATCGTCACCGTGGCCGTCGCCGCGGCCGGGGTCAGGCACACCCCGGTGGCGGGGTCGGTGGGACAGACGGTGAGCGTCACCGGCAGCGCGGCGGATCCCGTGTCGACCGACGCGGTGATCGCCCCGGTGGCGCCGACGTTGGAGGTCGCCACGGCGAACGAGGTGGCGCCCCACGTGCCCGGAATGGCTGCGATGCCGTCGTTGCTGGTCGTGGCCGCCAGCGCCACGATGTCCGGCGCCGGGGGCGCCGTGGCCGTGAGGAGCAGCGTGTTGACGCCGACGATCGGGATCACCGGGCCGGCGTTCGCGCAGCGGTAGTCCAGCCGGACGTCCGTCGGCGCGATCGGCGCCGACGGCGTGAAGGAGACGATGAACGTCTGCGCGCCGCCGGCCGGGATGTCGGCCGGCGTGTCGGGCGTGCCGGTGAGCGCGTTGGTGAAGGCGTTGGTCGTCTGGTACGAGAAGGTTGCGGGCAGCGCCGTCACCGGCGTGATGCCGCACGCCCGCGCCCGTTCCGGCCCCTGGTTGAGGATCACCGCGAACGCCGTGGCCGTGCTGCCCACCTGCACCGCACGCGACGAGGGCAGCACGGCGGCGACGAGGTTCTGGGCGTGGGCGACGGGGGCCGACGCGCCGACGGCGACGACGGCGAGGACGCTGGCCAGCATGGTTCTCACGGTGATCTCCCATCGCGTCGCGGCGCGCCGGCGGCGAGCTGCGGGACGGTGAACGGGCCGTCGAGCGGGCGCTCGCGCGACTTGTCGTGATACAGGTGGCACTCCACGCAGCGGGGGCGCGCGCCCCCGCGCTCGTGGTGGCAGTCCCGGCACACCGTCACCGACGGCAGCAGCACGTCGGTCGTCTCGGTGCTCGTCGCGGCCGGGTGGCACTCGGCACAGGCCACGGGGCGGTGCGCGCCGTGGTCGAACACGGAGTGCGGCAGCCAGCGGACGGGGATGGCCGTGGGCTCGGTGCGGGGCAGCGATCCCGGCTGCCCCGTCATGACGTGGCAGAACTCGCACTTCTGCTTGTACATGAGCCGCTCGGCCCCCTGCAGCTGCTCGGCGACCCACTGCACCCCGGGTCCCGCCGGCGCGCGCGTCTCGGCAGGCCTGTCCTCGGCGGCGTCGCCGCCGCGCAGCAGCCGCCGCCCGCGCGGCGCGTCCGCCGGCGGCTCGGGGACCGGCGCCTCGGCGGCCTCGCTGCGCCGGCCCAGGCGGCCGCCGCGCGGGCGGTCCTCTTGCGGGGGCGCCTCGGCCGGAGGCTCGGCGGCCTCGCCCCGGCGGCCCAGGCGGCCGCCGCGCGGGCGGTCGCCGCTCTCCTCGGTCGCCGCCGGCGCGCCGGCCGTCGCCGGCAGCAGCTCGAGGTCCTGGCAGCGCTTGCGGCGCGCGTCGGCCTCGGGGCCGCTCGCCGCCTGCCCGCGCAGGGCCTGGCAGTCCTCGAACGCCTCCAGGAAGAGCGTCCGGAGATAGGCGTGCACGAGCGGCACCTGATCGTGAGGCGCCTCGGCCCCCGGCAGCCGGCCGTCCACGTCGAGCGGATGGCAGGCGGGCCCGCAGTGGCGCTCGTACGAGATCGGTCGGATCGTGGCGCGCGTGGGGTCCGTCTCGTGGCAGAAGGTGCAGGAGAGCTGCAGGCCGTCCTTCCTCGCCGCGATGTGGGCCGCGCCGCGGAGCTTCTGCAGCTCGTCCAAACCCTTCAGCCCGACCTTCATGTGCTTCTGGTGGTTCAGCTTGACCTGCGCCGTGTCCTCGAGCTCGGCGCGACGATCGAGCCGCACGCGGCGCACCGTCTCCCCGTCCTTGACCCCGATGGCGAACTCCGGATGCCCGCGGGCGAACCCGGCGATCCTCGGCTCGAAGCGCGGCTGGTGGCCGGGCTTCAGCGCCAGGCGCGCGTGACACGACGTGCACAGGTGGTCGTCGAGGGTGGCGAGCACGGCGCGGCCGGCGTGCTCCACGTGGCAGGTCGTGCAGGAGGGCGTCTGCGCCTGGGCGTCGTGGTGCACCGGCCCGGCATGGCAGGCCACGCAGGCGTGGTCGGTGACCTTGAGCCAGAAGCCGCCGCCCGCGGGCGCGACGCCGGCGGCGGCGGGCTGCACGGCGACGGGCCCGGCCGCCGCCGGCTGATCGGCGGCGCCCGACCGGCTCGCGGCCGGCCGCGGCGCCGCCGGCTCCGCGGCCCCGGGCTGGCTGGAGGCGGGCACGTGGCAGCGGCGGCAGTCCTTCTCGAACATCGCGTGGCCAATCGAGACCGGGCCGCTGGTGTAGATGGTCTGGTCGTCGCGGACGGCGTGGGCGACCAGCCACAGCCCGGCCACCAGCGGCGCCGCGAGGGAGAGGATCGTCTTCCACCGCCGGAACGGGTGCGGGCGCTTGAAGTACTCCAGCTCGATGCGCTTGGCGCGCTGCTTGGTCGAGTACTGCCGCGCGGGGCCGGCCACGGCGCTCAGTAGCGCAGGCTGACGACGGCGTGCACGGCGGCGAGCAGCAGCAGGGCCAGCGAGAGGGGCACGTGGACCAGCAGCCAGGCGTGCAGCCAGTGGTGCAGGCGCTTCTGCTGGGCGAGCTGCAGGCGCTCGTCGCAGATGGCCCGCAGCTCCTCGACGGCGCCGTGCGCGCCGGGGGTCACGGCGGTGAGCAGGTAGTCGAACAGCGCGGCGCGCTCGCGCGGATTCACCAGCCGCGAGCCGCGCGGCACCCGCCGGCCCAGGAAGGGCCGGATGTCGCCGACGTACGCCTCGCGCAGGGTGGTGGCGCCGGCGACGGGCGCCACCGCCACCGCCAGGGCCGCGCCGCCGCCCTCGCCGCCGGCGCCGCTGGCCGGCGCGGGGCCGCCGACGGGCAGCGGCCCGGCCAGGTGGCTCACGAGGCCGTCGGCCTCGGCGCGCAGCTGGGCCACGACGGAATCGATCTGCTCGTAGACCGTCTCCAGCGGCACGGCCTCCAGCAGCATCGAGGGCAGGCGCTGCTGCACGAAGACGCCCCAGAGTCCGCTGGCCACCACGACCGTGTAGAGGATCATCAGCAGCGCGGTGAGCGCGCCGCTCCACTGGAAGCCGGCGTGGTAGAAGACCAGCAGGTAGCCGAGCAGCCCCAGCCAGATGTGGCCACGCAGCCACGTGCTGGCGCGCCCCACGCGCCAGGTGGGCACGCGGCGCCGGAGCGCCAGCAGCGCCGGGTAGACCATCAGCGCGAAGGTCACCACGCCGAACGCGATGCCCGGCCAGGAGCCGCCGCGCGGCCCCTGGGGGCTCAGCAGCGCGTACGGCACGTAGAGCGCCGTGGCCACGGCCGCGAGGGCCACGGTGACGACGACCCAGCGGCGGTGACTGGCGTCCAGCAGCACGGCGCTACTTGGCCAGGCCGAGCCGGTCGGCGAAGAACGTCAGCGGCTCGACCCGCAGCGCGGCGTCGTGGGGGCAGGCGTACACGCAGGCCGGCTCGTGGTACTCGCGGCTCAGGTCGCAGGTGGTGGCCTTCTCCCGCACCACCGCCCGCGTGCGGCCCGGATGCTCGGGGTCCTCGGCCGTCACCGTGAAGGCGTGCAGGTTGATGTTGCCGTAGGGGCAGTTCTTGGCGCAGAGGCCGCACCCGATGCACCAGTCCTCGATCAGGATCTCCAGCGAGTCGCGCCGCCGGATGGAGCCGACCGGGCAGCCCACCATGCACCGCGGATCGCGGCACGACCGGCAGGAGGTGGCCACCAGGTACTTGTCGAACCGGAGGCCGTCGCGCACGAGCCGGGTGACGCCGTCGTGGGCGGCGGCGCAGGCGCGCACGCAGGCGTCGCAGCGCGTGCAGCGCTCGAGGTCGAGCAGCAGCAGGCTCTGGGCCTCCATGAGGCCCTGGGCGAGGAAGTCGCCGATGGGCACCGTGTTGATCCGCCGCTGGCGCTCCTGGTCGGCGGCCAGCCGCGAGGCGGCCTGCTGCTCGAGCCGCGCCCGGACGTCCGGGAAGCGCGCCATCATCTCGTGGAAGTCCTCGGCGCGGACCTGGACGATCTCCACGTGGTCGAGGGCCGTGCAGGTGGCGCTGCGCACGCCGCCCCCGAGCAGGCCGACCTCGCCGAAGTAGCTGCCCCGGGGCATGTACTGCAGGACCATCTCGCCGCCGGGGAAGGCCTGGGTGACCTTCACGAAGCCGATGCGCACGAGGAAGAAGCTGTCGGCCGGCTCGCCCTGGCGGCAGATCACCTGCCCCGGCTCGTAGCGCAGCAGGGCCACCTTGTCCTCGAGCTGGCGGATGAAGTCCGGGCTCACGCTGGCGAACATGGGCACGCTGGCCAGGTGCGTCTGCAGCGCGCGCTCGCGGTACCGGCGGTCGAGCTCGGCGCGGAAGCGCTTGTTCTTCTGCAGCATGTGGAGCACGTTGCGGAGCATCTCGAGGACCTCGGTGTCCTCGAGCGCGCGCACCGTGGCCGACCGCGGGTAGAAGCTCATGCACGTCATCTCGCCGAACAGCTCGCCGGCGCCCAGCTCGGCCATCGGGTTGCCGTAGTCGAGGTCGACGGGCGCGTCGATGGGGATGAACCGCGCCGGCCCCCCCTCGCGGGGATCCTCGGCGCTGTCGGCCAGGCGCGTGAGCCGCCGCAGGAAGCGCGTGAGCCCGGCCTCCTTGCCGCGGCCCCGGCTCTTGACGTGGGCCATCGGCGTCGAGATCGAGACCTGCACGCGGCCGCGCAGGATGTAGAAGGCCGTCGAGCCCTGGTCCCCCTCGCGGCAGATGACCTCGCCGGCCCGGAAGCGGCGGCGGACGATGGAGCCCTGGTTCAGCGCCAGGAACGTCCCCGAGGCGCCGGAGAAGATCGGCAGCCCGAGCAGCTCGGCGGGCGGCAGCAGGTCGCCGTCGGGCAGCTTCACGTCGAGCACGCGCTTGTTGGTGAGGGCGCCGGTCGGACACGAGACCATGCACTCGCCGCAGCCCACGCAGGTCGACTGGCCCATCGGGACGTCGGCGTCGAAGGCGATGGCGGTGTGCGCGCCCTTGCCGGTGCGCCCGATGACGAAGTTCTCCTTCACCTCGCTGCAGGCGCGGATGCACCGGTCGCACAGGATGCACGCCGCGGGGTCGACCTCGATGATGGGCGAGGAGTCGTCGACGGGCCGCTCGGCGGGGCGGGGCGCGAACCGCGAGCCCCGCAGGCCGGCGCCCGCGGCCAGCCGCTCGAGCTCGCAGTCGCCGGTGGCCTGCTGGCGCAGGCACGGCGCCGGGTGGTCGGCGAGCAGCAGCTCGTAGAGCGTGCGGCGCACCCGCTGCACGCGGTCGGAGGCCGTCTGCACCTCCATGCCGGGCTCGGCGGCGCGCACGCACGAGGCCGCCAGCACCCGCGCGTTCTTGCCGACCTCCACCGTGCAGACCCGGCACACCCCCACCGGCGTCTGGTGCTGGGCGTGGCAGAGCGTGGGGATGTCGATGCCGAGCAGCCGCGCGGCGTCGAACACGGTGGTGCCCGGCGTCACCTCGACCGTCTGGCCGTCGATGGTGAGCTTGACCGTCGTCGCGGGCTCGGGCGCCATGCGGCTCAGACCATCGGGCAGACGCCGGCCGGGCAGCGGCGGCGCAGCAGGTGCTCGTCGACCTCGTCGCGGAAGTGCGCGAGCACCGAGACGATCGGCGCCGGGGCGATCTGTCCCAGGCCGCAGATCGACGCCGAGCGCATGGCCGCGGCCAGCTCGTCGAGCAGCGCGAGATCGGCGCCGGCGCCGCGCGTGGCTCCCTCCAGCATGCTCACCAGCTTCGCCGTGCCCACGCGGCAGGGCACGCACTTGCCGCACGACTCGTTGCGGAAGAACCGCACCGAGTTCAGCGCCATGTCGAGCATGCACGCGGTGTCGTCGCACACCACGATGGCGCCCGAGCCGAGCATCGAGCCGGCGGCGGCGAGCGCGTTGAAGTCGAGCGCGACGTCGACCGTGGCCGCCGGCAGGTAGCCCGAGGACGGCCCGGAGGGCGCGAAGGCCTTGAAGCGCCGTCCCTCGGCCACGCCGCCGGCGCGATCGAAGATGACCTCGCGCGCGGAGGTGCCCATGGGCACCTCGTAGACACCGGGGCGGCGGACGTGCCCGCTGACGCCGACGAACTTGAGGCCGAACGCCCCGCCCGTGCCCAGGCGCTTGAAGGCCTCGGGACCCTTGACGAGGATCACGGGCACGCAGGCGAAGGTCTCGACGTTGTTGATGACCGTGGGCTTCTGCCAGAGCCCGTGCGTGCCGGGAAACGGCGGCTTGTTGCGCGGCTCGGCGCGCTTGCCCTCCAGGGCCTCGAGCAGCGCCGACTCCTCGCCGCAGATGTAGCCGCCGGGGCTCACGAACACCCGCATGGCGAACGGCCGCCCCGGCCCCAGCGCGGCGGGGCCCAGCAGCCCCGCCTCGCGGCAGCGGGCCAGCTCCTGCTCGAGCCGCTCGGCCTGGGCCTCGTACTCGTGGCGGATATAGATGATGCCCTCGCGGGCGCCGGTGACGAGGCCGGCCAGGATCATCCCCTCCACGACCAGGTGGGGGACGTGCTCGAGGATGAACCGGTCCTTGATCGTCCCCGGCTCGCTCTCGTCGGCGTTGCACACCACGTACTTCGGCTCGCCGACGGCGGCGCGCACGATCTCCCACTTGAGCCCGGTGCCGAAGCCGGCGCCGCCGAGGCCGCGCAGCCCGCTCTGCTTCAAGGCGCCGAGCGTGCCGGCCACGTCGCGGGTCTCGCGCAGCGCCCGGAGCGCGCCGTAGCGCTCGCCCGAGCCGTAGGGATCGATGCCGAGCGCCGGCGCCGGCGCCATGCGCTCCTCGTGGGGCACCGCCCGGCCGGCGGCGGCGCCGAGCACGAGCTGAGCCAGCGCGTCGGCCGTGAGGCCGCCGTGGATCGTGTCGTTGATGGACGCCGCGGGGGCGCGGTCGCAGCGCCCCAGGCACGAGGCATCGCCCACCGCCACTCCGGCCGCGCCGCCGGCGGCCAGGCGGGCGCGCAGCCCGTCGGCGAGCGCGCCGGCGCCGCGGAGGTGACACGACATGTCGCGGCAGACGCGCACGTCGACGACCGGCGGTGGTGTGAGACGGAAGTGCGGGTAGAAGCTCGCGACGCCGTGGAGCTGGTAGAGGGGAATGCTGGACCGCTCGGACAGCGCGTGAAGCGCGGCCGCCGGCAGCCAGCCATGCTCCCGCTGGATGTTCCGCAGCTCGTCGATCAGATCCGCTCCCACGGGGTTCGAGCACGCTACGTCGTCGCCCGGCGCCTTGTCAACATTCCTGGCGCGCGTCCGGCGCCGCGGCCGACGGCCCCGCGGCGGCGGCCGGGCGCGAAAACGCGCGCGAAAGTCTTTACACGGGACGGCGGCGAACGATAGGATGCCCGCCTCGACGCAGGACTCTGCCGCGAACTCCGGACGAGGGAGGCGGATGCGGGCGTCGCACCGGCTGGCGGCGGTACTGGTGGCGCTGGTGGTCTCCACGACGTGGTCTCCGCACGACGCGGGCGCGCAGTCGCCGGCGGGCTCGCCGACCTCGAGCGGCGCGCCGGCCGCGACGGACGGCGGCGCGCCGGCCACGAGCGCCGAGCGGCCGCTCGGCGCGGCGGGGCCCAGCTCGACGCGGCCCGTGCCGATCCGGACGAGTCCGGATTTCGTGCCCATCCTCGATCGCTGGCGCCTGGGCTTCCCCGACTGGAACCGCTACGAGCGGCCCCTCAAGGACGCGCCCTTCACCACCGGGCGCTGGTGGGACCCGTACAACCAGAACGTGCTGAAGGGCGACTATCCCGTCATCGGGCAGGAGTACTTCCTGGCCGTGGCCGCGATCAGCGACAGCCTCGCCGAGTTCCGCCGCATCCCGCTGCCCAGCAACGTCAGCGCCGCCGACCCGGGCCAGGACGAGTTCTTCGGCTCCGGCGACCAGATCTTCCTGAACCAGAACTTCATCGTGTCGCTGGAGTTCTTCAAGGGCGACACGGCCTTCCGCCCGCGCGACTGGGAGTTCCGCATCACGCCGGTGGTGAACCTCAACTACCTGAACGCCAAGGAGACCGGCGTCGTCAACATCGACGTGCGCGAGGGCACCACGCGGCTCGAGCACCACATGAGCCTGCAGGAGTTCTTCGTCGAGTACCACCTCGGCGACCTGAGCCCCACCTACGACTTCGTCTCCACGCGCTCGGGCATCCAGCCCTTCACCAGCGACTTCCGCGGCTTCATCTTCAGCGACAACCAGCTGGGCTTCCGGCTGTTCGGCAACCTCGGCTCCAACCGGAACCAGTTCAACGCCGTCTACTTCCGCCCCTTCGAGAAGGACACCAACAGCGGGCTCAACCGGATCTTCGACACGCGCGGCCAGCACCTGGGCATCCTGAACTACTTCCGGCAGGACTTCATCGTGCCCGGCTACACGGTGATGGCCAACGCGCACTACCTGCACGACAGCGGCGGCACGCACTTCGACGAGAACGGCTTCCTGGTGCGGCCGGCCGCCGTCGGCTTCCTCTCCGACAAGGTGGTCGACGCCGTCTGGCTCGGGCTGAACGGCGACGGCCACATCGGGCGGCTGAACCTGACCCACGCCTTCTACCAGGTCCTCGGGCGCGAGAGCCGCAACCCCATCAACGGCCGCTCCCAGGAGCTGTCGGCGCAGATGGCGGCCCTGGAGCTCTCGGTCGACCTCGACTGGCTGCGCCCGCGCGTGTCCTTCTTCTGGGCCTCCGGCGACCGCGACCCCACCGACGGCATGGGCCGCGGCTTCGACATGATCTTCGACAACCCGAACTTCGCCGGCGGCGGCTTCAGCTACTGGGTGCGCCAGGGGCTGCCGCTGACCAACACGGGCCTGGAGCTGGTCGGGCGCAACAGCCTGGTGCCGAGCCTGCGCTCGAGCAAGATCGAGGGCCAGCCGAACTTCGTGAACCCCGGGGTCTTCCTGTTCAACGTCGGCGTCGACGCCGACGTCACCCCGAAGCTCAAGACCTTCGTCAACGTCAACTTCCTGCGCTTCCACCACACCGAGGTGCTGGAGCGCCTGCTGTTCCAGCCGAACATCGAGAACGACATCGGCATCGACTACAGCCTCGGCGTGCGCTGGCGGCCGTTCCTCATCGACAACGTCGTCGTCACCGCCGGCGTGAGCGCGCTGCAGGCCGGACAGGGCCTCAAGGACGTCTACACCGAGGACACCTTCCGGTTCGGCGCCGGGGGGCTGGAGCGCAAGCGCAACGAGTTCCCGTACGACCTGCTCTACTCGGCGTTCCTGGCCGTCACGCTGACGTACTGAGGGAGGGCGCGACCTGAGCCGACCGCCGCTCCGCCTGTTCCGTCACGCCGCCCGCCCGGCGGCCCTGCTCCTCGCCGTCCTGGCCGCCCTCGCCGGCCCCACCGGCGACGGCGGCCGGGGCCCGACCCTCACCGCGGGCTCCGCGGCCGCCGCCGACGGGGACCTCGTCCGCCTGGCGCAGCGCATCCGTCGCGCGCCGGCCGAGCCCCAGGAGGAGACGCCGGCCCGGCCGGAGACGCCGCCGGCCCCGGAGCGCGAGCGCTCGGCGGTGGCCCGCCAGAGCCAGGCCGACGTGGACAAGAAGAACGTCGGCTGCGTCTCCTGCCACACCAAGACGGACTCGGCCACCATGCACGTGGCGACCACGGTGAAGCTGGCGTGCATCGACTGTCACGGCGGCCGCGGCGACGTCGTGCGGGCCGCCGGCGCGGCGCCGGGCTCGCCGGCCTACGAGGAGGCCAAGCGCGCGGCCCACGTGGCCCCCACCCGGCCCGACCTCTGGACGAGCCCGGCGAACCCCGAGCGCGCGTACGCGCAGACGCTCGGCGAGTCGGCGGCCTACGTCCGCTTCGTCAACCCCGGCGACCTGCGGGCGGCCCGCGTGTCGTGCGGCCAGGGCGGCTGTCACGAGGCCGAGGTGGCCCAGGTCGAGAAGAGCATGATGACCACGGGGCCGATGCTGTGGGCGGCGGCGCTCTACAACAACGGCGCCTTCCCCCTGAAGCAGCCGCGGTTCGGCGAGAGCTACGACGAGGAGGGCCGGCCCCGCCGGCTCTTCACCGTGCCGGCGCCCACGCCGGAGGACCTGCGGCGCGGCGTGCTGCCCTTCCTCGACCCGCTGCCGCGCTTCGAGATCGGCCAGCCGAGCAACGTGCTGCGCATCTTCGAGCGCGGCCAGCAGCGCCCGCTGGAGCTCGGCATCCCGTTCGTCGACGAGCCGCCCGGCAAGCCCGCCAACCGGCTGAGCCAGCGCGGGCTCGGCACGCTGAACCGGACCGACCCCGTGTGGCTCAACCTGCAGCGCACGCGGCTGCTCGATCCGATGCTGTCCTTCCTCGGCACCAACGACGGCCCCGGCGACTACCGCTCGAGCGGCTGCTCGGCGTGCCACGTGATCTACGCCAACGACCGGTCGCCCGCGCATTCCGGCCCCTACGCCGCCTTCGGCAACCGCGCCCGTTCCGTGACCGAGGATCCGACCATCCGGCGCGACGAGTCGGGCCACCCGATCCGCCACGTCTTCACCAACTCGATCCCGTCGAGCCAGTGCGTGACGTGCCACCACCATCCCGGCACGACGGTGACCAACAGCTACCTGGGCTACACGTGGTGGGACAACGAGACCGACGGCGAGCTGATGTATCCGGACCGCGAGCGGCGGCTCGGCGCCGAGGAGACCCACCGCATCCAGCTCCGCAACCCCGAGGGCGCGTCCCTGCGCGGCAAGTGGAGCGACCCGGAATTCCTGGCCAACGTCACGGACCTGAACCCCAGGCTGACGCGGACCCAGTTCGCCGACTTCCACGGCCACGGCTGGATCTTCCGCGCCGTGTACAAGCAGGACCGCAAGGGCCGCCTGCTCGACGCCGACAACCGCGTCGTGCCGCACGACGACCCCGACCGGTTCAAGAAGGCCGTGCACCTCAAGGACATCCACCTCGAGAAGGGCATGCACTGCACGGACTGCCACTTCAAGCAGGACGCGCACGGCAACGGCAAGCTCTACGGCGAGGTGCGGGCGGCCGTGGAGATCGGCTGCGTGGACTGCCACGGCACCATCCAGGCCCGGACCGAGCTCAAGACCTCGGGGCCGGCGGCGCCCAGGGGCGGCACCGACCTCTCCACGCTCCGCACCCCCTTCGGTCAGCGTCGGTTCCAGTGGCGCGGCGACACCCTCGTCCAGCGCTCGATGGTGACCAGGGACCTCGAGTGGCCGGTGCCGCAGACCGCCGACACCATCGACCCGGCCTCGGCCTGGTCCGTGGCCAACCCCGAGAAGGCCGCCCGGTCCCGGTACGCCAAGACGCTGCGCCGCGACGGCGCGACGTGGGGCGACGCGGTGCCCCGTGACCAGGAGGCCCGCGAGCTGGCCCACGCCGACGCGCGCATGACGTGCCAGGCCTGCCACACCTCGTGGGTGACCTCGTGCTTCGGCTGTCACCTGCCCATGAAGGCCAACCAGCGCAAGCCGGCCCTGCACAACGAGGGGCAGCTCCAGCGCAACTGGACCTCGTACAACTTCCAGACGATCCGCGACGACGTCTTCATGCTGGCCATCGACCCCACGGTGATGAACCACCGCATCTCGCCGGCCCGCTCCTCGTGCGCGGTGCTGGTGGGCTCGCAGAACCAGAACCGCGAGTGGGTGTACTCGCAGCAGCAGACGGTGTCGTCGGAGGGCCTGAGCGGCCACGCCTTCAGCACGTTCGTGCCGCACACCGTGCGCGCCACGGAGACGCGCGGCTGCGCCGACTGTCACGTGTCGGCGCAGAACGACAACAACGCCTGGATGGCGCAGCTCACCATGCAGGGCACGAACTTCTACAACTTCCTCGGCCGCTACGTGTTCGTCGGGGAGGGCAAGGCGGGCTTCGAGGCCGTCGTGGTGACCGAGCAGGACGAGCCCCAGGCCGTGATCGGCAGCTACCTGCACCGGCTCGCCTACCCGTCGGCCCACGCCGCCCACGAGAAGCGCGACCGCGTCCTCACCGAGCGCCACCGCCACCGCGGCTCGGACGTGCTGGACCTCTTCGGGCGCGACGAGATCCTCTCGCTGCAGCTGCGCGGCGAGTACCTCTACACCGCCAACGGCCCCGGCGGCTTCCGCGCCTACGACGTCGCCCAGATCGACCAGAAGGGCTACTCGCAGCGCCTGTTCACGGCGCCGGTGTCGCCGCTGGGGCAGCGCCTGTACGTGAAGACCCGCTACGCCACCGCGGTGGCCTCGCCGAGCACCCTGGCCGTGGACCCCACGCGCACGCGGCTGCCCGAGAACCAGGAGCAGCCGATCCACCTCGTCTACGCGTTCATCTACGTGACCGACAGGTACGAAGGCCTGGTGGTGATCGGCAACAAGCTCGACAGCCCCAACCGTCCCGGCGTGGCCACGCTGCTCGACGGCGACCCCGCCAACAACTTCCTGGAGCGGGCGGCCACGTTCAACCCGAACGGGGCGCTGAACGGCGCCGTCAACCTCACCGTGGCCGGCACCCACGCCTACGTGGCCGCCGACAGCGGCCTGTCGGTGATCAGCCTCGACGACCCGCTCGAGCCCCGGCTGCTGGCCACCGTCGGCGCGCCGCACGTGGTGAAGCCGCGCGCCGTGCAGGTGCAGTTCCGCTACGCGTTCGTGACCGACAGCGAGGGGCTGAAGGTCATCGACATCACGGTGCCGGCGCGTCCGCGGCCCGTGCCCGAGGCGACCGTGCGGCTGGCCGACGCCCGCGGGCTCTACCTGGTGCGGACCTACGCCTACGTGGCGGCGGGCCGGCAGGGGCTGGCGATCGTGGACATCGAGCGGCCGGAGGCCCCGCGCCTGGACCAGGTGTTCGACGCCGGCGGCGCCATCGACGACGCCCACGACGTCAAGGTCGGCATGACGAACGCGAGCCTCTTCGCCTACGTCGCCGACGGGGCCAACGGCCTGCGGGTGATCCAGCTGACCTCGCCCGCCGACACGCCGACGTACCTGGGCTTCAGCCCCCGGCCGACGCCGCGCCTGATCGCCACGGCGCGCACGGCCGGCCGCGCGCTCGCCGTGTCCGAGGGCACCGACCGCGACCGCGCCGTGGACGAGAGCGGCAACCAGATCGCGGTCTTCAACCGGGTGGGCTCGCGGCCGTTCAACCGCGCCGAGATGGAGCGGCTCTACCTGCGCGACGGCCGTCTCTACACGGTGTCCGACGAGCCGGCGACGAAGCCCCGGGCCCCTGCGGCCCCCCGGCGGGAGGAGCAGCCCACGGAGCCGCCGGCGGGACCGCGGCTCCGGCGCGGGCGGTAAGACTCGGCGGGGGGCTTCGCCCCCTTCCGACGGGCGGCGCGAGCCGGAGGCTCGCGCTCGCCCTGCCTCCCCCAGGCCCCGGTTGCGGCGGCGGGTCGCCGCGTGGACGAGACGGCCTGCGGTGGACCCGGGCGCCGGGGATTGTCGTTATTTCACACGCGCCGTGTCAGTCTAGTGAGGACGACCAGAGCCGCCCGCGGAGGCGGACGGAGAGAGGACTGCCCATGCTGCATGCCGTGCTGCGCTGCACGATCGCGTCGGTGACGTGGGTCCTGATCGCCCTGGTGGCCGTCTGGCGGCTGACCGCGCCGACCCCGGTGGCGGCGCAGGGGCCGGCCCCGGCGGGCAACCTCAAGTACACCGGCGCGGCGTCGTGCGGCGCCTCGAACTGTCACGGCAGCACCAAGCCCAAGGCCGACTACCCGAAGCTCGACGAGAACATCGTCTGGGCGAAGAAGGACAAGCACGCCAAGGGCTACGAGACCCTGCTCAAGAAGTCGAAGAACGCCGACCCCGCCCAGATCGCGAAGAACATGAAGATCGCCAAGCCCGAGACCAGCGACAAGTGCCTGGTCTGTCACGCCGTCAACGTGCCGCAGAACCTGCGGGGGCCGAAGTTCGACATCACCGAGGGCGTGCACTGCGACGGCTGCCACGGGCCCGCCGAGAAGTGGCTGGAGCCGCACGCCGAGAAGGGCTGGACGCACGAGAAGTCGGTCGCGCTCGGCATGTACGACACCAAGAACTTCCTGTTGCGCGCCGAGAAGTGCGTGTCCTGCCACCTGCAGATCGACCACGAGATGGTGGCGGCCGGCCACCCCGACCTGCTCGCCTTCGAGCTCGACACCTTCAGCGCCAACATGCCGCCGCACTGGCGCGACAAGGGCGCGTGGATCGGCACCAAGGCGTGGGCCGTCGGCCAGGTGATCTCGCTCCGCGAGGCCGCCAGGCAGGTGGCCGACCGGGCCAAGGCCGGCGCCACGCCCAAGCTGATCGAGGAGGCCATGACCAAGGTGCGCGGCCACGGCGCCGTGGTGCGCCACCTGCTCGCCGCCACCGCGCCCGACGTGGGCAAGACGGTCCAGGCCGACCTGGCCGCGCTCGGCGACGCCGCCGGCAAGGGCGACAAGGGGGCCGTCGCCTCGATCGGCGGCAAGATCGCCGCCGCGATGAACCAGGAGGCGGCGCGCACGGCCGGCCGCGACTACGACCAGGCCTCGACCCAGAAGATCCTCAAGGGCATCGGGGGCGACGCCGACGCCATCGGCGCGGCCGGCATCCGCGCCGCCGAGCAGGCGGCGATGGCGCTGGACCGGCTCTACTCGACGTACAGCAAGGCGCCGGGACAGAAGGCGGACAAGGCCGCCTCGTCCGCCCTCGACCGGATCTTCGCCTCCCTGGAGGACCCGGCGAAGTACAGCGCCGCCGCGTTCGCCAGGGAGCTGAAGGCGTTCGACCAGGCCTTCAAGTAGTGGACCGCATCGTGTTCGTCGTGAGGGCCGACCGGGTCGACCTCTACGAGGCGCTCCGGGCGGCCTTCGCGCGCGAACTCGACGTCGAGGTCCTGGTCGACCGCCGGTCGATGTCCACGCGGCGGCGTCACGCCCTCGGCCACGAGCCCGACCGCCGTCGCTTCGACCGCCGCCTGCGCCCCCACGTGGACAGCGAGATCAAGCAGCGCGGCTGGACGGTGGTGCGGACGCCGAAACCGTAGATCGGTCGCAGGGGGCCTCGACGGCCCCCTCCGAGACCTTCCAAGGGGCCGGTGCGGCGAATCCCGGCGCCCGAGCCCGAGATCACTTCGACCAGCGCCGGGCCCGGCGGCGGTGGATCCACACCTCGCGCAGCACCCAGAGGACCGCGAACACCAGCCCGGCGCCGACGGCGAGGAGCAGCCAGCCCGTCTCGCTCATCGACGCAACGCGGGCGCGCGCGTCGCGGCGGGCCGCACGACGTACGCGATGACGAAGCACGCCGAGGCCGCGAGCTCGGCGGTCTCCTCGAGGAAGAAGGGCGACACGACCTCCACGCGATCGAGCAGGGGCTCCAGCGCCTGGCTGGCGCCGAAGAGGACGACGCCGGCGAGCAGCCCCTGTCCCCACGCCTGCCCCACCGCCTCGGCGCCGGCGGCGACGACGGTGCGCAGCCGGGCGAGCGCGTAGACCGCGACGGCCGCGGGGACGCCGACCACGATCAGTGCCGTGAGCAGCCGCCACGGCCAGGCCACCGGCTTTCGCGGATTGAGGAAGAACCGCGTGCCGATCACCTTGGTGCCGAAGAGCCAGCGGTCCAGCTCGAGCTCGCCCACGGCGAGGGTGGCCAGCGTGGAGGCGATCAGCAGGTCGAAGGCCGGCGACCGGCCCAGCCGTGCCTCGGCGCGCGCGCGAAGCAGCGCCAGGACCGCGGCGACGGCGCACAGCGCCGACTGGGTCCATTCGATCGGGCCCTCCTCCTCCACCAGCTGCGCGGTCAGCCCGGGGTCGAGGACGGCCAGCCCGACGAGCGCGACGACCGGCGCCACGGCGGCGAGCGCGACGATGCGGCCGGGTCGCATGGGCGGCAGTGTACTCCGGCGAGGCGCGGCGCTCCCGGCGCGCGGCGGCGGGCGAGCTTGCCGAAGCCCGCGGCCTCGGCGACGATGCGTCCGGGAGGCTCACGCATGAGCACGGTCATGGTCCGTGGAGGCGCGACGGGGCTCGCGCAGGACATCGTGGTGGGACGCCACCGCCTGGCGGCCGACGAGCCGGTCGCCGACGGCGGCAGCGACACCGGCCCGTCGCCCTACGATTACCTGCTGATCGCCCTGGGCAGCTGAACGTCGATGACGCTCGCGCTGTACGCGCGACGCAAGCAGTGGCCGCTCGAGGGCGTCGGGGTCCGCCTGCAGCACGCGCGCATCCACGCCGTCGACTGCGCGGAATGCGAGACCAAGGAGGGGATGCTGGACCGCATCGAGCGCGAGATCACGCTGGAGGGGCCGCTGACCGACGAGCAACGGACGCGCCTGCTGCAGATCGCCGAGCGCTGCCCGGTGCATCGCACCCTGGTCTCGGAGATCAGCATCCGGACGCGCCTGGCGCCGACGAGGTGACCCGCCTCGCCGCGGCAGCCGCGGCCTCGCGAAGGCCGCCTCGCGCGCCCGCGCACGACCGGGAAACGCTTTGCCCACTGGGTCCCGGCCCACCGGGCATGTATGATTCGCGAGGATGTCCCCCGGACACGGCGACGCGCTCGAGCGTCTCGTCCACGACTTGCACCAGGTGATCGCGCACCTGCCATCCGCGATCTACGTGTGCGAGGCGCCCAGCGGCCTCATCCGCCTGTCCAACGCCCGCGCCGTCGAGCTGTGGGGCCGGGCGCCGGAACCCGGCGACACCGACGAGCGCGTCTGGGACTCGTTCCGGCTCTTCCGCCCCGACGGCCGTCCGTTGCCGCACGCGGCCACGCCGATGGCCGAGGCGCTGCGCGGCGGCGCGGGGCTCGACGAGGAGGTCGTCATCGAGCGTCCCGATGGCTCGCGGGTGGCCCTCCACGTCGACGTCGCGCCGCTGCGCGATCCGGAGGGACGCATCGTCGGCGCGATCAACGTCTTCCCGGACCTCCCGGACCGGCGCCGCCTGGAAGCACCGCTCGACCTCGCGGAGCGCACGCGGGCCGAGGTCGATGCCGCCCGCCTGGCCGCGATCGTGGCCAGCGCCGACGACGCGATCGTCGGCAAGACCCTGAGCGGCGCCATCACGTCGTGGAACCGCGCCGCCGAGGCGATGTTCGGCTACACCGCCGACGACGTGATCGGCCGGCCCATCACCGTGATCGTCCCGCTGGAGCGGCTGGACGAGGAGACCGACATCCTGAACCGGCTGGCGCGCGGCGAGACGGTCCAGCACCTGGAGACGCAGCGCCTGACCCGCGACGGCCGCCGCCTGGACGTGTCCCTCACCGTCTCGCCCATCCGCGACGCGCGCGGCCGCGTCGTGGGCGTGTCGACGATCGCGCGGGACATCACCGAGCAGAAACGCGGCGAGGCGCAGCGGCGGGCGCACGTCGAGGCGCTCGAGCTGCTCTATCGCCTCACCGGGGCGATCGCGCGCGCGGGCAGCCCGGAGGAGATCTGCGAGGCCGCCGTCGACGCCGTCAAGATCGCGGGCCGCGCCGACCGGGCCAGCGTGCTGGTCGTCGACCCGGACGGGGTCATGCGCTTCAAGGCGTGGCGCGGACTCTCGGAGGCGTACCGGGCGGCGGTCGAGGGCCACTCCCCCTGGTCGCCCGGCACGGTGGACGCGGCGCCCATCCTCGTGAGCGACGTGCTCGCCGAGCCCGCCCTGGCCCCGCTGCGCGACGTCATCGAGGCGGAGGGCATCCGCGCCGTGGGGTTCATCCCGCTCGTGCACCACCGCCGGGTCCTCGGCAAGTTCATGGTCTACTACGACGCGCCGCACCTCTTCACCGCCGAGGAGACGCGGCTGGCCGAGACCGTCGCGCGCCACGTGGCCTTCGGGCTGGTGCGGGCGCAGGCGGAGGCGGCGAACGAGGCCCTGCTCGAGCGCGAGCGGGCGGCCCGCCGGGAGGCCGACGCCGCCCGGGCGGACGCCGAGCGGGCGAACCGCTCCAAGGACGAGTTCCTGGCGATGCTGGCCCACGAGCTCCGCAATCCCCTGAGCGTGATCGTGAACGCCAACGCGGTGCTCGGCGCGTGGCCGCTCGACCCGCGGGCCGACCGGGCCCGCACGATCATCCGGCGCCAGAGCCAGCACCTCACGCGCATGCTGGACGATCTGCTCGACGTGGCCCGGATCACGAGCGGCCGCATCGAGCTCGAGCACGACCGTGTCGATCTCCGCGCCGTGCTCGAGCACGCGGTGGAGAGTCAGCGCCACCAGATCGACGCCAAGCGGCAGCGCCTGGCCACGGCGCTGCCCGGCGGGCCCGTCGTCGTGATGGGCGACCCCGTGCGGCTCCAGCAGGTGTTCAGCAACCTGGTCAACAACGCCGCCAAGTACACGCCGGCCGGCGGCCACATCTGGCTGGGCCTGGACACCGACGCGGACGGCGCCGTGGTCCGCGTGCGCGACGACGGCGCCGGCATCCCGTCCGACAAGCTGGACACGATCTTCGAGCTGTTCGCCCAGGCCAATCCCACCCTGGCGCGGACCGAGGGCGGCCTGGGCGTCGGGCTCACCCTGGTGAAGCGCCTCGTCGAGCTGCACGGCGGCAGCATCCGCGCCTCGAGCGACGGCGCGGGTCGCGGGGCGGAGTTCGTCGTGCGCCTGCCCCGGGCCGGCCACGCCTCGGAGCCCGCCGCGCCGGCGGCGGCGCCGGCCGGCGGGCCGGGCCGGCGCATCCTCGTCGTCGAGGACCACGACGACGGCCGCGAGATGCTCGCCACGACGCTGCGCTCGTCCGGCCACGAGGTGTTCGTGGCCGCCACCGGCGGCGCCGCCGTCGAGGAGGCCGCGCTCCGCGCGCCGGACGTCGTCCTGATCGACATCGGCCTGCCCGACATCGACGGCTACGAGGTCGCCCAGCGGGTGCGCGGCGAGCTGGGTCAGGCGGTGCGCCTGGTGGCCCTCACCGGCTACGGGCAGCCGCGCGACCGGGTCCGCTCGGCCCGCTCGGGCTTCGACGCCCACCTGGTCAAGCCCGTCGAGCCGGCGAGGCTCGTCGAGGTGCTCCGGGGCGTCTGCGCGCGCTGAGAGCGCGGCCGGGGCGCGCCGCGGTCACCCGCCGCGACGCCGAGCGAGATCGGACGCGCCCGGCACGAGCGCCGGCGCCCCGCGCGCGCTTGCTCCGTTCGCGCCGTGCGGGTATAAGGGGCCCGGCGAATCTTCTCCCGCTTCGCCATCCTCTCGCTCGACAACCCCGCGACCCAGCTGGCCGACGAGCTGGCGTGCGAGTCGTCGCCGACCGGGCAGACCGGCGAAACCCACGGCTCTGCGAGGCTGGTCGATCGACCCACCGGCCGGCTCGCCGCCGGAGTGGCCGCGCCCTTGCGGGGCGCGATCGCGCGGTCATCCGGCATCACGCGCGCCCCACCCACCGCCTGACCGCTCTCGCCGGTTCGAAGTAGTCGCCCGGTTGGCCGGAGTCGGCCGCCGGACTCCATCTGCACGCGAGGGAGCGAGCATGCTCGGTCCGTCGACATGACGCTGCGCCGTCACACGGGCTGGCTCGTGCTCGTGGCCGTCGTGGCGCTCGCCACGGCCGGAGCGCCGGACGCCGCGCTGCGGATCTTCCGGCGCTTCGTCGTGCTGTCGTGGGACAGCCCCGCCACCCAGCTCTCCGACGAGCTCGCCGGAGGGTTCTCGCCGCCCAGCGATGCCGGGGACGAGGCGCGCCAGTGGAGCCGCCTGGCTTGCCGCCCGACCGGGCGCCTGGCCCTCGACGCAGCGCCGCCCGTCTCGGCCGCCCCCGCGCTCGGCGCCACCGGCAGTCGCGCACCTCCCGCCGCCGCCTAGCCGTCCGGGGTTTCCCACGAGGCGCGCGCGCCGGCGTGCCGGCGTCGCGTGCTGCAGTTCACGCCGGATGCCGTCCGCCCGAGGAGGTGTCCATGTCGCCGGGAATGCCGCAGCCCGATCCGATGGTCAAGCTCGGGATGCTGTTCTTCGTCGTCCTGCTCGTCGCCGTCATCGCTGTCTATCACGTCTGGCTCGACCGCCGTCTGCGAGTCCGCCGGACCGGACCTGCTGGAGGGGACGACGAGTCCGTCCCGCGGACGACGTCCAGGCCGGCGTGATCGGGCGGGTGCTCGTCGTCGACGACGACCTGGTCTTCCGTGCGCCGCTCCGCGCGGCGCTCACGCTCGCCGGCTTCGACGTCCGGACCGCCGCGTCGGCCGAGGACGCCGAGGCGATGCTGGTATCCGAGCCGGTGGACGTCGTGCTGACCGACATCGGCCTGCCCGGCATGGACGGCGCCGCCTCCGCGGCCCGGCATCCGGGCACCCCATTCGTGCTGATGACGGACTCGCCGCCGGATCCGGCGGCGCCGCCGGACGCCCTGCCGCCCGCGGTGCGGGCTCGCCTCCTGAAGCCGTTCGAGGTTCCGCATCTCACCGCCGTCCTGCGCGACGCCATCGCCACGCCACGGAACGACGGGCCGGCAGGACCCGCGCCACGCCGTGAACGGTCCGCGGCCCGAAAGGACATCTTCATGTCGGCACCTGACAGCCCAGAGCCTGCGCCGTGTCGCCCTCGCCGCGAGGGCCACCCGCTGGGGGCCTTCCGCGGCAAGGGACCGGCTGCAGCCCGGTCGAGATCCACGCCATGCGCGGCGGCGTCAGGGGCGCCTGCCCCGCGGCCACGCGGAGCGCAGCGAACGCCACTGTCAACGGCGGCAGGTATGGCGCGCCTGGCAGGAGTCGAACCTGCGACCCTCGGATTAGAAGTCCGAAGCTCTATCCAGCTGAGCTACAGGCGCGTCAGGGAGTTACGATACACCACGCGGCACGCCGTCGCGGGGGCGCTCTGTCCCGTGCTGCCGGCGCAGAAGATCTTCACGCGGCGCCCGTTGCTCTGCCATCATCGAGGTGGGAGGACAACGCCCGATGACGGCGACCGGCCGTACCCTCGCGTGGCTGCTTGCGCTCGCCGTGGCCGGCTGTACCGTCGTGGTCGACGACCCGCATCCGGGGCCCGTGATCGTCACCCCGCCGCCGGGGCCGGCGCCGGTGGTCGTGGCGCCGCCACCATCCGTGAAGATCCCGAAGGGGCACTACCCGCCGCCTGGCCTGTGTCGCATCTGGTATCCGGGCCGGCCGCCGGGTCACCAGCCGCGGCCCGGTCCCTGCGAGGAGCTGCAGTACCAGGTGCCGCCGGGAGCCTACCTGATCAAGGGCTGAGGGCGACGCCGCTCACGGCGTCTGCAGCGTCAGGACCTCCTCGGCAAGGGCGATGGCGAACTTCGCCTTCCGCACGGCGTCGCCGTGGTCTCGCCTGGTCTTGGCCTGCTCGTGATGGGTCCAGGCCTCGGCCAGGTACTTCTTCGCCTCGTCGACCAGGGGTCTGGTGTCCTGGTTGGTCTTGCCCTCGGCCCTTCGCACCAGATCCTCGGCCTGCTTGATGACGACCGGACAGTTGAACGCCCACGCCGGCGCCCAGGCCAGGATGACCGCGATCATCGCTGCCACGACGGTCGCGCGCGTGACCATGCGGCTCTCCTCGACGCGTTGCTCGGGGGATCGTCCGTCCACCCCTGCTCTCACAGCCAGACCGCGAGCGGCGTCGTGAGTGTAGCACTGCCGCCGTGCGGCTGGCCGGGGCCCCCTGGCCACGGGGATGGCAGGAAGACCTGGGGCGTCTCGGGCGCCGAGGGGCGAGGCGATCGCCGTGAGTCTGGTCGGGGTGAGAGGATTTGAACCTCCGGCCCCCTGCTCCCAAAGCAGGTGCGCTACCAGGCTGCGCCACACCCCGAACGTAGCGGAAAGTTTAGCATTCCTTTGTTCGCTTCATTGACCTCCGTTTCCGAGACCGCGGGGCCGTGCTCCAGGCGCGACCGTGCGGCCGCGGGGACCGGACCGCTAGGAGCCGGCCAGCACGCGGCGCGCCGCGCGCAGGGCCCGGCCGCGGTGGCTCACCTCGGCCTTGGCCTCGTCGGAGAGCTCGGCGAAGGTCTTGCCGAGCGGCGGGTAGAAGAAGACGGGATCGAACCCGAAGCCGCCCCGGCCGCGCGGCTCGCGGGTGATCGTCCCTTCGGCGACGCCCTCCACGACGTGCTCGGCGCCGTCGGGCGCCACCACGGCGATGACGCAGCGGAAGCGCGCGCCGCGCCGGCCGTCCGGCACGCCGGCCAGGGCCTCGAGCAGGCGGCGATAGCGGCCGGCGTCGTCGAGGCCCGGGCCGCCGTAGCGGGCCGTCCGCACGCCGGGCGCGCCGCCGAGCGCGTCCACCTCGAGGCCCGAGTCGTCCCCCAGCGCCAGCGCGCCGGTCAGGCGCGCCGCCGCGCGCGCCTTGCCGAGCGCGTTCTCGGCGTAGGTGTCCGCGGACTCCGGCGGCAGCGCGGCGCCGGGCACGCCGGCGAGCGGGCGCACGTCGAAGGGCAGGTCGGCCAGCAGCGCGGCGATCTCCCGCGCCTTGCCGGGGTTCAGCGTGGCGACGACGAGCAGACGGCTACAGCCGGAGGGTCCGCTCGTCGCGGGCCTCGAGGGCGCGCCGCTGCAGCCCGACCAGGCGGCGGATACCGGAGGTGGCCAGGGCCAGCATCTCCTGCAGCCGGTCCTGGCCGAAGGCCACGCGCTCGGCGGTGCCCTGCACCTCGACGAACTCGCCGGCGCCCGTCATGACGACGTTCATGTCGACGTCGGCGGCGGAGTCCTCGGCGTAGTTCAGGTCGAGCACGGCCCGCCCGCCGACGACGCCCACGCTCACGGCGGCCACGCAGTCGCGCAGGGCCGCCGCGCGGTCGACGGCGGGCATGCGCGCCAGGGCGTCGGCCAGGGCCACCAGCGCGCCCGTGATGGCGGCCGTCCGGGTGCCGCCGTCGGCCTGGATGACGTCGCAGTCGATCCACACCGTGCGCTCGCCGAGCTTGCCGCGGTCGACGACGGCGCGCAGGGCCCGGCCCACCAGGCGCTGGATCTCCTGCGAGCGGCCGCTCGGCCCGCGGTTCTCGCGGGTCGAGCGCGTGTTCGTGGCGCGCGGCAGCATGCCGTACTCCGCCGTCACCCAGCCCTGGTTCTGGCCCTTCAGGAACGGCGGCACCTTGTCCTCCACCGACGCCGTGCAGATGACCTTGGTCGCCCCGAACTCCACGAGCACGGAGCCCTCGGGGTGCAGCAGGAAGTCGCGGGTGATGACGACGGGGCGCAGCTCATCGGGGGCGCGGCCGTCGGGGCGGGCCATCGGCTCAGCGGGGCCGCTGCTCGGCGGTCGTGCGCGCGCGCTGGTCCCAGTTGCGCTTGTACTCGGCCAGGCCCGCGAAGATGGCGCGCGCGATCTCGTCGCGGTAGCGCGGGTTCTTCAGCTTGCGCTCCTCGCGGGGGTTGGTCACGAAGCCGATCTCGATGAGCACGGCCGGCATGGCGGCGCCGCCCAGCACGTAGAAGCCGGCCTGCTTGACCCCGCGGTTCTGGATGCGCAGCGACCGCGTCATGGAGTCGAGCACGATCTCGGCGAGACGGGAGGACTCCGCCTGGTACTCCGACTGCGCCAGGTCCCACAGGATGGCCTTGACGACGTCGTGCTGGCGGCCGCCGGCGCGCGAGACGGGGGCCTCCAGCTGCACGACGCTGTTCTCCTGGGCCGCCACCTGCCGGGCGTTGCTGTCCGTGGCCTCGGACGACAGGAAGTAGGTCTCCACGCCCTCGTTGGCGGCCTGGCGGTGGGCGTTGGCGTGGATCGACACGAACAGGTCGGCGCGCTCGCGGTTGGCCAGGCTCGTGCGGTCGCGCAGGGTCACGAAGTGGTCGTCGTCGCGGGTGAGCACGACCTTCACGCCGAGCCGCTCGGTGACCATCCGGGCCACGCGCCTCGTCACGTCGAGGACCAGGTCCTTCTCCATCAGCCCGCCCGGGCCCACGGCGCCGGAGTCGTGACCGCCGTGGCCGGCGTCGAGGACGATCAGGCGCAGCGGCGTGACGGCGCCGCGCTCCCGCTCGGCCGTCTCGGCCGGGCGCCGGAAGTCGAGCACGACGCGGTCGGGGTCGGTGAGGGCCGTGATCTTCGTGTCGGCCGGCGCGCCCTCGAAGCGCACGCGGAGCAGCGCGTCGGCGCCGGCGCGCTCGAGCCGGACCTCGTCCACGAGGCCGTCGCCCACCGGCTCGGCGCGCGCCTCGGTCGCCAGGCCGGCGAGCCGCACGCGCATCTCGCGCCCGGCGGCCTGCTCGACCGTGTGGCTCACGGGGCCGGACGTCTCGAGCACCAGCCGCGTGAAGGACGGATACGAGCGGTGGCGCAGCTCCTCGAGCGTCGCGCGGGCGGACGCGCGCGGGGCGGCCGGGGCCGGGGCGGCGAGCGGGGCCGCCGGCGCCGCCGCCTGGGTGGGCAGCGCGGCCTCGCCGACCGTGCGCGTGGGCGGCGGCCGCAGCGAGGCGACCAGGCGCGGCAGCACGCGCTCGGCGAAGCCGCGTGGCACGAGCCAGACGCCGGCGCGAACCCGCACCGGCGCCTCCAGCACCAGCGGCACGTCGTTCACGAGGATCTGCGACCAGTTGCGGGTCAGGGTGACGACGTGGCCGGGGATGCGGAGGTAGGCGCGGATGCTGCTCGGGGTGGCGTCGGGCCGCGTGCCGAGGACGTCGCCGAGGCGGTCCAGGGCCACGTAGCGCGTGCCCTCGTGGACGACCGTCGGCAGGTCGGCGCCGCGCGCATCGGCCACGCCCACCAGGAACAACGCCACGGCGACGAGGAGCGCCCGGCGCATCGGTGCCCCTCATTCTAGCAACGGCCCGCGCGGACGCCCGTGAAATGCCGCGCCGGCGCGCCGTTCGAGCGTCGGGTTTGCCCGCCCAATCCTGGGGGAGGCTCGGAGGGGGCCGTCGAGGCCCCTCCGATGGGCTAGCGCTCCGGCCCGGCCCGCCGGCGGCCGCGCAGGGGCAGCGCGAGCGCCAGGACGCCGGCGAGCGCGCCGCCGGCCGCCGCGGCGGCCCAGTCGTCGAGGTGCAGCGGCGCCACGTGCAGCGCCGCCGCCAGCCCCGGCGTCTGGATGAGGCCGGCCGTGAGGGCCAGCGTGCCCAGCGCGATGGTCCACGCCGCCCGCGTGCGCAGGCGGCTGAGCGCGGCGGTGATCGCCGCGCTGGCGGCGGCGAGGACGGCCAGCGCCATGCTGCGCCCGTGGGCCACGTCGGCCTCGCCGAGGCTGCGCAGGTAGCCGGCGACGACGAGCAGCGTGAGCAGCGCGCCGACGGCCAGCATCACGCCCCACTCGGCCGGCGAGAAGAACCGCGGACGGCGGCCGCGCTGCGCCGCCAGCGGACGGCCGGCCGCGGGCAGGCCCTGGAACACGAGCAGGGCCGTGGGGTGGATCAGCAGCTCGAGCCAGACGATGTGCGCGGGCAGGTAGAGCAGCGGATAGCCGGCGGCGGGCAGGGCGGCCGCCGAGACCACCAGCGGCACGTGGATCATGACCAGATAGGCGAAGCTCGCGCGGAGGTTGTGGAACAGCTGGCGGCCCTCGGCGACGGCGCGCACGATGGTGCGGAAGTTGTCGTCGAGCAGGACGATGGCCGCCACCTCGCGCGCCGGCCGGGTGCCGCGCTCGCCCATGGCGATGCCGACGTCGGCGGCCTGCAGCGCCGGCACGTCGTTGACGCCGTCGCCGGTGACGGCGACGACCTCGCCGGCCGCCTGCAGCGCCCGCACCAGCGTGAGCTTCTGCGCGGGCGCCGCCCGCGCCACCACGTCGACGCCGTCGAGGGCGCCGGCGCCGCGGCGGGCCAGCAGCCCGTCGATCTCGTCGCCGGACACGACCGTGGGCGCGCCGGCGCCCAGCCCGATCTCGCGCGCGACGGCGGTCGCCGTCAGCGCGTGGTCGCCGGTCACCATGATGGTGCGGATGGCCGCCTCGCGGCACCGGGCCACGGCCTCGGTCACCCCCTCGCGCACGGGATCGGCGAAGGCCAGCAGCCCTGCGAAGGTGTAGCCCCCGGCCGGCTCGGCGTCCGGCGCGCCGTCGCCGCGCTGCCAGGCGCAGGCCAGGACCTTCCGTCCCGACGAGGCGAGCGCGGCGAGGCGCGTGGCCCACGCCGCGCGCGCCGTGCCGTCGAGCGTGGTGGTCTCCAGCACGCGCTCGGGAGCCCCCTTGACCACCCAGAGCGTCGCGCCGCCGTCGCGCACGAGCGTGCTCTCCCGCGCGCGGGCCTCGGTGAACGGGTGGCGCGCCACCGTCGGGCCCGGGACCGCGACGCCGCGCTCGGCGGCGGCCTGCAGCACCGCGGCGTCCACGGGATCGCCGGCATCGGCGCGGCAGGCCGCCGCCGCCAGCGCGAGCAGCCGGCGGTTGTCCGCTCCGGCGGGCATCACCTCGCGCAGCCGCAGCCGGCCCTCCGTGATCGTCCCCGTCTTGTCCGAGCAGATGGTCGTCACGCGGCCGATGTTCTCGACGGAGACGGCCCGCCTGACGAGCGTCTGGCGCCGGGCCAGCCGGTAGACGCCGACGCCGAGGAAGAAGGCGAAGACGACGGGAAACTCCTCGGGCAGCGCCGCGGCGGCCAGGGTGACGGCGCTCACCGCGGCGTCGACCCAGCCGTGGCCCTGGGCCAGCCGCACGGCCGCCAGCGACAGGCAGGCGACCGCGGCGCCCGCCACGAGCACGGTCACGAGGCGCTGGATCGCCCGCTGCAGCGGCGTGCGCGCTCGGCCGCCGGCCGCGGCCGAGCGGACGATCTCGCCGTACAGCGTCTCGCCGCCCGTGAGCACGATGCGCACGGAGGCCCGGCCCGTGAGCAGCCGGGTGCCGGCGAGCATCCAGTGCTCGACGGCGACGGCAGGCTCCTCGGCCTCGGGCAGCGCCCCGCCGAGCGGACGCTTGACGGCGGGCTGGGCCTCGCCGGTGAGCGTCGACTCGTCGGCCTGCAGGTCCTCACCGGCGACGACGAGGCCGTCGGCGGGTGCCGCCTCGCCGGCGGCGACGACGACCAGGTCGCCGGGAACGACGTCGGCGCTCGGCACGTCGAGCCGCGCGCCGTCGCGCACGACCGTCGCCCGCGCGGCCAGCCGGCTCGCCAGCCCCTGCGTCGAGGCCTGCGTGCGCCGGTGCAGGAAGACGTCCATGCCGACGAGCGGCACGATGGCGGCCAGCAGCGTCGCCGCCTCGGCCGCCTGGCCGACCAGCGCGTAGAGCGCGGCGGCGCCGGCCAGGAACCAGATCATGGCATCCGCCGCCGTGTCGCGGGCGAGGTCGAGCCATGGACGGCGGACGGTCTCGACGATGGCGTTGGGACCGTGGCGCCGCAGGCGCTCGGCCGCGTCAGCCGCGGTGAGCCCGCGCCCGTCGTCCGGCCAGGCAGGCACCCGGTCGCGGGGAACGGGGCGTCGCGTCATCCCGGTGCGGCGCGCCGCGCGCGCCGCGGCTCAGCGGACGACGAGCACCGGCGCGCGGCTCTGGGCCAGCGCGCCCTCGGCGACGCTGCCGAGCAGCAGGCGCTCGACACCGCCCACGCCGCGCGCGCCGACGACCAGCACGTCGCCGCGCGCCGCCGCCGACGCGGCGACGAGCTCGGTGACGGGCACGCCGCGACGCACCACCATGCGCACGCGCCACCCCGCGCGCTCGAGCGGCCGGGCGGCCTCGGCCATCAGGCGCCGCGCCTCGCGGAGCCGCTCGGCGTCGAGGTCGCGCATCTGCCGCTGCAGCGTGGCCCGGACGCCGGCGGGCATCAGTCCCAGCGAGCCGAGTCGCTCGGGCTCCACGACCGCCACCAGCGTCGCGCGCGCACCCGGCGGCGCATCGAGCGTGGCCAGGAAGGCCGCGGCGCGGCGTGAGTTGGCGGAGCCGTCGATGCCGACGACGAAGTGGCGGAACCGCGTGGCCCGCGCCTTGACCACGAGCGTGGGACACGTCGCCCGCCGCACGACGCCCCGGGACACGCTGCCCAGCAGCAGGCGCCCGATGGCGCCGTGGCCGCGCGATCCGACCACGACGGCCTGCGCGCCGCGCGCCTCGGCGAGGATCGCCTCGACGGCGGGCTTGTCCCGCACGAGCACCTCGGCGTCCGGCCACCGGCGGCGCAGCACGCGCCGGGCCTCGCCGGCCACCTGCTCGAGGCTGCGGTCGATCGCCTCCCACACGGCCGGGGACCACTCGCCGGCGGGCGCGACGGCGCCACGGGCGACGACGCCGATGGCCCGAGCGGACGCCGGCCACGGAAACGCCACCGCGGCCGCGACGGCGGCCCGGGCCACCCGGGAGCCGTCGGTCGCGATCACCACCAGGAAGCCGTCGCGTCTGGCCATCGGTCGTCCTCCGCGAATGCCGGGATCCGGATCGGGCGCGGGCCGGCCGGCCCACCGGGCTCGGGGGCGCGAGGCCGGTCCCGATCGCCTGCCGTCGCCGGGGGCGACGCGAGGCGGTCCAAGTCTACCGCGTGGACGGCGGGCCGTGGTGCCGGCCGGCGGTCGTCAGGTCTCGCCGCGCTCGGCGGCGCGCCGCTCGAGCGCCCAGTACCGGCGCGTCCGGGCGTCTAGGATCTCGGCGGACGTGTGCAGCTCGGCGTCCGGCTCCTGCTCGACCCCCAGGGCCCGGCCGATCTCGTCGACGACGTCCTGGTCGGGCGTGGCCACGCTGCCGCCCACGGCCTCGTCGCCGGCGCCCTGCGCCCCTTGCCAGTCCGCGTCGACGTCGCCGCCGCTCAGCGCCGGGCTCAGCTCGTGATGGTCCACGCGCACCGCCAGCTCGTCCACGAACTCTCCGCGCTCCGGCGCCGCGCCGGCGCGCCGGGCCGGCGCCCGGCGGCCGACCCGCGCACGCTTCCGCCGCCTCGTCCTCGCGGTCATCGACGCACCTCCTCCTCGGGTCGCGGCGCCGCGGCCTCGGCCCAGACCTCCTTCAGGTCCTTCGGCAGCTGCGCCATCACGTCCTCGGCCTCGCCCGGCGACAGGTGCTCCTTGAGGGCGGCGAACACCGCGAGCGTCATCCACCGCGCCTCGCGCACCGAGTTCAGCCGCGCCCCCCGCATCACGAGGCGGTAGAACTCCTCGCGATCGAGCTTGAGGGGACGGCGCCCGTAGCGCTCGCCCTCCCACCAGACCAGCTTCAGCTCGCGCGGCAGCTGGGCGGCCACCTGGTCGGCCTCCTCCGGGGTCAGCCGGTCGCGCAGCGCGTGGAAGACGGCGGCCGTCGCGCGCCTGGCCTCCTCGCGGCGGTGCTCGGCGCTGGCCTCGACCACGGTGCGATAGAAGCTGGCCGTCGTCATCGTGCCCCTCCTCGGCCGGCGAAGGGTTGCATGCGGGATGCCGGCCGGGCGGTCAATGACGGCGCGGCGTTGCCCCGCCGGTCGCCGGCGCGCGCGGGGCGCGCGCGTCCCAGTGGGGCCCCCGCGCCGCGTGCTCAGGCCCGGCCCGCCCGCTCCTCGCGGTGCTTGCGCTCGAGCGCCTCGCCGCGGATGCGGGCCCGGCACGCCGCGCAGATCAGGTCCTCCGTCGGCTCGCGGCAGACCAGACACCGCGACAGGGTGGCTTCGGCGGCCGGCGCCGGCTCGCGAGCCGGCGCCTCGCGCCACGCGGACGGCACGGTGAGCACCGGAGCGCCCGCCGTGCGGACGACGCGTTCGGCGACGCTACCGAGGAGCACGCGGCTCACGCCGGTTCGCCCGTGGGTGCCGATCACGATGAGGGCGATGTCGTTGCGCGCGGCGTAGTCCACGATGGTGTCCGCGGCGCGCAGGCCGGTCTCGACCCTGATCACCGCCGGGACGCCGAGGTCGCGCGTCAGGCGCTCGAGCTCGGGCAGCGTCTCCGCGGACGGCCAGGGCTGCACGTGGAAGACGTGCAGGCGGCCGCCGAGCAGCCGTGCGTACTGCGCCGCCACCTTCGCGGCCGGGGCGGACGATTCGGACAGGTCGGTAGCGAAGAGCACGTCGCCGCTCATGACACGCCTCCCCCTCGTGGGTGGTCCCGGTCGAGTCCACCGGTGCATCCGGGGTGCCACGACGAGCGCGTGCCATCTCCCTCACTTCCACGACGGCCCCGCAGCGGTGCCGCCCCACGTGGGGCGCGCGGGCCCCGATCGCGGGGCGCGACGGGCCGCGGCCGATCCGGCGCCTTTCCGGGGCCGGCCGTGGCAGCCCGGTTGCAGGTCCAGTGCCCGGCCGCGACCGGCGGCGCGTGGAGGAGGGCGATGAGGGCGACGGGGCAGAACGCGGCGGCGACGGCGGCACCCGGCATCGAGACCGGGGCGCTGGCCCGGTACCTGGCGGGTCTCGTGGGAGGCGACGTCCGGATCGTCGCCGTGCGCCGGCTCGGCGAGCCCGGCGGCGAGGCGCGCGACCCGAAGGTGTTCGGGTACGGGGTGCCGCTCGAGGTCGAGTGCGCGGTGAACGGGGTCCCGCAATCGCTCGTCGTGTCGCGCACGCGGCCGGCGCACGGCTTCGGTCACGACTACCCGGCCGACCGTGCCTGGCAGGCCCTCTACGCGCACACCGCCTACAACGGCTTCCCCCGCCACGCGCGCAGCCTGGACGTGGGCTTCGTGCGCGAGGGCGGCGAGCTGGTGTCCGCCGGCGACGCGACGGAGTTCTTCCAGGTGGTCGAGAAGGTGGAGGGGGCGCCCTACTGGCGCGATCTCGACCGGCTGCTCCAGGCGCCCCTCGGCGACCTCGACGTCGCGCGCGCCCGCGCCCTCGCCGGGTTCCTGGCCGGCGCGCACGCCGTGAAGCACGACGCGCCTGCCCTGTACGAGCGCCGGATCCGCGAGCTGGTCGGCCACGGCGAATGCCTCATGGGCATCCTCGACAGCTATCCGCACCCCTGCCCGCTGCTGCCGCCCGACGCCTGCGCCGACATCGAGCGAGCGGCCGTCGGCCAGCGCTGGCGGCTGCGGGGCCGCGCGCACCGCCTGTCGCGCACCCACGGCGACTTCCATCCCTGGAACCTGCTGTTCCGGGCCGGCACCGACTTCTCGGTGCTGGACCGCAGCCGGGGCGAGTGGGGCGAGCCCGCCGACGACGTGGCCGCGCTCGGCATCAACTATCTCTTCTACGGCCTCCGGCGGCGCGAGTCGGCCGGCGCGGCCGGTCCCTTCCGCGCGCTCTTCGACGAGTTCCTCGACGCCTACCTGCGCGCCTCGGGGGACGGCGAGCTGCGCGAGACGCTGCCCCCGTTCTTCGCGTTCCGGGCCCTGGTCATCGCGCATCCGCTCTGGTACCCGCAGCTGGGCGACGGGCTGCGCCGCGCCCTGATCGAGTTCGCCCGCCGCATGATGGCCGACGCGCTGTTCGACGCGGGCGACGTCCGGGCGCTCCTCGGCGAGCCGGCCTGAGCGCCAGCCCTCAGGCCGATCGCCCCGCCCCGGCCAGGCAGGCGACCGTGTCCCGGGCGACCACGCTCTCCTCGTCGGCGGGGACCACCCAGGCGGCCAGGCGCGCGGCATCCCGGCTCACGCGCACGGGGCCGTCGACGGACACGGCGTTGCGCTGCGGGTCGAGAGCGAGCCCGCACCACTCCCAGCCCGCGCAGATGCGCGCGCGGATCTCGGCGCTGCGCTCGCCGATGCCGCCGCTGAACACGACGGCGTCGGCGCCGCCCAGCACGGCCAGGTAGGCCCCGACGTACTTGCGGGCCCGGTGCACGAAGACGTCGAGCGCGAGCCGGGCCCGCGGGTCGCCGGCCTGGGCGGCGAGCAGGTCACGGACGTCGCCGCTCGTGCCCGAGAGCCCGAGCAGGCCGCTGCGCTCGTTGAGCCAGCCGACGACGCGCGCCGCCGGCACGCCCTCGCGCTCGGCCAGGTAGTCGACGAGGGCGGGGTCCAGATCGCCCGAGCGGGTCGTCATCACGAGCCCCTCCAGCGGCGTGAACCCCATCGAGGTGTCCACGGAGCGGCCGCCGGCGATGGCGGCGGCCGAGCAGCCGCCGCCCAGGTGCAGCGCCACCAGGCGGACGACCGCGGGCTCGACCCCGACCGCGCGCGCGTAACCGCCGAGCACCGAGCGGTAGGCGAGGCCGTGGAAGCCGTAGCGCCTCACGCCGTGCCGGCGCGCCAGGTCGTCCGGGATCGCGTAGCGGGCCGCGGCGTCGGGCAGCGCCGCGTGGAAGGCCGTGTCGAACGCGGCGACCATCGGCACGTCGGGCCCCAGGGCCCGGCGCGCGGCGCGCATGCCGGCCAGGCTCGGACGGTTGTGCAGCGGCGCCAGGGTCTCGAGCGCCTCCACGGCGGCCACCACGGCGCCGTCCACGAGCACCGGCGCCGTGAAGCGATCGCCGCCGTGCACGACGCGGTGGCCGACGGCGTCGATGGGTGGCGCGCCGGCCGGGCCGGTCAGCCAGTCGACCACCCGCTCGACGGCCGCGGCATGGTCGACGGAGTCCCTCCAGCGGGCGGCGGGACCCCGGGGCGCCTCGAAGACGGCGGTCGCCTCGCCGCCGACGCGCTCCACGCGCCCGCCGGCCAGCGGCTGGCCGGCCGTCGCGTCGGTGTCGAGCAGGCGAAACTTCACCGACGTGCTGCCGCAGTTGAGGACGAGGACGATCACTGGAGCGTCGCGAGCCAGGCCGCGAGGGCGCGCACCTCGGACCGCTTCAGCTCGAGCCTCGGCATGTGCGCGGCCGGCCGCTGCTGCTTCGGGTCGGTCAGCCACCGGCGCAGGTACTCCTCGGAGTACTTGCCGCCGACGTGCGAGAGATCGGGCCCGATCGGCGTGCCGTAGCGCCCGACGACGTGGCAGCCGTAACAGCCCTGCGCGGTGAACAGCTGCTCTCCCCGGACCACGAGCGGGCTCAGCTCCGCGGGAGACGCCGCGGCCGCCAGCAGGGCGAGCGCGAGCGCTGCGGGGGTCATCGCCACACCTCCCGACGCGAGGGTGAGCAAGCGGGATGCCACCGCGCGGGACGCCGAGAATCGAGCGCTTGCGAGATCCGCCGAGGCCGACGTGGGGCTCGAGCGCCCCAGCCGTGCGGCGCGGCGGTCGTGCGCCGGCGGCGAAGGACCTGCGACAATCGCGCCGATGACGGTCTCGCCGACGGCGAGCAGCGAGCCGGCCCCGTATCCGCGGGAGCTCGAGCGCACGGTGACGCTGCGCGACGGGGCGGCGGTCCGCGTGCGCCCGATCCGGAGCGACGATGCCGAGCGGCTGATCGCGCTGTACGAGCGCTTCAGCCATCACACGGCCTACCACCGCTTCTTCACGGTCATGCGCCGGCTGCCGCCCGACTGGGCGCGCCTGCTCGCCACGGTGGACTACCGCCGGCGGCTGGCGCTCGTGGCCGAGCACGACACGCCGCGCGGCGTGGAGCTGGTCGGCGTGGCGCGCTACGAGCCGACGGAGCGGGAGGACACCGCCGAGGTGGCCTTCGCCCTCGAGGACGCCTGGCAGAACCGCGGGCTGGGGACGATGCTCTTCACGGACCTGCTCGCCGCCGCCGAGGCCCGCGGCATCCGGCGCTTCGTGGCGTTCGTCCTGGCCGACAACCGCCGGATGCTCGACATGGTGACGCGCTTCGGCGACGTCGAGCGCCGCAGCATCGCGCAGGGCGTGGTGGAGATCGTGTTCACCCGGCGGCGCGCCGCCCCGTCCGCTCCGCGCTGAGGCCGACGATGCGCCCGGCGTCGCCGACGAACGCCGTCAGCACCCAGCTCACCAGGCTCACCAGGATGGCGCCGAGCACGGCCCACCAGAAGCCGGCGACCTCGAAGCCCTCCACCAGCGCGGAGGCGAGCCAGAGACAGACGCCGTTGAGGACCAGCAGGAAGAGTCCGAGGGTCAGCAGCGTCACCGGGAACGTGAGCACGACGAGCACCGGACGGACGACGGCGTTGATCAGGCCCAGCACGAGCCCCGCGCCCAGCGCCGCCCAGACGCTGCTCACCCGGACGCCGGGCAGGATCATCGCGACGGCGTAGATGGCCGCGGCGTTCACGAGCACGCGCAGGACGAAGCCCATGCGGGCAGTGTAGCGCCACGAGACCGCGGCCGGGTGGCGGCGGAGGCGCTATGATGCGCGCGTGACGCGCTCATCGCGGTCCCGCGCGCGGGCCGGCCGGCCGGCGGAGCGGTCCTTCGAGGAAGCCCGGGCCGTGCTGGAGGCGGCGCCGATCGGCGTCGTCATCTCCGCCGAGGGCGGCGCGATCGTGAGCGCCAATCCCGCCCTCGAGACGATGTTCGGCTACCGGCCCGGCACGCTGGTCGGCCGGAGCCTCGAGGTCCTGCTCCCCGAGCGGCTGCGCCCCGCGCACGCCCGGCACCGGGCCTCGTACTTCGCCGCGCCGCGCACGCGGCCGATGGGGATCGGACAGGAGCTGGTCGGCCTCCGCGCCGACGGCCGGGAGTTCCCCATCGAGGTGAGCCTGAGCTTCCTGCGCGCCGGCGAGCGCCCCCTGGCCATCGGCTTCGTCACCGACATCTCGCGCCGCCGGGAGATCGAGGGCCGGCTGTACGTCGAGTTCGAGGTGACGCGGGCGCTGCTCGAGTCGCCGACCCTGCTCGACGCGGTGCCGCGGCTGATCCGCGTGGCCTGCGAGCATCTCGACTGGGAGGTGGGCGAGCTGTGGCTGCTCGACCCCGCCGGCGGGCTCCGCTGGTACGGCCTGTGGCAGCGCCCGGGCGTCGACGCCGGCGCCCTCGAGCGCGCGAGCCGCGGCGCCGTCCTGACCGCCGGCGTCGGCCTGCCGGGGCGGGCCTGGCAGTCGGGCCGCGCGCTGTGGGTGCGGGAGCTGCCGGGCGACGGCCTGCGCCGGCGGCGCGAGGCGTTCAAGGCCATGGGCCTGCAGACGGCGCTGGCCGTGCCGATCGCCCGGGACGGCCGGACGACGGGCGTGATGACCTTCTTCAGCCGGGACGCCCGCGAGGCCGACGACGGGCTGCTCACCGCGATGAACGACATGGGCGCGCGCATCGCCTCCTACGTCGAGCGCAAGCGGCTGCAGGACGACCTGGCTCGCCACCGCGAGGCCCTGAGCCACAGCGAGAAGCTCGCCGCGCTCGGCACGCTGACGGCCGGGCTCGCCCACGAGCTCAACAATCCCCTGGGGATCATCTCGTCGCGCGTGGAGCTGATGCTGGTGGAGGCCGCCGAGCACGGCCTGTCCCGGACGGTGATCGAGGACCTGCAGGTCGTCCACCGCAACCTGCAGCGCGTGGCGCGGCTGGCCCAGGCCCTGCGCGCCTTCGGCCGGCAGTCGGGCCGGGAGCACGTACCGGTCGACCTCAACAAGGTCGTCGAGGAGAGCGTGCTGCTGGTGCAGAAGACGCTGGCCGCCGAAAACATCCGCATGGACGCCACGCTGGCCCCCGGCACGCTCATGGTCGCCGCCGATCCCAACGCCCTGCAGCAGGTGATGCTGAACCTGATCACGAACGCCCGGGAAGCGATGTCGCAGGGCGGCGTCATCCGCCTGGCCACCGCGCCCGTCACCGGCGCGCCGGCACACGTGCGCATCACGGTCGCCGACGACGGGCCGGGCATCCCCGCCGAGCACCTGCCCCGGATCTTCGACCCGTTCTACACGACGAAGCCGCAGGGAACGGGCCTCGGCCTGTCGGTGACGTACGGGATCGTCGAGGAGCACCGCGGCCGCATCACCGTCGACAGCGCGCCGGGGCGCGGCACGACCTTCGTGATCACGCTGCCCGCGCTCGACGCCGCGGCCTCCGCCTGATCCGCCGGCCGGCGTCCCCGCCGGCCGGCATCGCGACGCCCGGAATGGTACAGGGGGGCCATCTCGGCGCCCCCACGTCGGCTAGAAGCCGGGGCGCACCACGAGCAGTGGCAGCGCCGTGCGGCCGGCCAGCGCGCCGGCGGTGCTGCCGAGCAGGAGCCGGCTGAGCCCGCGGCGGTGCCCCGAGGTCAGCACGATGACCTCGGCGCCGAAGGCGTCGGCCTCGGCCAGGATCTCCTCGACGGGCTCGCCGAAGCGGACCGCGCGCTCCACGGGCACGGCACCCAGCCTCGCCTCCTGCGCGGCCAGGTACGCGTGGCGCTCGTACTCCACGCGGCTCAGCTCCTGATCGGCGTACGCGATCACGTGGCCCTCGGGACCGAGGACGTTGTCGGGCGCCGGGGCCACGTGCAGCAGCCGCACGGTGGCGCCGGTGCCGTGCGCCAGGCCGGACACGAACGGCAGCACCGCCTCGGCCTCGGGGGTGCCGTCGAGGGGGACCAGGATCCGCTTCGCCATGATGGCCTCCTTCACGCCAGCAGCCGCCTGGCGGCGTAGTACTTCTTGGGTCGGCGATGGCTCTCGCGCAGGCGGCCGCGGTACCGGCCGAGCTGCCGCTCCAGACGCTCCAGCGCGCCGTCGAAGGCCGCGCCGCGCGTCAGGTCCGCGTGCTCCGCGCGGAGCGACGGCCGGAACGGCAGCCGCACCGTCAGCGTGCAGCGGATGGCCGGCCCGCCCTTCGGCCCGTCGTCGTCCACGAACGCGGCGATCGCCGTCGCCGGCTTCACGGTGAGGCCGCGGAGCGCGGCGATGAGCGCCCGCTGCGCGCGCCTGGCGACCGCCGCGTCGTTGCCCAGCCCCCGGATCTCGATGTCCATCACGCCTCCAGCACCAGCTCGCCGCCGGTGACGGCCCGGATCACCCCCGGCGCCGTCTCGAGCACGAGCCCGCCGAGCGAGTTCACCCCGAGCGCCCGCCCGCGGCACGTCTCGCTCGCCGTGCGCACGAGCACCAGCCGCCCCGCCAGCGCGTCGCGCGAGCGCCAGGCGCGCAGCACGACGCCGGGCCCGCGCCGGCGGTAGGTCTGCACCCACTGCTCGAGCCGGGTCAGGACGTCGGCGGCGAAGCGGTTGCGGTCGACCGGCCGCCCCGTCGCCTCGCGCACCGACGTGACGCCGCGGGCGGCCCGCCCGAGGGCGGCGGCGAGCGCCGGCCGGCCGACGTTGAGGTCGACGGCGGCGCCCAGGACGACGTGATCGACGACGTCGCCGGCGCCCGCCCAGCGCACGAACGTCCCGGCCGCCTTGCGGCCGTCGAGGACGACGTCGTTCGGCCACCTGACGCCCGCCGGGGCCCCCTGCATCCGGATGGCGTCGCTCACCGCCAGCGGCGCCGCCAGCGCGAAGATCGGCACCGCCTCGGCGGCGATGGCCGGCCGGAACAGCACCGAGACGTGCAGGTTGACGCCGGCCGGCGAGAACCAGGGCTGCCCGAGCCGCCCGCGGCCGGCGCGCTGGGCCTCGGCCAGCACCACGGTGCCCTCCGGGGCGCCGGCCCCGGCCAGGCGCGACGCCACGTCCGTGGTGGAGTCCACCTCGTGGTAGAGCAGCATGTGGAAGCCGACGTCGGTCGTCCGCAGCACGCGACGGATCGCGTCGAGGCCGAGCGCATCGTGCTCGCCGTCGACCGGGAGCGCGGTCGGGCTCTCCGTGCCCATGCCGATCGATCGAGCAAGCGAGGTGCCACACCGGATCCGCGCGAATTCACCACGTTGGCGCGCGCCGGCCGGCGGCGGCGGGGCGGCGGCTCCCCCGCGTGGCGCGCCGGTGCCCCAGGTGGCCTCCGCCCGCCCTCCGCGCCACGCCGTATAATTTGCGGGTGCCGTGCCCCGCGAGCGCCGTGGAGGTCACCCCGTGAAGCGCGCCCGTGTCCTCATCGTCGACGACGAGCCCGACATGGTCGACAACATCGCCCGCATCCTCGGGCGCGCCGGGCACGAGTGCCTCACCGCCTCCGACGGCGCCCAGGCCACCGCGCTGCTGGAGTCCCAGCATCCGGACCTGCTCGTGACCGACCTCAAGATGCCGGGCGTGGACGGCATCGAGCTCCTGCGGCGCGCGCACGGCCTCGACGCCGACCTGCCCGTGATCGTCGTCACCGGCTTCGCCACCATCGAATCCGCGGTGGCGGCCGTGAAGGAAGGCGCCTTCGACTACCTGCCGAAGAACTTCTCCATCGACCAGCTGCAGGTGGCGGTGGAGCGGGCGCTGCGCCACCGGAGGCTGGCGCGCGAGAACCGCAACCTGCGCGACCAGCTGCAGGGCGCCCTGGGCTTCGAGAGCATCATCGGGCGCAGCCCGGCGATGACGCGCGTGTTCGAGCTGGTGCGCAAGGCCGCGCGGTCGGAAGCCAACATCCTCGTCGTCGGCGAGTCGGGCACGGGCAAGGAGCTGATCGCCCGCGCCATCCACGCCAACAGCCCCCGCGCCGGCCAGGCGTTCGTGCCGGTGGACTGCGCCTCGCTGCCCGAGCCGCTGCTGGAGTCCGAGCTGTTCGGCCACGAGAAGGGCGCCTTCACCGGGGCCATCCGCAGCAAGCCCGGGCTCATGGAGATGGCCCACCGCGGCACGCTGTTCCTCGACGAGATCGGCGAGCTGCCGCTCACGCTGCAGGCCAAGCTGCTGCGCTCGCTCCAGGAGCGCGAGGTCCGGCGCGTGGGCGGCACCGCGCAGATCCCCGTGGACGTCCGGGTGGTGTCGGCCACCAACCGCAACCTCCGCGAGTCCGCGGCCAAGGGCGAGTTCCGCGAGGAGCTGTACTACCGGGTCAACGTGATCGCCATCGAGCTGCCGCCGCTGTGCGACCGCGCCGGCGACATCGAGCTGCTGACGGCGGCCTTCCTCAAGCGGTACGGCCAGGGCCGGGTGACCGCGATCGCCGACGACGCGCTGGCCGCGCTGCGCGCCTACCGCTGGCCGGGCAACGTGCGCGAGCTGCAGAACATCATGGAGCGCGCCTGCGCGCTGGCCGACGACACGATCGTGCGGCGGGCCGACCTGCCCGACTACCTCCTGACGCCGGCCCCGGCCGCGGTGCCCACCGGCGCCGGCCCCGTGGTGAGCGCGGCGGCCGGGCTGCCGCTGCAGGAGGCGCGCGAGCAGTGGATGAACACGCTGGAGAGCGCCTACCTGCGCGACCTGCTCGAGCGCCACCGCGGCAACATCTCCGCCGCCGCCAAGGCCGCCGGCATCGATCGCAAGACCTTCCACCGGCTCGTCACCAAGTACCACATCCGCTGACCGCGCCCGCGGGGCGCCGCTGACCCACCGGGGTGGACCGACCCCACGCCCCACGCTCGATCTGCCGCTGAAGTCCCCGATTCCACGACGTTTCCCGGATGGCAGCCGCGTTGCACCCTCCTGCATCGACGCCGACAGCGGCGGACGAGGAGGCCGACATGAAAGTCAACAAGGTGCTGGTCCCGCTCGACGGCTCACGGCTGGCCGAGGCCGCGCTGACGCCGGCGGTGGAGCTGCTCAGGGAGAATCCCGCGGCCACGCTCGTGCTGCTGCGCGCGGCCGAGGCGACGCGGGTGCCGGGCACGGACCCCGCCGAGGCGCAGTTCGCGGTCGTGCACGAGGCGGAGAGCTACCTGGACGCCGTGGCCGCGCGCCTGGCCCGTCAGGGCATCACGCAGGTCACGACCTCGGTGTGGTACGGGCCGCCGGCCGCGGCCATCGTCGAGGCCGCGCAGGTGGGCCACGTCGACCTCATCGTCATGAGCACCCACGGGCGGAGCGGCGTCGGGCGGCTCATCCTCGGCTCCGTGGCCGAATCGGTGCTGCGCGGCACGCGGACGGCCATCCTGCTCGTGCGCGACGCCGCCGCGCCGATCGTGACGCCGACGGCTGGCCCGCCCCGCGAGGAGGTCAGCCATGTATAAGCGCGTCCTCGTGCCCCTCGACGGCTCGCCCCTGGCCGAGGGCATCCTGCCCTTCCTCCTGGAGATCGCCGGGCCGCTCGACATGGAGGTCGTCCTGCTCCGCGTGGTGACGCCGGTGCCGCCGACGGTGGTGGAGAGCTCGCGCTTCGTGCACCTCGACGACATCGACGTCCGCCTCGCCGACGCCCGCGAGTACCTCGCGGCGCCGGCGGCGGAGCTGGCGGCCCGCGGGTTGAAGAGCACGGTGCTCGTGCGGCGCGGCGACCCCGTGGCCGAGATCATCGCCGGCGCCCGCGAGGTCGGCGCCGACCTGATCGCCATGACGACCCACGGCCGCAGCGGCCTGGGCCGGCTGCTCTTCGGCTCGGTGGCCGAGGCCGTCCTGCGCGAGTCCGAGACGCCCGTGTTCCTCATGAAGCTGACGGAGGCCCAGCTGAGAGCCCGGGTGGGCCGCGGAGCATTGCGATGATGACCATCGACCTGCTGAGCCTGGAAGCCATCCGCCACGGCCTGACCGGGCGGACGGTCGGCGCGCACATCTATCTCTACGGCGAGGTGGATTCCACCAACGCCAAGCTGCGGGCGCTCGCCCGGCGCGGCGCCGCCGACGGCACCGTGGTGCTGGCCGAGAGCCAGACGGCCGCGCGGGGACGCCGCGGCGCCGCCTGGTTCTCGCCGCCCGGCGTGAACGTCTACGCCTCGGTGCTCTTCCGGCCGGCCATCGCCGCGCGCGAGCTCGGCGTGTTCACCTTCGTCGCCTCGCTGGCCATGGCCGACGCCGTGAAGGACCACGGCGGCGTGCCGGCCATCAAGTGGCCGAACGACGTCCTGGTGAACGGGCGAAAGATCGGCGGCGCGCTGGTCGAGGCCACGCTCCGCGGCGACGCCGTCGATCACGTGATCGTCGGCATCGGGGTCAACCTCAACGTCGAGCCGGCGGATCTCCGCGCGGCGCTGGGCCCGGCCGGCCGGTTCGCGACCTCGCTCGCCGAGGAGTGCGGCCACTCGATCGACCGCAACGCGTTCACGGTGTCGTACCTGAACCACCTGGAGCGCTGGGTCGCGACCTGGAGGACGGAGGGCGCGGCCGAGATCCTGGCCGCCTGGCGCGGACGCGACATCCTGACCGGGCGCCGGGTGGAGATCCGGGGCTCGGGCGTCCCCTTCGAGGGCCGCGTGCTCGACGTCGACGCGACGGGGGCGCTGGTGGTCCTCGACACGCTGGGCGGGCGCCACGCGGTGACGGCCGGCGACGTGCGGATCCTCGACTGAAGGAGGGCGACGTGGCGACCAGGCGCTTCAAGCGGATCCTGCACCCGACGGACTTCTCCGGCGCCTCGCGGCCGGCCTTCTCGAAGGCGCTCGAGCTGGCGCGCGGGGACCACAGCGAGCTGGTGCTGGTCCACGTGCTCTCCCCGGTGCTGCCGGTGGCCGGCGAGGGCTACGTGCCCGCCAAGGTCTACGACGACCTGAGCCGCTCGCTGCGCGCGCAGGCCGGCCGCCAGCTGGACCGGCTCGCGGCCCGCGCGCGCAGCGCCGGCGTGCGCGTGCGGACGCTCGTGCTCGAGGGCAGCGCCCCCGAGCGCATCACGCGCGCGGCGAAGAGCCAGGGCGCCGACCTCATCGTCATGGGCACGCACGGCCGCGGCGCGGTGGCGAAGTTCTTCCTGGGCAGCGTCGCCGAACGCGTGGTCGGCACCGCCTCCTGCCCGGTGCTGACGGTGAAGGGCCGCTCACGGTGAGCGCGCCGAGCTGGGCCATCTGGGTGACGGGCCTGCCGGGCAGCGGCAAGTCCGCGGTGGCGCGGGCGCTCGCCGCCCGGCTACAGGCGGCCGGCGAGCCCGTCACCGTGCTCGAGCTCGACGTCCTGCGCCGCACGATCACGCCGGAGCCCACGTACAGCGACGCGGAGCGCGAGGTCGTGTACCGCTCGCTCGTGCACTTCGCGCGGCTGCTGACGCGCCACGGCGTGCCGGTGATCATCGACGCCACCGGACACCGCCGGGCCTGGCGCGACCTGGCGCGCGCCACCATCCCGCACTTCGCCGAGGTCCAGCTGGTCTGCCCGCTCGAGGTGGCCCGCGAGCGCGAGCGCGCCCGGACGGCGGGCCACGCCCCGCGGGGCATCTACGCGGCGGCGGGACGACCGGGGGCCACGGTGCCGGGCGTCGACGTGGCGTACGAGCCGGCGGAGGCGCCCGAGCTGACGGTCGACACCGCGGCCGTCGACGTGGCGGCGGCGGCGGCGCAGATCGAGCCGCTGGCCCGCCGGCTGGGCCGCGAGGCGCCGGCGCGCCGGCCGCGGGGGACGCCGGCGTGGGCGATGTGGATCACCGGCCTGCCCGGCAGCGGCAAGAGCACGCTGGCCGACGCCGTCGCCGGCCTGCTCGCCGAGCGCGGCATCGAGGCGGAGGTCCTCGCCGTCGACGACCTTCGCCGCTTCGTGGTGCCCCACGGCGCCGGCGCCCCGGCCGTCGAGGACGCGCTGCACCGGGCCCTCGTGTGCGCCGCCCGCCTGCTCACCGAGGCCGGCGTGCCGGTCATCATCGACGCCACGGCCCCGCGCCGGGTGTGGCGCGAGCTGGCGCGCACGCTCATCGGCCGCTACGCCGAGGTGCAGCTCGAGTGCCCGCCCGCGCTCTGCCGGGCGCGCGAGCGGGCGGTGCGCTGGAACCCCGTGCTCTGCGCCCACGGCCCCGCCCGGGCCGCCATCGACGAGGGCCCGGAGCTGGCGCTGGACTACGAGCGGGGCGGGCAGCCCGCGCTCACCATCCACACCCACGTCCGCGACGTCTGGAGCGCCACGCAGGACATCGAGCGGCTCGCGCGCCGCCTGCATCGCGACGCGTCGCGCTGAGCCAGGAGGACGGCATGCGAGTCCGCGACCTGATGACCCCCGATCCGATCACGGTGCGCCCCGACACGCCGCTCCTGGACGCCCGCGCGCTCATGGCCCGCGCGCGCGTCCGGCACCTGCTGGTGATGGACGGCGAGCGCCTGGCCGGCATCGTCACCGACCGCGACATCCGCCTGAACCTCGCCTCGCCGGCCACCAGCCTGTCGGTGTGGGAGCTCAACTACCTGCTCGCGCGCCTGACCGTGGCCGACGTGATGACGTCCACCGTCATCGTGACCGCGCCCGGCCGCGACGCCCGCGAGGCGGCCTCGATCATGCTCGATCAGAAGATCGGCGCCCTGCCCGTCCTCGAGGGCGGTCGGCTCGTCGGCATCATCACCGAGACCGACCTGCTGCGCGCCTTCGTGCAGGCCGACCTCGCCGCGACCCGGGTGTAGCGTGGCCGGTTCGATCCTGGTGGTCGACGACGAGGCCGACCTCCTGGCGACCTACCAGCGGATCCTCCAGCGCCTCGGCGAGCCGGTCGTGGCGGTGGCCACGCGGCACGAGGCGCTCGAGGTGGTCCGCACCCAGCCGCTGAAGATGGTCATCGCCGACGTGCGGCTCGCCGACGGCGACGGGCTGGACGTCGTGCGCGCCGCCCGGACCCTGCAGAAGCCGCCGCCGGTGATCGTGGTCACCGGGTACGCCTCGCAGACCAGCCGCGAGGCGGCGCAGGCGGCCGGCGCCGCGGCGTACGTCGCCAAGCCCTTCGGGGTCTCGGAGTTCGCCGACCTGGTCCGCAGGCATCTCGGCGGCGCGGCCAACGGGAAGGGACCGCGGTGAGCCCGGCGCGCGCGCCCGGCGCGCCGGCCGCGGCCTCCGGAGTCCCGCCGCTCGGCGTGGCCGAGGACGGGCCGCGCTTCCCCGGCGTGGCGGCCACCGCCGACGGGTCGGAGGCCGTGGTGTGGGTGGAGACCCACGTCAGCCAGGGCGCCTGCGCCTACCCGATCACCTCGTCCACCAACATGGGGGCCGGCTACCAGGCGGCGCAGGCGGCCGGCCGGAAGAACGTCTGGGGCGAGCCGCTCTTCTTCCTGGAGCTGGAGTCCGAGCACTCGTCGGCATCGACCTGCGAGGGCTTCGCGCTGGCCGGTGGCCGGGTGACGAACTTCACTTCCGGCCAGGGGCTCGTGCTGATGAAGGAGGTGCTCTACACCATCGCCGGCAAGCGGCTGCCGGTGGTGTTCCACGTGGGGGCGCGCGCGCTGACGTCGCAGGCGCTCAACGTCCACTGCGGCCACGACGACGTCATGGCGGTGGCCGACTGCGGCTGGGCCATCGTCTTCGCGAAGAACGGCCAGGAGGTCGCCGACCTGGCCGTCATCGTCCGGCGCGCGGCCGAGGAGGCCGAGACGCCGTTCCTGTGCGTGCAGGACGGCTTCCTGACCACCCACACCGTGGAGAACGTGCGCCTGCCCGAGCCCGGCCTGATGGCCGAGTTCGTGGGCGACCCCTACGCGACGACGCGCCTGCGCAACCTGATGAACCCCGAGAAGCCCATCATGTCCGGCGTCGTGCAGAACCAGGACGCCTACATGAAGGGCCGCATCGCCCAGCGCGTGTTCACCAACCGGCTGCCCGCCATCCTGCGCGACACGATGGCGCGCTACGCCGCGCTCACCGGCCGGCGCTACGGCGCCGTGGACGGCTACCGTCTGGACGACGCGGAGTTCGCCATCGTGGCCCTCGGCAGCCTGGTGGAGACGGCCATGGCCACCGCCGACTGGCTGCGCGCGGCGCGCGGCCGGCGCGTGGGCGTGCTCGGGCTCACCGTGTACCGGCCGTTCCCGGCCGCCGAGATCGTGGCGGCGCTGCGCGGCGTGCGCGCCCTGACGGTGATCGAGCGCCTGGACGTGCCGCTGGCGGCCTCCAACCCGCTGGCCCTCGAGATCAAGGCGGCGTTCGCCGACGCGCTGACCGGTCGCGACGGCTACCCGGCCGTCGCCGCCGTGCCGGCGATCCACTCGGCGTGCGCCGGGCTGGGCAGCCGCGACGTGCGGCCCGGCGACATCGTGGCCGCCGTCGCGGAGATGGCCGGCGGCGGACGGCGAGACTTCGTGCTCGGGATCCCGCACGACGGCGCGCTGCCGCGCGGCGAGGACCCCGACGTGCGGCCGCCCGGAGCGTTCTCGCTCCGCGGCCATTCCATCGGCGGCTTCGGCTCGGTCACCACCAACCGGATCATGGCCACGCTGGTCGGCGACCTCTTCGACCTCCACGTCCAGGCCTACCCCCTGTACGGGTCCGAGAAGAAGGGCCTGCCGACCACGTACTTCCTCACGGTGGCCGACGAGCGCGTGCGGCTGCACGCCGAGCTCGGCCACGTCGACTTCGTGCCGCTCAACGACGTCAACGCCTTCAAGCTCGGCGACCCGCTGGCCGGCCTGGCCGACGGCGGGACCGTGTTCATCCAGGCCGACGAGACGGACCCCGCCGCCGTGTGGCGGCGCATCCCGGAGCGGGCGCGGGCGGCCATCGCCGCCCGGCGCCTCCGCGTGCTCGCCCTGGACACCGCGCGCATCGCGCGCGAGACGACGGCGCAGCCCGACCTCGTGCAGCGCATGCAGGGCATCGTGCTGCTCGGCGTGTTCCTGCGCGTGGCGCCGTTCGTCCGGCGGCGGGGCCTGGACGAGGCCACGCTCTTCACCGGCGTCGAGCGCTCGCTCCGCCGCTCCTTCGGCAAGCGCGGCGAGGCGGTCGTGCAGGAGAACCTCCGGGCCGTCCGCCGCGGCTACACGGAGGTCGTCGAGGTGGAGGCGCCGGCCCATGCCTGAGCTCACCGTGCGCGACTGCATGCACGCCGGCGTGATCGCCTGCGCCCCCGACGCCTCGCTGGAGGAGGTGGCGGAGACGATGCGCCAGCGCCACGTCAGCGCCCTCGTCGTCGTCGACGGCGGCCTGGCCGTGGGCCTCATCTCGAAGACCGACCTCGTCAACGCGTCGTTCGTGGCCCCGTACATGCGCTACTGGCGCGGCCTGTCGGCCCGCCACCTGATGTCGGCGCCGGTCGTCGCCGTCAGGCCGGAGGCCCCGCTGCGGGAGGCGCTGGAGCGGCTGCGGCGGCACCGCATCCACCGCGTGGTCGTCACCGAGGTCGCCGACGGCGGCGAGCGCCCGATCGGCATCCTCTCGCTGACCGACGTCGTGCAGCGGCTCGGGGCCGGGCCGCGCGACGAGGCGGCGAAGGAGGCGTGGCGGTGAGCACCGCCCCGTTCGATCCGCTCGAGCCCGACGGGGGCGCCGCGCGCGCCGCCGGCCGGGGCACCAAGACGCCGGGCACCGCCAAGGACACGCACGAGGCGCTGCCCGTCGACCGGCTGCTCGACCTCGACCTCGAGGCCTACGTCGACGACTTCAACGCCCGGGTCATCGGCGCCTACGCCGCCGGGACGGGCTCCACGGCGCTGCCGGCCGACGCCGGCGTGGCGCGCTCGCTGATCCCCGCCGGCACCGCGGCCCTCCGCGACTTCTCGCACCTGGCGCCGGAGATCCCGGAGTTCATCGCCGCGCGCTGCGTGGGCTGCATGACGTGCGTCACCGAGTGCCCGGACACGGCGATCCTCGCGCGGGCCGTCCCGGCGGCCGCCGTGGAGGCGGCCCTGGCCGCCGAGAACGGCGACGCCGCCGACCTGGCGGCGTGCTGGGCGCGCACCCGGAAGTACTTCGACGTCCCCGAGAAGCAGGGCCGGCCCGGGGCGCTCTTCGGGATCTTCCTCGACCCGACCAAGTGCAAGGGCTGCGCGGAGTGCGTGCAGGTGTGCGCCGACCTCGGCTACGACGCGCTCCGGATGGCGCCGAAGACCGAGGCCGTGCTCGCCCGCCACCGGCGGGCCTTCGAGCACTACCGCCGCGTCGGCCCGACCCCGCCCGAGTACGTGAACGCCAGGGCGCTGGCCGACATGATGCTCGTCGAGGACCGGGCGCAGCTCTACGTCGGCGGCGCCGGCTCCTGCATGGGCTGCGGCGAGGCCACGGCCATCCGCATGCTGGTGGCCGCCACCGGCTTCGCCCACGGGCGCGAGTCGATGGGCATCGTGGCCGCCACCGGCTGCAACACCGTCTACTGCTCGACGTACCCGTACAACCCCTTCCTGGTGCCGTGGACCAACTCGCTCTTCGAGAACGCCCCGGCCGTGGCCATGGGCGTGCGCGGCAAGTGGGACCAGCGCGGCTGGCAGGCGCGGCGGCTCTGGGTCATCGGCGGCGACGGCGCCATGTACGACATCGGCTTCCAGTCGCTCTCGCGCATGCTGGCCTCGGGCATGGACATCAAGGTCCTCGTGCTCGACACGCAGGTGTACTCGAACACGGGAGGGCAGGTCTCCACCGCCTCGTTCACCGCGCAGGACGCCAAGATGGCGGCGGTGGGCCCGGCCGTCGGCGGCAAGGTCGAGCGCCGCAAGGAGCTGGCGCAGCTCTGCCTGATGCACCCCGAGGTCTACGTCGCCCAGACCACGCCGGCGCACGTCAACCACTTCTACCGCGCCGTCCTGGACGCCAACGCCTACCCGGGGCCCGCGGTGATCGTGGCCTACACGACCTGCCAGCCCGAGCACGGCGTGGGCGACGACCGCTCGGCGGCCCAGGCGCGGCTGGCCGTCACCTCGCGCGCCTTCCCGCTCTTCACGTACGACCCCCGCCGGGGCGCCGCCTTCCACGAGCGCCTGTCGCTGCAGGGCAACCCCGATCCGAAGGAGGACTGGAGCCGCCATCCCTCGAGCGGCGCGGTGATCGACTTCGTGGCCTTCGCGCGCACGGAGCGCCGCTTCGCCCGTCAGTTCGACGCCGCCGGCGCCCCGTCGCCCGCGCTGCTGGCCGGCCAGGCCGACCGGCTGGCCAACTGGCGGCGGCTGCAAGACCTGGCCGGCGTCCGCAGAGAGGCCGTGGAGAAATCGGTGACCGAGGAGCGCCACGGCTCGGCCGGGGCGCTTGCGAGCCAGCAGGGGGGGCCTGGGGGGTGCCCGGAGGCCCCCGGGTTCTGAGACGCGGAGGAGGCCCCCATGTGTCCGTTCCTGGTCGCGGTCGTGAACGATCGCCTGTGGCAGCGGCCGACCGGCGTGTACTGCCTCCGCCCCGGGGGCCGGGTGCGCCTGCCCGCCCGCAGCACCCTGGCCCGGATCTGCACGACGCCCGAGTACAGGACGTGCGCCTCGTACCGCGTCAGCGCGGCCGAGCGGCGGCCCGCCGCCGGAGCGGCGTCGTGAGGCCGCGGCCGGGCGGGGGCGTGACCATCGCGCCCGGCGCCGTCCGGCAGGACGCCGGCCCGCCGACCTGCCCGTACCTGCTGACCGTGGGCGGCGAGCAGGCCGGCCTCTGGCCGGGCGGCCGCGTGTGCGGGCGCCGCGCCGGCGGCATGCGGCCGCCGTCGCGGGACGAGCTGGCCTGGTTCTGCGTGTCGGGACGCTTTCGCGCCTGTCCGACCTGGCGGGAGATCCGCTGCGGAGGAACGCCATGACGACGAACAGCCTGACCGTCACCGACAACCGGACCGGGGTCACCATCGAGGTGCCCGTCGTCGACGGCGCCATCCGCGCCGTCGACCTCAAGCGGCTCGGGCTCCTGTCCTACGACCCGGGCTTCATGAACACGGCCGCCACGCGCAGCGCCATCACCTTCATCGACGGCGACGCGGGGATCCTCGCCTACCGCGGGTACCCGATCGAGCAGCTGGCCGAGCGGGCGACGTTCCTGGAGGTCGCCTACCTGCTCGTGCACGGCGAGCTGCCCACGGCCGCGCAGCTCGAGGGCTGGACGTGGCAGGTCACGCACCACACCTGGGTGCACGAGAACGTCAAGCGCTTCATGGACGGCTTCCGCCACGACGCGCACCCGATGAGCATGCTGATCTCGTCCGTCGCCGCGCTCAGCACGTTCTACCCGGACGCGCAGGAGCGGCACGACCCCGGCCACCGGGCGTTGCAGATCATCCGGCTCATCGCCAAGGTGCCCACCCTGGCGGCCTTCGCCTACCGCCACAGCCTGGGCCGGCCCTACGTGCAGCCGGACAACGACCTCTCCTACGCCGGCAACTTCCTCAGCATGGTGTTCCGCATGACCGAGCTGAAGTACAAGCCGGACCCCGCCGTGGAACGCGCCCTGGACGTGCTCTTCGTCCTCCACGCCGATCACGAGCAGAACTGCTCGACGAACGCCATGCGCAGCGTGGCCTCGTCCGGCGTGGATCCCTACTCCGCCGTCGCGGCCGCCGCGGCCGCGCTCTACGGCCCGCTGCACGGCGGCGCCAACGAGGCCGTGCTCAAGATGCTGCGGGCGATCGGCACGCCGGCCCGCATCCCGGCCTTCCTCAAGGGCGTGAAGGCCGGCGAGGCCAGGCTGATGGGCTTCGGCCACCGCGTGTACAAGAACCACGACCCGCGGGCGCGGATCATCAAGCGCGCCGCCGACGAGGTCCTCGCGGCCACGCGCCCGAGCCCGCTGCTCGCCGTGGCGCTCGAGCTCGAGCGCATCGCCCTGCAGGACGACTACTTCGTCAGCCGCCGCCTCTACCCCAACGTGGACTTCTACTCCGGCCTGATCTACGAGGCGCTGGGGCTGCCGGTGGAGATGTTCCCGGTGATGTTCGCGATCCCGCGCACCGCCGGCTGGCTGGCGCAGTGGCAGGAGATGATCGGCGATCCCGAGCAGAAGATCGCCCGGCCCCGCCAGATCTACACCGGGCCCCCGCGGCGCGACTTCGTCCCCCTGGGCGCGCGGTCGTGAAGGCCCGCGTCTACCGCGACGCGCCGGCCCGCGTGTACTGGGAGCTGACGCGCGCCTGCGACCTGGCCTGCCGGCACTGCCGGGCCAGCGCCGTGCCCGGCCGGTCGGCCGACGAGCTGACGACGGAGGAGTGCGAGGCCGTCCTGGAGGACCTGGCCGCCGTGCGCGAGCCGGTCCCGCACGTGATCTTCACGGGCGGCGACCCGCTGAAGCGACCGGACCTGCTCCGGCTCGTGCGCACGGCGGTCGGCCTCGGGCTCGGCGTGGCCGTGGCCCCGAGCGCCACGGTGCACGTCACGCGCGAGACGGTGCGCGACCTCGCCGCGGCGGGCGTCTCGGCGATGTCGCTGAGCATCGACGGCCCGAGCGCCGCCCACCACGACGGCGTCCGCGGCGTGCTGGGCTGCTTCGGCTGGACGCTGGCGGCCGCCCGCCACATCGTCGCCGCGGGGCTGCCGCTGCAGGTCAACACGCTGGTCACGGCGGATACGGAGCCGCACCTCGAGGAGATCGCCCGGCTGGTGGCGAGCCTGGGCGCCTCGCGGTGGAGCCTGTTCTTCCTGATCCCGGTCGGGCGCGGCGCCGTGCTGCGTCCGCTCGGGCCGCGCGAGTGCGAGCAGCGCCTGCGCTGGCTGGCCGCCCGGGCCGGGGGCTGGCCGTTCACGGCCACCACGACCGAGGCCCCGCACTTCCGCCGCGTGCTCATCGAGTCCATGCGCGCGGCGGGACGGTCGGCGGCCGAGGTGCAGTCGAGCCCCGCCGCGCGCGCCTTCGGCATGCGCGACGGCAACGGCATCCTGTTCATCGCCGCCAACGGCGACGTGACGCCCTCGGGGTTCCTGCCCCTCGTCGCCGGCAACGTGCGCCGCGACGACGTGCTGAGCATCTACCGGGGCTCGCCGCTGCTCCGGGCGCTGCGCGAGCCGCGCCGGTTCGGGGGCCGCTGCGGCGTCTGTGCGTACCGGCACGTGTGCGGCGGCTCCCGGGCGCGCGCCTGGGCCGCCAGCGGCGATCCGCTGGGCGAGGATCCGCTCTGCGCGTATCAGCCGGCGGTGAGCGCGGCCTGACCGGCGGCGGGGCCGCGCGCCCGCATCCGGCCGGGGCCGCCGCCGTGGCGGCCGGCCCGGAGTCGACGCGTGGCGATCAGCGCCGCGCCGGCCGCGCGGCGTCCCGCAGCGCGATCTGCCCCCGCCGGGCGTAGTCGATGGACTCGGCCAGGATCCGGGCCGCCTCCTGCGGGGCGTGGAAGCCCGTGGAGTTCTCGGCCTCCACGAAGTCCAGGTAGAACTGCGCCCGGCGCTGCAGCCCCCGGGCCTCGGCGAGGGCGGGCTCGGGGGCGCCCCCGTCGCGCGCCGCTCGGAGGTCGCCGATCAGGGCGACCAGCGCGTCCATCGCGCGGTTGCGCAGCTCGAACGTCCGCTGCTGGATGGTCTGGGCGCGCAGGCGCAGCTCGTCCTCCGACCAGCGGTGGCACGTCTGGCACGCCCGGTTGACGTTCAGCAGCGGGCTGCGCACGTGGTGGTCGCTGATCTTGAGCGCGCCCACGCGCGTGTAGGGCATGTGGCAGTCGGCGCACGCCACGCCCGAGCGGGCGTGGATGCCCTGGCTCCACATCTCGAACTCCGGGTGCTGGGCCTTGAGGGCGTCGGCCCCCGTCTCGGCGTGGCTCCAGTCCCGGAACTTCTCGGCCTCGTAGTAGGCATAGATCTCGTCGACCTTGAGACCCTTCGCCCACGGGTACACGAGGCGCCTGTCCGGACCCTTGAAGTAGTACTCCACGTGGCACTGTCCGCACACGTACGTGCGCATCTCCTGGCGCGTGGCCATGGTGTTGACGTCGTAGTCCCGCACGCCCTGGCCGGCCTTCAGCGCCCGGAGGCCCTCGAGGAAGCCCGGCCGCGTCACCCTGAGCTGCATGGTCCGGGGGTCGTGGCAGTCGATGCAGCCGACCGGGTGCGTGACGAGCCGGCGCGCCTCGGCGAAGGGCATCCGGTTCAGGCGCTCGAAGCCCCTGATCAGGTCGCCATCGCCGGCCTGGCGGTACGGCGCCCACACGGAGGCGTGGCAGTGCAGGCACGTGCCCGGCTGCCTGGCGGCGACCTGGCGCTCGGTGTACGTCTGGTCCTCCAGCATGTGGGCGTGGCCGCGCTCCTCGCGGAAGTCCCGCGCGAAGGCGTAGCCGGCCCACATCGTCCTGAGGCGCGGGTCCTCCTCGAGCCGCGACTGGGCCACGATGGAGCGCGGGTCGGCCGCCGTCGGCGTGCGCGGGATGGCCTCGCTGCCGCCGAAGCGCGTGCGGACCTGGTCCACCGTGCGGCGGTAGCCGTCGTACTGCAGCGGGAAGTTCTTGCCCCACACCGCCGGGTCCTCGGTCGTCTCCGTCAGCTCGACCACCCGGTAGAACGGGTTCCTCGCCTCCTGCTTGCGCTCGAGGATGTTCACCACGAGCGCGACGCCGCCCACGGCGGCCAGGGCGGCCGCCATCGCGACGACGGCGACGACGACCAGGCGCCGGCGCGAGCTGTCCTGGGGTGCTGGATCGGCCATGCCGGGTTTCCTCTCGGGAACGCCCTCAGCGCGGGTGTCCCACCGCGCCGTGGCAGGGAAGGCAGCCCAGGCGCCGATCGGGCCCGTGGGCGCCGTCGACGGCCTCGACGATGGGCCGGTGGCAGTCACGGCAGGCGCCCTCGGTGATGCGCCGGTTGCGCTCCGTGATCCGGATCGGCTCGGGAAACCGCCCGGTGGTGAACGCGAACGAGTGCCAGAAGCCGTTGAGGGCCTTGGTGGCGTACTTGCCGAGCGGATCGTGGGGCGCGTGGCAGTCGTTGCAGACGGCGACGGCGCGGTGGCTGCCGCCCAGCCAGCCCGAGAAGTGCTCGCGCATGACGTGGCAGTTGGCGCACGCGGCCGGGTCGTTCGTCAGGTAGGAGGCGCCCCGCGCGTAGACGAACGTGAAGCTCCCGACGCCGATGGCCAGCCCGATCGCGACGGCCAGGGCCACCGTGGCCGCCCACAGCCGCCGGTCGCCGCGCCGGGGCGGCGGAGTCTCTCTCATGTGGCCTCGATCATACCCGCCCCCGGGCGGCTCGCCGCGAGTCCCCCCTCGCCGCCCGGCACGGCGGCCGCCGATCAGGCATGCGGCGTCGGCGGGGCGCGACGGCGCCCCCCGACGCTGCCGAGCAGCGTCGCGCCGACCGACGCGATGGCGATCCACGCGAGCACCCCCGAGAGCGGCACCACCGGCGCCAGCCCCGGCCAGCCGTGCGCCACGCCGACCTCGGCGGAGCGCAGGACGACGGCGCCCAGCAGCGACCAGAAGGCCACCGCGCGCAGCCACGGCCACGGCAACGGCGTGGCCTCGAGCACCGGGACCAGGCGGAAGGCCATGGCCACGACGATGGACGTGAGCGTTCCCACGGTGAGCAGGTGGCGCACGGCGTCGGTGAGGACGTGCGCGCCACCGCCGGCGGCGGCCAGGACCGTCGCCGCGACGGCGCCGCCGAGGGCGGCCGTGGCGGAGGCCACGGCGAGCCCGAAGATCCGCGCCTCGGCGGCGCTGCGCGAGGCCATCGGCAGCGCGCGCGGCGCCGGCCGCCGGAAGGCGCCGGCCCCGGCGGCGACGGCCACCACGGCGGCCAGCCCCAGCGCCTCGCCGGCGCGGGCGATCGCGGGCACGGCCGCGACCTCTCCCGCCGCGATGACGGCGACGGCCACGCCGAGGCCCCAGGGCACGGCCGCGCCGAGCCCGGCCGGCACGCGCCAGCCGCCGACGAACATGGGCCCGGCGCGGAGCAGGACGCCCAGCACCCAGCCCATCACGCCACCGTAGAGCGCCATGGCGTGGACGGCGCGCATGCCGGCGACGTCGGGCGTCGCGCCGCCGGCGGTCAGCGCCACGCCGCGCAGCGCGGCCTCGGTCACGCACGCCGCGGCCAGCCACGCCGTCGCCGCGACGAGGTGCCGGCGGACCAGGGCCAGCGGCGCGGGGCCGAGCGCGCGCGCGACCCAGAGGCCGAGCAGGACGTACGCCGCCGCCTGCAGCAGGGCCGCCGCCAGCAGGCCGCCCGGCGCGCCGGCCCAGACGCACGCGATCCGGAGCAGGAGGCCGCCGCCGAGCAGCGCGGCCATCCACGGGGTGGCCGCGGTCGGGCGCGTCGGCTGCCCGGTGAACCGCGCGGCCAGGTGATGGGCGACGCCGGGGATCAGCGTGCCGAAGAAGCCGACGAGCTGGGCGTGCGCGTGCAGCAGCACCGTCTCGACGGTGACCGCGGGCGCGCCCAGGTAGAGCCAGGCGAGCATGCGGACCCCGAGCGGCGTGCCGACCAGGATCGTGCCGCCGAAGGCCAGCAGCGCGAACGGGCGGTAGACGGCGGGCTCGCGGCCGGCGACGGCGCTCATCGCGCTCCGGCGGGGCGCCGGCGCGGCCGGGAAGTCGCCGGGTGGCGCCGGCCGCGCGCGCGGGGGCCGGTCCCGGCGTCCGCGCGGGCTATGACGTGCGTCATAGGGCTCTGGCCGTGAGACGGATACGGTGGCCATGACGGCGGCATGCCGTGAAGGAGGCGCCCATGGCCGACAGGAACGAGGACGAGCGACCGCCCCTGATGCAGACCATCTTCGACAACCCCTTCCTGCTGCTCGTGATTGGGCTGGCCGTCCCGATCGTCTTCTACACGATCTGGGGGCTGCTCGAGATCGCGAGCATCCCGCTGTCCCGCTGAGGGCGCGCCATGAGCCTCCAGACGCTGACCGGCGTGTGGTGGAAGAAGGTGGAGCCCGCCGAGAAGGTGTGGATCGGCGTGGCGCTGCTCTGGTGCCTGGTGCTGTTCGCCATGATGCCCCTGTGGCACCTGACCGGGAAGCAGAACCCCTCGTTCGAGACCTACCGAGTGACGGCCGCCGACTTCCAGAAGAAGGTCGACGCCTACGTCGAGCAGCGCAAGGTGGGCGAGGACAAGGGCGTCCCCGTCGTGGCCGCCCGGCCGGGCGAGGACGTCTACATGCTCGGCCGCATGTGGTCGTGGTACCCGGTGCCGAAGTTCCAGAAGGGCGAGACGTACCGGCTGCACCTGTCGTCGATGGACCTGGTCCACGGCTTCTCGCTCTTCCCCCTCAACCTCAACTTCATGGTCCTGCCCGGCTACGAGTACGTGCTGACGGTGACTCCGACGGAGTCCGGCGAGGTCTTCGCCGTGTGCAACGAGTTCTGCGGCATCGGCCATCACGCGATGGTCGGCAAGATCATCGTCGAGTAGGAGGCGCCCATGTCCGTCGCCACCGCGGTCGCGCCGTCGTTCCGGACCTGCGCCCAGACCGGGCTCCGCGTCGATCTCACCGCCGAGCGGATGATCAAGGTGCACGCCGTGGCCGGCGTGCTGGCCATCCTGGTCGGCGGCATCGCCGCGCTGCTGGTGCTGCTCACGCGCTGGCCCGCCGTCCACCTGCTCGAGCCGACGATGTACTACCGCATGCTGACGTTCCACGGCATGAACATGCTCATCTTCTGGATCATCTTCTTCGAGATCGCCATCCTGTACTTCGCCGCGCCCGTCGTGCTGGGCAGCCGCGTGGCCTGGCCGCGCATGGCCTGGCTGGGCTTCCTGCTGATGGTGGCGGGCTCCGTCGTCATCGACGCGGCCATCCTGCAGGGCGGCGCCGACGTGATGTTCACCTCCTACGTGCCGCTGCGCGCCGTCTCGCACTTCTACCTGGGCTGGATCCTCTTCGCGGTGGGCGCGCTCATCGGCGTCCTCAACTTCTTCGCCACGCTGGTGGTGGCCCGGAGCGAGCGGACCTACCAGGGCTCCATCCCGCTGGTGACCTTCGGCGCGCTGACGGCGGCCATCATCGCCGTGGTCACCCTGGCCCACGGGGCCATCATCTACGTGCCCACCTGGCTCTGGTCGCTCGGCATCGTGCAGAACCTCGACGCCGGCATGTACCGGCTGATGTTCTGGGGCCTCGGGCACCCCTCGCAGCAGATCAACGTGTCGGCCATGGTCGCCGTCTGGTACCTGCTGGCCACCCTCACCGTGGGCGCGACGCCGATCAACGAGAAGGTGAGCCGCTGGGCCTTCGTGCTCTACATCCTCTTCATCAACCTGGCCTCCGCCCACCACCTCCTGGTCGACCCGCAGCTGTCGCCGGCGTGGAAGGTGTGGAACACCTCCTACGGCATGTACCTCGCCGTGCTGGCCAGCATGATCCACGGCATGACGGTGCCGGCCGCCGTCGAGGTGGCGCAGCGCCGCCACGGCTTCGGCAAGGGCCTGTTCCAGTGGCTGACCAAGGCGCCGTGGGGCAACCCGGGCTTCGCGGCCTTCTTCCTCTCGCTGGTGCTCTTCGGCTTCATGGGCGGCATCACCGGCGTGACGTTCGGCGCCGAGCAGGTCAACATCATCTCGCACAACACGCTGCGCATCACCGGCCACTTCCACTCCACCGTCGTGGCCGGCACGACGCTGGCGTTCATGGGCCTCACCTACTACGTGGTGCCGCTCATCTGGCGGCGCCGCATCCTGTTCCCGCGGCTGGCGCTGGCGCAGGTCTACGCCTTCGCCATCGGCATCGCCATCTTCGCCGGCGGCATGACCACCGCCGGCTCCTACGCCGTCCCGCGGCGCCACTGGGACGTGCAGTTCGCCGGCGCCCTCTTCCAGCCGCCGGTCGAGGCCGCCGCCTACGTCTTCCTCGGCATCATGGGCCTGGGCGGGCTGCTCGCCGCCCTCGGCGGCGCGCTCTACGTCCTGGTCACGGTGGCCTCGGTCTTCTTCGGACCCCGCATCCCGGACCGCGCCGGCGAGGTGGCGCTGGCCGCCATCCCGCCGGCGACCACGCGGCACACGCCGATCCACGGCACGCTGGTCCTGGTCTTCGTCTTCCTGGGCGCCTTCGTCGTCTACTACTTCCTCAACTGGAAGTGGCTGGCGGCCATCTGGCTGGTGAAGTGATGCGCCGGGCGGCCTCCGCGCGGCACGGCACGGACCCGGCGGACGGCGGCGGGCTGGCGCTCGGCGAGCCGGCGCCGGTCCCCGTCGCCTGGCCCGATGCCGGGCCCGGCTCGGCCGCCACCTCGCGCGGCGGGGGTCCGGCGCCGAGGGCCAGCGCCGCCGCCCCGAGCGCGGCGCCGGCGATCGTGCCGGCGGCCACCCGGCGGCTGCTCACCGCGTGGCTGGCCCTGGCGCTCGGCTCCCTGGTCGTCGCCGGCGTCTTCGCGATCCTCGTGGCCTTCGCGCGCACGCCGGCCGTGCAGCTGCTCGGCTCGTCGGCGAGCCTCTTCCACCTGGCGCTCGTCTCTCACGTCACCTTCGCGCTCACGATCTGGTTCGTGGCCTTCGGCGGCGTGCTGTGGGTGTACGCGGCGTGGCGCTCGAACCTGCGCCTGTCGCCGGGCGCCTCGTGGACGGGCTGGGCCGTGGCCGCGGGCGGCGCCGCCCTCGCCGCCGTGCCGGCGTTCACGGCCTCCGGCACGCCATACCTGAACGACTACATCCCCGTCATCGACCACCCGCTGTTCTGGGTCGGCCTCGTGGGCGCCTTCGCCGGCGTCGCCCTGCAGGCCGCCGCCTACCTGCGCGCGTGGTGGCGGGCCCGGGGCCGTGGCGGCGCGCTCGAGGCCGCGGCGCTCGCGGTGGCCGCGGTCGCGATGCTGCTCGCCGTCGCGACGCTGGCCCTGGCCTGGGCCCGCCTGGACGGCGCCCAGCCGCTCGCCCTCCGCCTGCGCGCGCTCGTCTGGGGCGCCGGCCACGTCTTCCAGTTCATGCACACGGCGGGGATGATCGCCGTCTGGGTCGTCGCCGCCGAGGTGGCGCTGGGCGCCCCGCCGCTCCAACGGGGGCGCGGGGCGCTGGCCACGTTCGTGCCCTTCATGCTCGCCACCGCCGCCGCGTACCTCGTGTGGGCGCCGGAGACGCTGCTCGTGAACCGCGTCGTCACGTGGACGTCGTTCGCGGGCCTGGGCGGCCCGACGCTCGCGCTCGCCGCCCTGCTCGTCGCGCCCGTGCTCGCCGCCCGGCGGCCGCTCGCGTGGTCCAGCCCGCTCGTCTCCGGCACCGTGCTCTGCCTGCTGCTCTTCGCGGTGGGCGGCGTGATGGGCGTGATCGGCTTCAAGCAGGACACGCGCGTGCCCGCGCACTATCACGGGATGGTGGGCGCGGTGACGCTGGCCTACATGGGGCTCGCGCCGGCGCTGCTCGAGCTCACCGGCCGGCGGCCGTGGCGGCCGTGGCTGACGCGCGTGCAGCCCTACCTCTACGGCCTGGGGCTCGCCGGCATCATGATCGGCCTGCACTGGGCGGGCGGGCGCGGGGCGCCGCGCAAGACGCTCGGCTTCTCGTGGGCCGACGCGCAGGCGCTCGTGGCCATGAACCTGATGGGCCTGGGCTCGGCGCTGGCCGTCGCCGGGGGCCTGGCCTTCGTCCTCAACATCGGGGTGCCGCTCGTGCGGCGCCCGCGGGCGGAGGGGAGGGCGCCATGATGGCCGCCTACGTCGAGTCGCTGAAGCTCCGGATCGGAGTCTTCATCGGGATGGCCGCCGTCCTCGGCTACCTCGGCACCGACCCGACGGCGCCGGCGCCGGGCGCCCTGCTGCTGCTGTTCGCCGTCGTGGTGGCCGCCGCCGCCGGCGCCGGGGCGCTGAACCACTACCTGGACCGCGACCTCGACCGCCTCATGCGGCGCACCGCGCGCCGGCCGCTGCCGTCGGGCCGCATCGCGCACCCCTGGCACGTCGTGGCCCTGGGCGTGGGCCTCATCGCCATGGCCGTGGCCGCCGCCACCTGGGCGCTGCACCCGCTGGTGGCCCTGCACGTGTTCCTGGGCGCCTTCACCTACGTCGTGGTCTACACGGTGTGGCTCAAGCGCCGCTCGTGCCTGAACGTCGTCATCGGCGGCCTGGCCGGCAGCTTCGCCGTGCTCGGCGGCGGCTCGCTCGCCCGCCCCGAGCTCTGCCTGCCGCCGCTCGTGTTCGCCGCCGTGCTGTTCTTCTGGAGCCCGTCGCACTTCTGGAGCCTGGCCATCGCCTACAAGGACGAGTACGCGGGCGCGCGCATCCCGATGCTGCCCGCGGTCGTGGGCGAGGCGCGGGCCGCGCGCTCGATCCTGCTCAACAGCCTGGCGCTGCTGGCCGCCGCCGCGATCCCGGTGGCGACCGGCCTGCTCGGCGCGGTGTACGCGGCCCCGACGGCGCTGGCCGGCGCCTACCTGCTCGCCCGCAACGTGCAGCTGGTGCGGCGGCCCACCGAGCGCCGGCTGGCCATGGCCTCGTTCCACGCCGCCAACCTCTGGCTGCTCGTGCTCTTCCTGGGCGTCGTGCTCGATGCCCTCGCCCGCCGCGGATGAGCCGCTGGCTGCGCCACCCGCTGTTCGCGCCGGTGGTGGCCCTGGCCGCGCTGGGCTGGGGCACGCTGCTCGTGGCGTTCCTGCTGCTGGGGCCGGGGCTCGGCGGCTGGGCCACCGACGTGCTGCGCTACTGCTTCGGCTGGAACGCCGCCGCGCGCACCTACCGGCTCGACGCCGTGCTGCTCGTCACGCTGGAGCCGCCGCTCTTCGTCCTGGTCGTCGCCGTCTTCTACGCCGACGAGCTGCGCGCGTTCCTCCGCCGGCTCGGCGGGCGGCTGGTGAGCGCCACCGCGACCCTGGGCTTCGTGGCCGCCGCCGGCCTGCTGCTGCTCGGCGGCGACATCGCCGGCGGCGCGCCGTCGCGGGCCGAGCGGCCGGCGGTGCGCGACGGCCGCCCGGCGCCGCGCGCGACGCTCACCGACCACCGCGGCCGCCCGTTCGAGCTGGGCGCGCCCACCGGGCGGCCCCTGGCGCTGACGTTCGTGTACGTCGACTGCCACGCGACCTGCCCCGCGCTGATCGCCACGCTGCGCTCGGTCGAGGCGCTGGTGGGCCCGCACGCGCTGTTCGCCGCGGTGACGCTCGACGCGCGGCGCGACACGCCCGCGGTGCTGGGCGATCACGCCGCCCGCCTCGAGCTCGGCCCGGACTGGCGGCTGCTCGGCGGCGACCCGGCGGCCGTCGACCGCCTGCGCCGCGCCTTCGGGGTGACGGCGCGCCGGCAGGCCGACGGCGAGATCGCCCACGACAACGTCGTCGTGCTCCTGGATCGCGCCGGGCGCATCGCCTACACCTACCGCGGGCTGCCCCTGCGTCCCGACGACCTGGCGCGCGCCCTCGTCCGGCTCGCCGCCGAGGGCGCGTGACCGCGATGCCGACGCCGGACCTGCGGCTCGCCACCGCGCCGGCCGCCGAGCCCGCGCGCCCGCGCGAGGGCGCGCACCGGCGCGCGCTGTTCCACGCCGCCGGCCTCTACCAGTGGCTCGAGGCCGGCCTGGACCGGCTGGTGTCCGCGCCGCTGAACCCGCTCTACCACACGGGGACCATCGCGGTGTTCTCGCTGGCGGTGGCGACGGTCACGGGCCTCTACCTCTTCCTCTTCTACCGGGTCGGCACCCAGGCCGCGCACGGCTCGGTCGAGGCCATCATGGCCCAGCCCCTCGGCATCGGCGCCCTGATGCGCTCGCTGCACCGCCACGCCTCGGACGCCGCGCTCCTGGCGGCGGCGCTGCACGGGCTCAAGATGCTCCTCGACGACCGCTTCTGGGGCGCGCGGTGGATCGGCTGGGTCAGCGGGCTCGCGCTGCTCGGGCTGGTGTGGGTCACCGGCGCCACCGGCTACTGGCTCGTCTGGGACGCCCAGGCCCTGCTGCTCTCGCAGACGCTCTCGCGGCTCCTCGACGTGCTGCCGATCTTCGGCGAGCCCGTGGCCAACACCTTCGTGAGCAACGCCTCGATCCAGAACTTCCTCTTCTTCGTCGTGCTGTTCCTGCACATCACGGTGCCGCTCCTGCTGGCGGCGTGCTACTGGCTGCACGTCATGCGGCTGGCGCGGGCGCGCTTCTTCCCGCCCCGCGTCGTGCTCTGGGTCACGGGCGCCGCGCTCGTCGCCGCGAGCCTGGCGCGACCGGCCCTGTCCGGGCCGCCGGCCGACCCGGCCGTGCTGCCCGGCACCGTGCCGATCGACTGGTTCTACTTCGGCTATTTCCCGCTGACGCGGCTGTCGCCCCGCGTGGGCTGGGCCATCGTCGCCGGCACCGGGGCGCTGGTGCTGGCGGTGCCGTGGCTGCTGCGCGGCCGCGAGCTCGCCCGCGCGCGCGTCGAGAGCGCGGCGTGCACGGGCTGCACGCGCTGCTACAAGGACTGTCCCTACGACGCGATCGTCATGGTGCCGCGCCGGGACGGCGGGCGCTACCGCACCGAGGCGGTGGTGAACCCGGCGCGCTGCGTCGGCTGCGGCATCTGCGTGGGCGCCTGCGACACGGGCGGCATCGTGCTGGGCGAGCAGTCCTCACGCGTGCTGAGCGCCGCCGTCGGCGCGCGCATCCGGGCGCGCATCGCCGCCGGCGGCGCGCCGCGCCCGGTGGTGGTCTACGCGTGCCGGCTGATGCAGCGCCTGGCGCCGCGGCTCCACGCCGACGGATCGCTGCGGGGCGCGCCGGCCACCGTCGTGGGCCTGCCCTGCGCCGGCCTCCTGCACCCGGACCAGATCCGCGACGCCCTCGCCGCCGGCGCCGGCGGCGTCCTCGTCGCCGCCTGCGTGCCCGAGAACTGCCAGTTCCGCGAGGGCGGCGAGTGGCTCGTGCAGCGGCTGGCCGGCACCCGCCTGCCCGCGCTCAAGGGCGTGCCCGCCGAGCGCGTGCGGGTCGGCTTCTACTCGGCGGTCGAGGTCGGCCGGCTGGAGCGCGACGTCGCGGCGTTCGCCCGGAGCCTCGCATGAGCGTCGCCGTCCCCGGCCGGCGTCCCTCGCCCGCACGCATGGCCGGCTTCGCCGCGCTGCTGGCCGCCGTGACCTGGGGGCTGGCGGCGTTCTCGGCGTGGCCGTGGGCGGCCACGCCGCCCGACGCCGCCGCGCTGCGGCTGTCGCTGCGCCACGTGAGCGCCTTCACGACGGCGGCGCGGGCGCCGACCGCCGAGGAGCTGGCGCGCCTGCCGGCGCACATGCGTCCCCGCGCCGGCGCGCGCGGCGGGACGGGACGGCGCGCCGATGCCGTCCTCACCGTGGTCGTCGACGGCCGGACGGCCCTCGCCCGCCGCTACCGGCCCACCGGGCTGCGCCACGACGGGCCGGTGCACGCCTTCGAGGAGGTCTCGCTGGCGCCCGGCCGCCACGCCGTCGAGGTGACGCTGGCCGACGCCGTGGCCGACGATGGCGCTCGCCGAGACGACGGTGCGGCGGACGCGCACGACGACGGGCGCGGCGCGGAGGCGTCCGGCGACGGGCACCACCGGCGCCGCCGCTGGCGGCTCGTGACGGAGATCGAGATCCCGCCCGGACGGGCGCCGCTGCTCGAGTTCTCCGACGCTGCCGGCTGGCGACTGCACTGACCGCGCTCGAGGCTCCTGGCGCCGGCCCCGGTGTGGGGCTCCGCGGCCTCGCCGCGCTGGGGCCCAGGCGCCCCACCGCGGAGGCCGGCTACGGCCGGAACGTCGATTCGACGACTACTTGGCCGCCGGCGGGTCTGGTATCCCGCTTGCTCTGAGGACCGACATGGCTGCGGAGACCGGGATCGGCCAGCGCGGGAGCGTCGAGCGTGTCGATCTCGAGGCCGCCGTCGCGCGCGCCGGCGACGGCGCCTTCGCCGTGGGGGCCGACGGCCGCATCACCCTCTGGAACCGCGCCGCGGAGCGGCTGCTCGGCTACGCCGCGCGCGAGGTCCTCGGCAAGCCATGCTGTCTGGTGTTCGCCGGCCGCGACGACAGGGGCAACCGGGTCTGCTACGACGGCTGCCAGGTCCGGGCGCTGATCGGCATGGGCGAGGGCGTGCAGAGCTTCGACATGCGCACCCGCACCAAGAACGGCCGGCCCGTCTGGCTGAACGTCAGCACGCTCGCCCTGGCGAACGGCAAGCCCGCGGGCAGCGTGACCCTGCACCTCTTCCGCGACGTGACCGCGACGCGCGAGCTGCTGGGGCTCGTGCACGAGAAGCTCGCCGCGGCGGCCAGCGATGGCCACCCGCCGCCGGCGGACGTCCTCACGCGCCGCGAGATCGACGTGCTCCGGCTGCTGGCCGCCGGAGCGAGCACCAAGGCGATGGCCGACCAGCTGCACGTGAGCCTGGCCACCGTGCGCAACCACGTCCAGAACATCACGGGAAAGCTCGGCGTGCACAGCCGCCTGGAGGCCGTCGCCCATGCGCACCGGCACCGGCTGCTGTGACGCCGCGGCGGGAGAGCTCGCCATGATCGCGCCGACCACCGAGCGCGCCGAGGGCTGTCCGTACCTGCGTCCGCAGCACGACTGGCGCGGGCGCGTCCGCGCCGCGCTCTACTGCGACCTGCCCGGCGGGCGCGTGCGCGTGCCCGATCCCGCCGACATCGCGCGCTACTGCGCGACGGGCGAGTACGAGGCCTGCCCGACCTACCGGCGCGCCCGCGCGCGCGAGGAGTCGTCCGAGAGCCTTTCCTGAGGCACCCCCGACCGGACGTCGGTGGCTCACGACCCTCGCCGCTCCCGCGGGAGCGTGGTGGACCTGCATCAGGAAAATGAGGCGCTCACCGGATTCACGCCGCCGACCGAACGGCCTACCGTACGCGACAACGAACGATCGTTCGGTGGGAGGTTCGGCGTGGCGATCGAGACCCGCTACAACGACATCCTCAATGCCGCGGCCGACGTGTTCGCGCGCCGCGGGTACCACCACGCCTCGATCCGCGAGATCGCCCGCGCGGCACGGCTGTCGCTCGCCGGGCTCTACCACTACGTGGGCGGCAAGGACGAGCTGCTGTTCCTCACGCTCGACCGTGCGCTCGACACGCTGCAGGGCGCGCTGGCCGGCGCGCTGGCCACCGCCCGGACGCCGGAGCTGCGGCTGCTGGCGCTCATCCGCACGCACCTCGATTTCGGCTTCCACCACCCCAACGAGCTCAAGATCGTCAACCGCGACTGGGAGCAGCTCTCCGAGCCGCGGCGCTCCGAGATCGCCGGCCGGCGCCACGCCTACGTGAAGGCCGGCCTCGCGATCCTCCGCGAGCTCGATCCGCACGCGCGGCCCGGCGACGAGCTGATCTCCGCCACCAACCTGCTGCTCGGCATGCTCAACGGCATCGCGCGACCGCCCTTCCTGCGCAGCGGCGAGGACGCCCGCGCCCTCGCCGGCCGGGTCGGCGCGCTGTTCCTGTACGGCTTCCTCGAGCGCGCGGCCGTGGCCGACACCGCGCCCGCCCGCTCCGGAGGAGAGGCGCCATGACCATCGACGCGGTCCTCGAGCAGTGCCGCGAGCGCGCCGCCCAGCCGCTCGGGCCGGTGGCCACCGCCTGGAAGGCCTCGCACCCCGGCGGGCGGGCCGTCGCCGTCTACCCCGTGTGGGCGCCGGCCGAGGTCATCCACGCCGCGGGCATGCTGCCGCTCGCCCTGCTGGGCGGGGGCACCTCCGTCGAGCTGACCCACGCCGACGCCCGCTTCCAGTCGTTCGTGTGCTCGATCGCGAAGTCCTCGCTCGAGCTCGGCTTCCAGGGCCTGGTCGGCGGCGTCGACGGCCTGGTCTTCTCCAACATCTGCGACGTCGCCCGCAACCTCGGGTCGATCTACGCCCGCAACTTCCCGACGGCGCACGTGGTGTACCTGCACCTGCCGCAGAACTCGAGCTCGCCGGCCGTGGTCGGCTACCTGGCCGGCGAGCTGCGCCGGCTGGCCCGCGGGTTCGAGACCGCCTTCGGGCTGGGCGTCTCCGAGCGGGCGCTCGCCAAGTCGATCGAGACGTACGACGTCCTGCGCGCCCGCCTGCGCGCGCTGTACGCGCTGCGCATCGCCGAGCCGCAGAAGCTCTCGACGGTGGAGCTCTACCTCGCGCAGCGCGCGGCGGCCCTGGCCCCGCCCGAGGAGGCGCTCGGCTGGCTCGACGCGCTGCTCGCCGGCCTGCCCGCGCGTCGCGCCCGGCCCCAGGACCGCATGCGCGTGGTGGTGGAGGGCGCCTTCTGCGAGCAGCCGCCGCTGGGGCTCCTCGAGGTCCTGGAGGAGGCCGGCTGCTACGTGGTCGAGGACGACCTGATGCTGGGCTGGCGCTGGTACACGCGGGACGTCGGCGGCGACGGCGACCCCTTCGAGCGGCTGGCGGCCGCCTACGTGAACCAGGCCGTGGCCTCGTCCACGCGCCACGAGGGACGCGAGCACCGCGCGGCGGGCCTGGTGGAGAAGGTGCGCCGCGCGCGCGCCGACGCCGTCGTGTTCACGCCGGCCAAGTTCTGCGAGCCCGCGCTCTTCGACTACGTGCTCATGAAGCAGGGGCTGGAGCGCGAGGGCATCCCGCACCTGCTCGTCGAGTTCGAGGAAAAGATGTGGACCTTCGAGCGCACGCGCAACGAGGTCGAGACCTTCGTCGAATCGATGCTGTTCGATTGAACGTCGGGGGGGAGCGCCCGCCGCTCCCCCCGACACGGCGTCTCGCGAGGCGAGCGGGCGAGGGTGGCGCCGGCCAGGCCGGCGCTCGAGGCGGCGACAGGAGGCCCGGCGATGGCAACGGCGGTGAGCGAGCGGCAGTACCAGGGGCGGGTGCACGAGGTGTCGCGCCGGCTGATGGCCGACTGGATGGCGCAGCTCGGGCGCGCCGAGGCCGAGGGCGTCCCCACCGGCGCCATCATGATCTCGGGCAACTGCGTGGAGCTGCTCCGCGCCTGCCAGGTGCTGCCGATGTTCCCCGAGGTCACCGCCCTGCAGAACGCCATCCGGCACAAGTCGCTGCCGCTGATCCTCAAGGCCGAGCAGGCCGGCTACTCGAGCGACAACTGCGCCTACGTCAAGGCCGACATCGGGCTGTTCCTCGAGGGCGGCATGGGGCCGGGCAAGCCCATCCCCTACCCCACCATCACCGTCTGCAACTACGTCGGCTGCAACGTCTACGTGAAGTGGTTCGAGCACCTGGCCGACGTCACGGGCTCGACGCTGTTCATGCTCGACGTGCCGTTCGCGCGCACCGAGGAGCCCGGCGAGGCCGACGTGCGGTACGTGGTGGCCCAGCTCCGCGAGCTGATCGCGCTCTGCGAGCGGGTGTCGGGCCGGCGCTTCGACATCGACCGCCTCCGCGAGGTGCTGGCGCACGCCGCGCGCGCGGAGGAGGGCTACGCGCGCTGCAAGCACCTGACGAAGCACCACCCCGCGCCCTTCGACGCCTACTTCGACTCCATCAACATGATGGGGCCCATCAACGTGCTGCGCGGCACCCCGGAGGCCGCGGACTTCTTCGACGTCGCCGTCGCCGAGTTCGAGTCGCTGGTGGCCCAGGACCTGGGCCCGCTCAGCGAGGAGCGGTTCCGGACGGTCATCGAGGGCCCGCCGCCCTACCCGTACTACAAGAACTTCCGCAACCTCTTCACCAAATGGGGGGCCGTCGCCGTGCAGTCGACGTACTCCACGGTGGGCGGCATCTGGGAATGGGGCTTCCGCCACGACCCGCGGCGGCCGCTCGAGTCGATCGCCGAGCAGATGCTGCGCCAGAACCTGACCAACCGCTCCATCACCGCCCGTTACGAGCAGATCCGCCGCTACGTCGAGGAGTGGGAGGCCGACGCCCTGGTCATCCACTCGATCAAGTCCTGCCGCCTGTTCTCGGCCGGGCAGGGCGACATGCGCGACTACTTCACGCGGGAGCTGGGCGTGCCCACGCTCATGGTCGAGTCCGACCTGGAGGACCCGCGCTACTACGCCGAGGCGCAGATCAAGAACCGGATCGACGCGTTCTTCGAGTCGCTCGAGCACCGCAGGCTCACGGCGGCGGCGGCGCCCTGAGATGACGCCGGCCGGGGCCGCGACCGTCGAGAAGGTGCCCGTCTACTGCTACCAGTGCGTGGCGGGCCCCGATCTGCTGAAGGTCGTGGTCCGCGACGGCGTGGCCGTGGGCGTCGAGCCGAACGGCGACGTGGCCGCGGAGCACCCGGCGTGCGGCACGGTGTGCGTGCGCGCCTACGGGCTCGTCCAGAAGCTCTACAACCCCGAGCGCGTGCGCACGCCGATGCGCCGCACCAATCCGCGCAAGGGCCGCCACGAGCCGCCCGGCTGGGAGGCCGTCTCCTGGGGCGAGGCGCTCGACCTCCTGGCGGCGAAGCTCGACGGTCTCCGGGCCCGCGGCCTCGTGGACGAGGCCGGCTATCCGCGGCTGGCCGTCACGTTCGGCTCGGGCGGCATCGCGCCGGCGTACCTCGGCACCTTCGCCGCGTTCCTGGCGGCGTGGGGGCCGGTGGACCAGGGCATCGGCAGCGGGCAGGGCGTGAAGTGCTACCACTCCGAGCACCTGTACGGCGAGTTCTGGCACCGCGCCTTCACCGTGGCCGCCGACGTCCCCCGCTGCGACTACGTGCTGTCGTTCGGCTACAACGGCGACGCCTCCGGCGGCGTGACCGGGGTGTGGCGCCACGCCGAGGCCCGGGCCCGCGGCATCACCTGGGTGCAGCTCGAGCCGCACCAGTCGATCACCGCCGCCGGCGCCGCGGAGTGGGTCCCCATCCGGCCGAAGACCGACGCCGCGGCGCTCCTCGCCCTGCTGCACGTGATCCTGCACGAGCACGACTGGCGCGCCGTGTGCGACGTGCCGTTCCTCGAGGGCATGACGGCCTCGCCGTACCTCGTGGGCCCGGGCGGCTGGTATTTGCGCGACCCGCAGACGCGCGAGCCGCTGGTGTGGGACCTCGACCGGGAGCGCGCCGTGCCCTTCGACGACCCGGCGTGCGTCCGCCCCGCCCTCAGCGGGTCGGTCATCGCGGCCGGCGTCGAGGTCGGCGCCGACGGCGCCACGCGCTCCGTCGCCGGGCGGGTGCGGCCGGCCTTCGACCACCTCGTCGAGCACGTCCTGCCGTACACGCCGGAGTGGGCCGCCGGCATCTGCGACGTCCCCGCGGAGACGCTGCGGCGCCTGGCGCGCGAGTACCTGGTCCACGCGCGCGTGGGCGCCACCGTCGAGATCGACGGCACGACCTATCCGCACCGCCCGGTCGCGGTGCTGCTCGGCAAGACGGTGACCAACGGCTGGGGCGGCTACGAGTGCTGCTGGGCCCGCACCGTGCTCGCCGCGCTCGTCGGCGCGCTGGAGGTGCCCGGCGGGATCCTCGGCACCACGGTCCGCCTGAACCGGCCCGCGCAGAACCGCCTCGACTCCGTGAAGCCCGGGCCCGACGGGTTCATGGAGCAGCCGCTCAACCCGACGAGCCGCGAGCGGTGGGAGGGCGCGCCGCGCATCCGGAACGCCTATCGCACCCTGGTCCCGCTCGCCGACAGCTCGCCGTGGTCGGCCGCGCTCGGGCCGGCGCACCTGCCGTGGCTCTTCATGGACTCCCCGCCCGAGCGCTGGCCGGCCCCGACCGTGCCCGACGTGTGGATCGTCTACCGCACGAATCCGGCCATCTCCAACTGGGAGACCGGCCGCATCGAGCGCGAGCTCGAGCGCTTCCCCTTCATCGCGGCGTTCGCCTACACGCAGGACGAGACGAACTGGTACGCGGACCTCCTGCTCCCGGAAGCCACGGACCTCGAGTCGCTGCAGCTCTACCGGGTGGGCGGCACCAAGTACATCGAGCAGTACTGGCAGCACACGGGCTGGGCCATCCGCCAGCCCGTCGTCCGGCCCCCCTTCGACACGCGCGACCTGACCGACGTGGCGACCGAGCTCGCCGCGCGGACCGGCCTCCTCGAGGCGTACCTGAAGGCGATCGACCGCGGCGCCGGGACCACCGTGCCCCTGCGGGGCGAGGGCTGGGACTATTCCTTCTCGAAGGGGGCCGCGAGCTCATCACCCCCGGGGCAGGACGGCGCCGGCAAAGCCGGCGCTCGAACGCAGCCGTGCGGCTACGCAGCGGCGTTGCAGGTTCCGACCGACGCAGGGCCGTGCGGGGTGGGGGCGGGGCTGCCGACGGCGGCGGACATCTGGGACCGCGTCTGCCGGGCGGCGACGCGGGCGCTCACCGGCGGGGCCGTCGAGCACGATCTCGCCTGGTTCAGGCGCCACGGCGCCTTCTTCGTGCCGTTCTCGACGCGGCAGTACTACCTGCACGCGGCGATGACGGCGAGGCGACTGCGCTACGAGCTGCCCTACCAGGAACGGATCCGGCGCGTGGGCGAGGAGCTGGCCGCGCGCCTGCACGAGCGCGGCATCACGTGGTGGGACGTGCAGCTGGAGGAGTACCAGCCGCTGCCGCGCTGGAAGGACTTCCCGGCCATCTGGCGCGGCACCGTCGCGGCGCGCCGGGGCGGCGAGTTCCCGCTGTGGCTGCTCACCAGCCGCAGCATGCAGTACTCCTGGGGGGCCAACGTCTCGCTGCCGGTCCTGGCCGACGTCGCGCGCAACGTGCGCGGCCACTTCGGGGTCATGCTGAACCGCCGCACGGCGGCCCGCCTCGGCATCGCCGAGGGCGACCTGCTCGACGTCGAGTCCCCGACGGGCCGCACCCAGGGCCGGGCCGTCCTGCGCGAGGGCGTCCGTCCCGACGTCGCCGTGATGCTGCAGCAGTTCGGCCACTGGGCGACGCCCTTCGCGCGCGACCTCGGCATGCCGAGCCTCAACCAGGTGGCGGCCATGGACCTCGCCCTCACCGACGCCACCGGCTCCGGCGCGGACCTCGTCCCCGTCCGTGTCACGCGCGCCGGCACGACAGGCCGGGCGGAGAGCACGCGATGATCCACCACCCACCGACGCTCGTACACGGCCGGACGGATCCCGGTCGCTCGGAACCCGGGAGATGCCGCATGGCGCTCCCCGAATTCCGTCCGACGCGTGTCGGACTCGAGGCCTTCGAGCGCCGGCTTTGCCGGCGCAATCCTGGTCCGGGGGAGGCTCGGAGGGGGCCGTCGAGGCCGCCTTCGAGGACACGATGAGCCGGTGGGGCATGGTCATCGACGTCCGCCGCTGCGTCGGCTGCCAGACGTGCACGATCGCGTGCAAGCAGGAGCACGCGCTGCCGCCCGGCATCCAGTGGCGCTTCGTGGTCGACTGCGAGGTGGGGGAGTACCCCGACGTGCGGCGCCTCTTCCTGCCCATGCAGTGCATGCACTGCGCCGAGCCGCCGTGCGTGCCGGTGTGCCCCACCGGGGCCTCGCGCCGCCGCGCGGACGGCATCGTGTGGGTGGCCTACGACGCCTGCGTGGGGTGCGGGTACTGCGCGCTCGCCTGCCCGTACCACGGCCGCCACCTCGTGCCCGACGGGGCGACGTACTTCCGCGAGCCGACGCCCGCGGAGCGCGCCACGGCCCGGCCCGAGCGGCGCGGCGTCATGACCAAGTGCACCTTCTGCAAGGACCGCATCGACGACGGCCTGGCCCGCGGCCTCACGCCCGGCGTCGACGCCGAGGCCACGCCGATGTGCGCGGTGGCCTGCATCGCGCGCGCGATCCACTTCGGCGACCTCGACGACCCGACGAGCGCCGTCGCCCGCATGGTCGTCGAGCGCCGCGCCGCGCCCCTCATGCCCGAGTGCGGCAGCGAGCCCTCGGTCTACTACGTGGTGGAATGACATGGTCCCGAGCGCGCCCGCACCCGTCGTGCTGATCCCCGGCCGGCCGCAGACGCTGTGGCGCCTGCCCGCCGTCGCCAACTTCGCCCTGGGGGGGCTCGGCGCCGGCTTCTACGTCGTGACCGCCGTGGCCTCCGACTTCCTGCCGGCCCCGGCGATCACCCTGGCCTCGTGGCTCGGCCCGCTCCTCGTCCTCGCGGGGTTCGCGGCCGTGGCCACCGAGGCCGGGCGGCCCCTGCGCGGCGCGCGCGTGCTCACCCGCGTGGCCACGTCCTGGATGTCGCGCGAGGTGTGGATCGGCGGCGCGTTCGCCGCGCTGGCGCTGGGCGAGTTCGTCATCCCGCACTCGCTGGCGCGCCTCGGCGCCGCCGCGGCCGGGGCGGCGCTGATCGTCGCCCAGGGGCTCATCGTGCGCCGCGCGCGCGGCGTCGCGGCCTGGGACGTGCCGCTGATGCCCGTCACGTTCCTGGCCTCCGGGCTCGTGTCCGGCGCCGGGGTCTACCTGCTCGTGGCCGTCGCCGCCCTCGACGCGCCGCCGGACCCCCGCGTGCTGGCGGCCGCGCTGGGGCTGCTCGTGCTCTCGGCCTTCACCTGGCTCGCCTACGTGACGTGGTCGGCCGACCCGGCGTTCGCGGACGCCGTCCGGCCGCTCCGCGAGGGCCCGACGGCCCGCGCCATCGTCTGGGTCGGCCACGCGGTGCCGGCCGGCCTGCTGGCCCTGGCGCTCGCCGTCCCGCTCCTCGCGGAGCCGGCCGCCACGCTCGCCGGCGCGCTGGCGCTGACCGTCCAGCTCCGCGTGAAGGCCGCGCTGATCCTCACCGCCGGACGGCTGCGGCCGATCACCGTCGCGCGACTCCGGCTGCACAGGAGGGTGTCATGACGTTCGGTGCCGGGGTCGACGTCGGCTCCACCCAGACCAAGGCCGTCATCGTCGACGCGTCGCGGACGATCGTGGCGCGCTCGCTCATCGCCACCGGCGCCAACGTCACCCGGGCCGGCGAGAACGCCTTCCGCCGGGCCTGCGAGGCGGCCGGGCTGCCCCGCGAGGCCATCGGCTACGTGGTGGGCACGGGCTACGGCCGCTACAAGGTCACGTTCGGCGACGCGCAGATCACGGAGATCACCTGCCACGCCCGCGGCGCCCAGTCGCTGTTCCCGGCCACGCGCACGGTGATCGACATGGGCGGGCAGGACACCAAGGCCATCAAGGTCGGCCCCGACGGCTCGGTCGTGGACTTCGCGATGAACGACAAGTGCGCGGCCGGCACCGGGCGCTTCCTGTCGGCGGCCGCCGACGTGACCGGCCTCGGCCTGGACGAGATCGGCCCGCGCGCGCTCCAGGCGAAGGCGCCGGTGCGGCTCACGTCGGTGTGCACCGTGTTCGTGGAGTCCGACATCATGTCCTACCTCGCCCAGCGCAAGACCGTCGAGGACATCCTCGGCGGCGTCCACAAGGCCATCGCCACGCGCACGATGGCCCTCGTCCGCCGGGTCGGCGTCGAGGACGAGGTCACGTTCACCGGCGGCGTCTCGCGCAACATCGGCATGGTGCGCGCCCTGGAGGCCGTCCTCGGCCGCGCCGTGAACGTCGGCGAGGAGGGGCACTTCATGGGCGCGCTCGGCGCCGCCCTGTTCGCCCTCGAGCGGGCGCAGGCGGCCGCGGCGCCGCAGGAGGCACGGGCATGAGCCTGGTGGCCGGCATCGACATCGGCTCGGGCACGACGAAGTGCGTTCTCGTCGACGCGGAGGGCCGCCGCCGCGGCCGGGCCCAGGTCCGCACGAAGGCCGACTTCGAGCTGGTGGCGCACGAGGCGCTGGAGGCCGCGCTGGCCGACGCCGGCGTGCCCTCCGGCGAGGTGGCCTACACGGCCACCACCGGGCTCGGCCGCTACGCCATCGCCGCGCGCGACATCCAGATCACCGACCTCACCTGCGGGGCCCGGGGCGCCGCCGCGCTCTACCCCGGCACGCGCCACGTCCTGGACATCGGGGCGCAGTGCTCGCGCGCCATCAAGCTGCGCGACGGCGGCAAGGTGAAGGAGTTCCACATGAACGAGAAGTGCGCCGCGGGCTCCGGCGGGTTCCTGGAGCGCGCGGCGAAGTACCTGGAGGTCGCGGTGGCGGACATCGGCGCCCTCTCCCTGGCCGCGGCCAAGCCCCAGCCCATCTCCAGCGTCTGCGCCGTGCTGGCGGAGTCCGAGATCATCAACCACGTCTCCGAGGGCGTCGGCGTCGAGAACATCCTGCGCGGCATCCACGACTCGCTCGCCGATCGCGGCCTGGCCCTGCTCAAGCGCGTGGGGCTCGACGGCGAGGTCACCTTCATCGGCGGGGTCGCCCGCCAGGACGGCATGGTGGCCGCGCTGCGCGCCAAGCTCGGCGTGCCCGTCAACGTGCCCGACGAGCCGCACCTGACCACGGCCCTCGGCGCCGCGCTGCTGGGCCTGCAGCGCTTCCGCAAGCGGGCGGCGGCGGCCGCCTGAGCGTCCGGGCACCGCCCGCCGCGACGGCGCAGAGCGCCCCGGCGAGGCCGGGAGCCGAGAGGAGCCGAGCATGAGCCGCACCGACGTGACGATCCGGCCGGTGGAGACCTCCGACCTCGGCGACATCGTCCGCATCGACGAGAAGCTCACCGGGCAGACGCGCAAGGAGTACTGGCAGACGCGGCTGGAGATCGCCGCGCTCCGCCCCCCGTGGATGTCGCTGGTGGCCGAGACCGACGGGCGCGTGGTCGGCTTCCTGTTCGGCTGGGTGGGCGAGTCGGAGTTCGGCATCGCCGGCGGCACCGGCTGGATCGACCTGATCGGGCTGGACCCGCGCTACCGGGGGCTCGGCATCGGCCGCGCGCTCGTCGAGCGCTTCGCCGGCAGCGGGCGCGAGCTGCGCGCCGTCCAGAAGATCGCCACGCTGGTGGACCTCACGCAGACCGACGTCCGCGACTTCTTCCTGCGGCTCGGGCTGCGTCACGGGCCGATGGTCCACATGGAGAAGCCCGCGTGAGGCCCGGCGCGGTCGCCGTCACGACGGGCGGGGCGGACGTCGCCGCCGCCGAGAGGAGGCCCCCATGCGCGTGATCATTGTCCTGCTCCTGGCCGCTCTGCTCGCCCTCCCCGGCCTCGCCGGGGCCCAGGACACCTACCGGATCGGCGCCATCTTCTCCATCACCGGCCCGGGCTCCTCGCTCGGCATCCCGGAGCGCGACACGGCGCTCATGCTCGAGGCCGACATCAACGCCCGGGGCGGCCTCAAGGGCCCCGACGGCACGCGGCGGCCGCTGAAGGTCGTCGTCTACGACGACGCCAGCGACGAGACGAAGGCCGTGCTGGCCGCCAAGAAGCTCATCGACGAGGACCGCGTCGTGGCCATCGTCGGCACCACGCTGTCGGGCACCTCGCTGGCCATCCTCGACACCGTGCAGAAGGCCGAGGTGCCGATGATCTCCTGCGCCGCCGCGGCCAAGATCGTGGAGCCGGCGGCGGAGCGGAAGTGGATCTTCAAGACGCCCCAGAGCGACCACCTCATCGTCGGCGTCCTCGCCGACTACCTCCGGGCCAAGGGGCTCATGAAGGTCGGCTGGCTCAACGTGGACTACGCGTTCGGGCAGCTCGGGTGGATCGAGTTCGAGAAGGCCGCGCAGCGGCTCGGGCTGACCGTGGTCGCCAACGAGAAGTTCGGCCAGAAGGACGTCGACGTGACGGCCCAGCTGGTGCGCGTGAAGGCCGCCGCCCCCCAGGCCGTGATCGTCTGGTCCATCCCGCCCTCGGCGTCCATCGCCACGAAGAACTTCAAGGACCTGGGGCTGGCCATGCCGCTGTTCCAGAGCCACGGCGTCGGCAACCGCAAGTACATCGAGCTGGCGGGCGGCGCCGCCAACGGCGTGCTCTTCCCGGCCGGCAAGCTGCTGGTCGCCGAGCAGCTCGCCGACAACGACGCGCAGAAGGAGGTGCTGCTGGCCTACGCGCGCGAGTTCGAGGCCAAGTACGGCCCGCGCAACACCTTCGGCGGCCACGCCTGGGACGCCGTGCAGCTGGCCGTGCGGGCCATCGAGAAGGCCGGCGCCGACCGGGCCGGCGTGCGGGCGGCCATCGAGGCCACGCGCGGCTTCGTGGGCATCACCGGGGTCTTCGACTTCGCGCCGGCCGACCACAACGGCCTCGACCGCCGCGCCGTCACGATGATCCAGATCGTCGACGGCCAGTGGAAGGTGGCCCGGTAGCATGCCCTCCGCCGATCAGCTGGCCCAGTACCTGGCCTCGGGGCTCGTCGTGGGCGGCGTCTACGCGCTGATCGGCCTGGGCTTCGTCATCGTCTACGGCGTGACCCGCATCGTCAACTTCGCCCAGGGCGAGATGGCGATGCTGGGCGCGCTCGGCATGGTGACCCTCGTCGACCGGGGGCTCGGCGTCCCGCTGGCCTTCCTGCTCACGGTCGCCGGCGTCGCCGCGCTCGGCGCGGTGCTGGAGCGGGTGGCCGTCCACCCGCTTCGCGCCGCGCCCGCGCTCGCCGTGCTCATCGTCACCATCGGGGCCTCCATCGCGCTGCGCGGGCTGGCGCTGCTCGCCTGGGGCACCGACCCCTTCGCGCTCACCCCGTTCTCCGCCGGACCGCCCGTCCAGGTGCTCGGCGCCGTGCTGGTCCGCCAGGGCCTCTGGGTGCTCGCCGTGGCGGCCCTGCTCTTCGCCGCCCTCTGGTACTTCTTCACCCGCACCTACGCGGGCGCGGCCGTGCGCGCCTGCGCGGTGAGCCCGCGGGCGGCGCGCCTGATGGGCATCCGCGTGGACCGCATGGACCTGCTCGCCTTCACGCTGGCCGCCGCGCTCGGGGCCACCGCGGGGGCCGTCATGGCCCCCATCACCTACGCCACCTACGACATGGGGCTCATGCTCGGGCTCAAGGGCTTCGTGGCCGCCGTGCTGGGCGGCCTGGTGAGCCCGCCGGGCGCCATCGCCGGCGGCTTCCTGCTCGGCGTGCTGGAGTCGCTCGGCGCCGGCCTCGTCTCCTCGGGCTACAAGGACGCCGTGGCCTTCGTGATCCTGATCGCCCTCTGCCTGGCCCAGGCCGCCGGCTGGCTGCCCTGGCGCGTGGCCGAGGAGCGCTGAGGCGACCGGCATGAACGCCGCCGCGCGCTGGACCGTGCTCGCCGTCGTCGGCCTCGCCGTGGCGCTGACCCCGGCGGTGGTGTCCTCGCGCTACGTGCTCGGCGCGCTCGTCTTCGTGGGGCTCAACGCGCTGGCCGCGCTCGGCCTGTCGCTGGTGATGGGCTTCGCCGGCCAGGTGTCGCTGGGCCAGGCCGCGTTCCTCGCCGTCGGCGCCTACACGAGCGGCGTGCTGACGGCGACCCAGGGCTGGAACGGCTGGCTGGCCCTGGCCGCGGCCACCGGCGCCGGGGCGCTGGCCGCCTTGCTCGTCGGCCTGCCGATCTTCCGGCTCTCGGGCGTGCTGCTGGCCATGGCCACGCTCGGCTTCGGCATCATCGTGTACTACGTCCTCGTCAACTGGGTGTCCGTCACCGGCGGACCCTCCGGGCTCACCGGCATCCCGCCCCTCGCCATCGGCGGGCTCGCGCTCGACACCGACGCGCGGATGCTGTGGCTCGTCTGGACGGCCGTCCTGCTGGCGCTCGGTCTGGGGGGCAACCTGGTCGACTCCCGCGTGGGCCGGGCGCTCAGGGCCATCCACGGCAGCGAGGCCGCCGCCCAGGCGGCGGGCATCGACGTCACGCGCTGCAAGCTCGCCGTCTTCGCCCTCGCCGGCGGCCTCACCGCGCTGGCCGGCGGGCTCTACGCGCACTACCTGACGTTCATCAACCCCTCACCCTTCGGCTTCGCCTACTCCGTCGAGCTGGTCGTGATGGTCGTGCTCGGCGGCGTGGCGAGCCTCTGGGGAGCCGTGCTGGGCGCCGCGGTCGTCGTCGTGCTGGTGGAGGCGCTGCGCGCGCTGCTGCCGCTGCTGACCGCCTCGCACGGCGCCGCCGAGTACGAGATCGTGGTCTTCGGCCTGATCCTGATCGCCTTCATGGTCTTCCTGCCCGGCGGCCTCACGCGGCCCGCGGAGCCGCGGGCATGAGGGCCCGGCCGCTGCTCGAGGTGCAGGGGCTGGCCAGGCACTTCGGCGGCGTGGCGGCCGTGCGCGCCGTCGACTTCACGGTCAGGGCTGGGCACATCAAGGCGCTCATCGGCCCCAACGGCGCCGGCAAGACGACGATCTTCGAGATCATCGCGGGGGCCCTGGCGCCCACGCGCGGGCGCGTCCTCTTCGACGGCGTGCCGCTGCCGGTCGGCCGGCCCCACGCCGTGGCCGCGCGCGGCATCGCCCGCACCTTCCAGCTCGTGCGCCTCTTCCCGCAGATGACCGTGCTGGAGCACGCCCTGGTGGGCTGCCACCGGCGCGGCAGCGCCGGCTGGCTCGCCTCGGCCCTGCGCACGCGGGCCATGCGCGAGGAGGAGCGCCGGCTGCGCGACCGGGCGCGCGAGGTGCTGGCGCGGGTGGGCCTCGAGGCGCGCGCCGACGTGCCGGCCGGCGCCCTGACCTACGGCGAGCAGCGCCTGGTGGAGCTGGCCCGCGCGCTGGCCATGGCCCCGCGCCTGCTCCTGCTCGACGAGCCCGGCGCCGGCCTCGACGGCCGGGAGCAGGCCCGCCTGGGCGCGCTCATCCGCCGCGTCCGCGAGAGCGGCACGACGGTGCTCCTCGTCGATCACCACATGGACCTCGTCATGGAGATCTCCGACGAGGTGCTCGTGCTCTCGTACGGCGAGAAGCTCGCCGAGGGCCCGCCGGACCAGGTCCGCGCCGAGCCGGCGGTGCTCGCCGCCTACCTGGGCGAGGAGGCCTGATGCTCGCCGTCCGCGACGTCGAGGCCGGCTACGGGCGCGCGAGCGTGCTGCGAGGGGTGAGCCTGCGCGTGGCGCCCGGCGAGCTGGTGACCATCGTCGGGCCGAACGGGGCGGGCAAGAGCACGCTGCTCAGGACCGTCATGGGCCTGCTCGCCGTGCGGGCCGGCAGCATCGCGCTCGACGGCGCGGCCATCGCCGGCGCGCGCACCGAGGACATCGTGCGCCTGGGCGTGGCCATGGTGCCGGAGGGGCGCGACCTCTTCGGGCCGCTCAGCGTGCGCGACAACCTCGCCCTCGGCGCCTACGCGCGCGGGCGGCGCGGCCGCCGGCTCACGCTGGCCGGCGACCTCGCCCGGGTGCTGACGCTCTTCCCGGCCCTGCGCGGGCGCCTGGGCCAGCCGGCGGCCACGCTCTCCGGCGGCGAGCAGCAGATGGTGGCCATCGGGCGCGCGCTCATGGCCCGCCCGCGCCTGCTGATGCTGGACGAGCCGTCGGTGGGCCTGGCCCCGCTCGTCATCCGCGAGATCTTCCGCGCGCTCGGGGCCCTGAAGGCCGAGGGCCTCACCATCCTGCTCGTCGAGCAGAACGCCCGCGCGGCCTTCCGCCTGGCCGACCGCGGCTACGTGCTGCAGCCCGGCGGCACGATCGCCGAGGTCCCCGGCGGCGGGCCCGACGCGGACCCGGCGCGCGCCTACGGCCTGGCCCAGAGCCCACAGGAGGTGCCCTCATGAGCGACCGTTCAACCCCGGAACGGCTGGACCGCGAGGCGCTCGCGGCCTTGCAGCGGCGCCGCTTGCAGAGCGTGGTGGCGCGGGCGGCCGACCGCGTGCCCCTCTACCGCGACCGGCTCCGCGCGGCCGGTGTGACGGCCGCCGACATCCGCTCGCTCGACGACCTGCGCCGCCTGCCCTTCACGGTCAAGGCCGACTTCCGCGACACCTACCCCTACGGGATGCTGGCCGTGCCGCTCGAGGCCGTCGTGCGCGTGCACGCATCGTCGGGAACGACCGGCAAGCCGACCGTCGTCGCCTACACCCGGGGCGACCTCGAGACGTGGACGGACGTCATGGCGCGCACGCTGGCCATGGGCGGCGTCGGCCCCGCCGACGTCGTGCACAACGCCTACGGCTACGGCCTCTTCACGGGCGGCCTGGGCTTCCACTACGGCGCCGAGCGCCTGGGGGCGGCGGTGATCCCGATGTCCGGCGGCTTCACCGAGCGGCAGCTCACGGCGCTGACCGACCTCGGCTCGACCGTGCTCTGCTCCACCCCGTCCTACGCGCTGCATTTGGCCGAGGCGCTGGAGGACGCGGGCGTCGACGCCAAGAGCCTGCGGCTGCGCGTGGGCTTCTTCGGCGCCGAGCCGTGGACGGAGGGCATGCGGCAGGCCCTCGAGAGCCGGCTGGACCTGATGGCGCTCAACATCTACGGCCTCAGCGAGGTGATCGGTCCCGGCGTGAGCGTGGAGTGTCCGGAACGGCGCGGCATGCACGTGGCCGAGGACCACTTCCTGCCCGAGATCGTCGATCCGGTGACCCTGGAGCCGGTGCCCCCCGGGACCACGGGCGAGCTGGTGCTCACCACGCTCACCAAGGAGGCGCTGCCGGTGCTGCGGTACCGCACCCGGGACCTCACCGCGATCGAGCCCGGCCCCTGCCCGTGCGGGCGCACGCTCGTGCGCATCCGTCGCATCACGGGCCGCACCGACGACATGCTGATCATCCGGGGCGTCAACGTCTATCCCTCGCAGATCGAGCACGCGCTCACGCAGGTGGCCCAGGTCGACCCCCAGTACCTGCTGGTGGTCCGCCGTCAGGGCGCCCTCGACACGCTGGAGGTGCGGGTCGAGGCGCGGCCCGAGGTCGCCGCGGCGGGCGACGGCGGGCTCCACGTCGCCGCGCGCCAGGTGGGCCGGCGGATCCACGAGGTGATCGGCGTCGGCGTCGACGTGACCGTGCTGCCGCCGCGCACGCTCGAGCGCACGGCCGGCAAGGCGCGCCGCGTGCAGGACCTCCGGTCCCCGGGAGGCGAGGCATGAGCGCGCGCGCGGCGCCGGCGGGCGCGGAGGAGCGGCGCGACGACGGCGAGGTCCGCGAGAGGTGTCCGGTGTGCGGGGCGGATCGCGGCCCCGACGATCCCATCCTGTGCCGCGCCTGCGGCGAGCCCGTGCTGCGGGGGGGCTGGGCGCCATGACGGACTTCCGCTTCGTCCGCTACGCCGACGACCGCGACGTGGTGCGCATCAGCCTGGCGCGCCCGCCGCTCAACATCCTGACCATCGAGATGCTGGACGAGCTCGGCGCGGCCCTGGAGCTGGCGGCGGCGCGCCCGGCGCTCAAGGCCCTCGTGCTCGGCGCCGAGGGCAAGGCCTTCTGCGCCGGCGTGGCCGTCGAGGACCACCTCGGCGCGCGCGCCCGGCGCATGCTCGACGCCTTCCACGCCGTCTTCCGGCTCATGCACGACCTGGACGCGGTCACCGTCGCCGTCGTGCAGGGCGCCGCCCTCGGCGGCGGCGCCGAGCTGGCGACGTTCTGCGACGTGGTCGTGGCCGACGAGCGCGCGACGCTGGGGCAGCCGGAGATCAAGGTGGGCGTGTTCCCGCCCATCGCCGCCCTGCACTACCCCACGCGCATCGGGCTCACCCGCACGCTGCGGCTGCTGCTCACCGGCGAGGTGCTCGGCGCCGCCGAGGCCGAGCGCATCGGGCTCGTGGACCGCGTGGCCAAGACCGGCGCGCTCGACGAGGTCCTGGAGACGGAGCTGGGGCGGCTGCGCGCGCTGAGCGCCGTCGTGCTGCGGCTGACCAAGCGGGCCGTGCGCGAGGCCCACGGCCTGCCCTTCGATCACGCGCTGGCGCTGCTGGAGGAGCTGTACCACTGCGAGCTGATGGCGACGGCGGACGCCGAGGAAGGCCTGCGCGCGTTCGCCGAGAAGCGGACGCCGGTCTGGCGGGACCGCTGAGGAGGAGGCGGCATGACACTGCAGGGACGCACGGCTCTGGTCACCGGCGCCGGCCGCGGCATCGGGCGCGCCATCGCGCTCGGCCTCGCCCGCGCCGGCGCGCAGGTCGCGGCGCTGGACGTCCACGCCGACGACGCCGAGCGGGTGGCCGGCGAGATGCGCCAGGCCGGGGCCAAGGCGCTGGCGCTGGCGGCGGACGTCACCCGCGCCGCCGAGGTCGAGCGCGCGGTGGCGGAGACGGTGGGGCAGCTCGGCGGGCTCGACGTGGTGGTCAACAACGCCGGCTGGGACCGGATGGAGTTCTTCCTGGAGAGCGAGGAGGCCACCTGGGACCGGATCATCGCCATCAACTTCAAGGGCGTCCTGCACGTGTGCAAGGCGGCGCTGCCGCACCTGCCGGCGGGCGGCGGCCGCGTCATCAGCATCGCCTCCGACGCCGGGCGCGTGGGGTCGATGGGCGAGGCCGTCTACGCGGGCTCCAAGGCCGCGGTCATCGCGTTCTCGAAGACGCTGGCCCGGGAGGTGGCGCGCTCCGGCGTGACCGTGAACGTCGTGTGCCCGGGGCTGACGGAGACGCCGCTGCTCGCGGGCATCCGCGCGCAGTCGCCGCGGGCGGCGAAGATCGTCGACGCCGTCACCCGCAGCATCCCGCTGGGGCGCGTGGGCCAGCCCGAGGACGTCGCCGCCGCGGTGGTGTTCCTGGCCTCGCCGGAGGCCGGCTACATCACGGGCCAGACCCTGTCGGTCAGCGGGGGACTCACGATGGTGTGACTCGGAGGGGGCTGTGGATTCGGTTGCGCCGGCGAAGCCGGCGCTCGAAGCGGGGAAGTGAACGCGCGAGACGACAGGAAGCCGTCACAGGCGACACGAAGCCGGGACAGGAAGAGGGGCGCTGGGCCCGGCCTCGAGGGCCGCGATGGGCGGTAGACGGACGGGCGCGGGCGGGGCTGAAGGGAGGCGGAGATGGAGCGGAAGGCGATCGACATCATGTATTACGTGGCCACGCCGGAGTTCATCGCGAAGTGGGCCGACGCCAAGAAGGGCGAGCTGATCTGCCGGATGGAGCGGGCCATCGGCAGCCTGCCGCAGTTCGAGTCCATCCCGGCCATGCTGGCGACGATGGACGAGGCCGGCGTCGAGAAGGTCTTCATCACGCAGACCAAGATGTGGTCGTACTGGAACAAGTGGATGTACATGGACACGCACCTCGACGAGGTGCTGCAGTACACCGAGCGCCACCCCGACCGCTTCGTGGGCCTCGCCGGCTACAACCCCTTCCGCATCAAGGAGAGCCTGGCCGAGATCGAGCGGGCGGTGGTGCAGCACGGCTTCAAGGGCGTGTACGTGCACATCTTCGGCTTCGACATCCCGCTGCACGACAAGAAGATGTACCCGCTGTACGCCAAGTGCGCGGAGCTCGACGTGCCCGTCTCCGTGCAGGCCGGCCACGTGCTGGAGGCCATGCCCAGCGAGCACGGGCGGCCCATCTACCTGGACCACGTGGCCGCCGACTTCCCGACGCTGCGCCTGCTCGGCGCCCACACGGGCTGGCCGTGGGTCGAGGAGCTGATGAGCGTCTGCTACAAGTGGGAGCACGTCTGGTTCGGCATCGACGCCTGGATGCCGAAGTACCTGAAGCCGGAGATCGTCAACTTCGTCAACTCCCGGATGGGCCAGGACCGGGCGGTCTGGGGGACCAACGGGCTGCCGTGGAAGGAGAGCCTGGACCAGGTCGACGCCCTCAGGCTGCGCCCCGAGGCGCGCCAGAAGCTCATCCGCGACAACGCGCGCGAGCTGTTCCGGCTGTGACCCCGGCTCACCTCGGAGGGATGCGATGAATGTCTGGCTCGTGCTCGCAGCGATCGTCGCGGCCGCCGCGCTGTTCGTCGTGCTGCCGGTCGGCGCGGCCGCCTTCACGCGCTTCCGCGCGCGCTGGCGCCTGCCGTGCCCCGCCGACGGCGCCGAGGCGCAGATCCGGCTCGATCCGCTCGCGGCGGCCCGCGGCGAGATGCTGGGCCGCCCGGACCTCTCCGTCCTCCGCTGCTCGTCGTGGCCGGAGCGCGCGCACTGCGCGCAGGACTGCCTGCGCCAGCCGGCGGCGCGCTGGCGCCGGCCGCGGGCCGGCGAGCGGCCGCCGCGCGGTCCCGGCCATCCCGACCACGAGACGATCCTGGTGCCGCTCGACGGCAGCCCGGGCAGCGAGAGCGTCCTCGCGGCGGCGGCCGACGTGGCGCGCGCCCGCGGCGCCCGCCTGCGGCTGCTCCGGGTGGCCCCACCGGCGCCGGCCGTGAGCGTCGACGGCCGCACCGTCTCCTACGCCGACCAGGAGACGGCGCGCATCGAGAACGAGGCCCGGGGCTACCTGCGCCGCCTGGCGGCGCGCCTGGGCGGCGTCGGCGTCGATCGCGCCGTGCGCTTCGGCGACCCCGCGGCGGAGATCGTCAGGGACGCCGACGAGAGCCACGCCGATCTCGTCGCCATGGCCACGCGGCGGGGCGGCAGGCTGCGGGCGGCGTTCCGGCGCAGCGTGACCCGCCGGGTCGAGCGCGAGGCCGACGTGCCGGTGCTGCTCGTGCCCTACGGACAGGCGCCCGCCGGGGACGCCGGGGGGCGGGCGCCATGAAGCGCCCGACGGACGTCCTGCGCGACGAGCACGTGCTGATCCTGCGCGCGCTGGACCTGCTCGAGGCCGCCGGCGCCCGGCTGGAGCGCCGCCAGGGACCCGACGAGTCCTGGTGGCAGAGGCTCATCGCCTGGCTGCGCGGCTTCGCCGACCGCAACCACCACGCGAAGGAGGAGGGGGTGCTGTTCCCGGCGCTCGAGCGGGCCGGAGTGCCGGGCGGCGAGGGCGGGCCGATCGGCGTGATGCTCGAGGAGCACGGCCAGGGGCGGGCGCTCGTCGCCGCCCTCGCCTCGCCCGATGCCGCGATCCGGGCGGCCAGCGCGCGCGCCTACGCCGACCTGCTCCGGGCGCACATCGACAAGGAGAACGGCGTGCTGTTCCCGCTGGCCGACGGCCTCCTGGACGAGGACGCCCACCGGGCGATGGCCCGCGAGTTCGACGCGGCCGCCGACGCGCTGGGGGCCGACCCCTTGCCGGCGCGCGCCGAGCGGATCCTCGACGAGCTCGCCGCCTCGCTCGGCGACGTCGCGGCGCCGGCACGCTGACGCCGGCCGCCGCGGCGCGCGCCGGGCGGCGGCCCCGGGGCGCGCCGCCGGCCCGGGATGCGAGCCGGCGGCGACCGGGGCGGCCGTCCGGGCGCTCGCCGCTGCGCCGGCGCCGGCGCGCGTCATCACGGCCTCGGCGCGCCGCGGGCGGCACGCCACCGTCACTGACGGGCCACGAGCATCCAGATCCCGATGGCGATGAACCCGAGGCCGGCGATCACCTTCAGGCGCGACGGCGCGAGCCACTGGCCGAGCGAGGCGCCGATGAGCACGGCGAGCAGGGCCGAGGCCACCAGCGCGCCGGCGGCGGCGGCGAAGACGCCGGCGCGGCTCACGGCCGGATCGGCGGAGAAGACGATCGTGGCCAGCTGCGTCTTGTCACCGAGCTCGGCGAGGAAGATGCTGGCGAAGATCACCAGGTAGGGCCTCATCGGCGGATCTTACCGCGCCGCCGCGATGCGATCGGGCGTCCACGGCGGCTCGAAGGTGATGGCGACGTCCACGCTCCGGACGCCGGGCACGCGCATCACCGCCTCGCGGACCCACCCGGGCATCACGTCGTGGATCGGGCAGCCCGGCGCCGTGAGCGTCATCGTGATCGCGACGTCGCCGCCCTCGATGCGGATGCCGTAGATCAGCCCCAGGTCGACGACCGACATGCCGAGCTCCGGGTCGAACACGCCCCCGAGGGCCTCGATCACCCGGGCCTCGCTGACGCCGCCCTCGGCGTCGGAGCCGCCCGCGATCGACGGCGCCGCGGCGGCCGCGGGCTCGAAGGCGCAGCCCGGATCCTCCCCCAGGGGATCGCCGCTGGCCGCCCAGGCGCGGGCGCGGCTGCCGCCGCACGTCTCGCGGTACTCGCAGGCGCCGCAGCGGCCGGCCAGCCGCGACGGGTCGCGGAGGGCGAGGAAGAGGGGGTCCGCGCGGTAGGCCTCGACCAGATCGCGCGAGCGCACGTTGCCGGCGGGCAGCGGCAGGAAGCCGCTCGGGCAGATGTTGCCGACGTGGTCCACGAACACGAACCCGTTGCCGTCGGTGACGGCCCGGCCGGCTCGCCCCACGAGGTCGCCGGCGCCCGGCGGCCGGGGCCCGGCCGCCGCGCGGCTGCGGGCCAGCACGCGGTGCAAGTGCGGCGCCTCGGTCGTCTTGACGCCGAACGGGACGCGGCCCGCCAGCGCGGCGGCCCACTCGAGCACGCGCTCGATCTCGCCCGCGGACAGCGCGGAGCCGGCCTGCGCCCGGCCGACCGGGATCAGGAAGAACAGCGCCCACAGCGTCACGCCGAGGTCGGCCACCTGCCCGGCCAGCGCCGGCAGCGCGCCGACGGTCGCGCGGCACACGGTCGTGTTGATCTGCAGCGGCAGCCCCAGCGCGCGGGCGCGCTCGAGGATCTTCATGGTGTGCCGGTGCGAGCCGCGGACCCCGCGGAAGGCGTCGTGGTCCTCGGCGGTGGCGCCGTCCAGGCTCACCGCCAGCCGCGCCAGCCCCGCGTCGCGCAGCGCGCGCAGGCGCTCCTCGGTCGCCGCGGCGGTGCCGCTCGGCGTCAGCGACACGCTGAGCCCGCCGGCCGCGGCGTGGGCCACGAGCTCCACGATGTCCGGACGGCGCAGGGGATCGCCGCCGGTGAGCACGAGGATCGGCGGCGGGTCGCCGAAGGCCCGCACGCGGTCGATGAGCGCCCGGCCCTCGGCGGTGGTCAGCTCGGCGGGATCGCGCCGGGGCAGCGCCTCGGCGCGGCAATGCACGCACGCCAGCGCGCAGGCGCGCGTGGTCTCCCAGATGACGATGAAGGGGGCCCGCGCGAAGCGGCTCACGAGGCGCGCACCCGGCCGGCCGGCGCCGCGGGCCGCCGCGCCGCGCCGGGCATGAGGTGATGGAGCACGCGGCCGAGCGTGGCCGCGAAGGCCGCCGCGCCCGCCGCCACCAGCAGGCCGGCGCCGCGGATGGCCGCCGGGTCGCCGGCGTACGCCGCGAGCGCCAGCGCCGCCATGCCGCCGGCGAGCAGCGCCCAGGCGATGGCCTCCGCGGCCGGCCAGCCGAGCTGCGCCAGCGTCGGCACCGGCTCGCGTCCGACCCGCGGCGAGTACGCCCGGTACCAGACGAGGAACGGCACGATCTTCAGCATCATGCCGACGATCGTCAGCGACACCCAGCCGCCCAGGGCGAGCACGGCGTACGCCAGCGCCACGCGCGGGCCCGACACGGCGTCCGCGGCCAGCGCGAGCCCGAGCAGCGAGGCGGGCACGAGGAACGCGGCGCCGGTGATCACGAAGCGCAGGCCCCAGTCGAGCGCCGGCCGCCTGCGGTGCCACACCATGGCCGCGACCCACGCCAGGTGGCCGCCGACCGCGGCGGCCACGGCGAGGGCGCCCGCCACGACGAGCGGCTGCACGTTCACCAGCAGCCCGGCGACGACGCCGGGCACGCCCAGGGCCAGCCCCCAGAGCTGCACGCGCCCGCCCCAGCCGTCGGGCTCGCGGGCGAGGAGGAACATCGGGTAGACGCGCGCGGCGACGCCGACGACCATGGGCAGGATCCAGCCGAGCAGCGCCAGGTGCACGTGCGCGTGCAGGTTCGAGAAGAGCGCGCCCGGCAGCACGGGCCAGAGCTTGCCGGCGCCGAGCGCCAGGCCGAAGAGGGCGGTGAGGGCCAGGCCGCCGAGCGCCAGCACCACGAGCCGCGCCGTGAACGTGAACCGGACGAGGCCGCGCACCGAGAGCGCGCCGTTGAGGACGTGCGCCGCGGTGCCGAGGCCGACCAGCCCCGCGCCCCAGAGCAGCCCCGACCACTCGCCGATGTAGAAGTGGCCCACCATGCCGACGACGCCGGCGGCGACGGCCGCGAGCGTCCACCGCGCCAGCCGCTCGCTCCAGAGCGGGCGCGCCAGCACGATGGGGATGAGCTGGTAGGAGGCGCCCATGATCGTCAGCGTGATCCACCCGAGCGTCACCGTGTGGGTGAGCGCCAGCACGCGCGGCTGGTAGTAATGGCCGGCCAGCGCCTCGGCGAGCCAGGGCACGCCCGCCGCGGCCGCCACGAACGCCACCGTCGCCGTCGCCAGGTACGCCAGCGGCAGCGCCGTGGACGGGGCCGCGCCCGGCACCGGGCGGATCACCGGGCGCTCCGGCGGCGGATCCGGATCTCGACGCGGCCGGGCTCGGCCTCGCGCGTCTCGTGCGCGAACCCCCGGTCGTCGAGCTGCGGGTAGAGGAAGATCGGGCGGCGGTCGTGCACGACGAGCAGCTCGTCGTGCTCTCCGAGCGCGTCGAGCCCCTCGAGCACGCGCACCATCGGCAGTGGCGCCTCCAGGCCGCGCACGTCGAGGACGCGGGGCCCCGGCCGTCCGGCCGGCGCCGCCGCGGGGTCCGGGGCCCGGCGCGCGGGGGCGGGGCCGCGATAGAACCACACCGACCAGTCGCGGTCGCCGTGGCGCTCCGTCCAGTGGGCGAGCCCGCGCGCGGCGAGCACGTCGTAGAGCGGGATCGGCTCGAACGGCGCGCGGAGCACGAGCGCCTCGCCCTCGGCGAGCGTCCTGACGGCGCCCATGATGCGCGGGAAGGGCTCGGCCCCCCGCGCGATGTCCTCGCGCACGTCCAGGCGCACGGCGCGGAGCGTGTCGAGCAGGGCCGGGCGCGGCTCGGCCGGCGCCTCGTGGGTCGCGCTCCCGCACGGCGCGGGCGGCGGCGCCGGCTCGCCGACGGCCTCGCGCACGGTGGCGAGCAGCGCCTCGACCGGCACGCCGGCGATGCGCGCGGCCTGGGCCACCGTCACCCGCGGCGCGACGAGCTTGCGCAGCAGCCGGCTGCGCAGCTGGGTGAAGTGCGGATGGAACTGCGCCAGGACGTCGACGAGCTCGGGGTGCGCCCCGAGCAGGTCGGAGATCCGGGTGTCCGGCGTGATCATGCCCTGCCCAGCGCCTCGAGCAGGGCGTCCAGATCGGCGCCGGCCGCCGCGGCGGCTTCCGCGAGCGTGAGCCCGGCCCCGCAGCAGTGGTCGATGCCGAAGCGCTGCATCACGGCGAGCGCGTCGGGGTTGGTGGCGAGGACGTCGCCGACCGTCCGGCCGGCGTCCGGCTTGGGCCGCGGGGGCCGAGCGCCGAGCGCGACGGCGTGGTCGCTGCAACACGAGCACGTGTGAGCCATCTCGTCTCCTCCTCGACCCCGAGGCTACGCGCGCCCGGCAGGACCGGCTATGACGTCGCTCATATCTGGTGAACGGCGGCACGCGCGCCGTCCAGGCGTCGTCCTGCCGCCGGCCGGCGCCGAGAGCCGGCCCGGGCGCCACGCTGGCCAGGAGCAGGGGGCCGCGGCGCCGCGGCATGCCGGCATCCGGGCCGGCCGCTGGCGGCGGGGTGCGGCCCGGCTCACCGCGGAGGCGGCGGCGGGACGGCGGGCATGCGGACGCGCGTCCACATGTTGACGACGAACAGCAGGGCGCCGGCGAGCTGTCCCAGGCCGCCGGCGGCGACGGCGGCGCGCAGGAGCGGCGCGCCCGTGTACGCCGTGAGCACCTCGGCCGCGGCCCGGACGGCGGTGGCGACCGTCATGACCCAGTAGACGGCCTCGGCGAGCTCGGGCCGATAGCGGCCGCCCTCGCGCGGCGGCCGCGGGAACATCCACGTCGCCACGCCCATGACGATCATCAGCATGAAGCCGACCAGCAGCAGGTGCACGTGGGCGGTGACGAGCAGGCGCGGGGGAAAGGCGCCGACCAGGAACTCGGCGACGACCAGGTAGCCGCCCAGCAGCAGGCCCAGGGCCAGGAACGCGAAGCTCGTCTTGACGTAGCGGCGGACCAGCGGGGGCAGGCGCTATCCCCGCAGCGCCAGGCCCAGGACCACGATGGCGAGCACCACCAGCACGTTCGCCCGCGCGATCCAGGAGGCGCGCACGCGGAGCGCCGGGTCGGCCCCCGGGGCGCCGGCGCGCGGCCCGAGCACGAAGTCGTGCACGGCGGAGAGCGCCAGCGCCAGCACGACGAGCCCGAGCTTGACGTGGAAGCGCGGCACCGCCAGCAGGTACGGGCGCATCCAGAGGTTCACGAGCCCGGAGGCCAGCAGCAGCCCCAGGGCGATCCAGCCCACCGTCCGGAACCGCATGCCCGTCTCGTGCACGAGCCGGGCGCGGAGCGCGGGGTCGCCCAGGCGCCGCATCACCGGCACCAGCACCAGCGCGATGAAGAGCATCCCGCCGATCCAGACCACGGCCGCGAGGACGTGCAGGCTCCGCGCGGCCAGGGCCACTAAGCCTCCTCGCCCTCGGCGAGCGCGCGCAGCGCCGCCACGTCGCGCAGCACCAGGTGGCCGCCGTCGTCGGCCACCAGCCGGTCCCGGAGCCAGCGGCTCACCACGCGGATCGTCGTCTCGACCGTCGTGCCCGTCATGTCGGCCAGGCTCTGGCGCGTGAGGTGGAAGGGCAGCGTGACGCCGTCCCTGGCGCGGGTGCCCTCGCGCTCGGCCAGGCGCACCACCGCCGCGGCCAGCCGCGCCTCGACCGGGTCGACGGCCAGGGACTTCACCGAGTCGTGGGCCGAGCGCAGCCGGCGCCCGATCATCAGCGCCATCTCGCGGATCACCGAGGGGTACCGCTCGGCCAGCACCAGCGCCGCGGCGGCCGGGATCTTCACGATCACGCTGGTCTCGGTCGCCTGGGCGGCGGCCGGATACGGACGGCGCTCGATCACGGCGACCCCGCCGAAGACCTCGCCGGGGCCGAGCAGCTCCAGCACGACGTCGCGGCCGGCGCGCGAGTGCCGGACGATCTTCACGTGGCCCGACTTCACCACGCACACCCAGGCCGGCGCGTCGCCCTCCCGGAAGACGAAGGCCCGCGGACGGTACGTCTCCTCGCGGGCGACGGCGGCGAGCGCGTCGATCTCCCTGGCGGGCAGCCCGGTGAAGACCGGGCTCGCTCGCAGCACCTCGGCGGCCCGACGCGCTGACATCGGGCGGAAATGGTAGCACGCCGGCTCCTCCGGCCCGGCCGGGGCGGCGGCTCCCCACCCGCGACCGTCGCGCCTCAGCCCGGCCGGGTCCCGAGCGGCGGCGCGCCGGCACATCTGCCCGGAATTCCAGGCCTTCTCCGGACCCGTCCGTGGCAGTCGTCTTGCTCTTCGTCCGGCCGACCGCCGCGCGGCACGGCGACGATGCCGCCCGGGAAGGAGCACGCGACGATGGACGAGATGGACCACCCGAAGGGCGCGCTGGCGTTCATGCTGGTCTACCTGCTGGTGCTCACGCTGCTGTGGACGAACGCCTACCTGCGGCTCTGGGGGCGATGACGGTGCCGCGCTCGACGACGATCTACCTCTACGAGCTGGCCTGGATCCTGCCGAGCATCGCCATCCCGGTGGGGATGCTGGTCGCCCTCGTGGTCACCGCCTTCGGCGCCGGCGTGCACGTGCCGAGCGACGCCGGCCGCATCGACCCCGCGCGGGTGGCCGAGACGTTCGAGACCGGCGTCCGCCAGATCGCGCCGGGCCAGTACGAGGCGCGGCTCACCGCGCAGGTCTGGTCCTTCGCGCCCGGCGAGATCCGCGTGCCCGCGGGCTCCACCGTGCACTTCTGGATCAGCAGCAAGGACGTGGTGCACGGGCTGTTCGTGCCGCGCGCCAACGTCAACGTCATGGTGCTGCCCGGTCAGCTCGCGCACGTGACCGCCCGCTTCGACACGCCGGGCGAGTACCCGATCATCTGCCACGAGTACTGCGGCATCGCTCACCACGTCATGGCGGGCAAGGTGGTGGTGGAATGACCCGGCTGACCTCGGCCTTCCTGATCGTCGCGCTCGTGGCGCTCTTCGGTGGCGTCGTCACCGGCGTGCTGCAGGCGCTGGAGCACGCCGGCATCGACCTCTACCCCGCGCTCGCCCCGGTGGTCGCCTCGTACTACCACGGGCTCACCCTGCACGGCGTCCTCAACGTGCTGGTGTGGACGACGTTCTTCATCTGCGGCTTCCTGCCGTTCATCACCGAGCGCGCGCTCGGCCGGCCGGTGGCGAGCCTCCGCCTCGGCTGGCTCGCGTTCTGGCTCATGACGGGCGGGCTGCTGCTGGCCGCCGTCCCGCTGCTCGGCAACGCGGCGACGGTGATGTTCACGTTCTACCCGCCGCTGCGGGCGCACTGGGCGTTCTACATCGGCCTCACGCTGGTCGTGGCCGGCACCTGGCTGGTGACGCTGAACCTCGCGCTCACCTGGCGGGCGTGGCGCGCCGCGAATCCCGGCCAGCGCACGCCGCTGCCGGCGTTCATGGCGCTGGCGACGTTCGTCATGTGGACGATCGCCTCCTTCGGCATCGCCGCCGAGATGCTCGTCCTGCTGATCCCGTGGTCGCTCGGGCTCGTCGCCGGCACCGACGCGCTGCTCGCCCGCGCGCTCTTCTGGTTCACCGGCCACCCCATCGTCTACTTCTGGCTGCTGCCCGCGTACCTCTCGTGGTACACGCTGGCGCCGCGCCAGGCGGGCGGCCGGCTCTTCAGCGACCCGCTGGCGCGCACGTCGTTCATCCTCTTCCTGGTGCTCTCGACGCCGCTCGGCTTCCACCACCAGTACACCGACCCCGGGATCCACCGGGGCTGGAAGCTGCTGCACGCGTTCCTCACGTTCGCGGTGTTCTTCCCGAGCCTGCTGACCTTCTTCAACGTGGTGGCCTCGCTCGAGACCGGCGCCCGGGCGCGCGGCGGCCGGGGCTGGTTCGCGTGGTTCCGGCGCCTGCCGTGGGGCGACCCCTCGCTGGCCGCGCAGGTGCTGGCGATGCTGCTGTTCACCTTCGGCGGCGTGGGCGGCCTCATCAACGCCTCCTACAACCTCAACATGGTCGTCCACAACACGGCGTGGGTCCCGGGCCACCTGCACCTGACCGTCGGCACCGCGGTGACGCTGACGTTCGTGGGCATCACCTACTGGCTCGTGCCCCACCTCTCGGGCCGACCGCTGTGGAGCCGCCGGCTCGCGCTGGCGCAGGTCTGGATCTGGTTCGTCGGCATGGCGATCTTCTCGAACGCCCTGCACCGGCTGGGGGTGCTGGGCGCGCCGCGGCGCACCATGCTCGGCTCGGCCGCCTACGTGCAGCCCGAGTGGCAGGCCGTCCTGCCCCTGGTCGGCGTGGGCGGCACGCTGCTCTTCGTGAGCTCGCTGGCGTACTTCCTCAACCTGGCGCTGACGCTGGTCGCGGCGCGGGGCCCGGCGCCGGCGGTGCCGGAGTTCGCGGAAGCGCTCTCGGGGCCCGAGCATGCGCCGGCTATCCTCGACCGGTGGCGGCCGTGGCTGGCCGTGGCCGGCGTGCTGATCGCCATCGCCTACGGCCCCACGCTGCTCCGCCTGGCGCTGACGACGCCGCTGCCCTCGCCGGGCTTCCGGGTGTGGTGAGTGGCGATGGCCTGGGCGGCGTGCAGCCGGCGCCGGCCGACGGCGGTGGACGCCGCCGGTGCGGCCTCGTGCCGGCCGCCGGCGTCGCCGGGGTTGTCTTCCGGCCGGTCAGCGTGGTCGTCGCCGAGGTGACGCCGCGTGAGGTGCGCCCGGCCGTGTACGCGGTCGGGACCGTCGAGGTCGAGAGCGTGGTGCAGGGCTCGGCGAGGATCGCCAGGGGGTTTCGACCGCGTCTGCCGCCTGACGGACGGCGGGGGCGCCGGAGACGACCCGGCGACCGGAGCTCAGGCCCGCGCGGCCGCCGTCACCTGGGCGACGGCCTCGCCGAGCTGGGCGAGACTGACGGGCTTGGTGAGGATGGTGATCTCGGGGCCGGCGGCCAGGGCCGGGTCGGGCGGCGCGACGTCGACCCCGGTCACGATGACGATGGGCACGCGCGGCGACAGCCCGCGGATGGCGCGGACGACGTCCCAGCCGCTCACGCCGGGCATGCGGATGTCGGTGACGATGAGCTCGTGCTTGGCCCGGTCGAAGCCGGCCAGGCCCTCCACGCCGTCCGGGGCGTCATCGGTCTCCCAGCCGAGGACGCCCAGGAACTCCACGAGCATTCGCCTGACCGGGTGGTCGTCGTCGATCACGAGCGCACGTGGCATGGCCCCTCCCCCGGGGTCGCGGCCTTCACGGCAACGGGCTTGCACGGTCGTCCAGAGGCCGCATCGCGTACCCCCTGGCCGGCATCTGAACAATAGAGTAACGCCTGAACATATGAATAGCCTCGTGGCCGGGGCCGTCTGACAGGCGGCTCGCGGAGGAAGCCGTAACAATGACGTTCCGTACGCACGACGAGGACCTGGAGCTGGTCGTGCCCCTGGAGACGCAGGGGGTCGAGCCGGCCGAGGTGGAGCCCATCCCGGACGAGGTCGAGGAGGTCCGGGGGGAGGATCCCGTCCGCCTCTACTTCCACGAGATGGGCAAGGTCCGCCTGCTGACCGCCCGCCAGGAGGTCGAGATCGGGCGGCGGATCGAGGAGGCCCAGATCGCGCTGCGGCGGGCGCTGGCCGGCGTGCCCATGGCCGTGCGGCGGCTGCTCGCGCTGGGCGACGCCGTGCGCGCCGGGCAGACCCCGGCCGACGAGGTGCTCCTCCTCCCGGAGGGGGGCGCGGTCGGCTCCCGGGAGGTCAAGCGCCTGACGCGGGCCCTGGCGCGCGTGCGGCGGCTCGACAACGAGATCGCGCGGCTGAAGGAGTCGCTGACCGACCGCCGGCTGGGTGCCGCTTCCCGGGCCAACTACGCCACGTGGATCGACGCCAACCGGGACTCGATCCAGGCGATCGTCGCCGAGCTGCCGCTCGACCCCGCGCTGGTCGACTCCCTGGTCGCCGAGGTGCGCGCGGCGGCCGGCCGCGGCGCCGAGGGCGCCCGCGAGACCGGCCTCACGCCGTCGGCGCTGCGCGCTCGCCTGGCCGAGATCGCCGAGCACGACACCGCGGTGCGGCAGGCCAAGCGCGAGCTCACCGAGGCCAACCTGCGGCTCGTGGTCTCGATCGCCAAGCGGTACCTGCGCACCGGGCTGCCGCTGCTGGACCTGGTGCAGGAGGGCAACCTCGGGCTGCTCAAGGCCGTGGACCGCTTCCAGTACCGCCGGGGGTTCAAGTTCTCGACGTACGCGACGTGGTGGATCCGGCAGGCCATCACCCGGGCCATCGCCGACCGTGGCCGCACCATCCGGATCCCGGTGCACATGGTGGAGACGCTGAACAAGATCTCGCGCGTGGGCCGGGAGATGACGGCGGAGATCGGCCGCGAGCCGACGCCGGAGGAGCTGGCGCGCCGCACGCACATCCCGGCGCGCAAGATCCGCCAGATCCTCGAGGCGGCCCGGCACCCGCTCTCGCTCGAGATGCCGGTCGGCGAGGACGCCGCGCTCGGCGAGCTGCTGCGCGACACGTCGGTGGCCTCGCCCACCGACGAGGTGCTGGGGCGCGACCTGACCGACCAGGTCGAGCGCGCCCTCGACGGCCTGACCCCGCGCGAGCGCGACGTGCTGCGGCTGCGCTTCGGCATCGGCGGCGAGCCCGGGCTGACGCTGGAGGAGGTCGGCGAGCGGTTCGCGCTCACACGCGAGCGCATCCGCCAGATCGAGGTGCAGGCGCTGCGCAAGCTGCGCCACGGCCGCACGCTGCGCGCCTTCGCCGAGAACTGAGCGCGCCGCCTGGCCGGCTCCGCCGAGCCGGTCAGGCGGGCCGCAGGCGGGCGATGACCCTGGCGCCGAGGGCGGCGATGCCGGCGCGAACGGCGCGCTTGACCGCCGCCCGCTGCGGCACCCAGGCGCGAGCCAGCAGCACCATGGCGATCAGCAGCAGGGCGTTCGACGCCCAGTAGACCCACCAGCTCGTCATCGTCACGTCGAGGCGCTCCTTCACGAGCGTCAGCACGATGAGCTGGTGGACGAAGTAGATCATGAACGCCGCCTGGCCCAGGAGCACGAGCCAGCCGGCCGGCAGCCCCCGCACCTCCACGAGCCACCGCGCGGCGGCCATGGACAGCAGCACGGCGCCCACGATCGCCACGACGGTGCCGCCGCGTGGCGTCCAGTAGCCGTTCAGGATGAAGTCGCGCTTGAAGCCGAGCGCCGGCGACGAGCCGAGCGCGAGGTCCCAGGCGAGCGCCCCGGCCAGCAGGACCGCGCCGGCGAGGGCCAGGGTGACGTAGAAGCGGTCGCGCGCGCCGGGCTCCGTGCGGTCGAGCTCCATCCGGCCGAGCGCGAGGCCCACCATCGCCATGGCCACCCACGGCCACGGCGGGAAGTCGAAGAAGACCACCTGCGCGATGGCCCTGTGCTCGCCGACCCACACCGTGAGCCGCTCGAACGCCGCCGCGTAGCCGAGGTAGAGCGCCGCGGCCAGGCCGAGCAGGCCCCAGCGGGCCCAGTGGTGGCGGAGCAGCGGGCCGAAGGCGGGCAGCACGAGGATCGAGAGCCCGATGGTCTGCAGCACTCCGCCGCTGAGCGTCGAGATGCTGAGGATCTGCGGCAGGTGTCCGCTCAGCAGCGGCTCCTCGGGGAAGACGAGGACGTTCAGGAGCCAGCCCGCGGCGATCACCCAGGCGCCGCGCCACAGGTACTTGCGGGTGAGGGCCGCCGCGCTCTTGCCCTCGACCTCCGCCGCCCGCCTGAGCGAGATCGCCAGGCAGAAGCCGACGAGGAAGAGGAAGATCGGCGCGGCCAGGCAGACGGTGACGTAGATCAGGTAGTAGCGGCTCCAGCCCATCGGCCGGTCGATCCACCAGCGTCCCGTGTGGTTCAGGATCATGAGGACGATCGCGACGCCACGCAGGGCATCCAGGAAGGGTCGCCGCGCTTCGGCGCCGCGGCCGGCGCTCGGGGTGGTCGGGCTCATGTGCTCCGCTCGCCCTCCTCCGGCGTGACTTTAGCCCTTGACGGTCGCGGCGGCAAAGGCCGATCTTGGTGCGGGGGCACGGCGCCGCCCGGTGGTCGGCTCCACTCCGTGGCACGAGAAAGGGATCGCTCGATGAGTCGACGCACCGTGGTGCTGCTGCTGATGCTGGCGCTGCCCGCCGCCCCCGCCGCCGCGCAGACGTCCGCGCCGCCCCAGCCGTTCGCGCCGCAGTGGGCGATGCTGCCCGGCTGGGACCTGTTCGGCTCCAAGGGCTGCGGCGGCTGCCACTCGGTGCGCGGCATCGGCGGCGTGAGCGGCCCCGACCTGGCGCGGATCGAGGGCGCGACGTCGTTCTTCGACGTCGGCGCGGCGATGTGGAACCACGTGCCGCGCATGACCGAGCAGATGCGCGCCGAGCGCGTGCAGCGCCCGACGCTCACGGCGACCGAGGCGGCGAACCTGATCGCCTTCGTGTACACCGCCCGGTACTTCGACACGCCGGGCGACGCGCGCGCCGGTGAGCGGCTGTTCGCCGCGAAGGGCTGCGAGACGTGCCACGCCGTCGGCGGCAAGGGCGGCCGCGTCGGGCCCGCCCTCGACCGGCTCAAGGGCGCCAACTCTCCCGTGCTCGTGGCCGCCGCCATGTGGAACCACGGACCGAAGATGACCGAGGCGATGCGCGCGGCCGGCGTGGCGCGCCCGACGTTCGCCGGCAACGAGCTGGCCGACGTGATCGCCTACATCACCTCGGCCGCGCGCGACACGGGCGGCGACACCCAGCAGGTCGTCCCCGGCACGCCGGCTCGGGGCGCCGAGCTCTTCCAGCAGAAGCAGTGCGCCGCCTGCCACGCCGTCGCCGGCAAGGGCGGCCGGGTCGGGCCGGACCTCGGGCGGCCCGGGCATCAGATCAGCCTCACGCAGTTCGCCGCGCGCATGTGGAATCACGGGCCGGCGATGGCCGCGCGCATGAAGGAGCGCGGCATCGAGATGCCGACCCTCACCGGCCAGGACGTCGCCGACATCGTCGCCCACCTCTACGTCTCCCGTTACTTCGAGGCCGACGGCAACGCGCGCCGCGGCCAGCAGGCGCTCGGCGCCAGAGGCTGTCTGGGCTGCCACACCGTCGCCGGCAAGGGCGGCAGCGGGGGCGGCGACTTCGCGAAGTCCGGGCTCGTCGGCACGCCGGCCGGGCTCGTGGCCGGCATGTGGAACCACGCCGCCTACATGGAGGCGCTGGCCGAGAAGCGCAAGGTGGCGTGGCCGACCCTGACCGGCAAGGACCTCGGCGACATCGCCGCGTATCTCGGCTCGCTCAAGCGCCCCGTGCAAAGGAAGCCCCCGGCCAAGTAGCGCTCGGCCCACCGGGGCGGCGACACCCCACGTGAGCCTCCGGCGCCCCGCCGCCGCCGCGGCAGCGCCGACGTAATGGCCTGGAATTGCGGGTGCTTGGCCGGCGCCACCCGTGGCACCCGCCTTGCGTAGTCCCCGGCCCGGGATTTCGACTCTCCCGGGGGGTGGGAATTGGCGCACGCAAGGGCCTCGTCGCCCTGCTGTCGGCGGTCGCTCCGGGGCCACGGCGCCCCGAAGGCGGCCGGTTACGGCGAATCCCCGGCGGGCCATTTCCACGGCGCCGGCGGCCGACGGACCGCCGAAGGTCCTCGCGCTGCCGTGGCTGCGCCGGATCATGACGGCTCCCGCCGTCGAGCCGGCGATCCGAGCGCGGCAGCGTCTGCCGCCACCCCCGATCGGCGGCGTCATCGGGCTCTACTCGCGCGACACGGAACGTAGGACCCGGTCCGCACGCCGCGGGCCGGCATGCAGAAGGGAGACGGACATGCAACGACTCGGGACCTCAGGCCTGGCCGTGCTGCTCGCCGTCGGCCTCGTGATCGGGCTCGTGGCCGGCACGACGGACGCGCAGCAGAAGAACGTCCTCGTGGCGAAGAAGGTGGCGGCGGCGCCGGCGCTCGACGGCTCGCTCGACGCCGCCTGGAACGCCGCCCCGCCGCTGACCGTGAAGGCCATGGGCGGCAAGAACCTGCCCGGCGGCGCCACCGAGATCACCACCCGCGCCCTCTACACGGCGGACACCGTGTACTTCCACGTCCAGTACAAGGACGCCACCCAGAGCATCAGGCGGGCGCCGTGGGTGAAGCAGGCGGACGGGTCGTGGCAGAAGCTGCGCGACCCCAACGACAAGGGCGGCGACAACAACCTCTACTACGAGGACAAGTTCGCGATGATCTGGAACATCAGCTCGCCGGCCTTCGAGGCCAAGGGCTGCATGTCGGCCTGCCACACCGGCGAGGGCAAGCCGTTCGGCAACAAGTACACGCCCGGCGCCGGCGAGCGCCTGGACATGTGGCACTTCAAGGGCGTCCGGACCGGCCCGATCGGGCAGGTCGACGACCAGTACGTGGACAACACCCGCTACGATCCCGCGACGGCGAAGGAGGCCGGGCGCAAGAGCGATCCCAAGACCGGCGGCGGCTACGTCGACAACGCCACCGACGACAAGAAGGCCCCGAAGTTCGCGCTCAAGGGCAACCGGCCGGCGCCGCCCTACTGGATCGTCGACGCCGAGAAGGAGCCCTTCGACGACTCGAAGTACAAGGCGGGCGACGAGGTGCCCTCGATCCTGGTGTCGCCCTTCACGGGCGACCGCGGGGACCTCGCCGCGGCGACGGCGTGGAAGGACGGCGTCCGCACGGTGGTCATCAGCCGCAAGCTGGTGACGGACAGCGAGTTCGACGTGCAGTTCGGCGACCTCCGCAAGCCGTACGCCTTCGGCGCGGCGGTGTTCGACAACGCGCAGGTCCGCCACGCCTTCACGCCGGGCGTGCTGAAGATGGTGTTCGAGTAGGCGCGGTGCGAGTAGTAGGATGCTGGGGCGCCGGCGCGCCGGGAGGCGAGCGTCTCCCGGCGTCCGGTCGTCCCTCGCCGGCCCGGGGCGCCGGAGGGACGGAGGAAAGGCTCGCATGAAGCAGCCGGTGTGGACCGCGGTCGCCGTCGTGCTGGCCGCGGGGGCTCTCGCCCCCGTCGCCGCGCAGGCGCCCGCGGGCCAGGACCCGCTGGCCGGCTCCCGCGTGTTCGGGGCCAGCGGCTGCGTCAAGTGCCACGCGGTGAGCGGCGCCGGCGGCACGATCGGTCCCGACCTGGGCCGCGTGGAGCGCTCGCGCTCCTTCTACGACCTGGCCACGGCGATGTGGAACCACCTGCCGCGGATGACCGAGCGCATGCAGCAGCTCGGCATCGCCCGGCCCCGGCTGGACGCCGAGACCACCGGCGACCTCATCGCGTTCCTCTACACGCTCAACTACTTCGAGCGGCCCGGCAACGTGCCGGCCGGGCGCCAGCTCTTCTCGACGAAGCGGTGCGTCGTCTGCCATCAGCTCGGCGGCGCCGGCGGCGTGGTGGGCCCCAACCTCGACCACCTCAAGCGTCTGGGCTCGCCGATGTACGTGGCCGCGGCGATGTGGAACCACGGCCCGCAGATGAGCGAGGCCATGGCCGCCCGCGGCATCACGCGGCCCGCCTTCACCGGCCCCGAGCTGCGCGACCTGCTGGCGTACCTGACGGCGCCGGCCGGTCCGGAGCCGGGGCCGCTCTACGTGCTGCCCGGACGCGCGGAAGCCGGGCGCGCCCTGTTCGCGCAGAAGCGCTGCGCCGAGTGCCACGCCGTCGGCGCCCAGGGCGGGCGCGTCGGGCCCGAGCTGGCGGGGCGGGCCGCCCGGCAGACGCCGATCGAGTTCGCCGCGGCGATGTGGAACAAGGTGCCGGCGATGACCGCGGCGATGCGCGCCCGCGGCGTGACGCCGCCGCCCCTGCGCCCGGACGAGATGGCCGACATCGTGGCCTATCTGCAGTCGGTGGGCTACTTCGCCGAGCCCGGCAACGTCCAGCGCGGCTGGAAGATCGCGCACGACAAGGGCTGCCTCGTCTGCCACGCCGTCTACGGCGAGCGCGGCAAGCCGGCGTCCGACCTCACGCGCGTGCGCGGCCTCGAGTCGCCCGCCGCCGTGATCGCCTCGCTGTGGAACCACGCCGTCGTCACCCCCGCCGCGCCGGGCGGCGAGAAGCGGCCGTGGCCGGAGTTCACGCCGGACGAGATGACGGACCTGGTCGCGCTCCTCCGGTCGTTCGGACGGAAGCGCTGATGGCGAGGACCGCGGCCTGGCTCGTCGGGCTCGCGGTCGCGCTCTGCGCCGTCGCGCCGACGCCGGGCGCCGCGCAGGCGGCGGGGGCGGCGCCGCCGGCGCCGGCCGCGGAGACGGCGCCGGCGCGGCCGCCGGACAGCTGCTCGACCTGTCACCTGGAGATCGGCGACGACCGCCTCGCCGCGCCCGTCAAGGCCTTCGCCGAGGACATCCACCGGGCCAAGGGCCTGGGCTGCGTGGCCTGCCACGGCGGCGACCCGAAGGAAGCCGGCATGGAGGCGATGGACCCGGCCCGGGGCTACATCGGCGTGCCCAAGCGCGCGCAGATGGCGCAGGTCTGCGGCCGGTGTCACTCCGATGCCGAGTTCATGCGGCAGTACAACCCGTCGCTGCGCGTCGACCAGGTCACCGAGTACGCGAGCTCGGTCCACGGCCGGCGGCTCCGGCAGACCGGGGACGAGAAGGTCGCCGTGTGCGCGAGCTGCCACCCCGCCCACTCGATCCGCCCGGCGTCGGACCCGAAGTCGAGCGTGCATCCGCTGCGGGTCGCCGACACCTGCGGCCGCTGCCACGCCGACGCCCAGTACATGAAGGGGCGGCGGATCCCGACCAATCAGGTGCAGGAGTACAAGAGGAGCGTGCACTGGCGGACGATGTCGGCGCAGGGCGACCTGTCGGCGCCCACCTGCAACGACTGCCACGGCAATCACGGCGCCGCGCCGCCCGGCGTGTCGTGGGTCGGCAACGTCTGCGGCCAGTGCCACACCGTGATGGCCGACCTGTTCAAGGCGAGCCCGCACGCCAAGATCCTGGTGGACCTCGGCAGCCCCGGCTGCGCCACGTGCCACGACAACCACGCCGTCGCCGCCGCCGGCGACGAGCTGCTCGGCGCGGACGCCGGCACGGCCTGCAGCGCCTGCCACGCCGCCGACGACAAGGGCGGCCAGGCCGCGACCGGGATGCGCGCGCGGATCGACGCGCTCCGGGCGGCGCTGGAGCGGGCGCGCGCCGCGCTCACCACGGCCGAGCATTCCGGCATGGAGGTGAGCCAGGCGCAGTTCGACCTCAACGCCGCCGGCGACGCCCTGGTGAAGGCGCGCGCGGCGGTGCACGCCTTCTCGGTGCCCGCCGTCGAGCGCGAGACCGCGCCCGGGCTCGCCGTCGCCGACAAGGCGCTGGCGCGCGCGCGGCGGGCGATGGAGGAGCTGCGGTTCCGGCGCACGGGGCTCGGCGTCTCGCTGATCGTGATCCTCGCGCTGATCGTGGGGGTGGTCCTGAAGATCCGCCAGATCGAGGCGCGGCCGGCGTCGCGGGCGGCGGCCGGGTATCGAGGAGAGACCGATGGCTGACGACGCGCTCGCCCTGACGCCGAGCCGCAGAGCGGTGAACTGGTTCCTGGCGACGAGCCTGGGCGCCTTCCTCGTGGCCGTGCTCTACCCGGTGAGCCGCTACCTGGTGCCGCCCGAGAGCGGGGAGTCGAGCGCGGGCGCGGTGACGCTGCCGATCAAGGCCGCCGACGTGAAGCCGAACACCGGACAGCTCTTCAAGTTCGGCAACCGGCCCGGCATCCTGGTGCGGACGCCGGCCGGCGAGCTGCGGGCCTTCTCGGCGGTGTGCACGCACCTCAACTGCACGGTGCAGTACCGGGGCGACCTCAGCCACATCTGGTGCGCCTGCCACAACGGCCACTTCGACCTCAACGGCAAGAACATCGAGGGACCGCCGCCGCGGCCGCTGGACGCCTTCGTGGTCAACGTGCGCGGCGACCAGATCGTCGTGAGCAAGAGCACGTGACGCCCCAGGCGCCGCCCCCCGCGATCGGCGAGCGCGAGCACGCCCACGGCGACGGCGCGCGTCCCGGCGGCGCGCCGCCCGGCCGGCTGTGGCAGTGGCTGGACGAGCGGGTGGGCCTCGCCGACATCCAGCGCCTGGCGAAGAAGAAGCAGGTGCCGCAGCACCGGCACGCCTTCTGGTACTACTTCGGCGGCATGGCGCTGTTCCTGTTCACCGTGCAGGTCGTCACCGGCATCCTGCTGCTGTTCTACTACCGGCCCAGCGCCGAGGAGGCGTACGAGTCGGTCCAGTTCCTCATGGCCGAGGTGCAGTTCGGCTGGCTCATCCGCTCCATCCACTCCTGGGCCGCCAACCTGATGGTGTTCGTGGTGTTCGTGCACCTCTTCAGCGTCCTGCTCCTGCGCGCCTACCGGCCGCCGCGGGAGGTCACCTGGATGTCCGGCGTCGCGCTGCTCGGGCTGGCGCTGGCGTTCGGCTTCACCGGCTACCTGCTGCCGTGGAACGAGCTGGCGTACTTCGCGACCAAGGTCGGGACGGAGATCCCGGGGGTGCTGCCCGTCGTCGGCGACTTCACGCGGCGCCTGCTCCGCGGCGGCGACGAGGTGACCGGCGCCACGCTCACGCGCTTCTACGGCATCCACGTCGCGGTGCTCCCCGCGGTGACGGTGGCGCTGCTGGGGCTGCACCTGTTCCTCGTGCAGCGCCACGGCATGAGCGTGCCGCCGTCGGTCGAGCGCCAGGGCGGCCCGCGGCGCATGATGCCGTTCTTCCCCAACTACATGCTCCGCGACACGGTCGGCTGGCTGGCCGCGCTCGCGGCGCTGGCCACGCTGGCCGCCTTCTGGCCGGCGGAGCTCGGGCGCAAGGCCGACCCGTTCGCGCCGGCGCCGGCGGGCATCAAGCCCGAGTGGTACTTCATGTTCATGTTCCAGACGCTGAAGTACCTGCCCGGCCACATCCTCGGCATCGAGGGCGAGCTGATCGGCGTGCTCGCCTTCGGCGTGGGCGGCCTCGTGCTCCTGCTCTTCCCGTTCCTCGACCGCGGCGCCGCCCGCGGGACGCCGACCCGGCTCTTCCCGATCATCGGGCTGGCCCTCATCGTCTACATGCTCGTGCTCACGTACCTGGGCTACACGGCGAGCCCCACGAAGTGACGCGCTCCACGCGGGGCGTCTGCGCGCCGCTCCGGCCGGCGCGCGGCCTGGCCGTGGCCGCCCTGGCGGCGCTCGTGCTCGCGCCGGCCATCGCCGGCGCGCAGGCCACCGGCGACGCCGCGCGCGGCGAGGCGGCGTTCGCCGCCAAGGCCTGCGCGCGCTGCCATCGCCCCGGCGGTCAGGGCGGGCCGGGACCGGCCCTCGAGGCGCTGCGGCGGCCGCAGGGGGCGTGGGAGCTCGCCGGGCGCATGTGGAACCACGCGCCCGGGATGTTCACGCTGCTCACGCAGGAAGGGCTCGCGTGGCCGCAGATCTCGGCCGCCGAGATGGGCGATCTGATGGCGTACCTGGGAGCGCAGCCGGCCCGCGACCCGGCGCCCGACCTGCTCCGCGGTCAGCTCACGCTGATCGCCAAGGGCTGCCTCAAGTGCCACGCCTTCCGCCGGGAGGGCGGCCGCCTCGGGCCCGACCTGGCCGCGCCGCGGGCCGTGTACCGCGCGCCCGCGGCGTGGGCGGCGGCAATGTGGACGCACACGCCCCGGATGGCCGCCGCCGCACTCGAGCGCGGCATCGTCTACCCGCGCTTCACGGGCGCCGAGCTCACGAACCTGGTCGGATTCCTGGCCGGGGGGCGAGGCGCGCCCTGAGCCGCGCGCGGGTCCTCGTCGCGGCGGCGTTCGCCGCCGCCGTCGTGGTGACGGCGCCGGGCCAGGCCCAGGTCAAGGCGCCGGCCGACTTCGCGTTCAAGGCCGGCGAGGCCAGCCCCGGCCAGGTGACGTTCAGCCACGCCGCGCACGTGGCGAAGGTCGGCAAGTGTACGCTCTGCCACATGCGCGACTTCAAGATGAAGCGCGGCGCCTCGGGCCCGATCACGCTGGAGGCCAAGCAGGAGGGCCGCTTCTGCGGCGCCTGCCACGACGGCAAGACCACGATGGGCGGCCGCGTCGTCTTCCCGATCGACGAGTGCGACCGCTGTCACAAGTGAGCCGGGAGGGGACGGGGCTCGATGGCTGACGACGCCGGGGGGACGGCCGCGCCGCGGCGCCGGCGCCGCGGCGTCATCCTAGTCGCCGCCGCGGTGCTGCTGGCCGTGGGCATCGCCGCCGGCGCCGGCGTCTGGCACGTGAGCGCGAGCCCGCAGTTCTGCAACTCCTGCCACCTGATGCGCCCGTACGTCGAGGCCTGGAAGGCGTCCTCGCACGCCTCCGTGGCGTGCGTCGAGTGCCACTACCCGCCGGGGCTGCGCGACACGCTCCGGGTGAAGTTCCAGGCCGTCACCCAGGTCGCGAAGTGGGCGACCGGCACCTACAGCTCCAAGCCCTTCGCGGACGTGGAGGACGCCAGCTGCCTGCGCTCGGGCTGCCACGCGCGCGCCGACCTCGAGGGCAAGGGCGCGGTGATGTCCCGGCGCGGGATCCGGTTCGACCACGCCCGCCACCTGACGCCCGCGGCCATGGGTCGCGAGCTGCGCTGCACGAGCTGCCACGCCCAGATGGTGGTGGACCGCCACTTCGAGGTGACGCAGTCGACGTGCTTCACCTGCCACTTCAAGGCGCGCAAGGACGGCCGGGAGCTCGCGCCCGTCGCCGGCTGCACGGCGTGCCACGACGTGCCGAAGGGGGACATCGCCGTGGGCTCGGTGCGCTTCAACCACGCCGAGGTGGCCCGGCGCGGCGTGGCCTGCCAGGCCTGTCACCTGAACGTCGTGGAGGGCCGGGGCGAGGCGCCGCGCGAGCGCTGCATGGGCTGCCACAACCAGCGCGAGCTGGTGGCGAAGTACGACGACACGGCCCTCGTCCACGCCGCGCACGTGACCCAGCGGTCCATCGAGTGCACGCGCTGTCACAGCGAGATCGTGCACCGGCTGCCGCCCCGGATCGGCCTGCCCGCGGTCAGCGCGGCCTCGCCGCAGGGGGCCGCGAGCGGGGCGCGCCGGTGAGACGGGCGCTCGCGCTGGCCCTCGTCGTCGCCACCGCGCTGGTGGCCGGAGCCTCAGCGCCCGCGCAGACCAGGGCGCCGCAGCCCGCCGCGCCGCCGGCGAGGCCGCCGGGCGCGGCCCCTGACGCCGGCCGCGCGGGCCCGGCGCCGGGGCCGGGCCACGCCGACGCCGAGCTCGACTGCCGCAACTGCCACGTGGGCAAGCACCGCGGCGTCGCGCAGATGTACGTCGGCGTGGGCGGGCGCGGGACGCCGATGATCCCGAGCCACATGTTCCAGGTGCGGGTCGAGTGCGTCGCCTGCCACACCACTCCGAAGTCCGACGAGGCCTCGGCGGCCATCGCCGGGCAGACGTTCCGGCCCAGCGAGCAGGCCTGTCTCGGCTGCCACGGCGAGAAGTACCGCGGGATGCTGGCGCAGTGGACGGCGACGCTCGAGCGCATGCGCCAGACCCTGGCGCCGAAGCTCGCCGCGGCCCGGGCGGCGCTCGCCGCGGCCGACCCGAAGCGCGCGCGGCTCGCGCGCGCCCGGACGCTGGTGGAGGACGCGGAGTTCAACGTCCGCTTCGTCGGGCTGGCCAAGGGCGTGCACAACGTCTTCTACGCCGCCGACCTGCTGAAGCTCGCCAACGGCTGGCTGGACGAGGCGCTCGCGGCGCTGGGCAAGGCGCCGCCGAAGATCGACGACCAGCTGGTGCGGGGCGGCTACTGCGCGGTGCTCTGTCACCAGGCCGCGGGCGTGAAGCTCGTGGCCACGGCCACGTTCGGCGACCGGCCCTTCCCGCACGCGCGCCACGTGAGCGACTTCGGCGCCACGTGCACGTCGTGCCACTCCGCGGAGACGCACAAGGCGGTCACGGCGACGCCGGCCACGTGCCGCGGCTGTCATCACGGCCCGCAGAACGACCGCTGCGAGACCTGCCACCGGATGGTGGCGGACTTCTACCGCGGCAAGACGCAGGCGCCCGGCGTGACGGTGAGGCCGAACGTGATGGCGGACGCGGTGCCCTGCGCGGGCTGCCACGACTTCACCGCAAAGCCCTCGCGGGAGGCCGTGGGCCAGGCATGCCTGGCCTGCCACGACCAGCCCTACCTGGCCCTGCTGCGGGAGTGGACGACCGGCTATGGCGCCGACGTCGCGCGCGCCACGCAGGCGCTCCGCGCGGCGGAGGCGGCCGTCGCGGGGGCCCGGCGCGCCGGCCGGCCGGTGGCCGAGGCCGACGCGCTCGTGAAGGAGGCGGCCCGCGCGCTGGCGGTCGTGCGCGGCGCGGGCGTCGCGCACAACCCCCTCGCCGCCGACGCGCTGCTCGCCACCGCGCGGGCGAAGGCCGAGCAGGCGCGCGCGCGAGCGTCGGCGCGCTGAGCGCGGGCGCGTCCTACTTGCCCGAGTACTCCTTGAGCCACGCCGCGTCGGGCTTCGGCGCGTTCCGCTTCTTCTTCTCGGCCGCCAGCCACTTGCCCCGCTCGTTCAGCTCCTCGGGCTTGAACGTCTCCTTCTTCGGCAGCTTCGTGGTGTGGCAGTACTGGCAGTTCTGCGCGGGCAGGCCGGCCTCCTTGGCCTGCTTCATCATCGCCGGCTCGGCCATGGCCGGACCGGCGGCCACCGCGACGGCGATCACCGCTCCGACGCTCCACCCCGCGAGTCGCTTCATCGACGTGGCCTCCCTGGTCACCGTTCGCTGCTGACGTCTCCTCGACTATACTGCGCCGCGACGGCGATGAAAACGGTCCGGACCCCGAAGAACAGGGCGCGCGCGGCGCAGGAGCCGGCGCCCCGTGAATGGTCGATCGCCGGCGTCGCGGCCGCGGGGCTCGCGATCTCGGCGTACCTGGCGATCGCCAGGCTGGCCGGCGCCGGCCTGGCGCTGTGCGAGGCCGGGGGCGGCTGCGACATCGTGCAGTCGAGCCGGTACGCCATGTTCCTCGGCGTGCCCACGGCGGCGTGGGGCGTGGTCCTCTATGGCGTCGTGGCCGGCCTGGCCGTCGCCGGCCTCTCCGTCGGGCGCTGGCTCCTCGTGTTCGGGCTGGCCGCGGCCGCGGTGGCGTTCTCCGGCTACCTCACGTACCTGCAGCTCGCCGTGCTGCGCGCCGTCTGCCCGTGGTGCGTCGCCGACGCCGTCGTCGCGGCGGCGCTGCTCGGCGTGGTGCTGTGGCGGCGACCGGCGGAGCGGCGGCGCCAGACCCGGCCCGGCCGGCTCGTCGCCATCGGCGGCGGCGCGGCCGTCGCCACCGTGGTCCTCGCGGCCGGCGTCTTCGTCGCCGGCGCTCCGAGCGGGAGCGCGGCCTACCGCGAGGCGCTCGCCCGCCATCTCACGGACTCGGGGGCCGTGTTCTACGGCGCGTTCTGGTGACCCGCCTGCGGGGATCAGAAGGCCCGGTTCGGGCCGGCCGCGAGCTTGCTGCCCTACGTCGAGTGCGACGCCCGCGGGGTTGGTGCCCGGCCTGACCGGTGTGCGCAGGCGGGCGTGCGGCGCTACCCGACGTGGATCGTCGATGGCCAGCGCCTCGAGGGCGTCCTGACGGTCGAGCAGCTCGCCGCGGCGTCGAAGTTCGTCCCGCCCACGAACCCCTGACGTTGGTCTGACCGATCGCGCCCGCCCTCGGGCCGCGGCGACTCCAGGCCGCGAGCGCCTCGACAAAATTGTCGACGGAATCTTGTTGCGGGCGTCGATCGCAGTCTGCTATCCATCGCACCGACGCCGGTCGCTCGAGCCGGTCGGAGGATCGCGATGCGCGCTCACCGCGGTTGCCGCTGGGTGTTCCCGGTCTTCCTCGCCTCTCTCGCCGTCCTGGCCCTCACCGGCTGCTTCAAGGCCACCGGCGGACAGCGGGCCATGAGCCCGCCGGCGCCTCCGCCGGGCCCCGACGCCTACGTCGGGGCCGAGACGTGCAAGGCCTGCCACGAGGAGTCGTACGAGCGGTTCGCCACCACGAAGATGGGCAAGGTCTTCCTCAAGCAGCCGCGGAGCGCGCAGGAGAAGAACGCCTGCGAGAACTGCCACGGCCCCGGCAAGGCCCACGCCGAGGCGCCCGGCCGCGGCAAGGACGCGAAGCTCGTCACCTTCGGCAAGGGCGATCCCACCCCGGTCGAGGTCCGCAACCAGGTGTGCCTCGACTGCCACAGCAAGGGAGCGCGGATCTTCTGGACCGGCAGCGCGCACGACTCGCGCGACGTCTCGTGCACGAGCTGCCACCGGGTGATGGACAACCACTCGGCGAGAGCCAACCTCGCCAAGGCCACCGAGATCGAGACCTGCGGCACCTGCCACCTGCAGCGCCGGGCGCAGCAGATGCGCTCGTCGCACATGCCGCTGCGCGAGGGCAAGATGACCTGCACGTCGTGCCACAACCCCCACGGCACGATCAGCCAGGCGCTGCTCAAGGAGCCCTCCATCAACGACTCGTGCTTCACCTGCCACGCCGAGAAGCGCGGGCCGTTCCTGTGGGAGCACGCGCCGGTCGTCGAGAGCTGCGTGAACTGCCACGACCCGCACGGCTCGAACCACGAGCGCATGCTGAAGGCCGCCAAGCCGCGCCTCTGCCAGCAATGTCACGTGGAGACCCGGCATCCCACGCGGCCCTACGGCCGCGAGACCGGCTCGAACCTGAAATACGTCATGGGCCGCTCGTGCGCCAACTGCCACGTCAACATCCACGGGTCGAATCACCCGTCGGGCTTCGCCTTCACGCGCTGAGGGGACGCCATGAGAGCCATCCGGACGGCAGCCGCGGTGGTGGTGGTCGTGGTGCCGCTGGTCGGCGCGCTGGTGTCGCCGGCGCCGGCGAGCGGGCAGCTGAGGATCGGGGGCTTCACCCTGGAAGGCGACGTCGAGGCGGGCGGCCGGTTCTTCGTCGAGCGCCCGTCGCCGAGCCGGCGGGCGAAGTTCGAGGAGTATCGCGACCTCGACCCGGGGCCGTTCCTGGGCGGGCTCGAGCTGCGGTTCTTCCGCCCCGACGAGAGCTACTCCGTCGGGCTCGCCGGGGCCCGCTGGGGCTACGACGATCAGGAGTACGCGCTGCGCGCCGGCCGCCTGGGCGTCTGGGAGTTCGGATTCGACTGGGACCAGACCCCGCACATCCTGTCCACGACCGCGCGGACCCGGGCCGTCGAGGTCAGCCGCGGCGAGTGGCGCCTGCCGGCGCGGCCGCCCGGAGCCGGCAGCAGCCTCTCGGCGGCGGAAGGCGCGCTCTACAACGCGGGGCGCGAGGTGGGCGAGGTCGGCACCCGGTGGGACACCGCGCGCATCTCGCTCGTGCTGACCCCCACCGTGGACCTCGACTTCCGCGCCGAGTACACGCGCATCAACAAGGACGGGGACCGGCCCTTCGGCGTGGCCATGGGCAGCCCCGGCGGCGACTTCATCGAGGTCTTCGAGCCCATCGAGCACACGATCCACGACTTCCGGCTCCGCGGCACCATCGCCCGGGAGACCTGGCAGCTGCAGGCGGGGTACATCTTCAGCCGGTTCCAGAATTCCGAGGACCGGGTGATCGCGGACAATCCGCTGCGGACGCTGTTCCCGGGCACCGCGTTCACGAACAGCGCGACCGGTGGCAGCAGCACTCCGTCGTTCGGTCAGTCGTCGCTGCCTCCCGACAACATGGCCCACACGATCCACATCGGGGGCGGCGTGAACCTCCCGGCGAGGACGCGCCTCAACGCGGCCTTCTCCTACAGCCTCCGGCTCCAGGACGACGACTTCCTGCCGCACACCGTGAACCCGATCATCACCGCGGCCGATCCGGCGCGCTCCACCGCCTTCGGGCTCACCGCGCCCTCGCTCGTGCTGCCCCAGGACAGCCTCGAGGGCATGGCCGGGATCACCACGCTCAACGTCAACCTCGTGAACCGCGCGATCCCCCGGACGACGCTCGGGCTCCGCTACCGGTTCTTCGACCACGACGAGATGACCGACGAGCTCGTCTTCCCGGGCCACGTCGTCAACGATCAGGCGCTCGTCGTCGAGGAGCGGCGGAACTCGGCCTTCAGCCACACGCGGCACAACGTCGACGCCGACGCCAAGGTGCGCATCCTCGACGGCCTGGCCACCACGATCGGCGGCGGCTGGGAGCGCTGGGACCGCGCCGAGGAGCACCGGGAAGTGCCGCGCAGCGACGAGCTCTACGCCAAGGCCGCGGTGGACTGGACGCCGCTCGACTGGCTCCTGACCCGGCTCACCTACCGGCCGTCGTGGCGGCGCATCGACGAGTACAACACCTTCGCGCACATCGCCCACACCGTGCTCGAGGAAGACCTCACGGCCGCGGAGCAGGCCCAGAGCCAGTCGCTCCTGCTGCGGAAGTTCGACGAGGGCGAGCGCGACCGCCAGCAGCTCGACCTGACGCTGCAGTTCACGCCGCTGGACACCATGACCGTCACCCTGAACGGGATGTGGCGGAACGACGATTATCTGGAGGGGCAATTCGGGCTGCGTGAGGCGACGACGTGGTCGGCGGGCTTCGACGCCAGCTGGGCTCCCATCGAGCGGCTGACGCTCTTCGGCGGCTACGTGTACGAGTCCATCTACCAGAAGTGGCAGTCGCGCAACCGCGACGTGGCGACGGTGGCGAACGCGCTCCTGCCGGTGCCCTCCCCGAACTGCGTGCCGCTCCCGGCGCCGAGCGTGCAGAGCACGTGCGTCTCCGATTTCGAGGACTGGAACTGGATCTCGAACGGGCTCGACCGTGTCCATACCATCCACGTCGGCGCCAACGTGGCCATCATCCCGCGGAAGCTCGACTGGACGGTCCAGGGCAACTACGCCTACGCGCTGGGCGAGGTCGACAACCGCAACGAGACCGAGCCGCTGCCGCACCCCGGCTTCGCCAGCCCCGCCAGCGCGCGGGCCCGGCGCCAGCCGGCGTTCGAGGACACGCTGATCCGCCTCGACACGGCCGTGCGGTACTGGCTCACGCCACGGTGGGCGGTGAGCGTGGGCTACGCCTTCGAGTCGTTCCAGAAGAACGACTGGCGGACCGACCGGCTGAACCCGTTCGTGCCGGGCGTGAACTCGGTCTTCCTGGGCAACGACCTCCGCAACTACGCCGCGCACATCGTCGGGGCCACCGTCCGCTACACGTTCAAGTGAAGCCGTGAGCGGCCCTCGCGCCCTCGCCGACGGGTCCGGGGGCGCGGGCGGCCGGCCCGGGCTCGGCGCCGTCGCGCTCGCCGCCGCCCTCGCCGCGGGGCTGGCCCTCGGCAGCGACGCGAGCGCCCAGGTGCCTCCGGGGCCGGGCGCCCTGTCGTTGACGTGGTCGTCCACGACGGCGCGAAGCGGCGGCCCCGCCGTCGAGGGCTACGTGCACAACGACACGGGCTGGTGGGTGCGCCGCGTGCAGCTCGCCGTCGAGGCGCTCGACCCCTCGGGTGGCGTGGTGGCCGAGGGCATCGGCCACGTCGACTCGCCGGTGCCGCCCGGCGGCCGCGTCTACTTCCAGATCCCGGCCCCGGCCTCGGTGGCGACGTACCGGCTCACCGTGCGGAGCGCCGAGGTGTTCGGCCGCGGATCCGGCCCCTGAGCGCCGCCGCGCTCCCCGCCGGGCCGCCGCGGCCATAGAATGAGCCCGATGCGCGCCCGCCTCGCGACGTGCTTCGTCCTCGCCGCGCTGGCCGCGGCGCTCGGCGTGGCCGCGGCGCCGGTCGCGGTCCCCACGGCGTCCTGGCTCGTCGATCACGTGCGCGTCCTCTCCGCCCCCGACATGGACGGTCGCGCGTCCGGAACGCCGGGAGCCGAGCGCGCCGCCCATCACATCGCCGCCGTGCTGCGGGCCGCGGGCCTGCAGCCCCGCGGCGACGCGGGCGGCTACCTGCAGCGGTTCACCGTGCCGACGAGCATCGCGCTGGGGCCCTCCACGCGCCTCGACGTCGACGCCGGGGCCCCGAGGCCGCTCGCCCTCGGCCGCGAGTGGACACCGCTCGCCGTGTCGGCCGACGGCGTGGAGGAAGGCGCGGTCGTCTTCGCGGGCCACGGCATCACCGCGCCGGATCTCGGCTGGGACGACTACGCCGGCCTCGACGTGCGGGGCCGGCTCGTGCTCGTGCTGACCGGCGATCCGCGGCCGGAGGATCCGGCGAGCCCGTTCCGCCGCCCGGACGCGTACCACTACTCGGAGCGCAGCCACAAGGTCATCAACGCCCGTGAGCACGGCGCGCGCGGGATCCTGCTGGCGGCGCGGCCGGGCGCACGCGACGAGCTGCCGCCGCTCGCCGGCCTCTCGCAGCCGTCCGGGATCCTCGCCGGCTTCGTCACGCGCGCCGTCGCGGACGCGCTCCTGGCGCCCGGGGGGCGAAGCCTCGACGCCGTCGCCGCCGCCATCGACGCCGCCTTCGCGCCGCAGTCCTTCCCGCTCGGCGTCCGCGCGCGGCTCGCGGTCGCGCTCGAGCGGCGGCGCGGCCCGACCGCCAACGTCGTCGCCGCGATCCCCGGCACGGACCCGCGGCTGCGCGACGAGGCCGTGGTGGTCGGCGCCCACTACGACCACCTGGGCCGGGGCGGCGAGGGCTCGCTCGCGCCGGACGGCCTCGGAACCGTCCACCCCGGCGCCGACGACAACGCCTCGGGCACGGCCGCCCTGCTCGCGCTGGCCCGCGCCTTCGCGGCGGCCGGCGGCGCGCCGCGGACGCTGATCTTCGCCGCCTTCGCCGGCGAGGAGATGGGCCTGCTCGGCTCGTCGCACTACGCGCGGCAGCCGGCCCACCCGCTGGCGCGCACGGTGCTGATGGTCAACCTCGACATGGTCGGCCGCCTCGGCGAGCGCGCGCTGCACGTGGGGGGCGTGGACAGCGGCGCCGGCCTGCGCGAGGTGGTCACGGCCGCGCGCGGGCCGCTGCGCCTGGAGCTGCGCGGCGACCCGTTCGGCCCGTCCGATCACACGGTGTTCTACAGCGCGGGCGTGCCGGTGCTGTTCCTGTTCACCGGCCCTCACGCCGACTACCACCGCCCCGGCGACACCTGGGACAAGATCGACGGCGCGGGCCTGGCCGCGGTGACGGCGTTCGCCGCCCGCGTCGTCGCGGCCGTGGCGGGGGCGCCGGCGCCGCCGGCGTGGAGGCGCGTGGCCGCGCCACCGACGGCGCGCCGGCGCGGCGGCTACGGCCCCTACTTCGGCGTCGTGCCGGAGTTCGGCGAGGCGGACCGGCCCGGCGTGCGGATCGGCGGCGTGAGGCCCGGCAGCCCGGCGGACCGGGCGGGCGTGCGCGCGGGCGACGTGCTGGTCGGCTTCGCCGGCCTCGCCATCCGCACCCTCGAGGACTTCTCCTTCGCGCTCCGCGGGCGCCGCCCGGGCGACGCGGTGGAGCTGACAGTCGTCCGCGCGGGCGCCGAGCACCGACTGCGCGCGGTCCTGGAGGAGCGGCGGTGAGCGGATTCGACCGCCGCGCCCTGCTGCGGCTGGCGCTGGGCGGCGCCGCCGCGGCGCTCGCCACGCCCGGCGCCGGCCGCGCGCAGCCGGTGCGCGTCGAGCCCGGGGAACGCCACCTCGCCAACCTGCGGCAGCTCACCTTCGGCGGGCAGAACGCCGAGGCCTACTGGGACTGGACGGGGACCCGGCTCGTGTTCCAGTCCACGCGCGCGCCGTACGCCTGCGACCAGATCTTCACCATGCGCGAGGACGGCAGCGAGGTGCGCCTGGTGTCGACCGGCCGCGGGCGCACCACCTGCGCCTTCTTCTTTCCCGACGGGCGGCGCGTCATCTACGCCTCCACGCACCTGGCGGACCCCGCGTGCCCGCCGCCGCCCGATCGCGCCCGGGGCTACGTGTGGCCGCTCTACGCCGCCTGGGACATCTTCGCGACGGATCTCGCCGGCGGCGGCCCGCCCACGCGGCTGACGGCGAGCGACGGCTACGACGCGGAGGGCGCGGTGTCGCCGGACGGCCGGCGCATCGTGTTCACGTCGCTCCGCGGCGGCGATCTCGATCTCTACGTGATGGACGCCGACGGCTCGCGGGTGACGCGGCTCACCGACACGCCGGGCTACGACGGGGGCCCGTTCTTCTCCTGGGATGGGCGGTTCATCGTCTTCCGCGCGGCGCGGCCGGAGACCCGGACGGAGCTGGAGGAGTACCGCGACCTGCTCGCCCGCGGGCTCGTCCGCCCCCGGCGCCTCGAGATCTACGTGATGCGGGCCGACGGCACCGGCGCCCGGCGCGTGACCGGCGCGGGCGCCGCCAGCTTCGCGCCGTTCATGCACCCGAACTCGCGGCAGATCGTCTTCGCCTCCAACCTGCACGACCCCGGCGGGCGCTCGTTCGCGCTCTACCTGGTCGACGTGGACGGCGGCGGGCTCGAACGCGTGACGACGGCGGGGACGTTCTCGTCGTTCCCCATGTTCTCGCGCGACGGCGGCAAGCTCGTCTTCTGCTCCAACCGCGCGGCCGCGGCACGCGGCGACCTCGACATCTACGTCGCCGACTGGATCCCCTGACGCGGCGTCCCGCCGTCACCGCGCGGGGCGCTTCGCCGGCCGTGGCGCCGGCGCCTTCGCTCCGTCCCGGGCCGCGTCGAGACGTCCCGCGGTCAGGGGGTCGCGGGGCTCGGCAGCCCGAGCCGCTCGCGGCCGTAGCGGCCGGACTGCACGGCCTGGCACCAGCCGCGGTGCTCGAGGTACCAGCGGACCGTCTTCCCGAGGCCGCTCTCGAAGTCGTGGGCCGGCGCCCAGCCGAGCTCCCGGCGGATCTTCGAGGCGTCGATGGCGTAGCGCCGGTCGTGGCCGGGGCGGTCGGGCACGAAGGTCTTCAGCGACGCGTAGCTCTTGATCGCGCGGCCGGCCAGCGCGGGGTTGCTCGCCGCGGGCAGCAGCGACTCCAGGGCCTCGCACAGGCGATCGACGATCTCGACGTTCGTGCGCTCGTTGCCGCCGCCGATGTTGTACTTCTCGCCGGGACGCCCGCGCTCGAGCGCCAGCAGGACGCCGGCGCAGTGGTCCTCGACGTAGAGCCAGTCGCGCACGTTGCCGCCGTCGCCGTAGATCGGCAGGGGCCGGCCCTCGAGCGCGTTCAGCACCATGAGGGGGATCAGCTTCTCCGGGAACTGGTAGGGCCCGTAGTTGTTCGAGCAGTTCGTGATGAGCGCCGGGAGCCCGTACGTCTCGTGGTACGCACGGACCAGGTGATCGGCGCCGGCCTTGGAGGCCGCGTAGGGCGAGTTCGGCGCGTACGGGGTGCTCTCGCTGAAGGCGCCGGTCGGTCCGAGCGAGCCGTACACCTCGTCGGTGGAGACCTGCAGGAACCGGAACGCCGCCCGCGCCGCCGCGGGCAGCGCCGCGACGTACCGCCGGGCCGCCTCCAGCAGCTCGAAGGTCCCGACGAGGTTGGCCTGCACGAAGGCCCGCGGGCCGTCGATGGAGCGGTCGACGTGCGTCTCCGCCGCGAAGTTCAGCACCGCGCCCGGGCGGTGCTGCCGAAAGGCCGCCTCGACGGCGGCGCGGTCGGTGATGTCGGCGTGGACGAAGGCGAAGCGGGGGTCGCGCTCGACGTCGCGGAGGCTCTCCCGGCTTCCGGCATAGGTCAGCGCATCGAGGACGACCACGCGCGCGTCCGTGCGGGCGAGGGCGAGGCGGACGAAGTTGGAGCCGATGAACCCGGCGCCGCCGGTCACGAGCAGCGTGTCCACGAGGCCTCCCCTCCTGGGTGCGGGATCAGCCGGGCGGCGTCCCGGGGCGCGCCAGCCGCGCGCGCACCCGCGGGCCGACGCCGCGAGATCGGGCGCCCCGCCGGGGCGCCCGGCGATGACCGGGTGGGGTGGTGGAGGCGGTGGGAATCGAACCCACGTCCGAAGACCCTCAGCACCAGGCGTCTACGCCGATAGCCGGTTTATCTTGCTGCGCTCTCGTCCCTCGGCCCTCCATCCGGCAGGAGAACCGCGAGACCAGCCTCATCAATCTCGCTCGTCCCCTGAGGCCAGGTTCGGAGCCAGCCACCGGTATATGACGCCGGTTCCCAGACCCCGGTGACCGGATCTGGCCGACGCTAGCGGTTGTTAGGCCGCCAGGGCTAGCTGAGTGTCGGCAGCTATACCGTTCTCTCTTTTTAACGAGGGGAGAGAAACCTCGAGACGCAGCCTGGACCTCACTGATCCCCGTCGAAACCTGTCGCCCCCCTTGCTTCGAGTATAGAGGACGGGACGGGGGCGTCAAACGGCGCACCGGCGCTCCGGACGCCGTCGGCCCGCGGGGGCCGCGGCGCGCCAGGCGCCGTCCCCAGCCACGATGGCCGCCGCGGGTGGGTGGGCCTCGGCGGGCGCCGCGGACGGTGGTCCCGCCGGTGGGCCGCCGGTCGGCGTCACCAGCGCGACCGCTCGCGCGCGGCCTTGTCCATCTCGCGGCGCGTCTCGCGCTCGCGGAGCGCGGCGCGCTTGTCGTGCAGCTTCTTGCCGCGGGCCAGCCCCATCTCGAGCTTCGCGCGGCCCTTCTTGAAGTACAGGCGCAGGGGCACGATGGTGAGGCCCCGCTCGGCCGTCTTGCCGGTCAGCCGGGCGATCTCGCGCGCGTGCAGCAGCAGCTTCCGGTCGCGCTCGGGGTCGTGGTTGGCGTCGGTGCCGTGGCTGTAGGGGCTGATGTGGCAGCCGACCAGCCAGGCCTCGTGGTTCCGGATGGTCGCGTACGAGTCCTTGAAGTTGACCTGCCCGGCCCGCAACGACTTCACCTCGGTGCCGCGCAGGACGAGCCCCGCCTCGACGGTCTCCAGGATCTCGTATTCGTGGCGCGCCCGCCGGTTCGTCGCCACCGTCCGGTCGCCGCCGTCCCCTTGACTGACCATACGCAGACGGTATTATGACTGACGCTTTCCGGGCCGAAGTGGCGGAATTGGCAGACGCGCTAGATTCAGGGTCTAGTGCCCGCAAGGGTGTGGGGGTTCGAGTCCCCCCTTCGGCACCAGCTAATGCCGAGAAGCGCCTTCGGCTGGTCCTTCCGGCGCAGCCAGCCTTCGAGATGCCGCCGGGCTCGCCCCGTTCCTCATTCGATAACCCGATCCGCCCGCAACATCAGTGCCGGTGGGATCAAGAGGCCAAGCGCCTTCGCAGTTCTCCCGTTTATGACCAGCTCGAACTTGGTGGGTTGCTCTATGGGTAGATCCGCAGGCCGTGCTCCCTTCAGGATCTTGTCCACGTATGTTGCGGCGCGGCGGTAAAGATCGGCGACACTTGCGCCGTACGCCATCAGTCCACCCGCCTCCACGAAACTCCCGACCGTATACATCGTTGGTAGCCGCTGCCTGGCTGCGAGGTCGACGATCTGGGCCTGATGGCGGAGCGTGAAGGGCTGGGCCGTTACGAGAAGCGCGTCGGCTCGCCCGGCCCTGGCCGCCTCGAAGGCCTCCGGGAACTCGACCGCCTCGCGGACGGCCAGACTCTGGAGAGCGAGCCCGAGACTCTGAGCTGCCGTCGCGACCCGGTCGAAGGCCAGTGTCATGCCAGGGTCGTTCGCACTCCAGAGAATCGCCAGGCGCATGAGGGTCGGAACGGTTTCCTTCAGGAGTTCGAGCCGCTTGCCGGCCAGTTCCGTGTCGAGGAGGCTCAGCCCCGTCACATTTGCCCCTGGCCGCGCCAGGCTTGCCACGAGGCCCGCCCCGATCGGATCGCCCACGGCTGCCATGACGACAGGAATCCTGCCCGTGGCGGCCTTGGCCGCCCGGGCCGCGGGTGTACCTGCGGTGACGATCACCGCGACGTTGAGACGGACGAGGTCGGCGGCAAGATCGGCAAGCCGGTCGTCGCGTCCTTCGCCCCACCGGTACTCGATGACGAGGTTCTCGCCCTCAACGTACCCGAGGTCGGCCAGTCCCCCGCGGAAGGCGTCGACCAAGCGACTGGGCTGCCCAGGTCTCGGCGCCGCTCCGGACAGAAGCACGCCGATCCTTGGTGCCTTCCGGGCCTGCGCCTCGGCGGCGTGCGCGGCGGTGAACGCGATCGTGGCCGCCGCGAGCAAAGTCCGGAGCACCGTGCGCCGATGCACCATGGCGGCGCGAGAGTAGGCCCGGGCGCGATGACCCGTCAAGTTGCACCTCGCTCGACTGGCCGGGGAGCGCTCCGCGACCCTCACGGCATGGATGTCCGCCGTCACCCGCCCTGCTGATCGCTGCCGTCGGCTTCGCCCGCGTCACCGCGCGCCCGGGCCCGCCTGGACTGGACACGCTCCGGACCTGGCTGGACTCCTGGGCGGGAACCGGGGCCCATGGCACCAAGCGCCGCGCGAGGCCGCGGAAGCGTGAGGGAGCATCCCCTGCCAAAGCAGATGATCGCTGGCATGGTTCAAGCACGGGGGGTGGCGATGCGGGGGGCGCCCGCCTTGCGATCCTGGAGCAACGCGACGGCAGCGTGCAGATCACGGCGAACTTCACCGGGCTGCCGCCCGGCGAACACGCCTTCCACATTCACGAGACCGGAGAGTGCGATTCCCCGTCCGAGTCGGCCGGCGGGCACTTCAATCCGACCGGTGAGGAGCACGGCAAGGACAACCCGAGCGGCGCCGTCAGGGTCGACCTGGCGGCCAAGCTGGGCTCTTCGGCGCCGACGGCGCCGCGCTGGTCGCGCACGAGAGCGCCGATGACTATACATCGTATCCGGCCGGCAACTCCGGAAAGCGTCTGGCCTGCGGCGTGATCCGTCGGTGAAACGGTCGAGCTGTCTAACGACTTCGATTGCCCGGGCCTGCTCGGCGAGGGGCGTTATGAAACGTCGGTGTGCATCAGGGGACGCTCGGCGCCTCCGTCGCCACGTGTACGGCCAGCTGTCCACGCGCGTCAGCTTGTGAGCGGCACCGTCAATGACCCAAGAAGCGACTAGCCCGTTGCGTGGTGTTCGCGTGCTGCTCGTGGAAGATCATGACGACACGCGTGAGGCACTCGGCGAATCCCTCGCTCTCTCCGGGGCGCTCGTGCTGACGGCTCCAACGGCGCTCGAGGCGCTTCCGCAAGTCGTGATGTGCGACGTGGTCGTGACGGACTTGGCGATGTCGGGCAGAGACGGGCGCTGGCTCGTCGGGCAGGTCGAGACGAGTATTCGCCCGGTTCCGGTGATCGCCGTTACCGGCTATGGCGAGGACTACGACTTGAGCGGGACGCCCTTTGCGCGCGTCCTCACGAAGCCCGTGGATCCCGAGACATTGGTTGCTGAGATTCTCCACGTTCTGGGCCGAAAGCGCGTCTGATTCTCGAGGCGGCGTTGCAGCCGGGAGCGTCGTGGCCTCGCGGGCTGCGAGCGCAGCGGCATTGAGGAGCCACGCCTGCTCGTCCGAGCACCAGCTCGTCAGCCGGTTCTTCCGGCGCTCGGCGGTGGCGCTGAGACCACGGTGTGCGGGACGCCGGTGGCGGCGGCGACACGCTGGGCGATCTCCACGTCCTCCGAGGCGACCGGCGGAAACCGCTGCGACGTCACGACAAGGGCCGGCGGCCGGGCGGCCTGACAGAGCTCCAGCAGGATTGACGCGATCGGCGCCACACGTCAGCCGGGTGCCGCCCCACTCGCACTCCGCGAAGATGCCGTCGTCGGCCCCGATGCGATGGCCGAGGCGGTGGCTAGACCGTGTGCCCAAGCGCCGCCCTCGTCGTGCGCGTCCTTGATGACCGCAGGGCCGGCGAACGGCGTCTCTGCGCCGGCAGGCCGCGCGGCCTCCTCGCGGAGCACTCCGCGAGTCATCGCCCGGATCAGGGCGCAGCGGTGCTGGAAGAGCCCCGGCCGACCGGTCGCCCGCTCGTAGACCAGCGTCGTGGACGCGTTGCCCTGACAGAGGCCCTCCACCTCGCACCCCAGGCATTCGGGGATGGTCCCCGGCGTCCGGGATTGCACGTGGCGGCCAAAGGCCGCCGAGGCCAGCACGCCCGGGAGATCCGCGACGGGCCCCAGCTCCTCCTCGCCGTTGTACTCCCACCTGACGACCTGCCCGCGCGCGTCCACGACGAGGAGCGGGTAGTCCTCGGACAGGGGAAGCGGCTGGCCGGAGCCCACCGCGCCGATGGAGCGCAGCGCCCGGCCCCAGCACCCCCCGACGTCGATCCCGAGCCGGCGACCCTCCTCGCGAAGCCCCAGCAGCCACCCGGCCAGCGCCTCCGGATCGGGATCGACCGGAGACAGGACGTCGGGTTCGACGTTCACGCCGCGAATGCCGAGCGCGGCCAGCGCGGCCAGGAAGGCGCCGTCGACCAGCGGCCGCGTGGCGGCGGTGATCGTGGTGTTGACGTTGGTCACGGCGACGCCCGCGGCTCGCAGGCGCGCCAGACCCGCCAGCACCGCGTCGTACGTCGGCCGCCCACCCCTGGTGGGCCGCACGAGGTCGTGCACGGCGCGGGGGCCGTCGAGGCTCACCTCGACCGAGACGTCGAGGTCGGCGAGCGCGGCGGCGATGGCCTCGGTCACCAGCGTGGCGTTGGTGACCATGGACGCGGCCACCGGACCCCGGGCCCAGCGCGCGCGCAGGCGGCGCGTCGCCTCGAGGACCACGGGCGGGTTCAGCAGCGACTCACCGCCGCGGAACTGGATCGCCACCGCCTCGTGCGCATTCCGCCCGGCGACCTCCACGAAGGCGTCCACGGCCCGAAGGGCCGTCGCCACCGTCATGCGCGCCTGCCGGCGCGCCGGCCGGAGGCCCATGAGATGGTCCTTGATGCAGTAGGGGCAGGCGAGATTGCACTGCTCGGCGGCCAGCAGCACCAGACATCGCAGGTGCGCTCCGGTCTCGGGCGGCTCGGGGCGCATGCGCCGCACGAAGTCCCGCCGCTCGTCCACCGCGGGGTCGACGAGGAAGCGGCGCTCGACGAGCCTGCCGAGGGCCGGCAGCACGTCGCCCCTGGCCCAGGCCCGGGCGATGCCGACCGTGGTCGGCGTCCGGAACAGGTCGAGGAGCGCCTCGGCCTCCCGGCTGAAGACGAGGCTCGTGCCGAACAGCGAGTGGAACCAGACCGCGTCGTCGGCGTCGATGGGGATGCGGACGAGGAAGCGCGAGCGGACGAGGGACGTGGCGGGGGCGAGGCTCATGCCGCCTGGCGGGAGCGGCGGGGCGCTCAGCGCTGGGGAAGCGCCGCGAAGCCCCCGGATCCGCCCATGACGCCTCCGCCCACCACCTTGCCTCGCTTCGGCGCGAGGTCCCGCACCCTGACCTTCGCCGCGTCGATCTTCTTGCCCCGCTTCCGCGTGGTCTTGCCCTTCGTCTTCGGCATGAGCGCTCCTCCGTCGGCGGCCCCGGCCATGGCTGGCGTGGGGATCTCGGTGGGGACCGCCGCACTCGTATCACGTGCTTCGAGCGGGTGTCAACGCGCGCCCGGCTGCGCTCGGGTCCTCGTGGCCTGGCGACCGGACGCGCGCCCGTCGGAGGCCACCGGCTCGCGTCCCGGCGCCGGGTGGTCCCCGGCGCCGCGGCCGCGTATACTGGGCTCGTGCCGAATACCGAACGTGGTTCCAGGATCCGAACAGCGGCCCCTCGGCGCCCCGGCGCCGCCGGCCCCGGCGCGAGCCACCGCGCGGCCAACCGCGTCGTCGACATCCTGGAGCTCATCGCGGCCAGCGGCGAGGGGCTGCCCCTTCGGGACGTGAGCGCGCGGCTCGAGGCGCCGAAGAGCAGCCTCCTGCCCTTGCTGCGCGCGCTCACCGCGCGCGGCTACCTGGCCCAGGGCCGCGCCGGCGAGTACCGGCTGGGCCCCGGCGCGCTCGACCTCGGGGCGGCGGCGCCGGCGCAGCGCGAGCTGGTCGAGGTGGCGCGGCCGGCGGTCGTCGACCTGATGCGCCGCACGGGCGAGACGGTGTTCCTGGGCAGCCTCACCAGCGACCGCACGTCGATCGTCTACGTCGACAAGGTCGAGAGCGATCACGTCATCCGGTATGCCGGTGGCGTGGGAGACCGGCGGCCGCTCCATGCGACGTCCAGCGGCAAGGCCATCCTGGCCTTCCTGGCGCCCGAGGAGCGCGAGGAGATCCTGCGATCGCTGTCGCTCTCCCGCCACACCGAGCGGACGGTGACGAGCCTGCCGGCGCTGCGGGCCTCGCTGGACGAGATCCGCCGAGCCGGTGTGTGCGTGACGATCGACGAGCTGGTGCCCGGCGCCTCCGGCATCGCGGCGCCCGTCTTCGATCGCTACGGTCGGATCGCCGGCGCCTGCGCGATCGGCGGGCCGACGAGCCGGGTCCGCCCGCGCCTGCAGGCGCTGGCGGCCGAGGTCAAGGCGACGGCCCGGGCGCTGTCCGCGCGGCTCGGTCACCGGCCCGACGACCGCGCGTCGCCGCGCCGCGAGGGGCGGCGAGGCTGACGATGCCCGCCGGCGTGCAGGACCGGGCGGACACCGTGGAGATGCTCCTTCCCCGCGGCGAGGGTGCGGCGCTTCGCCCGGCGGCCGGTCGGCGGGCGAGCCGCCGGGCGGGCTGGCCGGTGCTGCTGGCGACCTTCGTCACGCTGGGGCTCGCCTACGGCTTCTGGTACTCGTACGCGGTCTTCCTCGTCGCCTTCCTGGGCGAGTTCGGCTGGAGCCGCTCCGTCGTGGCCGGAGCCTTCTCCGTCCTCGTCGTGGTCCACGGGCTCTCCGGGCCCCTGCTGGGGTGGCTCGTCGAGCGGTTCGGCCCGCGCGCGGTGATCGCCGGCGGCGGGGCGGTGCTCGTGGCCGCGCTCCTCGCCGGGGCGCACATCGAGGCCGTGTGGCATCTCTACGCGGTCTTCGGCGTGCTGGCCGCGCTCGGCATCAGCGCCGCGGGCTGGGTTCCCTCGGTCGTCCTCGTCCGCGGGTGGTTCCCGTCGCGCGTCGGCAGCGCGCTGGGCATCGCGTCGGCGGGGATCGGCGTGGGGATCTTCGCGCTGGTGCCGGTCGCCCAGCTCCTGATCGACGCCGTGGGCTGGCGCTGGGCGCTGCGCGGGCTGGCCGTGCTGATGGCCGTCTGGATCGTGCCCGCCACGCTGCTGCTCGTCCGCGACGCCCGGGCGACGGCGCCGGCGGCCGCGGGCCGGCCCCGCGAGGCCGAGTCCCCGCCGTCGCGGCCGTACTGGACGCTGCGCGCCGCGGTGCGGACGTGGCGGTTCTGGGCCACCGGCGCCGTCTTCTTCGCGGGCAGCACCGCGACGCAGATGCTGATGGTTCACCAGGTCGCCTATCTCGTCGACCACGGCGTGCCCGCGCTCGTCGGCGCCACCGTGGTCGGCGTGGTCGGCATCGGCAGCATCGCCGGCAAGGCGGGGTGGGGCGCGCTGTCCGACCGGATCGGGCGCGAGCCGACGTACACCCTGGCGTTCGCGTGCGTGACCGCCAGCGTCGCGCTGCTGGCCCTCGCCGGCGCTCGCCCCCAGTCGCTGCTTCCCTACGGGTATGCCCTCCTCATCGGGGTCGGCTACGCCGTGACCGCGCCGCTGACCCCCGCCATCGCCAGCGACCTGTTCGGGGGGCCCCGGTTCGCCCGCATCTTCGGCACCCTGCACCTGACGAACTCGCTCGGCGGCGCGCTCGGCGCGTGGGTGGCCGGATGGATCTTCGACGCCACCGGGAGCTACGCGCTGGCGCTGCCGATCGCCGCCACGATGGCCGTGCTGGCGCCCGCGCTGCTCTGGCTCGTGGCGCCGCGCCGGCCGAACCCCGCGCCGGCCCTGGTCCGGTGGGAGCGGAGCGGCCGGTGAGCGAGATCGAGCGGGGCCATGGGCTCTGGCGGACCGGGGCTCGCCGCCCTCGCTGGCGCGCCGTGGCTCTCGGCGCCGTCGCGCTCGTGGCCGTGGCGGTCGCGGTGTACGGCGTCCGGCTCTGGCGCTACTGGGACCGCCACGTGTCCACGGACGACGCGTTCGTCGAGGCGCACGTCTCGCCCGTCAGCGCGCGGGTGCGCGGCACCGTCGTCGAGGTCCTCGTGCGCGACAACCAGCCCGTCGCCGCCGGGGCGCCGCTCGTGCGCCTGGACCCGCGGGACTTCGCGGTGAAGGTGGAGCAGGCCCGGGCGGCGCTGGCGACGGCCGAGAGCCGCCTGCGCGAGGCGACCGCGGGCCTGCCCATGACCGACGAGTCGACGCGCAGCCGCATCGCGCTCGCCGAGGCGGCCGCGGCGAAGGCCGCGCTCGGCATCGAGAGCGCCCGCCGCGCCGTGGACGAGCGTCGCAGCCTGCTCCGGGCGCGCCGGGCCGCCGTGCAGGCCGCGCAGGCCGACGTGGCGATGCGCCTGGCCGACTTCGAGCGGGCCTCGCTCGACCGCCAGCGGATGCACGAGCTGCTGCAGCGCGCCCTGATCGCCCGCCAGGAGTTCGACCACGCCGAGACCGCCTTCAGGATTGCCGGCGCCGCGCTCGACGCCGCGCGGCAGCGCCTGGACGTCGCCCACGCCGAGGTGGCGCAGGCGGAGGCCGAGGTGGCCAGCCGGGAGGTGGCGCTGGCCCAGTCCGGCCGGCAGCGCGACGAGGCCGAGGCCGCGCTCCGCGAGGCGCGCAGCCGGCGGGGCGAGGTGGCCATCCGGAGCGCCGAGGTCGCGCGCGCCGAGGCGGAGATCGCCCAGGCCCGGGCGGCCCTGCGCGAGGCCGAGCTCAACCTCGAATACACGAGCGTCACCGCCCCCGTCTCCGGGCGCGTGACGCGGCGGACGGTGGAGGTCGGCCAGGTGGTGCAGCCCGGCCAGCCGCTGCTCGCCGTGGTCGACGTGGGCACCGTCTGGGTGATCGCCAACTACAAGGAGACGCAGCTCACCCACGTGCGCCCGGGCCAGCGCGCCTCGATCTCCGTGGACACGCATCCCGGGCTCGTGCTCCGCGCGCGCGTGGACTCGATCCAGAGCGGCACCGGCTCGCGGTTCTCCCTGCTGCCGCCCGAGAACGCCTCCGGCAACTTCGTGAAGGTCGTCCAGCGCATCCCGGTGAAGCTCGTGCTCGAGCCGGGACAGAACGGGCACGCCCTGCTGGTGCCCGGCATGTCGGTCGTCCCCGTCATCGAGCTCAGATGAGCCCCGGCCTCCACCGGGCGATCGTCGCCGTGTCCACGATGATGGCCACCTTCCTGGTGATCCTCGACGTCACCATCGCCAACGTGGCCCTCGATCACATGCGCGGCACGCTGTCGGCGGCGGTGGACGAGATCACCTGGGTGCTCACCTCCTTCCTCGTCGCCAACGCCATCAGCCTGCCCATCACCGGCTGGCTCACCGACCTGCTGGGCCGCAAGCGGCTGTTCATCGTGGCGATGACGGCGTTCACGCTCACGTCGGCGGCGGCCGGCGCCGCCCCCAGCCTGGCCGTCATCGTCATCGCCCGGTTCCTGCAGGGCCTGGCCGGCGGCCCGCTGGTGCCGCTCTCGCAGGCCACCATGATGGAGACGTTCCCGGCGCGCCAGCGCGGCATGGCCATGGCCGTGTGGGGCATCGGCATCATGTTCGCGCCCATCATCGGACCCACGCTCGGCGGCTGGATCACCGACAACTGGAGCTGGCGCTGGGTCTTCTACATCAACGTGCCCGTCGGCGTGGTGGCCGTGCTGCTGGCGTGGCTGTTCGTGCCGGACTCGGCGGCGGAGCGGCCACCGGTGCGGCGGGTCGACGCCCCCGGGCTCGTCCTCCTCGTGGTCGGCGTCGCCGCCCTGCAGTTCGTCCTCGATCGCGGCCAGCGCGAGGACTGGTTCGCCTCTCCGCTGATCACGTGGCTCGCCGTGGTGGCCGCGGTGGCCCTGGTGGGCCTCGTGGTGCGCGAGCTGCTGGCCGCGGAGCCGGTGGTGGACCTGCGCGTGCTGCGGCACCCGACCTTCGCGACGGCGACGGCGGCGATGTTCGTCATCAGCATCGCCTTCTACGGCATCATGGTGCTCTCGCCGCTGTTCACGCAGATCCTGATGGGCTACACCGCGCTGCTGGCCGGCCTCGTGCTGGCCCCCGGCGGCGTGGCGACGCTGGTCACGATGCCCATCGCCGGCGTCCTCATGAACCGCATCGATCCGCGCTGGATCATCGTGACCGGCTGCGTGCTGAACGCCTACGCCATGTACCTGATGGCGACGCTGACGCTCGAGGCCAGTTACTGGCACATCATGCTGCCGCGCTTCATCCAGGGCCTGGGGATCGGCTTCACGTTCGTGCCGCTGTCCACGGTGGCGCTCGGCGCCGTCTCGATGCGCGAGCTGGGGCACGCCTCGGGGCTCTTCAACTTCATCCGGACGGTCGGCGGCAGCCTCGGCATCGCCGCGGTGGCCACGTTGCTGGAGCGCGGCTCGCAGGTCCACCAGGCGCGGCTCTCCGCCCACGTGAGCCTGTACGACCCCGACGTGTGGGACCGGTACCACGGCCTCGTGGCGACCTTCGCGGCGCGCGGCGCCGACGACGCCACCGCGGCGCAGCAGGCCTGGGCCCACCTCTACGAGCTGGTGCAGCGGGAGGCGCTGGCGGTCTCGTTCATCGACAACTTCTGGCGCCTGGGGTGGATCTTCCTGGCCGTCGTCCCCTTCGTGCTCTTCCTCGGAGGTCGGCGGCGGCCGGCGGCCCCGCGCGCGGGCGCCGAGCGGGGCGCCGCGCTCGTCGAGGGCTAGCCGAGCTCGTCGAGCGCGACGGTGCGGCCCAGGCGGGCCGCCAGGGCGGCGGCCTCCACGACCTCGAGGGCGGCGACGCCGTCCTCGGCGGGCACGGCGCAGGGGCGGCGCCCCGCGCACGCGTCGGCGAAGGCCTCCAGCTCCGCGCGCAGCGGCTCCGGCCCGGCCGCCGGGACCTCCTCCTTGCCGGTGTCGACGGCCTCCCACGTGCCGGCGCGGTGGCGGAAGCCCCCACGATACACGAGCACGGTGAAGGTCGCGAAGTCGGCCACCACCGTGCCCTGCTCGGCGACGACCACGCATTCGCGGTGCGTGCCGGGCACGAAGTAGTTGGCCTCGACGAAGGCGGGGACGTCGCCGCAGTGCAGGGTGGTGAGCGACATGTCGTCGAGGCCGCGGCCCAGGAAGTCGCGCTGCACGGCGCCCACCCGCGTCACCCGGCGGCCGAGCAGGTGCGCGAACAGATCGAAGTAGTGGATGGCGTCGGTGTGGGTGACGCCGACGTCCGTGCGCGGCCGCTTGAAGCCGGCGAAGCGGCCGGTCACGTAGCGCACGGCCCCCAGGGGCTCGAGCGCCTGGCGCAGGGCGGCCGTGACCGGATGGAAGCGGAGGATGTGGCCGACCTGCAGCACGCGGCCGGCCGCGCGCGCCGCCGCGGCCAGGCCGCGGCCTTCGGCGGTCGTCATCGCCAGCGGCTTCTCGACGAAGCAGTGGCGGCCGGCGCGCAGGCAGGCCTCGCCGATGGCGGCGTGAGTGTCGGCGGGCGTGACCACGTCGACGGCCTCGACGTGGGCGAGCGCGGCGCGGTAGTCGCCGACGGCGCGCGCGGCGTCGACCCCCTGCCCCACCGCCCACGCGCGCCGGGCCGGGGACACGTCGGCCACCCAGAGGGTGGCGCCGAGCTCGCGCCAGACGCGCACGTGCTTCTCGCCCCAGCGGCCGAGACCCACGACCAGGACGTTCACCGCTACTCCCGGACGAGGTCGCCGCCCGGGTCCTCGGCCACCTCGTAGCGCAGCAGCCTCGACTTCATCCATCGCACGGCGAGCAGGTCGGCGAAGGCGACGAAGGCCCGGTCGAGCACGCCGTACTTCGACCGGCCGGCGCGGCGCCGCCGGTGGTTCACCGGCACCTCGACGACGCGGAAGCCGCGCATCTTGAGCAGCGTGGGCACGAAGCGGTGGAAGCCGCGGTAGAGGACCAGGCCGCGCAGGCACTCGCGCCGGAACGCGCGGAAGGTGCAGCCGCTGTCCCGGATGCTGTCGTCCGAGAGCCGGTTGCGCACGGCGTTGGCCACGCGCGAGGCGACGCGGCGGACGGGGCCGTCGCCGGCGGCGCGGTCGACGCGCCAGCCCGTCACCGCGTCCCACCGGTCGAGCTGCGCCAGCAGCCGCGGGATGTCGGCCGGGTCGTTCTGCAGATCGGCATCCATCGTGACGACCCAGCGGCCACGCGCGGCCTTGAAGCCGGCGTCGGTGGCCGCCGTCTCGCCGGCGTTGGCCTTCAGCCGGACGAGCCGGGCGCGCGCGTCGCGCTCGTGGAGCCCCCGCACGATGTCCGCGCTGCGGTCGCGGCTGCCGTCGTCGACGAAGAGGACTTCCCACGCCAGCCCGAGCCCGTCGAGGACGGGCCGCAGCTCGTCCCACAGCGCCACGAGGTTGTCTTCCTCGTTGTAGACGGGAATGACGACGGAGAGGTCAAGCACCGAGCGGACCGGCCGACACGCGCGGGTGCGCGCCCTGCCACTCGGGGACCAGATTCTGCGGCAGGCCGAGCCGGTCGAGCACACGAGCGATGGTGTGGTTGACGATGTCGTCGAGCTCGCGCGGCCGGTTGTAGAAGGCCGGCATGGGCGGCAGCACCACCGCGCCCATCTCGGCCAGCGCCAGCATGCACTTGAGGTGGCCGACGTGCAGCGGCGTCTCGCGCACGAGCATGATGAGCGGCCGGCCCTCCTTGAGGGTGACGTCGGCCGCCCGGGCGATCAGGTTCTCGGAGTGGCAGGCCGCCACCGCGGCGGCCGTCTTGATCGAGCACGGCGCGATGACCATGCCCGCGGTCCGGAACGAGCCGGAGGCGATCGAGGCCCCGATGTCGTTGCTGTCGTACCGCTGGGTGGCCAGGGCCTCGACCTCGGCCACCGACCAGTCGGTCTCCTCGACCAGCGTGCGCTTGCCCGGCCGCGAGATCACGAGATGCGTCTCGATCCCGGCCTGCTTGCGGAGCACCTCGAGGAGACGGACGCCGTAGATGGTCCCGGTGGCGCCGGTGATGGCGACGACGAGCCGGGTCACAGGCGGAACCTGCGCTTGTACACCTCTTCGCGGGTCTTCTGGTAGAGCACCTCCCACTCGCGGCTGCCTTCGGGCATCGGACGCGAGTAGGAGCCGAGGATCTTGCGCACCTCCGAGTCGACGGAGTCCTCGAGCCGCGACTCCTCGCTCAGGACGCGGATCAGCTCGGGCCGCAGGTCGTCCGGGGCCCGGACGCTCACGCCGGGCGTGGCGCCCAGGCTCTTCATGATCTGCTCGGCCAGGTAGAAGACGCGCTCGCGGCTCATCCGCATCAGAGGATGAACCCCCGCTCGCGGGCCAGCTTCTCCTTCACCTTCCCGAGCAGCACGCGGTAGTCGGCGGCCGACTCCTTGATGGTCTTGGCGTGCTCGAGCAGCAGCTTGCGGGCGTCGGCCTCGAGCTGCTCCTCGGCGGCGAGGTTGTCGGCGACGATCTGCCGGATCGCCGCCCGCGCGGCCGGCTCGTCCTTGACCTCGACGATCTTGCGCACGGTGAGCCGCTTGACCACCGCATCGGCCATCCGCTCGGCAATTTCGTCACGTCGAGGCATAGCCAACGTAATCTACCCGCTTGTGACAAAGAGTGTCAAGGAAGCGCCCCCAGCGAGAACGTCACGCGCGTGCCCGCGCCGGGCGCGCTGGCGACGCGGACGGCGCCGCCCTGCGCTTCCACGAGCGCCTTGACCACCGCCAGTCCCAGCCCCGTGCCGCGGGCGCCCTCGCTGCCCGGCGCGCGGTAGTACGGCTCGAAGAGCCGCGGCAGCGCGTCGGCGGGAATGCCGCGGCCCTCGTCGGCGACGGTGACGTCCACGGCGCGCTCGGCGCCGCGCGCGCTCACCCGCACCGTCGAGCCCGGCGGCGAGTACTTGATGGCGTTCGACACGAGGTTCTTGACCACGCGGTCGAGGGCGTCGGGGTCCGCGAGCACGGCCGGGAGCCCCTCGTCGCACTCGACGACGATGCGATGAGCGCCGGCGTGGAACACCTCGACGCCGGCGCGGAGCGCGGGGCCCAGCGCCACCGCGCGCGGGGCCAGCCGCGGCGTCATGCCCTGCTCGAGGCGCGAGAGATCGAGGAGGTCCTCGACGATGCGGGCGAGTCGTTCGGTCTCGCGCTGCATGATGCCCGCGATGCGTCGCACCTCGGTGGCCGCGGCGGGGCGCACCACGAGCAGCTCGCTGAAGCCCAGCAAGGCCGTCAGCGGCGTGCGCAGCTCGTGGGAGGCGACGGCCACGAACGCGGCCTTCGCCCGGTCGGCGGCCTCGAGGTGCCGGGTCGCCGCCGCCACCTTCTCGGCCAGCGCCTCGGCCGACCGCCGCTGCAGCGCGGCGAGTCGCGCGTTGTCGAGGGCGAGGGCCAGATGCGCGCCGAGCGTCGCCAGCGCGGCTCGCTCGCCGGGCGGAAGCTCGCCCGCCCGCTCGATCGCCAGCGCCCCGACGACTCCGTCGCCGGTCGCGAGCGGCACGACGAGCGCGCGCACCGGCCGGAGCCCGCCGCCGGCGCTCGGCACGAACACGGCCTCGCCGCCCTCCAGCACGCGGGCCAGCGGGGACCCCGCGGCGATGACAGCGCCTCCGCTGACCACGACGTCGTCGCCGGCGCGGACGGCGAGCGTGATGCGCGCCGGCGCCAGCGCGTCTTCGAGGAGCGCGGCCAGGCGCTCGAGCGCGTGCGGCAGCGCGGCCCCATCGGCGAGCGCGCGCTGCACTGCCAGCACCCGCGCGGCTCGCGCCCGGTGACGCCTCGCCTCCGCGGCGAGGCTGCCGACGGCGGGGCCGGCGACGAGCAGCGCGAGGCACGACACCAGGTCGTCGACGGCGGCCGCGCTGAGCCCCGCGTCTTCCACGTGCGCGAGCAGCGCCGGGGTCTCGGCGAGCACCGCGGCCACGGCGGCCAGCGCGCCCCCGTGACCGCCGAAGCGCGCGCCCGCCGCGAGCACCGGCACGATCCATACGTGGCGCGAGGGTGACGCCGGACTGCGGTCGACGGCGGCCAGGACGAGACCGGCCGCCGCGAGTCCCGCCGCGGCCCCCCAGGCCGCCCGGCGGCACCAGGCGCGAGCGTCGCGGGTCACGCCGCCGCTGCGGTCACGCCGGCGCCAGCAGCCGGTAGGCCGCGAAGAACGTGGCGGCCGCGGCGAGCGCCGGCGCGATGCTGCCCGACCGCGCCACCAGCCACGCGCTGCCACCGCCGAGCAGCGCGAGGTAGACCAGGGCCCCGACGCGCGTCTCCGCCGATGCCGGGAGCCGCGGGTCGACGAGGTAGCGGCCCAGGCCGGCCAGCGTCGTGACCACCGCCGCCCCGGCGAGGCTCCACCGCGCCAGCGCCCGGCGCAGCAGGGCGCCGCGGAAGAAGGTCTCGCTCGCCGGCACGTTGACGCCGAGGTCGTAGGCCAGCGCGGCGGCGTAGCCGGCGACGCCGTCGCTGCGCCAGCGATGGTCGTCCGTGAACGAGGCGGCAAGCAGCATGTGGCCGCCGAGCGCGGCGCCGAGGGCCGCTCCCCTGAGCGCGCCGGTCCCGGCCCCCCGGCGCAGCCCCAGCCCCGCGAGACGGCCAGCCCCGGCGAGACGCCCCCACACCACACCGGGCAGGAGCCAGACGACGCCGCCTCCGCCCTCGTCGCGCGCGCTCAGCGTCGCCGCGAGCGCAGTGAGGCCGGCGAGCAGGAGGATCGCCGGCTCGGGGTCCCAGGCCGCGGCGACGGTCGCATCGTCACGCGCCGTCCAGCCGATCGCCGTCGCGAGCAAGGCCCCGTGCAGCGCCGCGGTGGCGGCGGCGCGCGCGGCGGATGCGGGCAGCGCTCCGCCGGCCGCGAGCGTGGCCGCCACCAGCGCGAACAGGACGAGGGCGGTGAGGGCGCGCCACGGTGTGCCGGCCCGCCACGGCGGCGGCGCGGCGGGGCCGAGCGCGTCAAGCGCCCAGGACATCGCGGGCCAGCTCGACGAACGCGGCGACGACGTGCTCGTCGAGCGTGCGGCCGGCCTCGGCGACGAGGTGGCGCACGGCGGCCTCGTGCGGCATCGCCGCCCGGTACGGGCGGACGGACGTGAGCGCGTCGTACACGTCGGCGACGGCGACGATGCGCGCGCCGAGCGGGATGCTCCGCCCGGCCAGGCCGTCGGGATACCCGCTGCCGTCCCAGCGCTCGTGGTGGTGCCGGATCCCGAGCGCCCCGGCGGCGAGGAAGTCGAAGGGGGCCACGATCTGCGCGCCGACCACGGGATGGCGGCGCATGACCACCCACTCCTCGGGCGTCAGCGGGCCGCGCTTGCCGAGCACGGCCTCCGGCACGCCGATCTTGCCGATGTCGTGCAGGAGCCCGGCCTGGCCGACCCCTTCGGCGTCCCCCGGCGAGAAGCCGAGCCTGGCGGCGAGCCGACGGCTCCAGGCACCGACGCGCTCGGAATGGCCGCGGGTGTAGGGGTCCTTGGCCTCCAGTGCGTTGGCCAGGCCCAGGAGCGACTGGGTGACCGCGCGCTGGGTGCGCTGGTAGAGAAGGCGCACGTCCTCGGCGTAGCGCAGCGTCTGCGCGTAGGCGGCGTTGAGCCGGCGATACGCCAGCGCCAGGTCGTCCCCCGACGATGACGCTAGGGACGCGCCCACGAGGCGGCCTCCGGCACGAGCCCGGACACGAGCGCGAGCAGGCGCACGGGCGAGAACGGCTTGGTGAGGTACTGGTCGGCGCCGGCGGCCAGGCCGCGCGCGACGTCGTCGCGCTGCGCCAGCGCCGTGAGCATCACGATCCGCATCGGCGCGAAGCGCGGATCGTGGCGCAGCCGGCGGCAGACGTCGAGGCCGGACATGTCGGGCAGGCCGACGTCGAGCAGGACGAGGTCCGGGCGGTCGCTGGCCGCGCGCGCCAGCGCCGCGGCGCCGTCGGCCGCGTCGATGACGCGCACGCGGTCGTCCTCGAGGGTGAGGCGCACGAGCTCGACGATGTTGGGTTCGTCGTCGACGATGAGCACGGTCGGCATGGAGGACGACGTGTGCGAGCGGCGTGCCGGGCGCCGAGCCCGCGCGCGGGCGCAGTTACGCGCGGGGCGGCGGCACCGGTGCTCGGCCGGCCGTGCAGCCTGCCCTGCCCTCAGGGCAGGCCGGCGCGGGCGCTACCGGTTACTGCGCGCGGCCGGCAACGAGCAGCCGGGTCAGCGCCCGCGCCAGCGCGGCCAGGGCGCGCGTGTAGTCGACGGCGTCGGGCGGCTCCTCGGGCGAGCGCCCGGCCAGACGCCCCTCCGCCCGCTCGCGGGCGCGCTCGGCGCGGCCGCGGTCGATCTCGCCCGGCCGCTCCGCCGTGTCGGCCAGGACGATGACCTTGTCGTTGCGGACCTCGGCGAAGCCGCCGGCCACGGCCAGGTGGTACTCCTCGCGGCCCTTGCGGTAGGTCAGCTCGCCGATGCCGAGCGTGGTGAGGAACGGCGCGTGGCCCGGCAGGACGCCGAAGTAGCCCTCGATCCCCGGCGCCACCAGCTCGTCGACCTGCTCGGAGACCACGAGCCGGGTCGGCGTCGCGATCTCCAGCGTCAGCGTGTCCGCCACTTAGGCGGCCTCGCGCAGGCGCTTGGCCTTGTCCATGGCCTCGCCGATGTCGCCGACCATGTAGAAGGCCTGCTCGGGCAGGTCGTCGTGCTTGCCCTCGACGATCTCCTTGAACGACTTCACGGTGTCGGCCACCTTCACGTAGCGGCCCGGCGACCCCGTGAACTGCTCGGCCACGAAGAACGGCTGCGAGAGGAAGCGCTGGATCTTCCGCGCCCGCGCCACGATCTGCTTGTCCTCGTCCGAGAGCTCCTCCATGCCGAGGATGGCGATGATGTCCTGCAGGTCGCGGTAGCGCTGCAGGATCGACTGCACCGCGCGCGCCGTCTGGTAGTGCTCCTCGCCGAGGACGTTCGGATCGAGGATGCGCGAGGTCGACGCCAGCGGGTCGACGGCCGGATAGATGCCGAGCTCGGCGATCTGGCGCGAGAGCACCGTGGTGGCGTCCAGGTGGGCGAAGGCCGTGGCCGGCGCGGGGTCGGTGATGTCGTCGGCCGGGACGTAGATGGCCTGCACCGAGGTGATCGAGCCCTTCTTGGTGGAGGTGATCCGCTCCTGCAGCTCGCCCATCTCGGTGCCCAGCGTCGGCTGGTAGCCGACCGCCGAGGGCATGCGGCCGAGCAGCGCGGAGACCTCGGAGCCCGCCTGGGTGAAGCGGAAGATGTTGTCGATGAACAGCAGCACGTCCTGGCCTTCCTCGTCGCGGAAGTACTCGGCCGCGGTGAGCGCGGTGAGGGCCACCCGCAGGCGCGAGCCCGGCGGCTCCGTCATCTGCCCGAAGATGAGCGCGGTCTTCTCGAGGACGCCCGACTCCTTCATCTCGTGATAGAGGTCGTTGCCCTCGCGGGTGCGCTCGCCCACCCCCGCGAACACCGAGATGCCGCCGTGCTGCTTGGCGATGTTGTTGATGAGCTCCTGGATCAGGACGGTCTTGCCCACCCCGGCGCCGCCGAAGAGACCGGTCTTGCCGCCCTTCGTGTACGGCTCCAGGAGGTCCACGACCTTGATGCCGGTCTCGAACATCTCGACCTTGGTCGACTGGTCCTCGAAGCTCGGCGCCGGCCGGTGGATCGGGTACGTCTTCTTCACCTGGATGGCCGGCCCCTTGTCCACGGGCTCGCCGACGATGTTGAGGATGCGCCCCAGCGTCTCCTTGCCGACGGGGACGGAGATGGGCGCGCCGGTGTCCGTCACCGTCATGCCGCGGGTGAGCCCGTCGGTGGAAGCCATGGCCACGGCCCGCACCTGGCTCTCGCCCAGGTGCTGCGCGACCTCCAGGGTGAGCTTCTGCGAGTAGGAGAAGATGTCCTTGTTCTCCACCCCCTGCACCAGGAGCGCGTTGTAGATGGCCGGCAGCCGGCCCGGCTCGAACTCCACGTCGACCACCGGCCCGATGACCTGGACGATCTTGCCGTTGCTCATGCTTCCGCTCCTTGCTTGAGGGCTTCGGCGCCGCCCACGATGTCGAGCAGCTCCTTGGTGATCTTCTCCTGGCGCGCCTTGTTGTACTGGATGGTCAGGACGTCGATCATCTCCTTGGCGTTCTTCGTCGCCGCCTCCATGGCCGTCATGCGCGCGCCGTACTCGCCGGCCAGCGACTCCATGAGCGCACGGTACACCTGCATGCGGACGTGGCGCGGCAGCAGGTCGCCCAGGATCGCCTCCGGGCTCGGCTCGTAGATGTAGTCCACCGGCGCCTCGGCGCCGTCGCCGCCGGCGGCCTCCACGCGCGGGATCGGCAGCAGCTGCTGCCGCACCGGCCGCTGCAGGGCCACCGACCGGAACTCGTTGTAGACGAGGTGGACCTCGTCGATCTCGCCGTCCAGGTACTGCTGCATGAAGAAGTCCGCCAGCTCCTGGGCGTGGCCGTAGGCCAGCCGGTCCCAGAAGCCGACCATGTCGCGCTTGATCGTCCACGGCCGGCGCCGGTAGAAATCGCGCGCCTTGCGGCCGACGACGACCAGCGTCAGGTCGGTGGGGCTCGACGACTCGCGCAGGACCTCGAGCGACCTGCGCAGGATGTTCGAGTTGAAGGCCCCGGCCAGCCCGCGGTCGGCGGTGATGATTACGATCTGCCGCCGCGGTCCCTCGCGCTCGGCGAGCAGCGGGTGCGGCGCCCCGTCGCCGCCGGTGGCCGTGACCAGGTTGCCGAGCAGCTCGGCCATCTTGCCCGCGTAGGGCCGGGCGGCGAGGATCCGCTCCTGCGCGCGGCGCAACTTGGCGGCGGCCACCAGCTTCATGGCCCGGGTGATCTTCTGCGTGGACTGGACCGAGCGGATGCGCCGGCGGATGTCGCGGAGCGTGGCCATGCCGGCTCAGGCCACCTTCACGTCCCGCGTGGCGACGAACTCGGCCTTGGCCTCCTGCACCGCCGTCGCGAGCTGCTCGCGCGCGGTTTCGGTGATCTCCTTCTTGTCGCGGAGCTCGGCCAGCAGCCGCGGCTGCTTGCGCTCGAGCCAGCCGTAGAAGTGCTGCTCGAAGGCCCGCACGGCGTCGACGGGCAGGTCGTCGAGGAGCCCCTGCGTGCCCGCGAAGATGATGGCCACCTGCTTCTCCACCGGCAGCGGCTCGAACTGCCCCTGCTTCAGCAGCTCGACCATCCGCTGGCCGCGGGCCAGCTGCATCTGGGTGGCGCGATCGAGATCGGAGCCGAACTGGGCGAACGCCGCCAGCTCGCGGTACTGCGCCAGATCCAGGCGCAGCTTGCCGGCCACCTGGCGCATGGCCTTGATCTGCGCCGAGCCGCCCACGCGCGAGACCGAGAGGCCGACGTTGACGGCGGGCCGGATGCCGCCGTAGAAGAGGTCGGCCTCCAGGTAGATCTGGCCGTCCGTGATCGAGATGACGTTGGTCGGGATGTAGGCCGACACGTCGCCCAGCTGGGTCTCGATGATGGGCAGCGCCGTGAGCGAGCCGCCCCCCAGCTCGTCGTTCAGCTTGGCCGCGCGCTCCAGCAGCCGCGAGTGCAGGTAGAAGACGTCGCCGGGATACGCCTCGCGGCCCGGCGGCCGGCGCAGCAGCAGCGAGAGCTGCCGGTAGGCGGCGGCGTGCTTGCTGAGGTCGTCGTAGATGCACAGCGCGTGGCGCTTCGAGTCGCGGAAGTACTCGCCCATGGTGACGCCGGCGTAGGGGGCGATGTACTGCAGCGGCGCCGGCTCGGAGGCCGAGGCCACCACGACCGTGGTGTAGGCCATGGCGCCCGTGTCCTCGAAGACCTTCACCACCTGGGCCACCGTCGAGCGCTTCTGGCCGACGGCGACGTAGAAGCAGAACACGTCCTGCCCCTTCTGGTTGATGATGGTGTCCACGGCGATGGCGGTCTTGCCGGTGCCGCGGTCGCCGATGATCAGCTCCCGCTGGCCGCGGCCGATCGGGATCATCGAGTCGATGGCCTTGAGCCCGGTCTGCAGCGGCTCCTTCACCGAGCGGCGGTCCACCACCCCGGGCGCGTAGCGCTCGATGGGCCGGGACTCCTTGGCGTTGATCGGCCCCTTGCCGTCGACGGGCTGGCCCAGGGCGTTGACGACGCGCCCGACCAGCGCCTCGCCCACCGGGACCTGGGCGATGCGGTTCGTCCGCTTGACGACGTCGCCCTCCTTGATCTCGGTGAACTCGCCGAGGAGCACGGCGCCCACCTGGTCGGATTCGAGGTTCAGCACCATGCCGACGACGTCGTGGGGGAACTGCAGCAGCTCGCCGGCCATCGCCTTCTCGAGCCCGTAGATGCGCGCGATGCCGTCGCCGACCTCGATGACGCGGCCGACCTCCTGCAGGTCGACCTCCGCCTCGTAGCCCGCCAGTTGGCGCTTGATGATCTCGCTGATCTCTCCGGCCTTGATCATTGCTCCGCCCTTTCTGTCTCACCGGTTGCCGCGCCCGGGCCCGCGGGCGCGCCGTCACCACCGCCGGGGGCTCCGGGCTCGCCGTCCTCGCTACCCGCGGCCCAGCACCTCGCGCATGCGGGCCAGCTGGCCGTCCAGGCTGCCGTCGACGATGTAGCTGCCGGCCTCGGCGACGAATCCGCCGAGCAGGTCGGGGTCGACGACCTCCTCGATCACGACCTGCTTGCCGCCCAGGGCCCGGCCGAGCCGCTCGGCCAGCTGGCGGCGCTCGTCGTCGGCGAGCCGCACCGCCGTGCGCACGCGGGCGCGCACGCGGCCGAGGCTCTCGTCGACCAGCTCGCGGAACGCGGCCACGATCGCGGGCAGCTCCGCTCCCCTGCCCTGGCGGGCCACCAGTCCGACGAAGTCGCGCGCGAGCTGGGAGACGCCGAGCTTCAGCGCGATCTCCACGGCGGCGTTGCGCTTCGCCGTCGACGGCACCCAGGGCCGCGCGAAGAACTCGGCCAGCTCCGGCGCGGCGCCGATGGTCTCGAGCACCAGGTCGAGCTCGCGCGAGACGGCGTCGACCTGGCCCCGCTCCCTCGCCAGGTCGTGCAGCGCCCGCGCGTACGGCCTGGCGGCGGCCTGGCCGGGCACCGTCAGCGCCCCAGCCGCGCCATCGAGTCGGCCACGATGCGCCGGTGGTCCTCGTCGCGCAGGCTCCTGCGCACGAGCTTCTCGGCCACGGCCGTCGCCAGGTCGGCCACCTCGCGGCGCAGCTCGTCCCGCGCGCGGCGGATCTCGGCGTCGAGCTGGGCCTTGGTGTCGTCCACCAGCTTCCGGGCCTGGGCCTGGGCGGCCTCGATCTGCTTGCGCGCCTCGCCCTGCGCCTCGCTCAGCGCCTGCTCCCGGATGCGCGCCGCCTCGGCGTGGGCCTCGCGCAGCCGCGCCGTGTTCTCCTCCTGCTGCCGGGCGGCCTCGCCGCGTGCGGCCTGGGCCTCGTCGAGCGAGCGGCGGATGGCCTCCGTGCGCTCCTCCATCTTCGCCAGCAGCGGCCGGTAGGCCAGCCGCCAGAGCAGCAGGAGCAGGATGACGAAGTTGATGGCCTGCACGATGAGCGACTTGTCGAGGTTGATCAGCCCGCCGCCCCCGCCGTGCTCGCCGGCGGCCGCCCCGGGATCCGCGGCCAGTCCGCCGGCGACGAGCGTGAGGAGGACGACGGCGCACACGAGGCCGCCGAGCCACAGGCGTCTGGCGTGAGGCATGAGGAGGTCTCCCAGTCGAGTCGGAGAATCGACGATCGACGTCACCGGCCAGCGGTTGTGAAAACTATCACCCGAGCGGCCACGAGTCAATGCTCTCCTGCGGTTACGGACCAGGCCGGCCCTCAGGCGCCGGCCGCGGGCGGCGGCGTTCGGGCGATGATGCCTCCCCCGATCACCAGGTCGCCGCGGTAGAACACGACCGACTGGCCCGGGGTCACGGCGCGCTGGGGCTCGGCGAAGACCACCTCCGCGGTGCCCTCGGCGACGGCGCGGACGGTCGCGGGCGCCGGTGCGTGGCCGTGGCGGATGCTGGCGGCGACCGCGAGGGGCTCGGGCGGCGGCGGGCACGCGATGAAGTTGGCGGCCGTCGCCGTGAGCGACCGGCGCTCCAGCTCTTCGACGCCCCCGACGGTCACGGTGTTGGCCTCGGGGTCGAGGTCGAGCACGTAGAGCCGGCGACCAGCCGCCAGTCCCAGGCCCTTCTTCTGGCCCACCGTGTACGCGGGCAGCCCGGCGTGCGTGCCGAGCCGCCGACCGGCGCGGTCCACGATGGCGCCGGCGACGAAGGCGTCGGGATCGCGAGCGCGCACGACCGCCCGGTAGTCGCCCCCGGGCACGAAGCAGATGTCCTGGCTCTCCGGCTTGTCGGCGGTGACGAGCCCCAGCCGCCGCGCATGGGCGCGCACCTGGTCCTTGGTGAGATCGCCGACGGGAAACCGCGCGCCCGCGAGCTGCTCCTGCGTGAGCGGCCAGAGAAAGTCCGTCTGGTCCTTGCGCGCGTCGATGGCCCGCCGCAAGAGCCAGCGACCGGTGCCGGGGTCGCGGGCGACGCGCGCGTAGTGCCCGGTGGCCACGGCGCCGGCGTCCCAGGCCGCGGCGCGGCGGAGGAGCGATCCGAACTTCAGTTCCGTATTGCACGGCAGGCACGGCACCGGGGTGACGCCGCGGCGATATGCGGCGACGAAGCGGTCGACGACGGCGCGCCCGAATTCCGCCTCGCTGTCGAGCACGTAGTGCGGGATCCCGAGGGTGCGCGCGACGGCGCGGGCGTCGTCCGCGGCGGCGGCGCCGCAGCACGCGCCGAAGCGCTCGGCGGGGTCGTCCGGCGCCCGCCAGGGCCACACGCGGAGGGTGACGCCGACGACGTCGTAGCCCCGCTCGACCAGCAGGGCGGCGGCCACCGACGAATCGACGCCGCCGCTCATGGCCACGACGATGCGTTCCTTCACGACATCACCTATAGTTGATGCGTCCTCGCCTCGTCAGGTGCGGGCGCCGAGGGCCGCGGTCAGCCGCTCGAGCTCCTCGCCGCTCGCATACGCGATCTCGATCCGCCCGCGCCGCTCCGTGCCGCGCACGGTCACGCGCGTCATGAGCGCGCGCTGCAGGGCCTCCTCGAGCGCCATGAGCTCTGCGGAGCGCCGGCGCGGACGGGACACCATGGCGCGGGCCGCGCGCGCCCCGACCTCGGCGGCGCGCACCGTCCACGAGTGCGCGAGGATCTCGTCCCTCAGCTTCCGCTGCGCGGCGGGATCGGTCAAGGACAGCACGATGAGCGCGTGGCCCAGCGTCAACCGGCCGGCGCGGATGTCGTCCTGGATATCCGCCGGCAGGCGGAAGAGCCTCAGCGCGTTCGCCACGGAGCTGCGATCGCGTCCCACGCGCTGCGCCAGCTGCTCCTGCGTCCACCCGAACTCGGTGATCGCCTGGCGGTACGCCTCGGCTTCCTCCATCGGGTTCAGATCCTCGCGGAGGAGGTTCTCCACGAGCGCCAGCTCGAGGCTCTCGGCGTCCGTGGCCTCTCGGACGACCGCCGGCAGTCTGTCGAGGCCGGCCTGCCGGGCGGCCCGCCAGCGGCGCTCACCAGCGATCAGCTCCCAGCGGCCGCCGGCGGCGCGCCTCACGACGACCGGCTGGATCACCCCGGATTCCTTGATGGAACGGGCCAGCTCGTCGAGGGCGACCGCGTCGAAGTCCTTGCGCGGCTGCCTGGGATTGACCTCGATCTGATCGACGGGGATCTCCGTGAGGCCCTCCGTCGTCGACGCGGGCGCCGAGCCGAGCAAGGCATCCAGACCGCGTCCCAGCCCACGCTTATTCATGCCTCAGGACCTCCTTGGTCAACTCCAGGTAGGCGATCGACCCGTTCGACTTCAGGTCGTGCAGCATCACGGGGCGGCCGTGGCTCGGCGCCTCCGTGAGCCTGACGTTGCGGGGAATGACCGTGTCGAAGATCTGGCCCGGGAAGAAGCGCTGGACCTCCTCTCGGATCTGCAGGGCCAGGCTCGTCCGCCCATCGAACATCGTCAGCAGGATCCCCATCACTCCGAGGGCGGAGTTGAGGCGATCGTGAGCGAGCTTGACTGTCCTGATGAGGTGCGCCAGACCCTCGAGCGCGTAGAACTCGCACTGCATCGGGACGAGGACCTTGTCTGCGGCGGCCAGCGCGTTGATCGTCAGCAAGCCGAGGGAAGGGGGGCAGTCGACGATAATATACTGCAAATCCAATGAGATAGAAGACAGGGCGTCCTTGAGACGGTGCTCGCGCCTCTCCAGGGTGACCAGCTCGATCTCCGCTCCCACCAGGTCGATGTCGGAGGGCAGGATCGATAGCCCGGGCACCTCGGTCGGCCGCACGGCCTTGCCGGCCGCCTCGCTGCCCAGCAGCGCGTGATAGATGGTCGGGTAGAGTCCGGTCTTCTGGATCCCGAGTCCCGTCGTGGCGTTTCCCTGCGGGTCAAGGTCGACCAGCAGGGTAGGGCGCCCGGAGAGCGCCAGCCCGGCCGAAAGGTTGACCGCGGTGGTCGTCTTGCCGACGCCGCCCTTCTGATTGACTACTGCGACGGTCCTTGTGACGTCCTTCCTCCTGCTGTCCGGGCCCTCACCGAGGCGCCTGGAACGATTACGACCCTCGAGCGGCCAGTACCAGGGCGCTCTGAATCGTGGGGAGTATACGTGCTCCGGGCGATTTGTTTAATGTTAAACAGCCGGAGCCGCGCGCTTGGAGCCCAATGGACCGGGCGAACCCGTTCCGGAGCCTCGCAAGGAGTTGGTTAGCCGCGATCGACCCGAGACGAGTGCTGGTCACCGCTCCGCCGGAACCGGCCCTGGCCGGCTCGGAGCCGCATCGCTCACTGACGGTCGCTCCGTACCGTCCGCGCGGTGAAGTCCTGGACCTGCTGGACAACGATACGGGGACGCACTCCTGCTGCACTTCTCGAAGACACAGCTCGCCGGTTGGCGCCGGCCGAGGATACCGGCATCGAGCGGACGAGCCCAGAAGCTTGGGGAGCTGCTGACCCAGGGCGTGTCTGGCGGCGAACCCCGCGCCGAACTGGCGAAGCCGGCGGTCCGGAAGAGCGTCGCCGTCGAGATGTCCGCCCGCGGCGTCGGCGCGCGGACACCGCCCGGCCGACTTCAGCGGCCAGTCCGAAAGTGCACGCTCGCGTCCACGCACGGCCGATGAGCGCTCACCAGCGCCCCCTTTGACGCATCCATGTTTAACGCTAAACGCTCATCCAGCAGCCCGCGTTAGGATGCCCCGGACACGCGCCCCTACGCGCGCTGTGCATCGACCCTTCGGACTGTATCTGTCCCGTGGCAACGGCGTTTGACGTTGAACAACGTTCCTGTCGCCGTGGCTGTGCCTTGCGTTTCAATCCCGCGCCGGCACTTCGCGGTGCTCGAAACCTTGCCCGCGTATGGCCGCGCCCAGCCTTACGGATCCGCAGTGGCGTTAACTTCCGGCAGGGGCCGTCAGGTCGCCCCCGCGGTGTCACCCTGCGACGGCTCTTCGCGTCCTCGGGCGTCGCGCAGCATACGGTGCTGGGGTAGGTCAGGGTAGCAGTCTGAACACCGTACGTCGGGAGCCGTCGGGCCATCGTTGTCGCCGCTCCGTCGTCAGGTTTCCGACGGCTCTCCGCGGTCTTCGGGCTCTGCGGATGTAAAGCGGTCGGGCCTTCGAAGCCGGCTCAGAGATGTAGCGACGACAAGTTGCCTGGTGCTTCGAGGCATTCAAAACTGGCCCCGGTGCAGGCCAGTGGAGCTGCGGGAGCGGACCCTCAACGGACAGCAGGGCCTGGTGGGAGGGGGTCCTCGAGTGCGCGGTCCTGGTCAGCGGCTACGCTGCGGCCGTGTGGACCGCGAACCTTCGCGTGGTCCCGGCTTCAATGCCCTCGGTCGTGACCCACTCACCGAGCCGCAAGCTCGTCGGTCGAGGAGGACCCGACACCAGCACGACGCCACCCGGACGAGCGAGGCGCTCGCCGAGAGCGATCACGTGATCCGGGTGGCCGGCGCAGCGCGCGACGACAGCGTCGAACGATCCTCCGAGCTCGTGCATCACGTTTTCGGCTCGAGCGCAGACGACCCGGACGCCCTCGAAGCCGAGTTCGCGGGAAACGGTCGACAGGAACGAGGCTCGCCGCTGACGCGACTCGAGCAGGGTGACGCGCAGGTCAGTCCTCACGATCTTCAGGGGAACTCCCGGCAGCCCGGCCCCCGAGCCAAGGTCGAGCAGGCTACGCGCGGCGGGCGGCAGGACGCGGAGGAAGAGCAGGCTGTCGAGGAACAGCCGATCAACGATCCAGCCCGGCTCCGAAGACCCCACGAGCCGGTGGAGCCTGTTCCATTTAGTCAATAGATCCAGGTATTTAGCAAATGCCTCGGCCTCCGCCCGGGTCAGCCGCCGACCCAGGACCCTGGCGGCGCCGCTGGCCAGGAGGTCGAGCGCGGCCAGTCGATCACGCGCGGGCGGCGTCCTTGGCCTCTCGCGCCCGTCCCGGGCGGTCCATCCACCACTGCTGCAGGATCTGCAGGACGTTGGAGACGAACCAGTAGAGCACCAGACCCGAAGGGAGGTTGAGGAACATGAAGGTGAAGACGAACGGCATGATGAGCATCATCTTGGCCTGCCGCGGATCGCCCATGGTCGGCGTCATCTTCTGCTGCACGAACATCGAGATGCCCATCAGGACGGGCAGCACGTAGGTGGGATCGTGGTTCGCGAGGTCGCAGATCCAGAGGTCGACGCCGAAGACGCGTCCGAAGCACAGGAACGGCGCGTTCTGGAGCTCCACCGAGACGGAGAGCGCGAGGTAGAGCGCGTAGAAGATCGGCACCTGGGCCACCATCGGCAGGCACCCGCCCATGGGGTTGACGTTGTGCTTGCGGTACAGCGCCAGCGTCTCCTCCTGCAGCTTGCGCGGGTCGCTGCGGTACTTGTTGCGCAGGTTGTTGACGTGCGGCTGCAGCGCCTGCATCGCCTTCATCGAGCGCATGCTCTTCACCGTCAGCGGGTAGAAGAGCACTTTCGAGAGCACGGTGATGACGATGATCACGACGCCGTAGTTCGGCACGAAGCCGTACAGCCACGTCATGAGCTTCAGGATCGGCACGCCGAGCCACTCCATCGGCAGGCCGCCGTAGCGCCGAGGGAGCGGGAAGCCGCCGAAGTTCACCGAGTCCTCGAGACCATGCGCCGCCAGGCGGTCGTACTCCTTGGGGCCGATGTACGTCAGGATCCTGGCCTCCCACACCTGGCCGGGCGCGACGGTGGGTGTGGCGCGCGCCGCGATGGTCACCCGGACGTCGCCGGTCTTGCCCTCCGCCTTCTTGACGTCCCCGGCGGCCACCAGGCTGAAGCCCGGCGTCCTCGGGATGAACGCCGCGAGGTACCAGGTGCTTCCCATGGCGACCCAGCGGCCCTCGGTCGCGTGCTGCCCGACCGCGGTGAGGTCCTCCACGCGCTCGACGCCCCCTGTAGTCGCCCAGAGAACCTCGGTCGGCCGTTGGCCGAGGAACTTCTCGGGCGGATGCTTCTCGTGGAGGCTCACCATCCAGGGGAAGGACACGGTCACGGTCACCGGCGCACGCCCCGGGTTCTCCAGCCGGACGTGCGTCTCGACGGTGTACTGGTCGGCCTTGAAGCTCAGGGTCTCTCGCACATCGAGCCCGTGCGCCGCGCCGATGAGGACGAGATCGCCGCTCGGGCGAGCCTGGTCGAGCGTCACCGTCTGGGGCTCGAGCGCCATGGGGACCGGCTCGAGGTTCGCCTCGGGCCCGACGAGGAGCCCGGCCGGCCCCTGTTCGCCGAGGGCGATCATCGGCTTCTCGCCGCGGTACCTCAGCGTCCACTCCTGCAACTTGCCCCCGTCGCTGCTGACGACGGCACGGTAGAGCGGCGTCTCGACGCTGGCCGTCGTCTGCGGAGGCCTCGGGCCGGCGCGGGGCGGGGCAACCGCCTTCTCCGGCGCCGGCTTCGGCGGCGAGACCGCCGGCGGCGTCGATGGCGGCTCCGTCGAGGGCGATGGCTTGGGAGCGGTGGGCGCCTGGGGCGGAGGCGGCGCCGGCGGGAAGAACGTCTCCTGCACCCAGAGATGGGCGAAGAGCACCAGCACCATGAGCACGATTGCAAGAACTACTCGCTTCTCCATCGCCCTCTTCTAGGCCCGCGTCGCCGCAGCAGGAGGCGGCGGGTCGAAACCTCCCGGATGGAATGGGTGACAACGCAGCAGCCGGCGGAGGGCCAGCCAGGACCCCCTCGCGATGCCGTGGCCGAGTAGCGCCTGCCTGGCGTAATCCGAGCAGGTCGGCGTGAACCGGCAGTGGCGGCCGAGATACGGCGACAGGACGAGCCGGTAGCCCTCGATCACCGCCACGGCCAGCCGCGTCGCGGCCGTCATGCCGGTCGCCTCGGTCCCGGAATGGAGCCCAACGCGTCCCTCAGCTGCGCCGCGATCCCCGTGAACTCACGGTCCAGCGCGCCTCGCTTGGCGATGACGACCACGTCCACGGCCGCCGGGGCAGCGCCGCGCACCGCCCGGTACGCCTCGCGCAGCCGTCGCCTGGCCCGGTTTCGGCGCACGGCGCCGCGGATCTGGCGCGTCACCGCGAATCCCGCCCGACAAGGGCCGTCAGCCTCGCGCCAGAGCACGGTCAGCAGCGGTCGTTCGATTCGCTTGCCCTGCTGGAAGAGCGCCTGGATATCGGCACTACGGGTCAGCCGCTCGCGGCGGGGAAACCGCCCGGTCAGACGGTCAGCCGTTTACGCCCCTTGGCGCGCCTGCGGCTCAGCACCTTCCGCCCGCCCTGCGTCTTCATGCGCTCGCGGAAGCCGTGCGTCTTCTTCCGCCGGCGCTGGTTCGGCTGGAACGTCCGTTTCATGTGCGCGATTCCCCTTTTCCCTTCTGGAGCCGCAACAGTGTAGACAGCGCGTGCAGCCAAGTCAATGACGCTTGCCGGCGCGAACCGTCTTGCGACTCGGATTTTCACTGTGCTAAGGTGCGCCATCCTACGCTGAGCTGGTGACGGATAAGGTCCTGATGTTCGCCTCGTTCGGACCTGAACGACCCGAAGGCAAGGTGCACGCGGCTATCCACACGTGTGGATAACTGTGTGCGTAACTGGGGCTTCCTCTTGTGATGAATAGCCTTTGGGCGCGTCTCGTCGACGCGACCGCCCGCAGGGTCCCCGCCACGGCGCTCGACACGTGGGTGCGCCCGTGTCGCCTGCTGACGGTCGAGGGCGACCACATCCGGATAGGCGCCCCGAGCCGCTTCGCGCGCGACTGGCTGGTCCAGCACCATCTCGAGACGCTGCAGCAGGCGGCTCAGGAATGCCTGGGCGGCAGTCCCCGCGTCTCCATCGTCATCGACGACTCGCCGGCGCCGCCACAGCTCGAGCCGCCCGCGCCGACCGCGCCCGTCCCCAGCGGGGCGGGCCGGAGCGAGGGGCTCAACCCGCGGTACATGTTCGACACCTTCGTGGTCGGCTCGTCGAACCAGTTCGCCCAGGCGGCCTGCCAGGCCGTGGCCGAGCTGCCCTCCCGGGCCTACAACCCCCTCTTCATCTACGGCGGCGTGGGACTCGGCAAGACCCACCTGCTCCACGCCGTCGGCCACCAGTCGCTCAAGCTCTTCCCGGGCATGCGCGTGGTGTACCTCTCGTCGGAGCGCTTCACCAACGAACTGATCAACGCCATCCGCTACGACCGCACGGCGGAGTTCCGGGCGCGGTACCGGACCATCGACCTGCTGCTCATCGACGACATCCAGTTCATCTCGGGCAAGGAACGGACGCAGGAAGAGTTCTTCCACACGTTCAACGACCTCTACGAGTCCCGCAAGCAGATCATCGTCTCCAGCGACTGCTCGCCCAAGGACATCCCCGAGATCGAGGAGCGCCTCCGCTCGCGTTTCGAGTGGGGCCTGATCGCCGACATCCAGCCTCCCGACTTCGAGACCCGCGTGGCCATCCTGAAGAAGAAGGCGGCCCTCGAGCGCGTGCGCCTGGACGACGACGTCGCCTTCCTGATCGCCGGCCGGATCAAGTCCAACATCCGGGAGCTCGAGGGCTCGCTCACGCGCATGATCGCCTTCTGCGCGCTGACCGGCCGCGAGATGAGCCTCGAGCTGGCGCAGGAGGTCCTGGCCGACCTGTGGGGCGACGACGAGAAGGTCATCACCATCGAGCAGGTGCAGCGGAAGGTCTGCGATTTCTTCGGCATGAAGCTCGCCGATCTCAAGGCCAAGAACCGCACCAAGGCCGTGGCCTTCCCGAGGCAGGTGGCCATGTACCTCGCGCGCCATCTCACCCACGCCTCCCTGGCCGAGGTCGGCCGCGCCTTCGGCGGCAAGGACCACACGACCGTCCTCCACGCGGTGGACAAGATCCAGACCCTGCTGCAGGAGGACCCCAAGTTGCGCAAGACGGTGGACGCCCTTATCCAGAGCATCCAGCTGTGATCCACGGGCAGCCAGCATCGATCCACACGGTTGTCCCCACCCCGCCGGATGGGCAAGCGGCCGTCGAGCCGGCGTTTCCGCGCGCCCGGCGTTGTCCACACCGCCTCCAGGCTACTACCACTACGCAGTTGTTTCTTTCTTTCTCCTGAGAATGGAGACCTTCATGGAAGTCGCGCTGGATCGGGATGCGTTCCTGAAGGGCCTGCAGATGGTCCACAACATCGTCGAGCCGCGACAGACGCTGCCGATCCTGGCCAACGTCCTGCTCGAGGCGGAGGCCGAGGGGATCCGGGTCACCGCGACGGACCTCGAGGTCGGCGCGCGGGTGTCCGTGCCGGCCCGGGTCGCCACGCCAGGCTCGATCACCGTGTCCGCGCGCAAGCTGGCCGAGATCGTGAAGGAGCTGCCGGCGGCGGCCCTGACCCTCAAGGTCGGGGACAGCGCCGCGGTGACGCTGCGCTGCGCGGGCGTCAACTATCGCCTGGTCGGGATGGCGCCGGACGAGTTCCCCGCCGTCGTGCCTGCCGCCGCGCCGGCCTGGCTGATGCTCGAGGCCCGGACGCTGCGAGAGATGCTGGCCCAGACCGCCTTCGCCGTGTCCCACGACGAGAGCCGGTTCGCCCTGAACGGCGTCCTGTTCCAGTTCCAGCCCAAGGAGCTGCGCTGCGTCGCCACCGACGGGCATCGCCTCGCCGTGGCCACGCGGGGCGTGGGGCAGGGCCTGAGCGGCGTGTCGGGCATCGTCCCCCGCAAGGCGGTGGCCGAGATCATGCGGGTGCTGGGCGGCAGCGAGGACGTGCAGATCGCCATCACCGAGAACCAGTTCGTCCTGCAGATGCCGAACTTCGTCATGACGGCCCGGCTCATCGAGGGCCAGTTCCCGAACTGGGAGGCGGTGGTCCCCAAGAACCATCCGGGCCGGGTCGCCACCAAGCGGGCGGCGCTGGCCTCCGCGCTCCGTCGCGTCTCGGTGATGGCCGAGGAGCGCAACAAGCCCGTGCGCTTCGCGCTCGCGCCGGGACGGCTCACCCTGTCGGCCGCCAGTCACGATCTGGGCGAGGCCGAAGAAATCCTCGAGCTCGATTACGCCGGCAACGACATGACCATCGGGTTCAACTCGCGCTACGTGCTGGACGCGCTGGCGCCGATGGAAGCGGACGACATCGTCGTCGAGCTGAAGGATCCGTTGAGCCCGGGAGTGGTCAAAAGCGCCGCGGACGACGGATACTGCTGTGTTATAATGCCGATGCGTATTTAGCGAGGTTTTTCGCTCTGAAATCGAGGTGCCAGACAGGGTGCAGATTGGATGGATCCAGCTACTGGAGTTCCGTAATCATCGCACCCTGAGCTACAGCCCCTCGCCGACGCTGAACCTGCTCGTCGGGCCGAACGCCCGGGGCAAGACGAATCTCCTCGAAGCGCTCGGCTTCCTCCTGAGTGGTCGCTCGTTCAGGACCTCACGACTCGGAGAGATTCCTCGTTGGGGTGCGGAGTCTGCCTCGGTGGTCGGCGAGTTGCGGCGTGCGGACGGAGCGCGGACGGTGCGACGGACCATCGGGCGACTGGACAACGGGGCCTGGCAGGGCAGCGGCGACGACTGCGCGTGGGCGCGGGCGGTCGCCTTCGGCTGGCACGACCTCGACGTCGTGAACGGCGCCCCGGTGGCGCGGCGGAACTTCCTCGACGGCTTCGCGGCGCGCCTCTACCCCGGGCACCGCGCGACGCTGGTCCGCTTCCGCCAGGTGCTCGCGCGGCGCAACCTGGTCCTGCAGTCCCGCCTCCAGGAGAGCGCCATGGCGGCGCAGCTGCAGCCGTGGGACGAGCAGCTGGCCACGGTCGGCATGGAGCTCGTCGATCGCCGCCGCCGGGCGACGGCAGCGCTGCAGACGGAGATCGCGAGGATCGTTCCCGCCCTCGCCGGGCGGCGCCACAAGACCGAGGTGCGGTACCGGGCCTCGCTCGGCGAGGCCACCGAGCCGACGGCCTACCTGGCGGCGCTCGAGCGGGGCCGCCGGCTGGACACGCGCCGGGGGCAGACGGTGGTGGGTCCGCATCGCGACGACCTCGCCATCGAGCTCGACGGCGTCGACGCGCGCGTGTACGGCTCGCGTGGCCAGCAGCGACTGCTGGCGCTGGCGCTCCGGCTGGCCGAGGTCCTGCCCATCCGGGAGGCGGTCGGAACCGCGCCCGTCCTCCTGCTCGACGATGCGCTGTCCGAGCTGGACGAGGGGGTGCGCGCCAACGTGCTCGCCGAGATCGCCCACGCCGAGCAGGTGTTCCTGACCTCGCCGGAGCCGCTGGCCGCCGCCGGCGGCGCCCACTGGCGCGTCGACGAGGGCGAGGTGACCGCGGCATGACCGCCGACACCTACACCGCCAGCGACATCAAGGTTCTCGAGGGCCTGGAGGCCGTCCGCAAGCGCCCGGCCATGTACATCGGCGACACCGGCGCCTACGGCCTCCACCACCTCGTGTACGAGGTGGTCGACAACTCCGTGGACGAGGCGCTGGCCGGCTACTGCGACTCGATCAAGGTCATCCTCCACTCGGACGGCTCCTGCTCGGTCGGCGACAACGGGCGTGGCATTCCCGTGGACATCCACAAGGAGAGCGGCAAGTCCGCGGCCGAGGTGGTGCTCACGGTCCTGCACGCGGGCGGCAAGTTCGAGCACTCCGCCTACAAGGTATCGGGCGGTCTGCACGGCGTCGGCGTCTCCGTGGTCAACGCGCTGAGCGAGTGGCTCGAGGTCGAGATCCGCCGCAACGGCAAGGCGTGGACGCAGCGGTACGAGAACGGCGGCATCCCGATGACGGACCTGACCGCCGGCGAGGCCACGCAGAAGCACGGCACCATCATCCGCTTCAAGCCCGACGCCCGGATCTTCGAGGACACGGCCTTCTCGTTCGACACGCTCTCGAACCGGCTCCGCGAGCTGGCGTTCCTCAACAAGGGCCTGAAGATCGTCATCGAGGACGAGCGCGACGGCCGGAGCCACACCTTCCTCTACAAGGGCGGCATCGTGGAGTTCGTCAAGCACCTGAACCAGAACAAGACGCCGATCCACCCCCGGGTGCTGTACTTCGAGGGCCGCAAGGGCGACATCGAGGTCGAGGTGGCCCTGCAGTACAACGACGGCTACCAGGAGGCGGTGTTCTCCTTCGCCAACAACATCAACACGCGCGAGGGCGGCACGCACCTCACCGGCTTCCGGGCCGCGCTGACCAGCCGCATCGCCACCTACGCCGACGCCCAGAACTTCCTGAAGGGCTTCAAGGGCGGCGTCACCGGCGACGATGTGCGCGAGGGCCTGACCGCCGTGGTGTCGGTGCGGCTGCCCGAGCCGCAGTTCGAGGGCCAGACCAAGGCCAAGCTCGGCAACACCGACATCAAGGGCCTCGTGCAGCAGGTCGTGAACGACAAGCTCAACGAGGCCTTCGAGGAGGATCCGACCACCGCCCGCAAGATCGCCGAGAAGTGCGTGCGCGCCGCGCAGGCCCGCGAGGCCGCGCGCAAGGCGCGGGAGCTGACCCGCAAGAAGGGCGTCGACGACGAGGGCCTCTCCGCCAAGCTCGCCGAGTGCTCGGAGCGCGACCCGCAGTACCGCGAGCTGTTCCTGGTGGAGGGCGCCTCGGCCGGCGGCTCCGCGAAGGAGGGCCGCGACCGCCGCGTGCAGGCCGTGCTGGCCCTGCGCGGCAAGATCATCAACGCCGAGAAGGCGCGCTACGACAAGGTGCTGTCGCACAACGAGATCCGGCTGCTCATCTCGGCGATGGGCACGGGCATCGGGCCGGAAGAGTTCGACATCGCCAAGCTGCGCTACCACAAGATCATCCTGATGACCGACGCCGACGTCGACGGCGCGCACATCCGCACGCTGCTGCTCACGTTCTTCTTCCGGCACATGGTGCCGGTCATCGAGGCCGGTCACCTCTACATCGCCCAGCCGCCGCTGTTCAAGGTCAAGAAGGGCAAGACCGAGAAGTACCTGATGTCCGAGCGCGAGTTCGAGGAGTTCTTCCTCTCCACCTGGGTGGAGGCGGCGGCGGTGAAGGTGCCGGGCACGAAGCAGCCCGTGAGCGGGCAGGCCCTGCTGGAGCTGCTGCGCGCGGCCTCGGACTACCAGGCGCTGTTCGGCAAGCTGGTCAAGCGCGGCGTGCCCGCGCCGATCCTGCGCGAGCTGCTGCGCCAGCGCTTCCGCGGCACCAAGCGCGGCGTGGGCCATGCCGAGATCGGCGAGGCCGTGAAGACGGCGGCGGCGGCGGTGAACGGCTACAGCGTCGACGTGCACTCCGGCGACGCCAACGGCGGCGTGGGCGGGTACATCATCACCGTGTCCGGCCCGCCCACGGTGTCCTTCAGCACCGAGCTGTTCAAGTCCGGCGACTACGCGGCGCTGGTCGAGCAGTGGGAGACGGTGGCGGCCGTGGCCAAGGGGCCGACGACCATCCTGGAAGGCGAGGGCAGGGAGCGGCCGGTCAAGAGCGTCGAGGAGCTGCTGGCGGTGGCCCTCGAGCTCTCGCGCGCGGGCGCCAGCTTCCAGCGCTACAAGGGTCTGGGCGAGATGAACCCCGAGCAGCTCTGGGAGACGACGATGAACCCCGAGAGCCGGACGCTGCTCCGGGTCACCATGGAGGACGCCGTCGGCGCCGACGAGATGTTCACGGTGCTGATGGGCGACGCCGTGGAGCCGCGGCGGGAGTTCATCGAGAAGTACGCGCTCGACGTCGCCAACCTCGACGTCTAGCGTGCGAGCCGCGGCGCCGTCCATGGTCGCCACCGCCGGTCCGTGCGCGGGCCCGGCCCGCGCCATTCCCGGGAGGAGCCGAGACTAACCGACATGCCAAACGAGAGACAGGTGCCCGTCCCGATCGAGGAGGAGATGCGGAAGTCCTACCTGGACTACGCCATGTCCGTCATCGTCGGCCGGGCGCTGCCGGACATCCGCGACGGTCTCAAGCCCGTGCACCGGCGCGTGCTGTACACGATGCAGGGGCTGGGTCTCAACTGGAACCGCCCGTACAAGAAGGCTGCCCGCGTGGTCGGCGAGTGCATGGGCAAGTACCACCCGCACGGCGACTCGCCGATCTACGAGGCGCTGGTGCGGATGGTCCAGGAGTTCTCGCTGCGCTACCCGCTCGTGGACGGCCAGGGCAACTTCGGCTCCATCGACGGCGACCCGCCGGCGGCCATGCGCTACACCGAGTCGCGGCTGGCCAAGATCGCCCACGAGATGCTGGCCGACATCGACAAGGACACCGTCGATTTCGTCCCGAACTTCGACGAGTCCGAGCAGGAGCCGCTGGTGCTGCCGGCCCGCGTGCCGAACCTGCTCGTCAACGGCTCCGCCGGCATCGCCGTCGGCATGGCCACGAACATTCCCCCGCACAACCTGCGCGAGGTCGTCGACGCGCTCGTGCGGCTGATCGACCAGCCCACCGCCTCCGTCGACGACCTGATGAAGGTCGTGAAGGGGCCGGACTTCCCGACGGCCGGCTACATCTACGGGACGGCGGGGATCCGCGAGGCGTACACGACCGGACGCGGCACCATCACCCTGCGAGCCAAGGCCCACGCCGAGAAGATGCGCGGCGGGCGCGACGCCGTCATCATCACCGAGCTGCCCTACCAGGTGAACAAGGCGAGCCTCATCGAGAAGATCTCCGAGCTCTCGCGGGAGAGGCGCATCGACGGCATCTCGGAGATCCGCGACGAGACCAACCGCGAGGGCATCCGGATCGTGCTGGAGCTGGGCCGGGGCGAGATCCCCCAGATCGTCCTGAACCAGCTCTACAAGCACACGCAGATGCAGACGACGTTCGGCATCATCATGCTCGCGCTCGTCGAGCGCCGGCCGCAAGTCGTCAACCTCAAGGAGATGCTCGAGGCCTTCGTGCGCTTCCGCCGGGAGATCGTCACCCGGCGCACGCGCTACGACCTGGCCCGCGCCGAGGAGCGCGCCCACATCCTGGCCGGCCTGCGCAAGGCGGTGGAGCACCTCGACCTGGTCATCCGCCTGATCCGCCAGGCCGACAGCCCGGACGCGGCGCGGCAGGCCCTCATGAGCCGGCTCGACCTCAGCGAGGCCCAGGCGCGCGCCATCCTCGACATGCGCCTGCAGCGCCTGACGCAGCTGGAGCGCCACAAGATCGTCGAGGAGCACGAGCAGACGCTGGCGCTGATCGAGGAGCTCAAGGGCATCCTGGCCTCCGACGCCAAGCTGATGGCCATCATCAAGCAGGAGCTGCTGTCGCTGAAGGAGGAGTACGGGGACGACCGGCGCACGGAGATCCTGACCGAGACGGCGGAGCTCACCATCGAGGACCTGCTCGCCGACGAGGAGATGGTCGTCACCATCACCCGCTCGGGCTACATCAAGCGCACGCACGTGGAGGCCTACCGCAGCCAGCGCCGGGGCGGCAAGGGCGTCACCGGCATGGAGACGAAGGAGGAAGACATCGTCGAGGACGTGTTCGTGGCCTCGACGCATTCCTCCCTGCTCTTCTTCACCAACCGCGGCAAGGTGCACTGGCTCAAGGTGCACGAGATCCCCGAGGGCGGCCGGCAGGCCAAGGGCAAGGCCATGGTGAACCTCCTCGCCCTGGCCGAGGGCGAGCGGGTGGCCACGTGCGTGCCCGTGCGCGACTTCGCGGCCGGGGCCTACGTGCTCTTCGTCACCAAGCAGGGCAAGGTGAAGAAGACCGAGCTGGAGGCCTACTCCCACCCGCGCGCCGGCGGCATCCAGGCGATCGGGCTCGAGGCCGGCGACGAGGTGATGACGGCGCGCCGGACCGACGGCCGGCGCGAGGTGATGATCGCCACGAGGCTCGGCATGGCCATCCGCTTCTCCGAGGAGGAGGTGCGCCCGATGGGCCGGGGCGCCGCCGGCGTGTGGGGCATCGACCTCGAGGACGGCGACCAGGTCATCTGTGGCGACGTGGTGCAGGAGGGCGTGGCCATCCTGACCATCACCGAGCGCGGCTACGGCAAGCGGACGCCGCTCGAGGAGTACCGGCTGCAGGGCCGCGCCGGCAAGGGCATCATCGACATCAAGACCGGCGGCCGCAACGGCCACGTCGTGGGCATGCTGCAGGTGCGCGACAGCGACGACCTGCTGGTGGTGACCACCAAGGGCAAGATGATCCGCATCCACGTGGCCGACGTGTCGTCCCAGGGGCGGAACACCTGGGGCGTGCGCATCATCGACCTCGAGGCCGACGATCGCGTGGGCTCCGTGGCCCGCGTGGAGGGTGACGCCGCCGCGCCCGTCGAGGCCACGGCGAGCGACGCCGCCCCGCCGGCGGACGCCGCCGCGCCCCCGAAGGACGGCGGCACCGCCTCGCCCGAGGCCGGCGGCGGCGCCGGCGCGCCCGGCGGCGGTCCGCCCGACGCGAGCTAGCCAGAGGCGCCGTGCTGGACCTGCGACTCCTCCGCGAGCACCCGGACGCGGTCGAGCGCGGCCTCGCCGTCAAGGGGGGTGCCGAGCTCGTGCGCGAGATCGTGGCCGCGGACGCCGAGCGCCGCCGGCTCGTCAAGGAGGCCGACGACCTCAAGGCCGCCCGCAACCGCGCCTCGGAGGCCATCGGCCAGGCGCGGCGGCGCGGCGAGGACGCCTCCGCGGAGCAGGCGCGGGTCCGCGAGATCGGCGACCGCATCAAGGGCCTGGACGCGGCCGTGGCCGACATCGACGAGCGCGTCCGGGGCTGGCTCCTGCAGCTCCCCAACCTGCCCGACCCGTCGGCGCCCGAGGGCAAGGGCGACCAGGACAACGTCGAGGTGCGCCGCTGGGGCGAGCCGCGCGTCTTCGACTTCGCGCCGCGGCCCCACGAGGAGGTGGGCGAGACGCTGGGCCTGCTCGACATGGACCGCGCCGCGAAGATCGCCAGGACGCGCTTCGCCGTGCTGTGGGGCGCGCTGGCGCGCCTCGAGCGGGCGCTCGCGCAGTTCATGCTGGACGTCCAGACCCGCGAGCACGGCTACACCGAGCTGTGGGTGCCCCACCTGGTGAGCGGCGAGACGATGCTGCGCACCGGGCAGCTCCCGAAGTTCGAGGAGCAGCTGTTCAAGACGGTCGAGGCCGACGAGGGCCGCACGCTCTATCTCATCCCCACCGCCGAGGTGTCGCTGACGGCGCTGCACGGCGGCGAGGTCCTCCCCGAGCGCACGCTCCCGCGCCGCTACGTGGCCTTCACGCCGTGCTACCGCCGGGAGGCCGGCACCTACGGCAAGGACATGAAGGGCATCTTCCGCAACCACCAGTTCGACAAGGTCGAGCTGGTGAAGGTCGCCACGCCGGCCCAGGCCCACGCCGAGCTCGAGACGATGGTGGGCGACGCCGAGGCGATCCTGCAGCGGCTCGGGCTGCCGTATCGCGTGGTGGAGCGCTGCGTCGGCGACCTGGGCTTCAGCGCCGCGAAGGGCTACGACATCGAGGTGTGGCTGCCGGGGCAGGGACGCTATCGCGAGATCTCCTCGTGCTCGAGCTACGACGCCTTCGGCGGACGCCGCACCGACATCCGCTACAAGCCCGAGGCCGGCGGCAAGGCCGAGTTCTGCGCGACCCTCAACGGCTCCGGTCTCGCCGTCGGCCGGACGCTGATCGCCGTGCTCGAGAACTACCAGGAGGCCGATGGGGGCGTCGCCGTCCCGGCGGCGCTGCGCCCGTACACGGGCGGCCTCGAGCGCCTGACGCCGCCGTCGCGATGAGCCGCCGAGGGCTGGCCGAGGCGATCGTCTGGACGCTCACGCTGTTCTTCACGGCGATGATGTTCTCGGGGCCCGTGCGCGAGCTGATCCAGCGCCTCAGCGCCCCGGCCGACGGCTTTCCTCCGTAGCGCGCGTCCTCCGCCCCGAGGATCCGGCGCGACCCCGCTCGTCACGGCGCTGACAGTCGGCCCGTGCAAATTGGCCTGACCGCGCCGCGACGTCCCCGGGGCCGGACGTAAGTCCCGCTCTCCCCGGCAACCCCGCCGCGGCCCGGATATTGCTCCGGTCCGGAGCGCCGCCGACGCGCTCCGCGAGGGCGAGCGGCGCTCGGGAGGTCCAATGGCGCTCGTTCGGTTCCGGCGCATCGCCGCCTTCGGCAACCACACGAACGGCGTGGTCACGCAGGCGACGCTCGGCCCCCATCGTGCCGCCGTCCACGTCGCGCGCGGGGGGCCGCTCTACCGCGCGTCGGCGCAGGCGCGCGGCGCCCCGCCGCGCGCCACGCCGAGCAGCCGCGCGCGGCGCGGCACGTCGCGCCCCGCGCCGCGGCCCGAGCCGCCGGCGATGCACGATTCGTCCGCCGACGCGCTGCTGCGCGCGCTAAATCGCGCGTACAAGCGGCGCCCCGTGCTCGGCATCGTGCTGGGCGCGATCCTGGCGCTCGCGCTGGTGGAGGGACTGGCGCTCGGCGCCGGCGTCGCCGCCACGGTGCTCTTCGGATCGCTGGCCCTCGTCGCCGTCGTGATCGTCGGCCGCCGCGAGGTCGAGCACTACAGCGAGGCCGTGGAGTACGTCCTCGACGACCACGTGACCCATGCGTACCGGCGACTCGTCGCCGGCTTCAATCGCCTGCGGGCGGCGGGTCCGGTGTGGCACCTCGGCCGCCGCACGGCGGACGGCGGCCGGCGCCGCCGGCGCCGCCTCATCGTCCCCCAGCTCGCCCTGCCCCCGCGCGTGCGCTGCAACATCCGGGTGCCGGCGCTGCGCGCCGGCCGTCAGACGCTCTATTTCTTCCCGGACCGGCTCCTGGTCTACGAGCCTCAGATGGCGTGGGGCGTCGCCTACCGCGATCTGAAGGTGAAGGCCGGCGATGTCCGCGACGTGGCCGAGCTCGGCATCGGCAGCGCCGACGGCGCCAACGGGTTCCTGGCCCTGGCCAGCGACTCCGGGCTCAGCGCCCTGTTCCGCTGCGCGGATGCGAAATCCGCCAACGAGGTCGCGGCAGCCCTGGAAGCGCTCGCCTGATCTCGTCGACAGGCTGACATCGGCCGCCAATCCGGCACCTCTCCGGCCCTGTCCAGGGCACGCGACGCCGCGTAAGTGCCTGTTCTCGCGACGCACGGGGGTGGCACCCGCGATGCACCCGAGACGGCCGGCTCGGATCACAGGAGGGGCACTTCCATGATGGGCGAGAAAAGCTTCCTGGTGCTGTCGCTCGCGGCGGGCCTGATGGGGCCGGCGCCGGCGCACGCCGACGTCAGCATCGGCATCAACGTCGCCGTCCCGGCGCCGCCGCCGGTCGTGGTGACGGCGCCTCAGCTGGTGGTCGTCCCGGGCTCGTCGGTCTACTACGCGCCCGGCGTGTCGTACAACCTGTTCGTGTTCGGCGGGCGCTACTACAGCTTCCACGAGGGCGCGTGGTTCTACTCGCCCACGGGCAGGGGCGGGTGGACGGTCGTGGCGCCCGAGCGGGTACCGCGCCCGGTCCTGAGCGTGCCGGTCACGTACTATAAGATCCCGCCCGGCCACGCCAGGAAGATGCACGACGACGGCGGTCACCCCGGCAAGGGCGGCAAGGGGCACGGCAAGGGAAAGGGCAAGCGAGGCCATGGCGACTAGGCGCGGCGAGGGAGGCGCATCGATGAAGCGCATCGCGGTCACGCTCGTCGCGGCGGCGGTCGTCGCCGCTGGCTGCTCGGCCCCGCTGACGACTCGAGAGAAGGGCGCGCTGGCCGGCGGCGCCATCGGCGCCGGCACGGGCGCGATCGTGGGCAGCCAGGTCGGTCACACCGGCGCCGGCGCGCTCATCGGCGCCGGCGTGGGCGTGGTCAGCGGCGCGCTGATCGGCGACGCCATCCAGGGCGCTGAGCAGCGGCAGGCGCAGCAGGCGCCACCGCCCGTGGTCGCGGCGCCCCCGCCGCCTCCACCTCAGCCCGTCGTGGTCGCCCCGCCGCCGCCGGTCGTCGTGGCGCCGCCGCCGCCCGTGGTGGTGGCCCCGCCCCAGCAGGTCGTCGTCGCCGCCCCGCCGCCCGTGGTCGTGCGCGGCAAGCCGAGGCTGATCTGGGTGCCCGAGTGGAACGCCTACGTCCTGGAGCAGCACGACGTCGTCTATCACGGAAACGCGTACTACTATTTCCACGGCGGTCACTGGTGGATCGGGCGCTCGCACGCCGGGCCCTGGGCCATCGTGACCTCTCCGCCGCCAGCCATCGCGCGGCTGCCACGTGGCCACCTGCACGCGCACATTGGCCGGCACTGCCCTCCGGGCCAGGCCAAGAAGGGCCGGTGCTGACGGGTTAATCGCGGTCAGCGAACCGCGACCCGCTCAGACGAAACGGGCGAGGGGCTCCACGCGAGCCTCCTCGCCCGTGGCGTCGCTGCGCGTCGGGGGTCAGCGCTTCTTCGTGGCGTCGTAGATCGTGCCGGCGGCGGCGCCGACGCCCGTGCCGATGAGGGCGCCCTTGCCGGCGCCATATCCCGTGCCGGCGCCGATTGCCGCCCCGGCGCCCGCCCCCACCGCCGCGCCGCCGACGGTCCCGCACGCCGTCGTGAGCCCGGCCACCAGGACGAGACCGGTGAGCAGTCCGGCCACTCGCTTGACGTTCATGTAAATCCTCCTCCCGCTTGCCGCTGCAAGCCGGTTGCCCGTGAGACGGCTCCCGCCGGGCGGCCATTCGCCCGGGCAAGGCTCGATGCGCGCCGTGGAGGGGAAGCAGGTCCGGGCCTGAAGCGAGCGCGTGCGCCGATGCTGCGGCGTTCACACGGATGCGTAACGGCTTGCCGGCGGCTGCCTGCCGGCGGCGTAACATGCGGCGCGACCGGAGACGGGGGCGTCGACGGCGCACGATCGGCGCCGAAGAGCCGTAACCCGAATCACGGACGGCCGATAGGACGCCTGCCGGGGCGCCCGGCTTGGACGCGCTCACGTGGAGCGCCGGTCCCGCCCCGAGGGCACAGCCATGGCCGGGCGTGTGGCCCGCTGTTTGCTGTCGGATCACGCGCACCTGCGTCGTCACCAATAGAGCCTCACCGCCAGGAAGGAGCGCGGGGGTGCAGAGGCGTCGCTCGTTGTCGCGGAACGGCGGCTTGCTCCACGGCGCGAGCGCCGCCGCCGTCGTCCTCGGGTTGCTCCTCGCCACGGACCTCGCCTTCGTCGTCGTCCACATCGTCGACACGCAGACCGGCTACATCTCGAATCCCCTGAACTCGCTGGCCCGGGATCGCGGTTACGCCGAGTTCTTCCAGTACACGAAGCTGTACTGGCTCGTGCTGCTCACCGGCCTGCTCGCGCTGCGGGAGCGGGTGCCGGTGCATGCCGGCTGGCTCGTGGTGTTCGCCTACGTCCTCGCCGACGATGCGTTCTCGCTCCACGAGCGCGGGGGCACTCACGTCGCCGCCACGCTCGGACTCCGGCCAGTGCTCGGGCTGCGGGCTCAGGCCCTCGGAGAGCTGGTGATCATGGCCGTCGCCGGCTCGGCCACGCTCGGCCTCCTGGCGCTCGGATACTGGCGGAGCGATCGCCCCGGACGCGTGTTCACGCACGGGCTGGCCCGGCTCCTGATGGCGCTGGCGTTCTTCGCGGTGGGCGTCGATGCGATCCACGAGGCGGTGCGCCGGACATTCGCCGACGCGGTCTTCGAGGTGCTCGAGGACGGCGGCGAGATGATCGTGGTCAGCCTCATGACGTGGACGGTGTTCCGCCGAGTGGCCGGCGTCGACCACGTGGCCGAGGTCGCGGGGATCCCGCTCGGCAATCTCGCCCTGTCCCCGGCCGTGCGGACAGCCGCGCCGCCTCACCCGGTCGCCGAGCCGACGGCGCCAGTTTCCTCGGCCGGCTGATCCATCGCCGCCGACCGGCACGACCGACCGCCTCACCGGCCCTCATCGACGGCTCGAGCGCCTCCGTGCCGGCCGACGACGGCAACCGCGAGCGACCGATCACGGCACCCCGGTGCCGTCGGTGGGGCGCCGGACGATGCCGAAGCGCGCCGCTTGCCCCATGACGGTCGCGCCATAGAGCGACAGCGCGGGGACCAGCGGCACGCCGCCCGCGCGCAACGCGCGGGCAGCCCACTGGTTGGAGTTGTTGAAGAGGTGATACCGCTCGTCCGCCGCGTAGAAGGCGCCGCTCCCGTAGAGCCCGGGCGCGACACGCCGGGGTCGGCCGGCGGCGTCTCGCGCGTACGCGGACGCGATGAACCGGCAGAGATCGTCGAAGCCCGCCCGGGTGAGCGCCAGTTCCACGACGGGGGACGCCGGAAAGAACGTCAGGATTTCCCGGTCGAACGCCGCCACGTGGAGCACGCTCGACGCCGACCATACCGCGGCGCTCACGGCGAGGGAGACGGTGCCGCGCTCCGCCGGATAGAACTCGCCGTCGCCCCAGCCGACCTCGACGAACCGCAGGGAAGACAGCGCGGCGGCCTCTGGCCAGACGTCGGCGCGCACGTCGCCCGTGCGGACGGCCAGCCCGACGTGCCACCCATGGCCGACGACCCAGACGGGCACCGACGGCTCGCCGGGCGCGGGAAGGCGCCCGGCACAGGCGGCCACGAGCACGGCCGCGACCATCGTGGCGGCGAACGCCCGGGCCGACCACGCCTGCGCCCCCCGGCGCGGACCCACTCTGCCCACGGCGAACGGATACCACGGCGATCCAGGGTCAGAGATGTCTTGACGGCCCGGGGCCGAAATCCTAGCCTGCCCGCGCCGGCTCCGAAACCGCCGACGGCACCGGCGCCATCCCGCAATCGGCGCGGCGGCCGCACCTGACATCGAGCCGTGATGGGCCGGAAGCATGGCGGTCCAGCACGTGAAGGGGGGAGAAGATGACGCGACTTCGTGGCCGGCCACCGCTTCGACGGCACCCGGCCGGACTGAGACAGGCGGGGTTCACCCTCATCGAGCTGCTGGTGGTGATCGCGATCATCGCGGTGCTGATCGGCCTGCTCCTGCCAGCCGTCCAGAAGGTCAGGGAGGCCGCGGTCAGGATGGAGAGCGTCAGCAAGCTGGCGCCCCTCGCCGAGAAGCTGCACGCCTTCGCCGACGGAATGCCCGCGTTGCAGACCACCGCGTGGGGCATCGTGTCCGGCGCGGTGAACGGAGGAGACAATGCGGCCCTCGACGTCAGCGCGCTGAGCACGTTGCGCGGCGAACTGCTGCGTCGTGAGCAAGAGAACCTCGCGCTGCTGAAGGAGATCGAGGACCTCATCGCCTCCAGGAACTGGCCCGATCTGCCGCGCGAGCTGCTGCTGGAGACCCACGCGGCCCTGACCCAGTCGCTCGATGGAGTGAGGAAGATCGACGCGGCCATTCCGGCTTCGGTCCGAACCCCGGACAGCACCACCCAGAACAGATAAGGGATCTCCTCGCGGATCCGCGCCGCCACGCGGCCGGTCTCTCGTGAGGTACCGGCATCGGCCCGAGCCGCCGCACGGCTCACGGCGCGCGGCATCGCGATGGCGGTACCATCGCACCATCCCCATCGAGGGGCTCCATGGCACCGCGGCAAGTCGCGACCCGGACGCTGGCGGCGCCGCCGACCTGACCGTCGGTGGGCCAGACACCGTCTCGGCCGTCGGGCGGAGGGCGGCTCCAGGCCAGCGAGCGCGAGGCCCGGATGCTGCTGCTGATCCAGGCCGTCGAGGAGACCGACGCCGACGGTGTCCTGCTGCCGCCGCGGGCGCGGGCGGCGGCGACCCGCCAGGCGTTCGACGCGGCGTCCTCACCGGCCGGCGACCACGTCCGGCTCCGCACGCGAGCCGCCCTGCTCCGCGAGCACCTGTTGCGCGAGGCGCCGGCGCTCGCGCGGGTCCTGGAACCCCCGCGCTGGCGCGGAGCGCTGGTCCTGGCGACGATCGCGGTGGCCGCGGGCGCCGGCGCGCTGACCAGCGTGCTCGGTCCCGAGCGGCACGTCAGCGTCCTGGCGTTTCCGCTCGCCGGCATCCTGGCCTGGAACCTGCTCGCCTACGCCGCGATCGTCGCCCGCGCCCTCGAGCGGGTCGTGCGGCGCGTTCGTGGCGGCACACCGGCGGCCAGTCGCCTGGCGGCCCTCGGGCGGTGGCTCGAGAACGCGCGCCTCGCCGGTCTCGCCCGCCGGCTGGGGGCCACCGCGCGGTCCGCGGTGGTGACCGACGCCGTCCGGCGCTTCGAGCAGCTCTGGTTGCCGACCGCGGCACCGCTGATCGCCGCGAGGCTCCGGGTGCTGCTCCACCTCGCCGCGCTCGCCATGACCGCGGGAGCGGTCGCCGGCATGTACGCGTCGGGCATCGCCTTCGAGTACCGGGCGACCTGGGAGAGCACGTGGCTCGACGCCGCCGCCGTGCAGGCGTACCTCGACGCCGTGCTGGGGCCGGCCGCCGGCGTGCTCGGCCAGCCGGTGCCGGACGTGACGCCGCTGCGCGGCGCGGCCGGGGACGGCGACGCGGCCCCGTGGATCCACCTGTGGGCGACGACGCTCGGCATGTTCGTCGCGCTGCCGCGGGCCGCGCTGGCCGCCGTCGATGCCATGACCGCCGCCCGGCTGTCGCGCTGGTTGCCGGTGGTCGTCGATGCCGGCTACACCCGGCGCGCCCTGCACAGCGGGCGCGGCGCGGCGGCCCTCGTGCACGTCGTCTACTACAGCTGCGCTCCGGACACCGCGCTGCGCGAGCGCCTGCACACCATGCTGCAGGAGCACGCGGGCGCCCGCGCGGTGGTCCGCGACGACGCCCAGCTCGACTACGGCGAGGGTCCCGAGCGCATCACCGTGCCCGAGGCGCCTCCCGGCTCGAGCCTGCTCGTCGTCGTCTTCGCGCTGTCGCAGACACCGGAGATGCAGGTGCACGGCGAGTTCCTCGAGCGCCTGGCGGAGCGGCTGGACGGCGCCGGCTGGGGGCTGATGGTGGCGCTCGAGACGGCGACGTTCAGGCGGCGGGCCCCGTCCGAGGACCGGGTGCGCGAGCGACGGCGGACCTGGGACCGCCTGCTCCGCGAACTGCGACTGACGGCGATGGAGCTCGGCTGACGCGATGACGACGGTCACGCTGAGCCTCGTCTCGCACACCAACGTGGGCAAGACCACGCTCGCCCGCACCCTGCTGCGCCGCGACATCGGCGAGGTGAGGGACGAGCCCCACGTCACCACCATCGCCGAGGCCCACGTGCTCATCGAGGCCGCGGCCGCCCGCCTGCTCCTGTGGGACACGCCGGGGTTCGGCGACACCGTGCGGCTGATGGCCCGGCTCCGCCACGAGGGCGACCCGGTCGGCTGGTTCCTGCACCAGGCCTGGGACCGCGTGCTGGACCGCCCGCTGTGGTGCAGCCAGGAGGCCGTGCGCAACGTCCGCGACGAGGCCGACGTCGTCCTCTACCTCGTCAACGCCACCGAGGATCCCGGACAGGCGGGATACGTCCGGCACGAGCTCGAGCTGCTGACGTGGATGGGGCGCCCCGTGCTCGTCCTGCTGAACCAGGTGCCGGCGGAGAGCGCGGGGACGACGGTGGAGCGGTGGCAACGCGACCTCGCCTCGTTCGTGATCGTGCGCGGCGTGCTGTCGCTCGACGCCTTCAGCCGCGCCTGGGTCGAGGAGGGCGCCGTCCTCGAGCGCGTCGGGGACCTGCTCGAGGGCGACAAGCGGGCGGCGATGGAGCGCCTCCTGCAGGCCTGGAACGACCGCAACCTCCGCGTGTTCGATGCCGCGGTGGACGCGGTGGCCGGCTATCTGGCCGCGATCGCGGTCGATCGCGAGCCCATCGGACCCCCGGCGGGCACCGGCGGCTCGTGGATCGGCGGGCGGCTCGCCGACCTCCGCGCGCTGTCCCGCGCCGACCGCCAGCACGCGATGGGCGCGCTGTTCGACCGCCTCCAGGCCGCGACCCGTCGGCTGATGGATCGGCTCATCGAGCTGCATCAGCTCTCGGGCGAGAGCCGGGCGCAGGTCGAGCGCCGTCTCGAGGACGCCGCCGTCCAGGGCCATGAAGCGATCAACGCCACGACGGGCGCGATCGCCGGCGGGGCCGTGACCGGGCTGCTGGGCGGGCTCGGCGCCGACGCGTTGACCGGCGGGCTGTCGCTCGGCGGCGGGGCGATCGTGGGCGCGATGCTCGGCGCCCTCGGCGGCGCCGCTCTGGGCGGCGCCTACCGGCTCGTCGCCGGCGGAGCGCCGGCCATCCAGTTCGAGCCCGCCGCCCTGGATCGCTTCGCGCGCCAGGCGGTACTGCGCTACCTCCTCGTTTCCCACCACGGCCGCGGCCGCGGCGACTGCGCCGACGTGGAGCTGCCGGGAGACTGGGCCGCCGAGGTGGACGCGCAGTGGCCGCCCCGGCGCGAGACGCTGCATGGCCTCTGGCGGGAGGCGGCGCAGGCCGGCCCGGGATCGGCACCGGCCGTGGCGGCGCGCCTGCGTCCGGTGCTGCGCGCGCTCCTGGTGGACGTCCTCCGCGCCCGGTTCCCCGGCGCGACGGTGCTGTCCGAGGCTCGAGCTGGCCTGCCGTCGTGAGCGTGCCCGGGCGACCGCGAGGGCGCCATGCTCAGTCGCCGGAGTCCCCCTCTCAAGTTCTGGCGCGTAGCCTGCCCTCCCACGCCTGGCCACGGTTTGCATGGCACCACGGCCCGATCTCGTCTCTGACCGAAGTGGAGGCCTGCCATGCAGCGGCTCCCGCTCCTCGCGCCCCTGCGTTCACATTCGGTTCCGCGGCAGCCGTCGCCGCCCAGCGGCCGTTGACGGTCCGCGCCGTCCGAGGTACCAGGTGTCGCAGGCGCCCCGAATGGGAGGGATCTCATGGCTCTTTCTCGACGCTCTCTGCTGAAGCTCAGCGCCGCCGGAGTCGTCGGCATGACGACCGGCGCACGGCCTGCCGCCGGGCAGCCCACGACGTCGCCGTCCGTGGAGGCCAACGATCGAGTCTTCATCTGCAACGAGGACTCCAATACGCTCAGCGTCATCGATCCGCGGACCAACACGATCGACACCACGGTCAACCTGACGAGCTTCGACGAGGACCCTCGGCCGCCGTTCCGCTTCGTGACAGGCGGTGTGATGCCGACCCACGCCGCGATGATCGGCAAGCCGCTCTATCACGGCGCGATCGCCATTCACGGTGCGGCGCCGTCGCCGGACGGTCGACTGATCGCCACCACCGGGCGCGGCTCGAGTAACGTCTACCTGATCGACACCGTGACGAAACGGGTCGTGGGCAGCACCCCGAATCCCCAGGCCGGACCGACGACGAACCGCGAGCGCATCACGAGTGGCATCCTGGTCGGGCGCGAACCGCATGAGCCGACGTTCACCCGCAACGGCAACGAGGTGTGGGTGGCGGTGCGGGGCGAAGACCGCATCGCGATCCTCGACGTCGCGGCCGCGATCCGCCAGGCGGGCGGCGTGCCGTCGGCCACGCTGCGCCGGTCGCTGGAAACGCTGAACGGCCCCGCCCAGGTGTGGTTCTCGAAGGACGGCCGCCTCGCGTTCGTGGTGAGCCAGAAGGTCGCGCGCGTCGAGGTGTGGGAGACGAATCTCGGCTCGAATGGCCTGTCGAACCCGATGCGCAAGACGGTCGTCGACATCTCCGCCCAGGATCCGCCGGCCTTCACGCCGTTTCTCAAGACCGCTCCGGACGGCAATGAGGTATGGCTGTCGCACAAGCTGGCGGATCGGGTCTCGTCCCTCACCACGCAGGAGCCGTTCCGGGTGGTCGATACGATCACGCTGGGTGCGATGGCACGGCCGAACCATGTGGAGTTCGTCGAGAACGCACGCGGCAAGGTCGTCTACGCCAGCCTCGCCCGCGTGGACGATGGAGGCCCCGGGGGCGTCGCGTCCAGTCAGATCGCGATCATTGACCGCGGTGGGCCAGTCGGCCAGCGTCGAGTCGTCGGCACGTTCTTCAGTCACGGCCGTGAGGCGCACGGGCTGTGGACCAACCCGGGTAACACGCTCCTGTACGTCGCCCACGAGCAAGACGAACTACCGGGCACGCCCAACGCCGGCCATACCGTCGCGTGCGCGTTCGACGTGACGGATCCGATGAAGCCGGCCTTCATCGCCCAGATCCCGCTCGGCGCACTCGACCTGCCCTCCGGTAAGCTGCGGAACAAGAAGAGCATCAATCTGGTCTACGTGCGGCCCGGCAGCGCCAGCCCGAGCGCGTAGGCCGCGGCGTTCGGGATGCCGACATCCGAGCCCCGAGGGAAAGGGCGGTTCGGAGCAGCGGGGGGGGGGTCCATGCAACCCGGCACTGATACTGATACGGTGACGCACGATCCTCATGGAGCAGGGGCGGCTTTCGCCGCCGCGATGCAGGACTCGATGCTCCGGATGATGCGGGCCATGCACGCGGCACCGGCAACCGGCGATCCGGACCTCGACTTCCTCCGGATGATGATTCCTCACCATCAGGGGGCGATCGACATGGCGCGGGCGGAGCTCGTCCACGGCCGAGATCCGATGGTGCGACAGCTGGCGGGCGACATCATCGCGAGCCAGCAGGCCGAGATCGACAGCATGAAGGGCCGACTCTCGGTGCTCGGCCGCGGGCGCGACACCGACCCCGGGGGATTTCCGGCCCTCGGCGGAACCCGTGGGCCAGTCGCGCCGCCCGACCGACGTTGAGAGGGCTGCGCTGGCGGCGGCTCGCATCCCGGTCGCTTGACGCGCATCGAGGTGAAGGACCTGCCCGCCAAGGAGACCCAGCGGAGCCGGTGGACGGGGCGCTGGTTCGTCATTGGCAGCGACACTCGCGCAGGGAGGATACGCACATGTCATGGCGTCAGGGAACGACGGCGAAGACGCTCGAAGAGCTCGTTGCATACTTCAGAGGCGGGCCTGCCAAGTCGCCGACCGATCCGAAGAGCAAAGACGATGAAGAGCGGGCAAAGAGGATTGAGGCCGGGGCCAAACGCGTGCTCGCTGACCGTCACAAGGCGCCTCAGTTCCGTCTGTTCCGTGGCAGATGACGGGCCGAGAGACCCTTCGGTCGTGACGCAGGCGCGCGCATGGTTCTCCTTCGAGCCGTAGTGGCTGCTCCGACAGCGCTGGGTACGAGCGAGGAGGCTTGGTGTATCGTAAGTAGTCGCGCCGATCGACACGGAGGGCTAGCCTCAACTGGTAAGGCAGTGGACTTGAAATCCACCGGGGCGCGAGCCCCTTGGGGGTTCGAATCCCTCGCCCTCCGCCAAACCACGGCTCACGCCCACGAAAGAGCGCGCGGCGCCAGTCGCCTTCGCGATGTGCCGGCCCACCGGACGAGATGGAGTTCGAAGTGCAGTTTGCGAGGTATGATCGGCGGCCGGAGTTCGCCCGGCTCCATCTCCACATCGAGCGTGGCCTCGCACCCACGAGTCCTTCGACGCGGTACAGCCCGGGGTGGCAACTCAGGTGTCGCCGGCCGTCATCCCCATGGTGATGCGGACTCGGTCGCACCCTGCGCAGCGGGTACCGATCGCGATGCTGAAGTGAGAGCCTTCGCGCAGGCGGCGAGTTGCGTTGTAGACCTCCTGGTGGGCCAGGGCCAGGATGGTGGCGAGGCAGGCGTTGCAGTACGAGAGTGGCGCTGCCTGACGGAGGAACTCCGCCACCACGGCCGTCGTGTTGACGGGCGCCGTGACGCATCCTTCATGGACCAGGTCGCCCTGGACGAACGCGGTGACATCGCCAGACCGGATCGGCGCACCGCAGGTCGCACAGGAAGGTTGTCGGGCGGCGCCGCCTGGTGGCATGCCAACCTCCTCAACAGGGGGCCAATCGCAGTCTACACCCCAGACGCCTATACCGTTAGTTCCTGCCGTCGCTGCGAAGAGCGCAAGCCGCGGTGAACTGCTACGCGGTCGTGCGCCGGCTTCGAGCCCAGGGCACCTCGCCCCGCGCGGTGCCGGCGCCCTCGGCCTGACCGCCCCACCGGCGCTGCTGCTGCGCGCCGAGCAGGTGATCGAACGGCGGCGCTGCCGGCCACCACCCCGAGACCGCGCCGTTCGCGGGCATCCGCTCTTGCCGGTGACCGACGATGGCGAGGGGCGCGGCTGCCCGGCCGCGGCCGCCGTCGCGAGCCTCGCCATACGCCTTGCGCTGACGGCCATCACGGGGCGGTGGCGCGGCGGCAAGGATCCCCCTCTCGAGGACCGCGGCGAAGAGGCTCTGCCGGTCCCGCGGACGGATGCTGGCGACAATTGCCGCCACCGCCTGGCAACGGGATGCCGGTCGAGTTCCAGCACCGGGAGGATTTGCCCGGGCTTCCGCGGAGGCCCGATACTGGTGGTGAAACGGCTCGGGGGAGTTCGGGGCACGGAGTCGAGCGCCTGCCGCGCACGTCGGCCCGGCGGCGCCCGGCACAGGAGGACGAGTCTTGCGGACCGATCTCGGCACCACGACGAAGTACGCGCAGCCCGGCTCGGCGTCGGCGCGGCTGTTCGAGCAGGCCACGCGGGTCATGCCCGGGGGCAACACCCGCACGACCGTCTACATGGCCCCGTATCCGCCGTACGCCGCGGAGGGGCAGGGATGCTGGGTCGTCGACGCGGACGGTGACCGGCGGCTCGACTGCCTGAACAACTACACGGCGCTGATCCACGGGCACGCCCATCCCGCCATCGTGGAGGCGGCCGGGCGCCGGCTGGCGCGCGGCGCCTCGTTCGCGCAGCCGACGGCGGAGGAGATCGACCTGGCGGCGCTGATCGTGGACCGCGTGCCGGCCATCGAGCAGGTGCGCTTCACGAACTCCGGCAGCGAGGCGGTGATGATGGCGCTGAAGGCCGCCCGGGCCTTCACCGGCCGCCCGAAGATCGCCAAGTTCGAGGGCGCGTACCACGGCTCCTACGACTACGCCGAGGTGAGCCTCGGCCCCGCGCCGGAGACGTGGGGGCCGCTCGCGGAGCCGGCGAGCGTGCCGTACTCGAAGGGCATCACGGCCTCGGTGCTCCAGGACGTGATCGTGCTGCCCTTCAACCATCCCGACCTGGCCGTGCGGCGCATCGAGCGGTACGCGGGCGAGCTGGCCGCGGTCATCCTCGATCCCGTGCCCAACCGGGCGGGCCTCATCCCGGCCGCCCCGGACTTCCTGAAGGCGATGCGCGCGGTGACCGAGGCGCACGGCATCGTCCTGGTCTTCGACGAGGTGATCTCGTTCCGGGTCGGCTACCACGGGGCCCAGGGGCACTTCGGCGTTCGTCCGGACCTGACGACGCTCGGCAAGATCATCGGCGGCGGATTCCCGGTGGGCGCGGTCGGCGGGCGAACCGAGGTCATGGCCGTCTTCGACCCGCGCGGCGGCAAGCCGGCCCTCCCGCATGGCGGCACCTTCAACGCCAATCCCGTGACCATGGCCGCGGGCCTGGCGGCCATGCGGCTGCTGGACGCCGCGGCGTTCCGCCGGCTCAGCGAGCTGGGCGACAAGCTGCGGGCCGGCATCGCGGGGTGCTTCAAGGACGCCGGCGTCCCGGGCAACGTCACCGGCATCGGCTCGCTCTTCCGCATCCACCCGACCGCGCGCGCGATGGTCGACTACCGCAGCACGTGGCCGGAGCCCGATGAGGCCAGGCGCCTGGCGGCCATCGTGCGGTATCTCCTCGATCACGGGGTCTTCATCTCCCCCACCGGGCTCGGCTGCGTGTCCACGGCGATGGGCGACGCGGAGATCGAGGGCTTCCTGGAGGTCTTCTACCGGGCGGTGAAGCACGCCTGACCCCTGACCCATGGTCGACCTCGTCATCCGCAACGGCACGGTGGTCACGCCGCGCGGCCGCTTCCACGGAGGCCTCGCCGTGCAGGGCGAGCGCATCGTCGCCCTCGGCGCCGACGCCGGCCTGCCGCCGGCCCGCCGCGTGATCGACGCCGGCGAGCGCTACGTGCTGCCCGGCCTCATCGACGCCCACGTGCACATGGCCAGCGAGGAGGACGCCTCCATCCCCGAGGGCCTGCGCGCCAACATGCCGCGCGAGACCGAGGGCGCGCTCCACGGCGGCGTCACCACGTTCGGCCACTTCGTCGGCATGCGCCACGAGCCGCTGGTGCCGAACGTCCGCGCCACGATCGAGCACGGCAACCGGTGGTCGCACGTCGACTACTTCCTGCACGCCATCGTCAGCGCCGAGGGGCACTTCGACGAGCAGCCCGCGGTGTGGTCGCTGGGGGTGACGTCCTACAAGCACTTCTTCAACGCCTACCGCGCCCGCCCCGGCGAGGAGCTGTCCTGGCTCGGCGGCCCGTCGGACGCGGGCATGCTGTACCGCTCGCTCCGGTTCTGCGCCGAGCGCGGCCGCCCCGGCGTGGTCGTCGTGCACTGCGAGGACATCGACCTGATCGCGCAGGAGGAGGCGCGCGTGAAGGCGTCGGGGCGGCGCGACCTCGGGGCCTGGAGCGAGGCCCGCCCGAACGCCGCCGAGTCCACGCGGGTGGCCATGGCCATCGAGCTGGCGCGCCTGGCCGGCGCGCCGCTGTACATCGCGCACCTCTCCACCGCGGAGGCCGCGGACCTCGTCGTCGCCGCCCGCGCCCGGGGCCAGGACGTGTGGGCGGAGGTCACGCCCCACCACCTGACCCACACCGGCGAGATGGAGGCGGAGATCGGCTGCTGGGGCAAGGTGAACCCACCCCTGCGCGCGGCGCGCGACACCGAGCGGCTGTGGCGGGCCTTCCACGACGGCGGCGTCACCTGCCTCGGCTCGGATCACGGCACCGGCGGCCGCACGCGCGCCACGAAGGAGAAGGGCGGGGGCCGGCACCAGAACATCTGGGGCGCACGCTCCGGCAACCGCGGAGGGATGGAGCACTTCCTGCCCGTCCTGATGACCGCCGGCGTCGCGGGCGGACGGCTCTCGATGGAGGACCTGGTCCGGGTGGGCGCCGAGAACACCGCGCGCGTCTTCGGCCTCTATCCGCGCAAGGGCGTGCTGGCCCCCGGCGCCGACGCCGACGTCGTCATCGTCGACCCCGACCTCGAGGCCACGGTGGACGACGCGTTCTACCACTGCCTCTGCGAGGTCAGCGTCTATCGCGGCCGGAGGCTCCGCGGGCTGGCCCGGACGACGATCGTGCGGGGCCGGGTCATGATGGAGGACCGCAAGACGGTGGGCGCGCCGGGCTGGGGACGCCACGTGCCGCGCGCCACCGCTTGAGGGGACCGCCCGAGACTCCATGGGTCCCGTGATGCCTCAGAAGTAGGGGTTACCGTACTGCGCGACCGATGCCTCAGAACGGTGTTACCCACGGGCGGTGGCCTCCTGGCGGACGGGCCGAGTGTCGGCGAGCTTCCACAGGACGTCCAGGGTG